>Ga0213861_10000475_pt1 | contig 35144 bp, 36 predicted proteins | sample PICome_4_FD_160110 | JGI IMG/M metagenome (GOLD analysis project Ga0213861, IMG submission 160110) | Coastal seawater microbial communities near Pivers Island, North Carolina, United States - PICO131 | ecosystem: Environmental > Aquatic > Marine > Coastal | place: USA: North Carolina... | reverse complement strand
GTTTTAGGTTAGTGGCAACAGCAGTTTTCGCTCTCGGTGGTACTTTCATAGTTCCCTTACAGTTAGACAATAGTTGGCGCAACTTACTTTTCTCGCGGCTGTCCACCGACAATCTCCATCGAAACTTGACACCAATCCAACTCTTTGCGTACAAACACCGATTTTCACTCGGTAACCAGTCACTTGGATCACGATCACTTTTTGAACGATTAGAACTAGCGCTTACCGCGATCAAAGACAAGGCATAACCCTGATCATTTGCAAAGCGCTCCCTCGTTGAACTATCCCAGCGCCAAGCACCCGAGTCCCACGCCTCTTTTAGCGGAACAAAATGATCAATGTCAAAGGTGCTTGGATTCGTTGTAGTTACCCCGTCGTACTGTGATACCCACTTACCATTAACAACCTTGCAACCGACGATACTTCCCGAGATTCGTTCATTGATTAACACCTCTTCACGGGTATCGCATCCATCGGAATCAAGATCAGACCAATGTTTAAATAGATCACGGTTGTAGCCGGACGTGACTTCATTGGACACAGGCAGAGAATTCAGAAGGCGAAGCGGATCAACTTTGGAGGCAGCCGTTGCGACTGGCGATAATCCAATTGAAACAGCAGCGACAAGTGCTGCGACCAGAATACGGCCAAGATATGACTTGCTGGTACGGCGCGTGAACATGTAACCCCCTCGCCATGAACTATAACAAGGGGGTTACCAAGCTTTTATCCTTCGAGGGGAATCCGAATTTCTTCATCACGAGCGATTGCATTTCCATCCGCATCGTAAACCGTGATGATTTCGTCTTCCATGACCAAGTCGCCGTCTGCATCGAGTACATCGATTATTTCGTCGACTATTGAACCATTGGGGCCGGTAGCCACGATGAGTTCGTCTGCAACTGCGCCAACAACTTGACCACTTTCGTCGAGCACAATGTTGACTGACAAGTCGTCACCGACTTCAATTTCATTTGAATCTACAATTTCGCTTCCCACGATTCCCGCTTTCATTGCATTCGATTACTTGAGAGTCAAACTTTAGTAAGGCGAATATCCTGCACGTGATTGCGGGCTGCCATTGCACCGGAATCATTCACGGCTAAATGAGCTTGGAGTTCAGCCGCAACTCGGCCCTGGTAATGCATGAGTTCTTCCGCAGAGCGCTCCTGGCTCCATCCAAGCTCGGCACCCATGATTTGGGCTACTTCTACCGCGGCTTCCAAGCCTTGGTCAGGGGTTTCAATTGAGAGATGGGTTCGACGGGTCAAAATATCGTCAATATGGAGAGCCCCCTCATGGGTTACCGCGTATAAGGCCTCAACCCGCAGGTATCCGCCCCCTCCCGCTATTGGCTGAGCCAGTTCGGGACGGTATTTCAAAATCGATGTGATGTCACCCACCATTGATCCGTAGCGGCCGAGGAGGTGCTCTACTCCTTTGGTACTCAGGCCAAAGTTTTTCCCCGACGCTCTCAGTCGAGTTTCCGCATCATTCAAGTTCGTGGCACCAATCAACAAAATGTCTTCGGTTTCGGAATTGGGAATGTCCTGCAGAAGTCCACGAACTTCAAGATCCACAACTGCTGCATTGACAGCGTCTTCGGCCATGACCCGATAAGTGGTGTACTTACCACCGGCAATTGTCGTGAAACCAGGAACAGTTGTTTCAACGGCGTGCTCCCGACTCAGGTCACTGGTTGCACCTTCTTTGCCTTTAATAAGTGGACGAAGTCCTGCATAGACACCATCAATGTCGTCAGCGGTCAGTTCCACATTAAGAACTCGGTTGACGTTTCGCAAAAGGTATTCAATATCGGTTGCACTGGCAGCGGGGTGATCAAGTCCTAGATCCCAAGGGGTATCCGTTGTTCCAATGAGCCAGTGCGCACCCCACGTACGGATAAACAAAACACTGTCCTCGGCTCTTACAAACACAGAAACCTCAGAGTTGATCCGGTCACGTGGAACTAAAATATGAACGCCCTTTGAGGCCTGCACCGAGAAGTCAGATTCACCTCCTGCCATTTTTTGAAGGGTGTCGGTCCACACACCTGTTGCGTTAATAACTGTCTTAGCTTTAATGTGGAATTCACTTCCAATTTCAAGATCCTTAACAACGGCACCGGTGACTGCACCCGTTTGGTCATGTGAGATGCCAGTAACTTTTAATGCTGCCGCTGCGACCGCGCCGTATGCGGCTGCTGTTCGAACAAGTTCCAATGTGTGGCGAGAATCGTCCACCTGAGCATCAAAAAACGAGATACCTCCCACCAAACCTTTCCGCGACAAACCGGGTGCGCGTGCCAGTACCTGCTTACGACTCAATTGCCTGTGGCGTGGAACTGCTCCTGCTCCACCGATGGTGTCATAAAGAAAAAGACCGGCGCTCATATATGCGCGCTCCCAAACACGATGCTCAATCGGGTAAATGAATTCAATTGGTCGAACTAAATGGGGACATAATTTTTCTAGCATGAGGCTGCGTTCCTTTAATGCCTCGCGGACCAAACCAAAATTGAACTGCTCCAAGTAGCGCAGTCCACCGTGGAAAAGTTTTCCCGAACGACTCGATGTTCCAGCTGCCCAGTCACGCATTTCAATGAGCGCAACACTCAACCCTCGAGAGGCTGCGTCAAGGGCTGTTCCTGCTCCGGTGACACCACCGCCAATAACCAATACATCAAAGTCCTGCCCTGCTAGTGAAGCCAGAGCCCGTTCGCGCTGGCTCGGACTAAGGATTGAATCTGCTAATTCCACCTTTCCATCTTCGCAGGTCACCGATACCGCCCCCGTTACGGTTCGAATACGACTTTTCCATGGTGACTATTCCCCATGCCCCAGTCAAAGGCCGTGCAGGACGAGCAACCACCATTGATCCGACTTAGAGTGACCTAGTGAGATTTCCTCGGCGCTCGTTGGCACTCGGGTCAGCGCTTGTTCTCGGTGGATCGCTCCTTGGTGGATCGCTCCTTGGCGGATTGGTTATTAGCCCAGCCGCCCACGCCGCAAATGAACCGGAAGCCCTCCGAATTTCAGGCGGACCCACTTCGGCTACAGACCAGACTCCTGTTGAGCTCGACGCGGATCTGTACCTGCCCGAGAAAGTACCCGCGCCAGCCGTTGTTTTGGCCCACGGTTTCGGTGGGGACAAGTCCGGGAGCGCAGATCAAGCCTCACAATTAACCGAGGCGGGGTTTGTTGTCCTGACCTATTCTGCTCGCGGATTCGGGGACTCGACCGGACTGATCTCAATGAATTCGCCTGACTTTGAAGTCGCCGACGCTTCACGGCTGATCGACTTTTTGGCCCAACGAACCGAAGTCACCCAAGACAGTGACGGTGATCCCCGCGTTGGGTTTGCCGGTGGGTCCTACGGTGGTGCACTCGCTTTGCTCATTGCCGGCTACGACGATCGGGTAGATGCACTCGCCTCTGACATTACATGGAACGATTTGGAATCCTCCCTCTTTGGTCAAAGTGTTGAAGGATCATCGCAACTCGGTGTTTATAAAAACTTGTGGACCGGTTTCTTTTTCAGTGTGGGCTTACGCACCACGGACGGGAAAGTGACACGCTGCGGAAGATTCAGCCCAGAATGGTGCGCCGCATACACGGAATCGGCGACCACGGCTCAGGTGACACCAGCAATTAGCATGCTGATGCGCGAATCGTCACCCATCAGTGTCACCGATCGAATCACGGCTCCCTCCCTCATTAGTGGTGGGCAGGCTGACTCGCTATTCCCCTTAGCGCAAACAAATGCCAATGCCGAACAGATAATGGAAGCATCTCCTCAAACACCGGTGTCGGTGCTGTGGCACGGGATGGGCCACGACGGTGGCACTAATGAAGACGAGCGGCTAGAGACATCGATAACTAATTGGTTCAAGGAATACTTGCAAGAGGCCCCAGAGAGTCCAAGTGTCACCGAACCCTTCGAAGTGACACTTACCTCCGGTGAGATATCAATCCAGAACAATCAACCGCAGCCCACTGTTGTTGCCGGTGCTAATTACCCCGGACTTTTTGGCAGTGAACAACAGTCGATCCCTGTGCTGGGTCCACCGCAACAAATTTTGTCACCCGCCGGCGCGAGCCCTGCCGCAATTAGTTCAATCCCCGGATTTGGTGGCTCACTCGCCGGAAATCTTGGCTCCTTTGTCACTAGTTCCTTTCCCGGCCAAAGTGCATTTTTCCAGTCGCAACCACTCGATACTGCCACCGAAATAATTGGCTCAAGCCAGGTTGAAATCGCACTTTCCTCAGAAGTAGCGGTCACCGACGCCATCTTCTTCTTAAGCCTGCAAGTCGTTGGTGCCAATGGCCGTGCAAATCTGCCCCAGGGGCTTGTCGCACCGGTCAGAATCGATTCATTGGGATCGACCCCCGAGGTCGTGACGGTAGACCTTCCAGCAATCGCATTAACCGCAAACGCGGGTGACTCTCTCCGGCTTGTTGTAAGCACAACCGACCTCGCCTACCGGATGCCCCTTGATGAACGTCTCTACACCGTTGCCATGGCCCAGAGCGCAATCAGCGTTCCACTCGTTACGGGTTTGACCCCCGTGGGCGGCGAGGATCCAACTTTCGCGTGGCTCCTGTTAATCATTCCAGCGCTTGCCATCGCCGGTGTGATTCTGTTTGTACTGCGACCGCGGGAACCAAAGCCACTACATGTAACTGAATCTTCTGACTCACTTAATGAATCACCCGTGGTGATTGAAGATCTGTACAAGACGTACAAGGGCGGCTACCAAGCCGTTAAGGGAGTCAGCTTCGAAGTTCCACGCGGTGTTGTCTTGGGTCTACTTGGTCCAAATGGTGCCGGCAAAACCACGACCATGCGAATGATGATGGGCTTGATTGCTCCCACCCAAGGAGAAATCACCCTGTTCGGACACCCAGTATTTTTTGGTTCCCCCGTTCTCTCTCGCGTCGGTGCACTCGTTGAAGGTGCCGGATTCCTGCCGCACTTAAGTGGGCGCGAAAACCTCCACCTTTACTGGAAAGCATCTGGTCGGGTCGGCGAACCATACTTTGATGAAGTTCTCGAAATCGCGGATCTTGGTACCGCAATCGACCGCAAGGTGAAGGCCTACAGCCAAGGCATGCGCCAACGCCTAGGAATTGCGCAAGCCATGTTGGGGAAGCCGGATCTACTTGTCCTCGACGAGCCCACGAACGGTCTTGACCCACCCCAAATTAAATCGATGCGCGAGGTTATGAAGAGTTATGCAGATACTGGACGCACGGTCATCGTTTCCAGTCACATGCTCAGCGAGGTTGAGCAAACATGTTCGCACGTCGTGGTCATGCATCGAGGTCAACTTATTGCAACCGGCAAGGTCGCTGATCTACTTGCAGGTCGAACGGGTGGCCGACTGGAAGACGTTTTCCTTGACATGATCGGCGAGGACTTGACGGTGGGTCAATCATGAAAACGAAAAAGGCTCTGCCATTCCGAGTTGAATTGATCCGTCAACTCAAGCGCAAACGCACCCTGGTAGCCCTTATTCTGGTGATCGCACTTCCCTTGATCGTGGTCACAGCGGTTAAGTTTGGTCCTTCCGCTGACGATCGTGCAGGTGGAGGGGGCGGCGGATTCGGTGACGGTGACCTCGATCTGGTGGGCTTGGCAACCTCCGGCGGGTGGAACTTCGCCCTCACCATGATGTTTTTTGCATCAGGCTTCCTGCTTCTCATTTTGGTTGCAATGTTCATGGGTGACACGGTCGCTAGTGAAGCTTCCTGGTCAACGCTGCGCTACTTATTGATTGCGCCCGTCCCGCGTAGGCGCTTACTCTCGATCAAGTTGGCCGTGGCGTTGCTCTTGTCATTCGTATCAATTGTGGTCCTTGTTGGGTTCTCCTACCTCGTGGGACTTTTCGCTTTTGGCAGCGGGAATCTCTCAACCCCAACGGCTGGTGTTTTCAGTAACTCTGAGGCGCTGTGGCGAATGACGATAATTTCGGTGTATATCTTTATCACCCTGCTGTTCGCCGCTGGTATTGCATTCCTTTTGAGTGTTCTCACAGACGTGCCACTAGGAGCGGTGGGCGGTGCAGTTGTCATTGTTATCGTGAGCAATATTCTTGACGCAATTGATGCCCTCGGGGATCTTCGACAATGGCTTCCCACCGATTACGGTGCCGCATGGATCGGCGCCCTCAACCGTGAAATTGACTGGACCGGGATGTCCCGCGGCGTTGCCTACTCGGTGGTGAGTTTCATTATTTTCATCACGATTGCCTACTTGCGTTTTGATCGAAAAGACATCACCTCTTAAGGTAAGTTACCGCGAAAAAGGAGCACCAGTGATCACGATCAATATCGATATGGACAGTTGCCAGAACTACGGACAATGTGTGTTTGAAGCCGAGGATATTTTTCAACTCGATGAGGACGGAAATATTCAATATACAAAGGAAGTCCCCGACGACCGCCAGGCAGATGTTGAAAATGCCGTTGACGTGTGCCCCATGCAGGCGATCAGCTTCACCGTTTCTTAGTGGTTGGCTCTACTTGCTTGGCTTTATCAAGATGGTCGGTGTGAAATACCTAACCCGCCAAAGGTCTGGCCACCGTATTTCGCAATAGTGGCCCCAAGATCTAGGGCCGCGGTTTTCATGCCGCCCTGTTCCATGTGCAATAGTTCGGCCGGCACCAGCCAACTCACCTCGAATTGAATTCCGTCGGGGTCCCGCCCGTACACAGCTTTTGTCGTGCCGTGGTCTGATGCTCCCGTCAGTGCACCAACTTCACGCAGCACTCCACTGATTCTTTGTAATTCATGGAGAGTGTCTGTCTCCCACGCAAGGTGGTAGAGACCCACCGTTGTCTGTCCCGCGACACTATTAGCGGACTGCTCACCCATGCTGAACAGCCCCAGGTCATGATCATTGGTGCTGTCCGCCGCCTGCAGGAAGATTGCCTTCCCTCCCAAATTGAGCACCTCGCGAAAACCAAGAACATTGCAATAAAAATCGGAGCTGACCGCAGCATCACGCACATAAAGCACCGCGTGATTCAACCGCTGGATTCCCACACTTTCTCCTACACTCGGTGAGCCTTTCGATTACAAGTACCTTATCCATTTATTCAACTTTGGTATATTCGGATCTATTGGCAAGTAAGCCTCTCCCGCAGTGAACGGAAAACGAAAAGCGATGCCCATCGATCTACAACTGCCAGCAGCGTTGAGCGAACTTCGCCCCGAAGCTGTCGCTCTGCTCGCCGTGGCCAACGAATGTGCCCGACAAAGTGTTGATCCCAATCTGCTGGAACTCGTACAGGCGCGGATAGACACATTGATTGGGAGTGGGTTCCTTTCACAGCAGATACTTGCTAACGGTGCAGGTGAATCCACTGCTTCACATAATGTCGCCGTCGCATTTGCCGAACAGTTCATAATTGACGTTGGTGGGATCACCGACACCGACCGAGAAGCTCTCGCCGCGCATTTTCCTGGCGAGACAATGCGCGAGTTCATCACGGCTCTGTACATCCTGGAGTGCACTTACCGGCTATCACTCGTCGCTCAAATGCTGCTCACTGATGGATCTGTGCCTGCAGACACCATTGCCTTCCGCATGACAACCTCGAACTCCGGTGAGCAGCCAGATATTCGACGTTCACTCAAGGACTACCAAGACGCCGTTGTCCGGGGAACTGACCTTGACCCGGTGACCACCGAACTTGTTCGGCTGCGTTGCGCGCGAACTCATAATTGTCGGATCTGCCAAACATTGCGCCTCTCTGATGCTCGCGCGGCGGGCGCTGACGACACGATGACCGCGAAAGTGGACTTCTATGAACTAAGCGATCTCGACGAGCTTCACAAGATTGCACTACGAATAACTGATGCATTAATTACTCGACCCGAAACCTTGAGTCTGGAAACCGTCGATGCGGCCCGCGCGAACTACTCACCTGTTCAACTTGCCGAACTGTGTCTTGACATAACAAAATGGAGCACTCAAAAGATCCATGTTGCACTCGGAACTGATGGAGCCGACGCGGTCCCCAAGAACGAACATGGCATGAGCTTTTTTGGATTCGATGATTTGGGCCAGGTCACCGGATATTCATCGATACCGACTGGGAAGGGTTCACCATGACGCACTCGCGCATTGCAGTTGTTACCGGAGGCGGAACAGGTATCGGTGCCGCCATTGCACACACACTTGCACAGTCCGCCTCCGTAATAGTCCTCGTAGGTCGCCGACAGGATCGACTTGACGCAATGGCCACCGAAATCATGGTCGCGCACCCTGGGGTTACCGTCCACGCTCGCGGTGTGGATCTTGCAAATCTTGATGCGGTGACGGCATTCATCGACTGGGCGCACTTGGAACTGCCACAGGTCGACATCGTGGTCAACAACGCAGGATCGGCTCAACCCCGAATCGAGTCGGGGCTTGCGTCCGTGGCCTCCGCGTGGGAAAGCACCTGGCGTGCCAACACATTGAGCTCGGTTCTGGTCACCGAGGGCCTGAAAGACCTACTCTCCCGTCCCGGTGGTCGCATCATCATGATCGGTTCATTTGCAGCCGAACTCGGCACTGGAAGCCCCGCATACGCGTCGGCTAAAGGGGCTCTCGAGGCATATGCGATATCACTGATGCGCGAACTTGGCCCCGAGGGCATAACCGCAAACGTGGTAGCTCCTGGATTCACCGACGGGACCGAACTGTTGGCGGGTCGAATTTCTCCTGAACGCAGGGAGAGACTCCTCACAAGTATCGCTGCACGACGACCCGGAACCCCCGAAGAAATGGCGAGCCTTGTTGGGTACCTCGCATCACCGCAAGCAGGGTTCGTCAACGGGCAACTCATTACGGCCAATGGTGGAACCTACCTTTCGGGCTGATTTATCTTGGTGATTCACTAAACTGCAGCGAAAGCTTGGCCAAAAAAACTGGCGTAACAACACAAGGAGTGGCATGAGTACTTTTGACGAAACCGATCTTGCTCGTATCGAAGTTGCGAAGGCACTCTTCGCTGCTTGGTCAAGTGGCGACGTAGATGCACCACGCGCATACCTCACCGACACTCCGGTGCTATGGGACAGTGTGGGCGGGCTCAAAGAAGGTTGGGATGCAATCCGTGAGTATTTCGGTCATGGTCTCCAGCGCTACCCGGATCTAACTCTCGTACCAACAGGTGAGTTCTGGGCACGGCCTGATGGACTTGCATTGCAGTGGACCATGAGTGCGAGCGTTATCGACGACTCGCTAGGCGCCGAGCATCTGGGCAAAAAGTGGGCGGTACCTGGCCTGTCATTCCTCGTATTCGACGGTCTCAAAGTCGCTTCCGAATATGACTACCACGACAAGGATGCCCGTCAACGTTCACTGGAATCTGACTAGAGGAGTCACTTCTCGCTGGGGGTCCAACGTTTCACGAGTCGGGAGTGTAATTCGTCGACCTGCCGGGGCGTAATGCGATTTTGTGTTACTACCCGCCGGTAGAGAAACGGCGCGACGAGGTCCTCAACACACTGCGCAATATCAAGGCGGATATCAATCAAACCCTCCTTCTGGGCTCGGCGAAGGATGGACCCAGCTCGTGAACGGGTTTGCGAAAATGCTCGGCGATGTACCTCTGCAAAAGCTTCGTCACGCCAGGAACCTTCAATCAATGCCACGAGCATCGCGGTGTAGGTCGGGTCATTGAGCCGCCGCGCGTAGTCGGCGAGGTAGTCATGTAATTCTTCACGTGGATCTGCTCCCAAATCGAGTGATTCCTGGTGCATCAACTCGTCAAATGCTTCGCAGGCCAGAGCGGCTAGGTCGGGCCAATTGCGGTAGATCGTGCTTCGTGCAATACCGGACTCAGCCGCCAGACGGTCGACAGTTAACCCAACGAGACCTTCTGCGACCAAGACTTGGCTAACGGCTTGATAAACAATTGCCCGCGTTCGCTCAAATCGTGCGTCGATCATGCGCAGGTAATCTCCGCTAACTGCGAAAGGAATCGCAGGTGCACTGCTACCCCAATTGACAAATGATCCGATGAGCGACGCGGTCCTTTTTCAAATACTGATCTGGCACTCAAGTTCACACACGCACCGCGATAATGGTTGAAAGCCAACCACTGCTTCCACTGTTCGGGTGAGTATTGGATTCCTGCGACATTTGCCAAGCGGGATTTCCAAGCATCCGCATCCATAATTCGCCGACCTCGGATTAGTGCGAGATAGGCCCAATCCTCTGCTGGATCTCCCACGTGGGCGAACTCCCAGTCGATTGTTGTTAGGCCGCGCTGCGGATCGAATAATGCATTACCCGGCCCAGCGTCCCCGTGCACAATTACGGAAGGGCCTGTGGGTTGCAAGTTCGCATGCAGCCACTGTGCGCCATGTTCGATTAACGGGGACTCGGGCGCATACTTGCGGTACATCTGCCGCCAGTACTCGATGTTGTCATGGACAACTTCCTCCGGACTCCTACTGGAGTCGTCAAGTACGCCAACGGGAACCCGGTGCAGTTCTCCAATAGATGTAATGATGTCGTCAAGGCCCTGGTCATCCAGGCGCACAACGCCTGGGACCGCCTCCATTATAAAAAAAGGCTGGCCCAAAACTGCGCCAGTTTCTTCGACGGCAAGAACTTCGGGAACCGCATGTCCCACCGAATGAAGTGCGCGCATGGCCCCCACCTCGGTAACGGTGTCGGTACCAAACATTCCCCCTTGTTCAATTCTCACGATCACGGAATTTGGGACGCCGTCAATGATTAGGTTTACGCGCCACATGCGACGTGAGAAACCACCACCGATTACTTCAGCCTCCGCGACACTGACTTCTGCGCCCATCCGTTGGGCAAACCAGGTTGCCACTGCACCAACTTCAGCGGGAGTGACAGACACAACGGCATGCACGATGCTCGTATCGTGGCTAGTAAATGCAGCCATCAAAGGGGCTGCCACGATTACGTCTTGTGCAAGCCACTCCTCGAGTTCGGACTCCGGGACGCAATCGGAGGCCAGCCTTATTCGTCGAGCCGGCCACGGATCCTCACCTCGGTTATTTACGTATTCGGTGATCGCTGCCCACTGCGCGGGTGAACCAAGTGTGGGGTCGGATTCACCGTCAGCGATTGCCTGCCGAATGAGCGCTTCTTCGACCCAGTCCTGCATCAGCGTCCTCGCACGGACGCTGCGACCTGAGCTTCAAGTTCGAAGTCGTAGCCGGCTCCCCAAACCGGATCTGAGAGCCGATCCGGCGCGTCGACTAACGGTGTTGTGCAGAACCATTCATAAGTTTGTGTGAACCCGGTTTGGAATCCGCGCTCAACGGTGAGGCCGAGGGATGCAGCTTTTTCAACCGAAAGAATGCCATGGTGTTTCACACCGAAAAGGTGACCGTAAATGGGTGTTTCTTGGGTGAAATCGGTAGGAATGACAACAATGTCAGCCTCAACGCCAACGATCTGTGCGAGGGTTTCGGCGAATGCCCTCGCCGAGCAACCAACACCTGTGATGTTAATGATCTCTCCTTGCACGGCCGGGAGTTGCGTCATTTCGAGCAGGTTGCGACAAAGATCATCAACGTGACCGTAACTTGTTGTGACCAGTCCCTCATGGGGCAGAAGTACAGGTAAACCTCGGCGAAGCCGAAGAAACATTGCAGTCTCCATGTCGTGGATATTGTTTTCCGGTCCGTAGATTGCCGCCGGCCGGGCAATCGATCCCGGAAAACCCGTGTTTGCGAAACGTTCAAGAATCGAGCGCTCCGCATGGGCCTTGAAGCCACCGTAGGTGGTGATCGGGTCACTCGTGTGAGGGTTAGTTTCGCGCCATGGCATTACGCCACCGGGTTCATAGGCCATGATCGATGAAACAAATACATACGCACCTACTCGGTCGTCCAACATGGCGAGAAGTTCCTCGAACTCGCCACCACCCGCCGCCATGACGAAACCGGAGACATCAATCACCGCATCCCACTCAGTGCCGTCCAGGGCGGCGTGCATTGATTCTGTGCTGGTCCGGTCTCCCACCAACCGTTCTACGCCGATCGGTAACTCACCGGAGGTTTTCCCACGATTCAAGACTGTGGCCTGATGACCCTCTCGAATGAGTAAATCCACCATCCGACGCCCGACAAAGGTGCCACCACCCAAAACAAGAATTTTCATGCCTCCGACCTTACAGGACATTTTGTCCCACAGTCACCGGGTCTGCGATATCATCCGGATATGACTAATTCTGGCCCGCTGACGAAGATGGATGAGTACCCGCGACATCAGATTGGCGGCACCTTCGACAGTGTCCAAAGTGACTCGGTTCATTGGAATGACGGCTTCTACTTCACCCTCGGCGACGAAGCCACCGGTGCGACCCTCTTCGCTGCAATCCGGCTCTATCCCAACACGGACGTCATGGATGGTTTTGCCTGTGTAACTGTCGACGGACGTCAGCACAATTTGCGTTGGTCACGCCGCCTACGTCCGAGAATTGATGACCTCAGCGTCGGACCACTGAGCCTGCACATCATTGAACCGCTCCAAACCCTACGACTGGAATGCACGGATAACGAATATGGAATTACATTCGATCTTCTGTGGGAAGGTCTTCATGAGCCCTACCTTGAGGATCGAATTGTTCGCTACTCCGGTGGGCGTAAGGTTTATGACCGCACGAACTTTGACCAATGCTGTGCAGTCACGGGGACAATTTCTGTTGAAGGTCACACATTCAATGTCAATGAGGACACCTGGGTTGGCGTTCGAGACCATTCATGGGGAATGGGTCGTACGGGCGGAGGCACATCCAAGGCAATCGCTCCCGATGATTCGCGTGACCCCCGCCGGGGGTTCGCAATGCGCCAGTGGACCATGGTGCGAATGCCCGATCGGGTTATGTTCTGGCAGTTTCACCAACAAGCAGACGGAAGTTTTGATCCACTGGAGGCTGTAGTCATTCCATTTGATCAGAGGCAACCGCAATGGTCCTACGTGGATGCCGAAGCAAGTGCCGACCGTATTGATGACCTGCCACGCGCTGAGCGAGTTCGGGTGCTCCTTACCCGCCCCGACGGAAGCGTTGACCGTTTCGAACTCACCCCGGTGAGTTCACCCGTGTATTTGCAGGGCGGTGGGTACCACGACGGTTTCACCGATCGACTCGGCCGCGGCGTGTACCGGGGTGTAGACCACCACGAAGGTGAGATCTGGGATGTGACGCACCCAATCAATGTCGGTGATCCGGGCGGTTGGTTCCTCCAACGACCAGATGCGTGGGCCGAAAATTTTGCTACCTGCGTCAACTTGGATAACCCAACTGATCGCGGGTTCGGGCACCTTGAATGCGTCCTGGCACCGTGAGTCAAGGAGATATCCAGGCTCTGCTCGACGAACGCGACCTTCGCGCCTTAGCGGCAACCTATATGCGCGGACTGGATCGACTAGAACCCTCACTTCTGCGTTCGGTCTTCGCCGATGACGCAACGACTCACTACGGTGCTTTCACCGGAGGCCCTGATGAAATGGCCGAAATGGCCATGAATTCTTTGGGCGCTTACCGCACGACCCAACATTTTCTTGGACAGATCAACCTGTCAATTGACGCAGACTCCGCGACGGGAGAGGTGTACTTCCAAGCATTTCACCAGCATGCCACCGAGAACTTTGACCGATTCATCTGTGGACGTTACATCGATCGGTACGCACGCCGAGATGGACGTTGGCTCATTACACACCGAACCGAGGTTGTCGATTGGACCCGTACAGAGCCAATCGCTGAGAAATACTTCACCGCCCGTCCACTCACCGTGCGTGGTGCCCGAGACGAAAGTGACCTTAGTTACCGCCCACATGAGGCATAAGCAAAAAATCTACCTCGCGATTTACGCTTCGATGGGGTAAAACTTCTGCGCTCGGTCAGACAAGGTTTCTTTACCTGCATCAATAACAAGTACCGCACCGTTCATAAATTCAGACTCGTCGCTCGCCATGAAAAGTGCTGCATTCGCCATGTCTTCGGGTTTGGGAGCCCGACCCCCGACATATTTCGAGGACAGTCGTTCATAAGCTCCCTCAAGATTGTCAGGGTCACCTGTGACGACGCCAGCGGTAAGGGAGGACAGTGTCGCGCCAGGGCACAGGGCGTTGACTCGCACACGGTGTGGGGCCGCTTCAACCGCCACCGATTTCGTGAGTCCGATCACACCGTGCTTTGCGGTCGTGTACGCATGTGCCCCGAGGCCACCCTGAACTCCGGCCGTACTCGAAATATTGATGATTGATCCCGATCGCTGTTTTCGCATCACTGCGAAAGCATGTTTGCTCCCCAGGAAAACGCCTGTCTGCAGGATAGCGATCGTGGTCTCCCAATCACCCAACTCGGTTGATTCAATCGATCCAGTGACGCCCACGACACCGGCATTGTTGATCATCACGTCAAGTGCACCGAAGTTGCTGATGCATGCGTCAATCGCAGAAATGATGTCACTTTCACGTGTTACATCAGTACTGACGAAGACAACAGAGTCACCTAATTCCGTGACAAGTTTTTCCGCGGCTGCCACATCAATGTCTGCAATGACGCAGCGGGCACCTTCTGCAACGAATCGACGAACGATTCCTTCACCAATTCCTCGGGCTCCGCCGGTAACGACTACTGCCTTACCTTCGAGTCGATTCATCAGTGTCCATCACTGAGGGTTAGTCGTTGGAGCATCGTCAATGTTGATTCGTCGCGACCCACCGCACCCGCGGCGATGATCTGACGGGTTTTCATCTTCCAGCCCTCCGGACTTTTGTACCACGTGTCGACATAACGACCGTGAAGCGTCCATTCCTTGCCTTGGGGATCGCGGTGCCAGGCCGTGATCACGCTTTCAGAGTGTGCATTGTCGGTGCCGGTGAAAGTGATAGAAATATTGGTCACCGCATGGGAAGTCTGCACATAACGGCGATAGGCACTTTCCCACGCCGCGCGCAACGCGTCATGACCCTCGAGCCAAGCATCTCCACTGAAGTTCACCCGGCAATCAGGATGGAACACGGTCAACTGCGTCTCTATGTCGGCCAAGTCAGCCGCTTTGGCATAGCGGTACATCAGTTGTTCAATGTCGAAGCGATCAGGGAACCGTAGTCCGTCGAGGCGGGCGCTGCTCATGTTTCCTTCTTTCGGTGGGCGAATCGATTATGAATCTGTGCGGCTGGCTGCGAGGACGGTGTCCAGACCCTCGGCTATTTGGAGTGCAGTTAAGAACGGGTCTTGCGCTTTAAGTTCGGTTGAAATAACTTCGATAGAGAAAGTTGAACCGGGACGGTGCGCGTTTCGCGCCCGGAGGATTCCCACTAGGTCAAACTCCCCCAGTCCAGGTATCCGGCGATTACGCAGGCAATCCTCGCGCAGGTCTTCCGGGTACTCGCACATAAGCGTTCCGTCGTTGAACTGCAGCGTTGAAATGTAGGGCCACAGATCATCGAGGTGGGATAGCGGCAACCCCATTCGATACAGATGCCACACGTCTAGGCACATCGAAAGATTGGGTCGATCCGCGAAGTGAATTATCGATGCAGCGTTTGAGGGGGTTTTCATATTAGTAAATGGCAGCGGTTCAAGAACTACATCAACATTCCATCGGGCGAATCGGTCGGCTACTCGACCTGCTCGAAGGGCGGCCTCCGACTCTGATCCGCTGTAAGGTCCCACGGCCTGCAATCGATCTGGTCGCAAGTGCTCGGCCAATAACGCTGCAAGGTCCTCGAGTGGATCCACTTCTTCGCCCATCACTCGAATTGCTTCGAGTTCTGCAACTCGCACACCGAATTGCTCGAGAATTTGATCTAACTCTGCGAGTTCGTGGGTTTGCAGCCACTGATTCATCCAACGAACACTGAGTCCCACGTCAACAAAGCCAGCATCCCGTGCCGCCGCGAAGCGGATTTCCATGGGTACCTCGGCAAGGCAATTGAACGAGAAAGTGAAGTCGGCAGCGACCGGGGTGGTACTCCGCAAACTAGTTACCGGCGAGGTCACGAGCAATGCCCTCGTCGATGAGCCTTTGAATTTGGTGGTGAAAGGCTGGGATTTTGCACTCGCGGTCGTTGAAGAAGTTTCTCTCATAGAAAGATGAACGCGAAGTCGCTGCAATGTCTTCCCACGTCCAAACATCCTCACCGACAACGATTTTGAGGTGATCCCAGTGTCGTTGCGTCCGGTCAAGGTAATCCTGATCATCGGTTTTGTACCAGAGTTCCCACGTTTCAAAACGGGTCTTGTTGTGCGTGATGGGAACTGCGCGGAAGAGCTGCAGGTGCTCGGGGTTGTTATTGAAAACAGATGTTGGGAAAATCGTGTAGTGGCAGATCGCCACCGATTGGTGATCCTGCGTCTCTTGCAATCGTGACAGCGTGCCCTTAAGCGGCACAACCATCATGGAGTGTCGTTCGAACTCAAAAATGCGCATCTCACGACCGTCTTTTACATCTTGTGGTGGAATATGGTGCAGTGCTTGCGCGTGATAGAACTCGTTGAATGCGTCGACGACCACCTTCCAGTTGACGTCAACATCCCATACAACTTTCTCACGAAGGTACATTTCTTCCATTTTGTACGCACCAAGGTCGGCGACGATATCTTCGCCGAGGTACTCCATAAGTGGCGGAGCAACTCCGGGGCCAGCGAGCACACCCCACACCCAACCGGCCCATTCAGCAACTTCGACCTTGGGAGCGGCCAAGTCGCGAAGTTCTTCGGGGTCAAAATCTTCACGGTCGGGGACGCCAATTACTTTGCCGTCAAAGTCATAGGTCCAGCCATGCCAAGCACACTTAAATCGGCGTGCACACTCGCCTGATTCGCGCACAATGCGAGCACCTCGATGCTGACACACATTATGAAAACCAGTTATCGAGCCGTCATTTTTACGGGTAATAACAACTGTCTCACCTTGTCCCTCCCAAACGACATGGTCGCCGGCGTTCACGAGTTCCTCGGACCTACAGAGAATTTGCCAGTTGTTGTTCAGAACGTATTTGCGCTCGAGTTCAAATCGCTCCGGATCGGTGTACCAATGGGCGGGAATGACCTCGGACTTTCCGGGGGTGTTGGGGATCTCCGGTGCGAATCGGAGTGGGCCATCACCACGCGTGGGTGGGGTGAAAATGGTCATGAGCCGTTCCTTTCACAGGGGAGGAAGCGTCACTCTACACTTGTCTAGACAACTTCCACAAGTCTTTTTGGGAAATCAAAGACTAAATATTTTGGACTAAATATCCAGAACCAGTCGATCGCCCTTGCAGCGTGAAACACAGGGCATCATGTAGATACCTTCCTCCCGATCCTCTTCGGAAAGGATCGAGTCTCGGTGGGCGATATCTCCAGAAATCACCTTGGTCTCGCAGGTGCCGCAGACTCCCTCAGTGCATGAGGACATCACCGGAACCCCATTGTCGAGCAGCACTTCGATGATGCTTCGATCTCGGGGAATAGTAAATTCTGCGCCGGAACTATTCAACACGACGGTGAACTCGTGGTCACCCGGGTCACCTGCGGTGTCGACCGGTTTCGCGGCAAAACGTTCAACATGTGGCACTGGCCGGCCCAGGCGCGCGCAGGCTTCTTCAACGGCTGCGATGAGTGGTTCTGGACCGCAGCAGTACACCGCGGTGTCGGGTGCGGCCTTGCTCAATATTTCATCAAGTGGCAACAGTCCCTTTTCATCTTGTGGCCACAGAACGACACCGAGGGCTTCAAGACGATCCCGAAAGGCCATCGAATTTCGGGTGCGACCCCCGTAATAAAACGTCCAAGGCGCACCTTTATCAAAGATCACCTGACCCAGCATCGGGACCATAGGTGTTACCCCGACTCCACCCGCGATGAAGAGATAGGAGGGGGCGTCTACCAGCGGGAAATGGTTACGTGGTCCACGCGTGCGAACGTGATCTCCCACATGAATGTTGTCATGAACATAGGCTGATCCACCTCGACCATTTGCCTCGCGAAGAACGGCGATCCGCCACGTATCTGCGCCGAAGTGGCTGCACAGCGAGTACTGGCGTTCGATCCCGTTACCTAGTTGAACGTCGATGTGGGCGCCGGGTTCCCAACTAGGAAGCTTCTCCCCAGTAGGAGCACCGACTCGGATCGTCACGACACCCTCGGCCTCTTCAACCCGCTCGATCACGACCAGATCTCGGTATTCCTCGTAAACATAAGACATGCATTCAGGGTATCGGAGCCGAAGAACCACGCAACAATTACCATCCCGGCTGTTCACTTATGTGAAAACTTTTCTCGATGAGTCTTGGTATGCGTGTCGGGAAGAAGGCATGTTGAGAAAAAAGCCGCCTGCACCCAATAACAGAGTGCAGGCGGCTTAACTAATTTTTTTAGAAGGAGGCCGAACCGCCGTCAACGTTGTAGGTGGCACCGGTCATTCCATTACCTAATGGACCAGCAAGCAGAACTGCCATACCAGCAACTTGTTCAACTGTTTGCAATTCCTTTGTGAGGCAGTCATTTGCGAAGTCCTGTAGGAATTCTTCGTACGTGATGCCGGATGCTTCAGCAACCTGCGCGCCTGCATCTTTCATGAGTTCCGTCTCAATCGGGCCAGGACAAATTGCGTTGCACGTGATGCCACTGGTTCCGTACTCCACAGCGGTTGCCTTTGAGAGGCCAATCATGGCGTGCTTGCCGGCGATGTAATGACTCACTGCAACCTTTGAGGCAACCTTGCCCTCAATCGAGGCGATGTTGATGATCCGTCCGTAACCAGCAGGCACCATGTACTTGAGTGCACGACGTGTGCCCCAAAATGCGGTGCTGGCATTCCACTCAAGACCCTTGAGCCAAGCTTCGTCACTAAGGTCTCCAACGAGTGCCCAACCATCAGAGCCTCCTGCGCAGTTGACCATGATGTCAATCTTTCCAAACTTCTCCACCGCGTAGTCGACAAGCTCGTCAACCTCAGCGCGCACGAGTGCGTCGCATTTCTTGAACGCAGCGCGATCGCCCGCATTCAGGCGTTCCAACGCGTGGGCTCCTTTTTCCTCCGAGCGATTACCTAAAACAACGGATGCACCTTCAGCGATGAATGCTTGTGCGATTCCAAATCCAATGCCGGTGCTTCCGGCGGTGATTACCGCTACGCGGCCTTCGAGACTGCCACCCATGAATTTCTCCTGCTTCTCGCGGGCAGCCGGTCGGCCACCACTCTTTGTTTCCCCTGTTGACAAAGCACCATCTCACACCAGTTAATGGTGCCTGTCAACGCAATTCGGGAAGTCCAGATGTAACCGATATCTCACTATTTCATTGACCCGAAACAATGCGGGGAAGAACAGCCTTGCTCGTGTCACTGCCGTGAACCGCCTCGGCACCTTCGTGCATCAAACGATTGATAGTGCGATGCACGTATTGCACACCCGGCTCATTACGGCCAAAAATCTGGGTTTTACCGCCGGTGACCGCAACACCTTTCTGCACACCAAAGCCGGTGATGTAGTCCTCGTCGTAGGTGACATCGTAAAACCAGTCACGCATGACTTCGAGTTCATGTTGCTCGCGCTCGTCATTGGTGATCGGGGTGCGAACCAAAATACGCTGTTCGGTCAGTGACTCATTTACTTTTGTTGTAGGCAAAGGGAAGGCCACCGCCATCCGTTGACGCCAACCACCAGCGATCGAGAGACCGGGGAACAGCCAGTTGATGGTTCCGACATTCGCCGTGGGATCCCACGTATCGACGGGGTCATCAAGATGGTTTTCGATTTCGCGCAATGCAAAAGCCACGCGCTCGTGCGCACCGTGGCCATCAAAAGTTGCTGTATTACTGAGGTTTGTTTTAAACACGGTGTCTTTATGCAAGGAAGCAAAGTGGTACCCCTCGAGATAACCCTCGATCGCGACTTTCCAATTGGGACCGGGCATCATGCGGGTGGAAAATAGATGACACTCAGCGAGTTTGAGACTCTCTAATATGGGTGCAAAGCTTCCGAGCCAAGAGTCAATATCAATCTCGAGTCCGGGGGTCAAACACACAAAAATTACGCCGTGTTTTTCAACACAGGGAAGTTTGATCATGTTGCGCTCGGACTTGTCGAACTCACCGAAAGTGCTTTCACCATAAAGACCTTTAAGTTGGCCATCCATGCCGTAACTCCATGCGTGATACGGGCATGTGAGTGCTCGTGAGGTGCCCAGACCTGCAGCGCAAATCAAGGCTCCACGGTGGCGACAGACGTTGAGCATGGCGTGTACTTCACCCTGTGAATCACGTGTGATGACAACGGGGACACCCACAACCTCGATGGCCTTGTGATTATTCTTCTCTGGCAATTCGCATGTGAGTGCTAGCGGAAGTGGGATCCGCTTGAAAAGTAACTCGATCTCGCTGGCAAAAAGTTCCTCATCGAGGTAGTTTTCAACAGGCTCTTGGTAAGTGGCCTCGGCTTGATCGGTTGTCTTGTTCTTAGTGTGGGAAATGAGTCGGGCCATCATGGCTAGGGCGTCTTCGCGTGCCGCTCCATTGAGGATCTTGCTGGGCAGATAAGCGGGAGTTGCCGCTTCGGTCTCAATGATCTGGGTCATGACTGGCTCCTTTTAAGTGACTTTGTCGAGTGTATCAACTTGTCTAGACAAATACTAGGCCAGATTCAAGTGCGATGTTTCATTGATGCTCATCAAAACAAAACGACCATCAGGCCACACCTGAACCCGAGAAATTGAGGTATATCCCGGATTGAAGAAGAAGCGGCGCGGGCTTTCGAGGATTCCGGCGAGGAAACTATTAGAGGCGCCACCGTGACTCACGGCCACAATACGCTCACCTTGATGGGCCAGACCTATGTCGCGGACAACTGCGAACATGTTTTCCCGCAGTTCCTCGTGGTTGTGTTCGGGGAGAAAACCTTCTTCGAATCGACCTTCGCGAAATGAGCGGGCAAGGTCGACATCGGTCAAATTCTCAACGCCCTGATAATGAGTTGCATTCGACTTCCACTCTTGAAGTCTTTCGTCAATAACAACGTTGTAGCCGAGCCGTCGTGCAAGTGGTCCTGCTGTTTCAATTGCGCGCTTAAGTTGACTTGAATAGATCGCAGAAATTCCTTTATCCGCCAAGTAGCCGCCAACAAGTTCCGCCTGCGCATGACCCACCTCACCGAGCGCTGGGTCCTTTGTCCCGTCTGGATCTGGCAGTGCATGGCGAACCAGAAAAACTTCACACGCCTCACTCATTAAACAGTTCCCTCACTAAATAGTTCACTCACTAGACAGTTGAGCCGAAGTCATCCGATGAAGGGAAGTCGTCGGAGGAAGGGAATTGCAAGCTAAGCATTTCGAAGTATTCCATCAATCCATGATGACCAAGCTCGCGACCAATGCCCGAGGTCTTGAATCCACCGAAAGGTGCCTTAGCATTGAATCGACCGCCGTTGACAGAGACCTGACCGGTGCGCAAGCGTTTAGCAACACTCACAGCGGTGGGAATATCAGCAGCAAATACTGCCCCTGACAGGCCGAACTCGCTATCGTTAGCAAATTCGATTCCTTGATCTAAACCGTCGTAACCGACAATTGCAAGGACGGGTCCAAAGATTTCTTCTTGAACGATACGCGCTTTCGGGCTGAGGCGGCTGAAAACTGTCGGTTTAACGAAGTAGCCGGCATTCAGGCCATCGGGGCGTCCAGGTCCACCAGCAATCAATGTTCCCTCGGTCATACCGATCTCGATGTAATCCGAAACGACCTTGTGTTGGGCCGCTGATGCAACAGGGCCTAGATCAACTTCTGGATCCAGCGGGTTACCAACAGTCATTGCGTTCACCATGGCGGCTACGCGCACTTCAACTTCATCGATAATTTCATTGGGAACAATCAACCGAGTGGTAGCCGAACATGTTTGCCCATTATTGACAAAGCAACCGCGCACCGCATTTGCGATAGCAGCGTCAAGATCGGCACCTTCAACAATAAGAAAGGCTGATTTGCCACCGAGCTCAAGTGCCACCTTTTTTACTGTGGGAGCTGCAGCCTCGGAGACACGAACACCTGCACCGGTGGAACCTGTGATGCTCACCATGTCGACCTCAGGGTGAGAAGAAAGCATTTCACCGATAAGTGCACCGGGACCCGAAACGAGGTTAAACACACCCGCGGGCAGACCTAGTCCATCGATGATGTCAGCGAGGATGAAGTTGGAGAGTGGCGCCACCGAACTTGGTTTCACAACAACTGTGCAACCTGCCGCAAGTGCGGGGCCAACCTTGGCGGCGAGTTGGTACAACGGATAGTTCCAGGGAGTAATTGCACCCACAACGCCGACCGGAACCCGAATGACAATCGAGTTGCCAATTCTTTCCTCGGTGGGTAATTCCCGCGCTGCCTCCGCAATAGTTTCAAATACGGATGCGGCAAGCCCAACTTGCACACGAACCGAGATGGCCAGGATTGTTCCCACTTCTTGCGACATGATTCGGGCTAGTTCATCTTCTCGCTCGCGCAGACCCGCGGCGATTGCCGAGACAACATCGGCGCGCTCAGCGATCGGAACTTGGGACCAGCCCTCAAATGCTTTCCGGGCTGCTGCAATCGCGCGCTCAGCATCAGCTGCATCACCCGAAGGGACCGAACCGATAACTTCACCGGTAGCAGCCTCAATGACCGTGATGGAGTCGCCACCTGAAGGGGCCACCCACTCTCCGTCGATATACAACGTGTTGTGCTCGATCACAGTTCCTCCATTGGTTTGATTTGCGTTGATTTATTGGATGGGCTTTGGTTCGTGGGCTAGTTGAGTAGTTGGGAGCGCAAAGCTTCGATGCTCTCATTGGGAACGTTAAGAGTGAGAACCCATTTATGAAGTCCACCATGCTCGAGGTATGCACGCGCGAGAAAGAGTTCCATGGCGCCGCGAGGTGCGCGCAGTAGGTCATCCGTCTGGTTCATCATGGGGTGATTCTCAAAATCCTCACGGGTTCTTAGCCAGCGAACAAGGGCAACTACTTCATCACCACTCAAAGCGAAGTCATCGGCGATATCTTCGTCACTTACACCCAACAGTGAAAGCAAGACTGCAGCGACGAAGCCCGTACGGTCTTTGCCCGCCATACAGAAAAAGATTGCCGGGAAGGCCTCTCCCTGTGCTAGGAGTTCGACAATGTCACGCATCGTGGCTGCCCCCAGGTCAAGCATGACGTTGTACACGTCGGCGAGGTGTTCATTGGGGTCAGGGCTAATTTCGGCCTGCCCTCGCTGCCACTGTTGAGGAAGTATTGGTGCGTGAATGGGGCTGTCGATAAAAGCCGGAAGGGGGAAAGCATCAAGCTCACTCCGATAGCGCAAATCAAAAACCGTGGTTGCGCCGAATTCACTCCACGCCTGTTCATCAGTGAGCCGGTGCAAACTTGAGGCGCGGAAAAGCATTCCTTTGCGCACCGAGCGACCGTCCTGTGTCACCATGCCGCCTAAATCGCGGACGTTGTAGACGCCACCCAGTTCCACACTGCGGTCGATAGTTTTATCGATCATCCGGGGTACCCCGGGAACACTCGATCAAAGTCCGGTAACTCGGCCGCTCCTGCGGGACGCCCCGGCCAACGCTTGCGTTCTCGATCCCCCAGAGCTCCCGCGGCAAGCTCTGACAGCGGTATCGAATACAGGCTCAGAACGTGACGCTTGGCAAAACGCCAAACGTTCCCCTCGCGCCGGTAGTCATCGTGATAGCGAATTGATGTGGACAAGGTTAGATTTGGCGCTCCCAATTCAGCGTATGCGATAACGGTGCCCGTTGCGTGATTCTCGTCGACAAGATCAACAACTATGCCGTGTGGGTCATGCCAGGTAGCGGTGAAAGGCGCATGCTTGACTTTGAAATTTTCAATGATCGCTGCGCGCCCGGTGGTGGTGCTATTTGCGGATCCAAATACTGCATCCTGTGTGAATAACTCGCCAAGAGCATCCCACTGAGCGTCATCCAGCAAAGTTGCATAGGAAACAACGAGATCGTTGATGGCGAAGCGATCTTCCAACCGCGCGATTCGCTGTTCGAGTGTGTGCATCACTTACTGAGCGTACTGTAAACGACTTGTAGTAAATAAAGGCCGGCACCGACCCGAAGTGTCCCTGCTCACCCGCTGCGGTCTTGCTCCCGATAACGTCTCGCCATGGTTGAAGTTCCGCTATACGAGCGCGTGCGCCAGTCAATTGCGCAGACACTCTCCGATGGCACATTCGCACCCGGTGACAAACTGCCTAGTGAATCCCGATTAGCCGAAGAATTTGGTGTCAACCGACTTACCGTCCGTCGAGCGATCGAGGAACTAGCGAGAGCCGGCGCGGTTGAGTCGCGGCAGGGCTCTGGAACCTACGTCAGCGCAAGCATTATTCGGATTCCACTATCTCAACGGCTATCTACCGACTCACTTGTGTCCACGCTTACCGGCCAGATCGCCGAACAAGGCCTGACCTATGAAGACATACTTCTTGGGGCCGTTAAGTTGAAAAGTTCGCACCTCAATACCACCCTAGAGCTCCCTACTGGTCCGCTGTGGCGGGTGGACAACGCGCTGGTCGTCAATGGCGCCACCTGGATGTGGTCGAGTTCGTGGTTTCCGGCAGGACTTCTCAAAGACCCAGCCGGCAATTGGAACCAGGTTACGGGCCTGTACGGCCAGCTCAATGCGGTCATGGGCGAGCCCCGTCCGGTCTGGCGAGCAATCTCCGCGGACGCTGCCACCCTCAATGACGCTGAAATTCTCGGTATCCGAGCAAGTTCACCTGTTCTCGTGCGCGACGGTCTCACCGCTGGTGAAAGCGGTGAGCCGGTGCTTCGAGTTTCGCGCAGGGCGCGGATGGATCGCGTTAGTTACCTGCTTCGGTACGACCAGGACTGAGGACCAGGACTAATCGAACTAGCGGGCCATCCACTCATCTAAAATCTGGTGGTAGTGCCGAATCCGATTCTCTTGGTAGCGCGTAAGCCGGACACCTGGGCCCCGCATCGACTTTAAGCCTTCTTGGATGAATGGCATGTTGGCCATATCTTGGTCGAAGACAGGTCCGAGCAATCCGATCTCCGTGATGTCAGAAAAGGTCTCCCCCGGCTGTAGCCAGCGTGGCTCTGCAGGCTTGGGGTGTGAACCGTCAGCGGGTTGTTGCGCGAGGAGAAATACCTCGGCAAGGCACTTGTCCGGGTCGTTGCCGTGGGGGCGGAAACGGTACACAGCGTTTGTCCGGGGACCGGCAAAAACGTAGAAGTTGGGGAACACGAAATACTGAATTCCGTCAAGGAGTTCCGAATCTGTCCAATGATCCTGTTCGCTGCCGAACTGCTCCGCAAGGGCTGTGCGCATTGCGGCCGCCAATTCACGGCGAGCGGTTGAGTCCAACGGAACACGTGGCGTGCCTTCGTCACCGACAGCCAGGTCCCGACCTTTGCCCTGCGTGTAAAAGGCGCGCGTTTCGTAGTAGGAATCGAGTACTTCCTGTTCACTGATGTGGTTTGCGATTGTTGGACTAGGAACTCCCTGCGGCACAATTTGCCGACTCCAGTTCTCGCCCTTGATGACGTCGTACTGGGTGTTTTCATCTCCCAGCCATTCCATCATTTGTGGATGCGTGGCAAGGGAGTGGAAGCCTTCAATGAAAGCTTCACCCGCAACCTTCCAGTTGCAATCGATGACCCCACCAAAGTGCGAATACACAACACGGTCGTCGTAATTCCAACGACCCCAATCGTTGAGCATTGAGCCGAGGAAGCTCTCAAGTGGTTCGGCATCTGGATCTTGGTTAATGAAAACGAAACCATTCCAGACGGCAACCTTGGCTTCGGGTAGGGGAAGGTTTGTGGGATCCACTTCCGGGAAATCCCAAGCACATGGGAGGTTCTTGAGTGTGCCGTCAATATTCCAACTAAAGCCGTGGAACGGGCAGCGCAGTTCACTCACACGGCCACCTTCTTGACGAAGTGCTCGACCACGGTGCAGGCACACGTTGTAGAGCGCCTTGATGCTGCCGTCGGGTTGGCGCATAATGATCAGTTTGTCGTCAACGATGTCGTAGGTGATGTGATCGCCAGCGTTGGGGATGTGGTCTTCGCGGCAGACAAACTGCCACACTTTGCGCCACACTTTGTCCACTTCACGATCATGGAATTCACGAGAGATATACCGGTCTATGTCCATCGGGGCAGTGCCGAGATCCTCGTTAATGTCATACCGGAGTGCCGCTGGAACCGGACGTGAGTCTTCATCCAAATACGACTGAACGCTGGTCCCTGAGGATCGTGGACTTGGCGGCTCAGTTGATTCACGCTGGGGAGATGCGAGTTCGGTCATAGCTGATGTACTCCTCTTGACGGGTATCAGAATTATGTCCCTGATTTTATAGGACGTCAAATAAAGATGCTTGGCGAACAGAGACTTGGCCAGCAAAGAAGGGCTCGGCCAAATTGGCCGAGCCCTTCTTTGTATTGAGTGCTTGAGACTTACTTTACGCCCCAAAGCTTCTTGAACTGCTTTACATAGTCCTTGACGCCCAAGTAGTCACCCTCTGCTGTGAGGACCAACGACTTAGCATTTTGCTTTGTCAGGATCTGTGTTGGCAATTCGTTCTTGACGAATGGCATACCGATTGAGTCACGGGCCATGCTGTCAACAACGCTCCACCCAACGATGGGAAGTGAGTAGCCGGTCCATGCTGATTCGGAGCCGTCCTTGAGTCCCTGGATGTTTGCCTTACCAGCGGTCAAGCCACCGATTTGGATTGCAGGGTTTTTCAGAGCGGCAGAGACACCGGTGACCCAGCCACCGAGGTCGGAGACGAGCCAGTTGGTTCCTGGGTTTGATGCAACAATGTTGACAGCTGCTTGGGGAACCTTACCCGCGAAGATGTCGGTCAATTGCTGATCATTTTCTTCGTATGTGCACTTGGTTGGGCACAGCTTCTTCAGGTTCTTAGCAAAAGAAACGTCAAAGCGACGAAGGATTGGGTACAAAGGAACCGTGATTCCCTGTGCCTTCACATTGCCCTTTGTTGATGCAACCGTGTAAGCAGCGATCATCTGGCCCCACAGGTCAATTGTCTTTGGACCTGCGATGTGGGTGTCCTTCAGTGCTGATGTTGGCTTGCTCATGCATGCCGAGCAGACAACGACTACACCCTGCTTGTCAGCCTTGGTGAGAAGGTCAGACAAGGTTGATGGCTCAATACCGGAGATGTGAATGTAGTTGGGCTTGAGTGACAGTGCCTGGTTGAACAGTGAGCGCTGTGTTTCAGGGCTTACTGCGCCAACGAGTTCGCGGTACTTCCAACCAAGAGTCTTGGATGCTGCTGCGATTCCTTGATCGAGCACCTTGTTCTCATCGCCACCGTTTGAGATCGCAACCACAAACTGGCCCTTTGGTGGAACAGATTTCAAGGGTGTTGTGATTCCAATGCTTGTTGGTGTTTTGTTGTACTTGGCCACAATCGCCGTGGCAAGGGTAGTGCCCTTATCCTGTGGATTTGCAGCGAAGGCTGCGGGTGCAATACCCGAAACCAAGAGGGAAGCGGCTCCTATGAAGGCAACCGCGGTGGTTAACTTACGCATTGACACTCTCTTCCATTAGAGGGACTTAACCCCGTTCGTGCGGAACACTACCTACAAAATTCACCAATTGGTAGTGATTTATTCATTTCGTTATAAATTCAAGGGTTTCCTAGTAAAAATCGGACAATTCACCCTTATGTGCCCTAAGTGCAGGGGCTACTTCACACCCCACAAAGCGGTGAAAAGATCGCGATAGTTGGCAACGCCTATGTAGTTACCGTTCTCGTCGAGCACTGCCTCGGCAACGTTGGTGACATTGAGCAACTGGCTGGGCAGCAGCCCATCCGCTGGTGCATCTCCTGCAAGTACCCTCGCAAACTGGTCAATAACCCGCCACGCCATCACTGGTACGGGTAGAGCTGTCCACGCCCGTAGTGCATCGGCAGCTTCTGGGCTTATGTCAGTTGACCCACTCTCTGGTGGAACAGCACCTGATTCGGCGAGATCTAGTAAAGCTGCGATATCCCTCGCATTTGCTCCGCGACCAATGAGAACAGTCGGTTCGAGCACGAGTGCATCGGCCAAAGCCTCGGGGACATCAGCGGACACTTCACCGGAATCAAGGAGTGCCCAACGTCCAAGGCTTGTGCTCATGGTGTCTGCAACAAAAGTTGGAACCAGACTCAAATCGGTTGTGTCCAGTTCGGACTCAATTGCGGAACAATCTCTACACAGGTTGGCCAGGCTATCGGTGAACGCAGTGTTAAAAGTTACAAGTGCTGAGACAGGTAACGTGAAGATCTCCACGCCGGCAACCTCTTCTGCGCCCTGATTAACGGCCACGTAACTTGCAAGTACCTGACCCCACAAAGCATTTTGCGCATCGCCGTCAAGGCTCGTATCTTTGATGGCACCCGCAGGTTCACCTGAACACCCGGTACAAATAACGGCAACGCCTGCGGCCTCAGCGTCAGCCAATTGGGTGGCTAAAACGTCAACATAGGCACCCGAGATTCGAATACCCGCGGGGTTGAGTGCGAGTGCTTCCTCAAATGCGGCCGGTGCCGATTCCACTGTTTCGGCTCCGGGGACCTCGGTGAACTCCCATCCGATTACTGCAGCCGCTTCAGCCATCGACGTATTAAGTAGACCATCAAATTCGGAACCGTCGGAGAGGCTGACGATGAGTGAACCCGCGGCGGGTGGCGCCGTCAAGGGGACGTCCACACCAATACTGGTGGGTGCAAGGAACGCCGATGCGAGGAGTTCGGGATCAGCCGCAGGATCCGCCACGGTTTCCTCACCGACCACGGTTTCACCTTCGACGAAATTGGGGTCATCGGCTGGCATTGCGCAGGACGCTAAAACCAACGTGGCCGAGAGGGCAACGATTATAGAAAGCAATGACCGACGCATGTGACTCACTTTCACAGATTTGAAGGACTGAAAGGCCAAAACTACATGCACGTCCAATAATTCGTCTCAGCGACTCGGTTTCAACTTGATCACATTAAGCACGACAGGCGACCAGTTCATCAGTTGCTATTGTTGGGGTTCATCCTTTAATATCCCCGCCCACCTCTGGAGTGCAATGTCCTTCGAACTACCCCTGGCAGCTCTTGACTCGGAAGAGTTAATCGATTTGCGGAACACGGTGCGCTCAGCCGCAACCGAGTCGGGTTATCCCACCGCGGTGCTCGAGTTAGAAAAATCTGAAACTGGATTGGACCCCGAGCTCTGGTCGCTTCTGGCACAGGACATTGGGCTCTGTGCGGTGGGACTGCCTGAGTCTGCCGGCGGTTTGGGTGGCCTGGCAGAGATCCTTGCAGTGGCCGAGGAACTTGGTGCGACATTGGCGCCGGTTCCGTTTATTTCGAGCACCGTTCTATGTGGTCAAATATTGGCATCATGTGGTGAAAGCGCGGCACCGTATCTTGAGCGAATTGCAACAGGTGAGATTGCTTCACCCGCCGTGACAAACGCGCGCGGACTATGGTCTGCAACCGATGTCTCATGTGCAGGTGATGGCAACACAGTTTCGGGATCGGTCCGATTCACGCCATTCGGCGCGAGTGCAACATTTTTTGTTGTCGCTGCCCGCACCAGGTCGGGCATTGATGTTTTTGTTGTTGAGGCTTCTAACGCTAACGTCAATTCCTTGCGGTCACTGGATTTCTCCCGACCTTCCGCCACCGTTGTGTTCGAGGGTGCCCCTGCCGTGCGCCTGAGCACTGGTGGAACAGGTGAGGCTGGAATCTCACATGCCGTTGACGTAACCCTGATGGCTGTTGCCGCTGATCAACTTGGTGGATCACAGGCATGTTTTGACATGACACTCGACTACATAAAGGTGCGTCGTCAATTTAATCGCGAGATCGGTAGCTTCCAAGCCATCAAACACCGTATGGCCGATGCCCTGATGCTTGTTGAAATGTTGCGATCTGGACTTGAAAAAGTTACATCAGGCGGTGTTCAAGAACTTGCTGCAGACGCTGCCATTAACAAGTCATGGGGATCTGACTCTTATATTGCGATGACGGCCGAAGCAATCCAGCTGCACGGTGGTATCGGTTTCACCTGGGAACACACGTCCCACCTGTATTTCAGACGAGCACGCTACGACGCTGCATTTTTGGGTGATGCTGCCTATCAGCGTGAGCGTCTCGCCACAGTGCTCAACTGGTAAAAGTTCAACAGGTAGTTGTAATTAGGATTTTGCAAGTTGCGAGAACGGTGCCTTGTCCGTGCGGTGCTCGGCAGGGAGTCCGAGTACTCGTTCGGCGACGATATTGCGTTGAACCTCATCGGTGCCACCGGCCAATCGGTAACCGGGAGCACCAAGGACATGCTCACCCCAAGCAAACTCCCCCCACTCACCGGTGTCCGCAACCAATGCGGATCCGAGCATGTTCGCAGCAGTGTTCCCAATACGCACCAGATTGTCAGAGGCAAGAAGTTTTCCCAGCGATCCGGCTGGACCAGGATCTCCACCAGATGCAGTGGCTCGGGCGACTTTGGTCACCATTGCTGCGTGCAGACGGGTACGAATCGTGATGTCAGCAAGTTCTTGACGCGTTACTGGATCTGTATTCACACCCAAGTGTTGGGCGAGGACAACAAGATCGGAGGCCGTACCACCTTTTCGACGGTGACCCGATCCGGACGATGTCCGTTCAAAACCAAGGGTGGTCTGGGCCACCTTCCAGCCCGCATCAATATCACCGATACGCATTGAATCTGGAATGCGGGTTTCGTCAAACCACACTTCATTAAAGGAAGCGGGTCCACTCATTTGACGGATTGGTCGAATCTCAACGCCCGGTGCATCCATTGGCACCAAAAATGCGGTGATGCCTCCTTGCTTCACTGCATCAGGATTAGTGCGGGCCAAAATGAAACCGAACTCGGCGAATTGTGCATTAGAGCTCCAGATTTTTTGGCCAGTGATTAACCAGTCATCACCGTCACGAACCGCCTTCGTTGACAGGCCCGCGAGATCAGATCCTGCACCTGGTTCGCTGAAAAGTTGACAGCAGAGAAGATCTGTACTGAGGAAAGCATTAGCAAACTGTTCGCGTTGCTCGGGGGTTCCGAAAATACTCACCGCGGAGCCGACAAGTCCCGTAGTCACGGAAATGATTTCCGATGATGGGGGGACAGCAAAGTTCCGCTCTTCCTGTGCAAAGGCAACAGAGTAGACACTGGGCAGGCCCGCGCCACCGAACTCAACCGGGAGTGAGATGGCGCCGTATCCTGCTGCGAATCGTTGGCGTCGGTATTCCCTGACGCGTGTCAAGAATGCGACTTCTTCGTCGTGGCTCAATGCTAAGAAAATTTGTAGGCGAGGGTCGCCTTCGCCCCAGACAAAGACTTCTTCTTTTGCCGGTTCAGCAACGGAGGCAAGCCATGTGCGCACTTCGCCACGCCAGGCGTCTAAATGTTGTTGATCTATTTCGCTCACGATTGTGCTCCTTCATTGATCAGGACCGTGCAGGCGCTAATGCCCGGCGCTCCATAGACGTGTGTGAAACCTATGCGCGGATTTCCCGGAACTTGTTGACCATCAGCGCGACCCTGCAGTTGCCTAACAATCTCATGAACTTGTCGCAGCCCAGAGGCACCAACGGGCTCTCCGTTGGCAAGTAATCCACCGTCAGTATTGAGAGGAAGCCGACCATCAATGTCGAAATCACCGCTGCGGTAGGCGGCTTCCTGTGCTCCATGGGCGACCAGACCCGTCTCCCCCAGGTGAATCACTTCGGCTCCACTGTCGGTGTCTTGGAGCTGGGCCACCTGCACTTCAGCCGGTGTGATGCCAGCCAGTTCAAAGGCAGCCTTCGCCGCATCAATTGAGGGACTCGTGCGATCACCGGGTGAGAGCCAGGGTGAGAAGACCTCAAACGAACCGGGCCGACGACCACGCAGCGCCACCGACGCCAGTCGGATCGGAGTTTCACACAGTTCATAAGCCCGCGATCCGCGAGCTAGAACAAGGGAAACCGCACCAGCATCGGGTGAGCAAAACATGAAACGTGTGAGGGGGTCATTGATCATGTCGGCTTCCATTGCTTCGTCGACGGAGACTGGCTTGCGCCGCCATGCATACGGGTGTTGCTGTGAGTATGCAAATGCCTTCGCCGAGGCATAACCGAGAGTGCGCTGATCTATTCCGTGCTCATGTAGGTAGCGCGCAATCTTCAAGGCAAAATACGAAGTTGTCACCATCATGCCAGTGGATCCATACCAATCACCCAGTCCATAGCGAGCGGGTGAAACATTGAAGGCGCCCCTAGCGTGGTTGTCGTAGCCGACGACGCAGGCAATATCGAGATCCTCCGCGATTAAACCATTTCGTGCTGTCATCAAAGCTACGGCGCCCGTCGCGCATCCGTTCTTCACCGTAACGAACGGAAGCCCGGTAAGTCCCAGTCGTGAGACCAGATTGTCAGGCTTGGTCTCACCGTTTGTGCCACCAACCGCGAACTCAATATCAGGCCATGAAAGGCCACAGTCGGCAAGTGCACCACGCACGGCCGTCTCGGCAAGATCATTGTCTTCGCCGTCAAATCTGCCGAACTCAGTCCGGGCTGCTCCAACAATAAAGATGTCATCCCGGTCAACTCTGCGCGCGCTCATGCCACGGCCTCGAATCCAAATGTGAATACGGGTGTGCCCTCATTCGTCCAAGCATGTGCGAGCACCAAATTGACGCGCTCCCCAATGCTCCATTGGGTTTTCCCTACTAACCAACCTTCAACAATCACGGGGCCAAGATCAACGTAACCGATTGAGAAAGGTGCGAATTCATCGGTCCGAAATGGGGGCTTGGGTGCGAAATGTTGGGTTGTCCACGACCATACGGTTCCCTCTGTGGGGAGCCCTACCCTCGTGACTTCCACACTCGAGCATGTTGGGCAGGAATCCATGGCTGGGAAAACGTGTGCACCACATGCACCGCAGAGCGATCCCGCCAAAATTACCGGGTCAACGGATGTGAATAATGTCGCGTCGACAACTTCGATGCTCGCATGGATGCTCATGTTTTTGCCGTTTGAGTTAATCCGAAAGGCGCACAAGCGCCTTGCCAAAGTTCGCCCCGGACAATAGACCTTCAAGGCCGGCGCCTGCGGCGCCAATACCTTCCACGACGGTTGCGCGGTCGATCAACTGACCGCTTGCCAGCCAACCACTCACTCTCTTCTCAAACTCTGGACGCAACTCTTCGTAGTCGCGCACAATGAATCCTGTGATTGTGAGTCGGCGAAGTATCGTTTCGATCAGCACCGCGGTAGAAGGCTGCTCCTGTGTTCCAAAATTGGATACAGCACCACACATACTGATGCGACCGCGAATTTTCATGTTGTGCAGGGCGGCAGCGAATTGCCAGCCCCCCACATTGTCAAAGAATAAGTCGATCCCTTCTGGGGCCAACTTGGGTAACTCCGTTGCAAAATCTTCATCCCGGTAATTAATAACTTCGTCAAAACCGCACTCGTTGGTGAGCCACGTGCACTTCTCTGCGCCACCGGCACTACCGATAACCCTTCCGGCTCCCAACAATCTGGCGAACTGCCCGGCCATGCTGCCGACTGCGCCACCTGCACCGGTGACTAGCACCGTCTCACCCTCTGCCAGTTGACCCACAGGAAGCAGGCCGGCATAGGCGGTGAATCCGGTCTGGCCCATTGAACTCAGCCAGGAGACCGTCGGGGCAAGTGAAAGATCACAAATTGTTGCGGTCGAGTCATCAACGACCGCGTACTCGCGCCAACCAAGGCGGTGACGAACTGTTGAACCGACGGGGAGAAGTTCGGAAGCGGACTCCTCCACTATTCCGATTGCCGATCCGTCGAGTGGACTTCCGATCTCGAAATTGGTTGTGTACTGCTTCTCGCCCGGGTCCATCCGGCCACGAGTGGACGGATCCAAACTCATGTATTGATTGCGCACAAGCGCGGTACCAGGTGTGAGTTCGGGTAGGTCGATAGTTCCCAGAGTCAGATCGCTGGCGACAAATGTTTGGGCTGGATGAGCGGCAAGAATGACGGCTGTCGTTTGTTTCACGCGTTTGCCTCGCGAAGAGCGCGGGCCTCGGGGGTACGGCCAACCCAACCTGTCGCTTGAAGGTCAACGGTGAGCTTCTCACCCTCTTGCCAAACACCGTTGTCATCAAAAATTCCAATGCGACCGGTAGCAGGGTCATCGACCTTAACCAGGCCAACTTCGTTGACCGAGTAAATGTACCCAGAGATGGGGTGTTTGTAGATCTTGGACATAACGACTCCTTGACACGACTCCATGAACGCACACTTCGGGACAGGTTCCCAGAGTACACAAGTTGCGCCACGGTAAAGTCATGATCCCTCACACTTTCGTGTGAAACGGCACACTCATATTGGAAACTTTCATATTAGGGATAACAGATGTCTAATCCAGCAAACCCACTCCAAGCAAGTCTTCCCGCAGCACTCGTTCAAATCGCCTACCGAGTCGATGACCTCGAGGCGGCGTGCCATGAGTGGGCCCAGAAAGTTGGCGCCGGCCCGTTCCTCGTTCGCAATCACTTACCCGTAATAGCAACACACAATGGTGAGCCTGCGATCTATGACCATAGTGCGGCCTTCGGGCAATGGGGTCCGGTAATGCTAGAAATTATTCAACTCCACGAGTGCGAGCCGGCGAGTATGCGTGAAGTACTCAGCCATGACCAGCCCGGTCAGATTAACCACTACGCATGCTTCGTTGAGGATCTCGACGCCGCGAGCGCAGCCTTGATCAGTCAAGGGATGCCACTAACAATGTCGCTTACTTCTTCATCGGGTATGGAGGTTCACTTCCATGATGCCCGCCACCTGCTCGGTGGTGTTCTTGAGCTCTATGTGGGTAACGTTCATCTGCGCGGCTTTTACGACAAGGTCGCAGCATTGGCACAGGATTGGGATGGTTCTGATGTAGTTCGTTACATCAACTAATACATCTATTCAGCGATTGGTCATCAGAGTACGGTCACCGAGCATGTGTGCGTGGTCGTTAAAGGACACGAGTGACAAGCCTCGGGATCCCGCCACAACGGTTGTGATTGATGCATTAACACTTACCCGATTCATTGAAATCACACCGTGTGTGTCTGCGCCCAAAATTCGACCGGC
>Ga0213861_10000471_pt1 | contig 35248 bp, 26 predicted proteins | sample PICome_4_FD_160110 | JGI IMG/M metagenome (GOLD analysis project Ga0213861, IMG submission 160110) | Coastal seawater microbial communities near Pivers Island, North Carolina, United States - PICO131 | ecosystem: Environmental > Aquatic > Marine > Coastal | place: USA: North Carolina... | reverse complement strand
ATGGTGGAATGTACCCAACGCGAACCGATTCTTTTGCTTAACTGAAAGTCCACTGTAACCCGCATGTGAAGTTGACGCAGTTAGCGACTGATGCATCATATGAAACAGAATATGCAGTGGATGGGACGCGACTAGGAAGTGAATAAGAATCGAGGTGAAATACACAAGATGTTCCAATGGATGCATGGACAAGCCCGACCATGGACCCACATTAGTATTTCGATGGTGCAGTTTATGCACGATTTTATAAACGCTCGGCCAGTGCATCCAGCGATGCACTAAATAAAAATGCAACGAAATCCATATTGGCGTCAACACAAATAAAAGCATAAACCAAACGGGATTATCAGCCCATAACAATAGTGGAGCGTAGCCATTCGCCATACCCCAAAAGGCAAATGCTTCATAGGCGGTCCAAAACGTAACCCCACTTGCCAAAGTCCAGAACATGTTATCTCTGACCTGACCATTAAAAGTGAATTTTTTCCCATTAACATCCAATTCCCGAGAATCATGGCGCAGTAGATCACCCTGTTTCTTCCATCGATAAAAATACAAATGTAATCCGCCCGCAACCCCAATCATCAAGAGTAAGTTACGAATGTACATCGCTCCTATCCAGTCAAAGCTAAATGTTCGAGTAACCTCCAATGATGGTTGAAACCAATTCCAAGAAACGAGCGCTAAGACAACCAAAACAATATTTTCACCAAATACCAACCAACGATCTGCAAACCAACGCCAAATCACTAACGGCTTAGGCGGCCACTCAAATATGGGTGATGACTGAATTGGTGTATCGGGGCGATAATGCCATTGTTCTTCAAACCGATTACGGCTTGCTGCACTAGTTTCAACCGGTGTATTCATACTGTGTTCTCTTCAGGTAAGAAATCTACTATGCCAGACCTTATAAGAATTTAAAAATGATTGTTTACAGCCTATAAGCTCTAATAATTTGATGTTATAGTCTCAGCCAAATCTCCTTAGAGTAAATAATGCGTCTATCTATAAAAGCATTGCAGTATTTTCTAATAGCGTGTGAGCAAAAGTCGATTGTTAATGCCGCAAAAATCCTTAATGTAGTGCCATCAGCCGTTTCTGTTGCCATTGATAATGTAGAACAAGAATTTGCACTAAAACTTGTTCAACGCTATCCGGCTAAGGGTCTAGGACCCACAGCAGCGGGAATTCAATTGATGAAAAAAATTCGTCTCCTGATAGAAGAATATAATAACTTGATATCAGAAGGTGTAGAGCTACGGACAGCTCTTTCGGGAAACTTATCCATTGGCTACTATGCACCCGTGGCACCGGCTTTCATGCCCGCAATCATAGGCCCACTTATTAAGCAAAACCCCGATGTGAAGCTCAAATTTACCGAGTGCGATAACGAACAGGTCCAGGCTGGGTTACTAGGTGGAAAATACGATTGTATTGTGTTTGTCGCAGAGAACGTTCGAAATGGCATTGAATATGAAACTCTCATCGAAGTGCCTCCTTATCTTCTTGTATCGGCCGAACACCCGCTGGCCGATCGCCAAAAAATCGATATCTCTGAGCTGCATGACCTACCACTCGTGTTACTTGATCTTCCATTCACCAGTGAATATTACCGCAGCATGATAGAACAACATTCAGTCGAAGCGAATATTGTTGCTACTGCTTCTACGACGGAAATGGTACGTAGCCTAGTGGGAGCAGGCATAGGTTGTTCTATTCTAAATATGCGCCCGATCATATCCAAAAGTTATGCCGGAAACGAGTTAAAGGCAATTCCTTTCTCAACACCACTTCGCCCCCTAAAACTTGTCCTTGGGCATATGGGCGGTAATGAGCGACGCCTGGTAGAAGTATTTAGAACCGCATGTAATGATTACTTTAGCAGTCCAAGTATTGAATGGTTAATCGTCAAAGACGACATAACTAAATAATACAAAAATTACAAATTACTGATTAAGTCTTGAAAGTTGAATCCGTCCCAATCCATAAACTTAAAATTCTTGATTGTTATCTTGACGAGCTCAACCTAACACAGCGCAGTCAAAGACACCCACATAGTCATAATTTTCTTTTCTCATTAGAATTTTTTCCTTAAACGTCTGTTTGCTAAAAATATAGTGATAAACTAATCTCACTTATGAATCATTCAATACTAATATTCCCTGTCCATCCAACATCTCTTGCCAAATTTCTCAAAATAGCCCTGTTTCTGCGGGAAAAAAACGTTGAATGCAAATTTTTAATAGCGACTAAATCAGTCTATGATCGACAAAGCAATATCGACACTGCTAATTTCGAATCAATCAAATTACCACTAACCCATAACGCTAGTCTCAGTCATCGACTAAAAAGCCTTTTATGGTTAATAGCTAATATTTGGCGTAACCATAAAGACCTCGATTTTATTGGACATCAAGACTCTAGTAAACTTGGCTTCCTAAGACGCTATAAACATAAGTTGTATTTTCTGCGCCTGCAGAGGGAATATAAATCAGACCTTGAAAATAAAATAATAGTAATTGAGCGTCTTTTTGAGAATAATTCATTTGACAAAATTATTGTCTCAGGGGATCGTTCATTAGGTTATGAAGCTATTCTACTAGCTCACGCTCAGAAGATGAAAATACCGTGTACCATTCCTCCCATATCTACGTCACTTAATCCACCAGATTTTGCTAAGCACAGACTAGAAAAGAGCAGCAATTTCAATATTACTGACAACAACTATTTCAGAGAAAAATGGCCTAAACAATGTTTAGAGCTTCAAAACTGTAGCGTTAGTTTTTATGAATTCTGGAGAGTTAAGGTACTGGACGAACTCGGCGTTCTACCCCCCAACCCGTGGAATTTAGGTGGCGGCCGAGTTGATAAATTACTAGTCGGTAACGGAATAGATGCGAACCGTTACATCCATAATGGATTGAATAGTGATCGAGTTTTTGTAACAGGAGATTCGGAATTTGACGAACTGTATGAAGCGTTCCAGAACAAACACAAAACTCGACTTGAACTTATAACTGAATACAAGCTGGATCCAGCATTACCAATCATCATCATTGGAATGCCACAACTCTTTGAACATAATCTTCTTTCATATGATGACCACATGGCCGTTATCAACGTGATCTGTGATGGTGCTTATCAAGAAAATGCTAATGTCCTTACCTCTTTACATCCAAAAATGGATAAAAACAACTATCTTTTCCTGCAATCTAAATATAACTTCGGAATATTGAACGAAAGCTTAAGTAACTGTCTACCGGCAGCCGACGTATATGTTAGCTGCCAAGGTTCCAGCACATGGATTTGGTCCGTCCTTTGTGAGATACCGATGATCGTCTGTGACTGGTATGGGAGTGATGCAGACATTAGCAAACCTGAATACGGTCTTTCCATCCTAAAACATTCCAGCGCCTATTCAGAAGAGCTCCACAAACTCTTATCGAACTCAACTTATTTACACTATAAGAAAGATCAGTGTGTAGAAACAAAGCCTAAAATTGTGCAATTTGACGGTAATTCAAGTGAAAGAATCTTAAAGCACCTATTACACTAATTCAAATAACGTTCTAAATAATCTAGTGCTTGCCAAAAACCTTCACCATTATTTTTATGACCCTGCCAAACTTCCGGAAGAAATTGAATCCCAAGTGCCTTCTCGTCGAGAAGTTTTGCAAGTGCCGTAAAGTCAACATCTCCTTCGCCAATTTTCACGCCTTCACCATCAATTCCTTTTGCATCCACTATGTGCATATGAACAGTATAGGGCAAAACTCGCTCTACAAACTCTAAAAGATCCCAGTTGTAGTAGTTACATGCCATCATTGAATGAGAGATGTCCAAACAGATCTTTACATCTTTATTTTCTTCACAAAAGTCCTGAATTTCAACAGAACTAACAAACAGATTATGATAGCTTTGTCCACCGAAATGCCAAGGAAAGGGCGGCATAGTCTGAACAGCAATTGTGACGCCAGACGTGTCAAGTTCAGCTAACGCCTCAGAAATCATTGCATACTGCCGCGACTTCTCTTCTTTGGCTGTAAACCCTGAAAAATCCCAACCACCCGCATTAACAACGATAATAGGCTTTTTAGTTTTCGGAAAATATTGATTTAGCTGTAATGTAATATCGATTACTTTACCTAGTAAACTAATCGAATGTTTTCGGTACTCAACATTTCGGGAACACAGATCCAAGATGTGGTCATTCGCAAATAACTCAGGACTATGCACAGCAAAGTCCATGCTCTGGGGGCCTGAGAAAAATTGATCTAGCTGAACATTCAGATCCTTATATGATAAATGAAATTCGACAAAGTCAAGATTGATATCACCGGAAATACTTTTATAGTCATGGTACCTTACAGGAACGCCAAAGGGTCGTTTAAAAGAATAGTTGGTCTTTTTCTCAATCGTTCCATTTATATCCGAATCGTAGAAAAAATCGCCTAAGCCTATATTTCTTTGAGATACTTTGCCAAGAAGTTCGTCCAACCTATTCGGTTGAACCCCCTGTCCCGGGCTCTTAACCGTGATCATTTCTCTCGAGAAAACCGTCCCGATTGGTATTACTCTATTGGCGACTAAACTTTTCGCAAGATTTTCACGATTTAGTAATTCACCTTGCGAAACCTCTCTCGGTTTATCCTTTCTTCCTAGGGCAATTTCAAGATTTCGGATCATGCTCGTCATCTGCTTAAATTCATTCGGTAAAAGACTTACCTTATGATCCGCCCCTTCTAATGATTTATCTATTGTTAGATGTTTCTCTATTACACATGCACCCATTGAAACCGCCCCAATAGGAACTTCAATCCCTCTTTCATGACCGGAATACCCAACGATATTCCCAGATAGTTCTCTTAAACGAGTCATGTAATTCAAATTTACATCTTTTAGCGGTGTCGGGTATGTGGAGTTACAATGAAGAAGAACATACTGATCACTTATATCACTCAGAAAACTTATGGTCGATTTAATTTCGAATTCGCTACACATGCCGGTGGAGGCAAAAAACGGTTTTCCAGTCTGCGCAACTGCCTTTAGAAGTTCGTAATTCGTGAAGTCAGCAGACGCTATTTTATATGCCGGCATGCCATATTCTTCTAATTCTCTTAAGGATTCCAAATCCCAGGGAGTGCAAAGCGGTGTGATACCTTTACTTTTGCAATAATCAAAAATATCGAACAGCTCTAGATTACTCAGTTGATATCGAGAAAGTAAGTCCATTGTATATTGAGCCGCCAGATCAGCACTAACATCATCGCTATCCCCTGCGTTTTTATAGAGTCTCTCCATATGCCGCATTTGAAATTTCGCGCAATCGGCTCCGGCAGCTATAGCATGACCAACTAGCTTCTTTGCTAATTCGATATCGCCTTGATGGTTATTTCCAATTTCAGCAATAACATATGCGGGCTCGCCCTCCTTAATATGCCTCTCTTCAATTTGGATACCATGCTGGTTCTTAAATGCAATTTTAAATAGTCGAAAACTACTATCAACTATTGGTATAGCCGTCACCCCGTTTTGGAATAAAGAATCTATATCACTCGGAAATGTCGTGTTGGAATAGGAATACTTGGTATTCATAATCGAACAAACTTCAGAATCCAGATCAATAGATTGATTCCGAGTTAACCAACGCCGAATATCCCCATCAGACAATGTTCCGGCAAGTTTTCCATGCTCTGAAACAACGAAAACTATGCGTTCATTGTTATCTTCAATTTTCCCAAGCGCTGTTGAAATACTATCTTCAATAAAAACGATAAAAGGTTTTATACAGTTCGTTATATACATTTCTATAAATACTTCCTTAACAACGCTTCACAGATCGTAAAATCTGCTAATGAATCAATTTCATACGATTCAATTTCATCTAGCTCAAAAGAACATATCTTTCCACACAGCCTGTTTCGCGATTCCTTTAGTTTCTCAATTTTCGTTAAGTAGAAAGACCCAGTCTCCATAAACAATCGATCCGACTCTTTAATATCTTGGCGACGCGGTCTGTTACGAAAATCATAGGTTGCTTCTACGATAGGCTGGCATTTCCAAAAGAACCGATGATTTGGCACAGTCGTTACCATACTATCTGAGTCAGTCGATTTGAAATATTCAATAGCATTATCAAGTGACTTCGGAAGTCTAACTGGAGACGTTGCCTGCAACAGAGCCAATATTGTAAATTCCTTACCCTGATCTTCCAGCCATTCAACAAAATGAAGCATTACAGACTCTGTACTAGCAAAATCATCTGAAATTTCATCGGGTCTGATGAAAGGCACTTGCGCACCATATTTTATTGCTATTTCGGCAATTTCTTGGGAGTCAGTTGAAACATAAACACCATCGACTTCGCTTGCCGACAAAGCCTGTTCAATACTCCAAGCTATCAGAGGCTTATCTGCAATTTCCTTGATATTTTTCTTCGGAATCCCTTTGGAATTTCCACGAGCAGGTATTAATGCAACACAGGTCATTTAATATTTTTCAGAAGTTAAACTGAGAGAAAGGACTGTTTTTTAAAGTCGGTCAATTATATCAGTAAAAATTCGACATCACAGTTATCGAGCAATATCCGCCTGGTTGAGAAAGCCCGTAAGTCATTCAAACTCGGTCAAAATTTCACTAAAAGTTGAATAATATCACTATCAAGGAAAGATACTAATTCAACAAGATAATTCCAAGTATTGTTAAAAAAGGACATATCCCGCGAGTTTAGAGCAGTTATAATCCGAAAGTTAAGACAGTAACAAACACCGCCATCTCAGTTTCGTTCTTATCGTCCGAGCACGCTCAACGATTCAGACAATTTCATATCAGTCACCAAAAACGCCCTATGCTACCAATTTCCCAAACCATCGCGAATGAACTTAATGTTAACCCTGCCCAAGTAGATGCTTCGATACAAATGCTCGACGAAGGTTCCACAGTTCCATTTATTTCCCGGTATCGAAAGGAAGCAACAGGTGGGTTGGACGATATTCAATTAAGACAACTAAGCGATAGGTTGAGCTATCTACGTGATCTGGGTGACCGAAAGCAAACCGTTTTAGCCAGTATTGAAGAACAAGGGAAACTAAACCCCAATCTTCGAAAATCAATTGAGCAGGCTGATACAAAGACTCGGCTTGAAGATCTGTATCTACCCTATAAGAAAAAACGTCGAACTAAAGGACAGATTGCTATAGAAGCCGGTCTCCAACCTCTGGCAGATGCGATTTTAAGTGATATAACTGTCGATCCCGATTCCCTGGCAACACAATATATCAATGAGGATCATAAAATATCCGATAGCAAGTCTGCTCTGGAAGGTGCCAAATTTATTCTTATGGAGCGATTCGCCGAGCACGCCGATTTACTGGCTCGATTACGCTTAATTATTTCTGAAAAAGGCATGGTAATCAGTACGGTTGGAAAGGATAAGGAAGAATCAGGGGAAAAATTTCGGGATTATTTCGATTATCGCGAACCCATTACCAAGGTACCGCCACATCGCGCATTAGCACTATTTCGCGGTCGAAAAGAAGGTGTGCTAATGCTTAAGCTGGATATACCAGATTTACAAACAACCGACTCCCATCCCTGTGAAGTGGAGATTGCGAGAACTTTTAATACACCTTACTACCCCGGCAGTGATTTCTCCGCTAAACCTGCGGCCGCTAAATGGCTCACGGAAGTTGTTCGTTGGACATGGCGAATAAAACTTTTACTACAAATAGAAACCGACCTACTCGGCAACCTGCGGGAGACTGCAGAAGCAGAGGCAATCAAAGTATTTGCAGATAATCTCAAAGATGTGCTGTTGGCATCACCTGCTGGACAACGCGCAACCATCGGGTTAGACCCAGGATACAGAACCGGCGTAAAAGTTGCAGTAATCGATAACACCGGACAGTACGTTGATAACACAGCGATTTACCCACATGCACCGCAGAAAAAGTGGGACGAATCCATTGCGATTGTGGCACGCCTTGCCAAAAAATATAATGCCGAACTAATCGCAATCGGTAACGGTACCGCATCGAGAGAAACCGAGAAACTCGCCGCTGAACTGATTAAGAAACACCCTGAATTAAAAATCACAAAAGTTGTAGTTAATGAGGCAGGGGCGTCTATTTATTCCGCATCTGAGTTCGCTTCAGCAGAGTTTCCAGAGTTGGATGTAACGGTGCGTGGTGCAATTTCTATAGCACGACGCTTACAGGACCCGTTAGCCGAGCTTGTAAAAATAGACCCACAATCGATTGGTGTCGGTCAGTACCAACACGACGTCAGCCAATTTAAACTTTCAAAATCCCTTGATGCTGTTGTTGAAGATTGTGTAAATGCAGTTGGCGTCGAAGTGAACACCGCATCTATTGCCCTACTTAACAGAGTATCTGGATTAAACGAAACTCAAGCTACCAATATTGTTGAATGGCGCAATGCTAATGGCCGCATCACCAATCGTGAGCAGCTTAAAAAAGTCCCTCGTTTAGGCGCAAAGGCATTTGAGCAAGCTGCCGGCTTCCTTCGAATTCAGAATGGCGATGTTGCACTGGATGCATCAGCTGTTCATCCTGAATCGTATTCACTTGTCGAAAAAATTGCATCGACGAATAAGTGTGAAGTTGCAAACCTGGTTGGCAATACAGAACTACTTCGCTGCGTAGATGCCAATGAATTCGTAAGTGGCGAATTCGGTCTACCAACCGTTCAAGATATTATCGCCGAATTAGACAAACCGGGACGTGATCCTCGGCCAGAGTTTAAGGCCGTAGTGTTCAAAGATGGAATCGAAAAAATGTCGGATCTATCCCCTGATATGATCCTCGAAGGAAATGTTACCAATGTAACCAACTTTGGTGCTTTTATCGATATCGGTGTGCATCAAGACGGTTTAGTACATATTTCCGCATTGGCAAATAAATTCGTAAAAGACCACCGAGAAGTCGTTAAAACAGGGGATATTGTGAAAGTTAAGGTGATGGAGGTCGACGTCAAACGAAAGCGTATTGCATTAAGCATGCGACTTGATGATTCAGCGTCAACCCCAAGTGCGGAAGAAAAACAAAAACCCCGATCGGATAGACAAAGTCCTAATAAGAATTTTAGTAAGCAATCTAAACCTACTAAAGATAACAAATCCGCACACTCGAATAAAAAACAGGAGCCTGCGGTTAATAATGCGTTTGCAATGGCCTTTGCGTCTGCCAAAACGAAAAAGTAGTCAATTCGATGATCGACCTGTAAGGCGTGGTTAACGGCAGCTTCGATACCTTTTCGGATTACTCCGAAACGCCAGCAATAGGGAAAATTCGACGCCAGTTCCTGACCTGGTATTGCTCATAGCTCTCTCCATTTCCTTCTGAATCTGAATCACCAATTAAAGGTTTAACCGGTACATCCCAGCGTGGATTAGCAAAAAAAGGAATGGAATAGCGATCGACGCCGGATCGGTTTATGACCCGATGGGGAGTCGATGAGAACTCACCATCGGACCATATTTGCATTAGATCGCCAAGATTAATAACAAATGTTCCGGGTATGGGCGGCGCTTCTACCCATTCGCCACTCTTACTTTCTATTTCGAGGCCACCGTTGTCGTCCTGCCAGAGTATCGTGAAACCAATTTCATCGCTGTGCGGTACGACGCCAATATTACTGACCGTTTGTGGATTATCCTGCGGCGGGTAGTGGTTGATCTTTAACAGCGAAGACTGGCGTTGAAAAAGATCTTGAAAGAACTCGGCCGGTTGACGGAGAGCAAGGGCAAAGGCACGTTGCAACACCAGTGACAAATCGGTGGTGGCAGTGTAGTAGGATTCCATGGCCTGTTTCAGGGCTTCGCCGTTTTCAGGCCAAAGATTTGGGCCATCGAGTCTATTGTTCGGGTCGATCGGGCGATCTTCACCAATCCAGAAGCCTTCCTGGTTACTAACGGCTTCGATAGCTTCACCTTTATACGAGCTATACCGCAATGGCAGGTAACCGCGTATGCGATCACTCAAAATTATTTGTTTCTTTTCCTCCATCGAGCGAGTAAAAAACTCCCGGGCTGCTGCGAGAATATCTTCGATCAATGATAGTGGGATACCATGATTTTTAATGTAGATGAAACCGACGTCGCGACATGCCTGGCCGATGGCCGCCACAGTGGCTGGGTCGTCTTCCCCGGCCACCAGGGATGCCAGATCGATGACGGGGATTTCAGTGAAATCGAGGCGACGGGATTTAGGGATGCTCATGGTCGTTGTGTTTTGTACATAAGAAGCTTTGGAACCTAATTTTTTAGGTTAGGATGTCAATAAATATCGTGACCGGACCCCATTCTATCATTCGTTAGAATGAACCACACCGGCATACAGGACAGGACCAGAATTTTGCTATCTAACTCGCCTGAGTAATCGCTTCGTCTCAACTGATGTTCCATCATTGAACGATCCAAGCCATCGATTCGGTGGCATATCAGCATTACCGTAATTGCATTTGTAATAGCGATGATGCAACTGATGGAAAAAACTCGAAATCGTCGTTCGACGATGACCCGTAGTCAGTTCCTAGTACCCGGCGTGCGAAGTAACGACTGCTAGGATCACCCAATAAGTCAGGAACAACATATGCATGGGATATGAACGCACCATCAACATTACAAACAGTAAGATTAAACACATCGAGTGTTCAACAGTATGCATTGAAAAGCTGAGCTAGGGATCGATAGTGATGTTGCGGTGATGCACAGAGTGAAAGCGGTCGTTTCGCTTCAATCCCTCAAAATATTTTCCTCATTCTCAACCCTAGAGGATCAAATATGGGTGCAAACTGCATAAACGCCTTAAAGCGCCTACCGGTTATATCTATTTCGCATCTCAATTCATCTGGCTTATCAATGTGCACATGAGCCAGAGCGATAGGTCGGCCAACACGATAACCAAAAGACGCTGAGGTAGTCTGTCCGACAATGTTTCCATCGTAATAAATGGGTTCATGACCAAGCGGAACGGCATTTTCATCATCAATAATCACAGTCACTAAAGAGCGCTTTGAACTATCTCTCCGATCGTGGAGCGCCGCCGATCCGATAAATTCCTTTTGTTTTGAAACCATACCATCAAGGCCACACTCAACAGGAGTAATATCGCTATCAAGTTCGTGCCCCATTGCGGCGAAACCTTTTTCAATACGCATCGACGTTTGTGCATATAAACCGGCAGGAACAGCACCCTCTGCAACAAGAGCCTTATATACGGATATAACATCTGTAGCGTTCACTGTAATTTCCCAACCCGCCTCACCCACATAAGACATACGTACAGCACGTACATGCTTACCAACAATACGAGCTTCGCCAATCTTAAAGTAACCTACTTCGTTTAGTTCAGATGCACCAACCGCCGAAATAATTCTAGAGGCTTCAGGCCCCATCAAACCCAGCACCGAGTATTCCTCAGTACTATCACGCAATGTGACATCAAAACCCTCTGCATGAAGATGAAACCATGCGAGATCTCGTTTAATGGCATTAGTTCCGGTAAAAACCCGATAATGACACTCCGATATACGATGGGCAGTTACATCGCTCTCATAGGTTCCTCTTTCATTAAGCACAGCCGTGTAAATTGCGGTATTTGGTAGGCGTGCCATATTTGCCGCACAGACATGCTGCATAAACGACTCGGCCTGTGGACCTTCTACTTCAATTTTACCGAATGACGATGCATCAAAAATAGCCGCCTTTTGGTGAGCAGCCATTACTTCTTGTTTTACATTCTCAAACCAATCTAGCTTACCGAACGATAAAGCCGGCTCCAACTGTTTATTGAAATACAGCGGTCGCTCCCATCCGTAAAATTGCCCAAAATGAGCGCCCGCTTCACAATACTCAGCGTGTAACGGCAAAGTCCTTAAACCACGCGCCGTATTTAATTGTCGCCCAGGGTAAGAAATTTCGTAATGTGTTCCAAGAATTTCCGGAGCACGTGCCATTAGATGATCCAGATTGTTGTATACCGGAGCAAACCGTTTAGCATCTGCCTCACTTAAATCGTAGGCAGTACGACCATGAACAATACAATGAGCGAGATTCATACCCGCACCGCCACCAGATGCCATACCTACCGAATTCATTCCACAACCAAGAAACAATCCTTTGGTTTCTGCGGTTTCTCCCAGAATAAACGTTCCATCAGGGGTAAAACTTTCGGGCCCGTTCAATAGCATTTTTACTTCGGCCGTTTCCAAAGCAGGCAGTCGGTGAAGCGCATTTACCATCATCGGTTCGAAGTGATCCCAATCTTCAGGTAGCAAACTGAACTCAAATTTCTCATCCAAAATACCGGGCGCGATGGGCTTACCGAGGGGCTCAAAGCAACCGACTAGTAAGCCGCCACTGTCATCACGTATATAAAGATGACTATCATGATCGGAAAGCGTAGGCATATTTCCTGCTATACCATCTATGGGCTTGGTTAATAAATAAAAATGCTCACACGCAAGTGCCGGAACCTCAGCTCCGGCCATCGCACCCAGTTCACGAGACCACAGACCAGAACAAAGTGCGATTGCATCACACATTACTGTACCTTGGGTCGTCTCTACACCTTTTACACGACCATTGTCAGTTAGAATTCCGGTCACGCCAGTATTCTCAAAAATACGAGTACCCAGCAGTTTTGCCGACTTAATCAATGCCGCGCACACGTCCGATGGACTAACTCGTCCGTCATCTGGAGACCATACCGCACCAATCACATCGTCTGCATTCATTAATGGCCAACGCTCCTTTGCTTCACCTGCGGCGATCGAGCGAGCCTCTACGCCATAGGCATGAGCGAGCGCCTCTTGCCGTTTGATATGATCCATTCGATCTGGGGAGGTTGCGATGGACAATGAACCTTTTTGAATCCACCCAACGGCTTGCCCTGTTTCCCGTTCGAGCTTCGAGTATAAATCCACCGAATACTGGATCATTCTGGTCAGATTACGCGAACTTCTTAATGCCCGCACCTGAGCTGCGGAATGCCAAGTAGTCCCACTAGTAAGTTTATTTCTTTCCAAAAGAACAGCATCACTAACACCCATTTTTGCCAAGTGATACAGGGTAGAGCAACCCATAATACCACCACCGATAACAACGACCGAGGCGTGTGAAGGTAAAGACATACAATGAAAACCTTATAGTATTTGGCTTAGGAACTCTTGAGTGCGAGGGTCTGAAGCTTCGGTAAAGAAAGTGGCTGGCGGTCCATGCTCAACAATCACACCACGATCGGTAAAGTAAATATGATCTGCGACTTCTCGCGCAAAACCCATTTCGTGAGTCACCAAAATACAGGTCATGCCATCCTGAGCGAGGTCCTTTATTGCAAGCAGTACTTCATTGACGGTCTCCGGATCAAGGGCTGCGGTCACCTCATCAAAAAGAATAACATCAGGATTCATTGCCAACGAACGCGCAATTGCAACACGTTGTTGTTGTCCACCGGATAATTCTCCTGGATAGGCATCTTCCTTGCCTATTAAATTTACCCGCTTCATCAATTTCCGTGCTCTCTGCTCCACCTCATCAACCGGCTCATTTAGCACTTTAACAGGAGCCATCATTATATTTTCAAGAGCGGTCTTGTGCGGGAATAAATTATATTGCTGAAAGACCATACCGACCTTTTTTCGCAGTGCTAACTTATCCAATTTAGGGTCGTTCACTTCTTGACCTTCAACTTTGATTGAGCCACTGTTGATAGGGTTGAGTGCATTAATACAGCGAATCAATGTGGATTTACCCGAGCCCGACGGACCAATAATACAAATTACCTCACCTTGCCTCACATCTAGAGTAATACCTTTTAGAACTTCCAAATCACCAAATGATTTGTGCACATCGCGAATCGATATGAGGGGTTGATCCGGGGTCCAGTTATGAGTTGTCATTATGATTTCCTGGGTTTACCCTTTTACGTTAAAGCGCTTTTCCAGCTTCATGGTTAAACGCGCGATTGGATAGCAGTAAATAAAAAATATAACCAAGGAGAAACCGAAAAACGGCATCAGTAATTCCGGATGGTTATCTTCAGACTCCATAGCCTGACGCGACAGCGTTATGATTTCTTCAACGCCAAGCAATGATATCAAAGGTGTTGCCATCGTAAGAATGGCGTACCAGTTCATCCACGGTGGAATCATTCTTTTGAAACATTGCGGTAAAATGATCATCCATAATGTTTGCTGGCGTGTATACGCTAGTGATTCGGCAGCTTCCCATTGACCCGTTGAAACCGATTGAACACCGCCACGCACAACTTCGGCAATATTAGCCATAATTGGTAAGGACAACCCAAACACAGCCTTCATCCAATCCGGTATAGGAATAATGGTGTCGCCTATCTGAATCTCGAAAGGAAAGGCAAGCATTACGATAAACAACAAAACCAGCCACGGCGAATTTCGGAATAACTGGGTAATAAACCAGCAACTTCGCCTCAGCCAATTTATCGGGGAAATCTGTCCGAGACCAAGCAGTATTCCCGCTATTGTGCCAATTAACATGGTTAAGAAACTGACAACAACATTAAGCAAAAAACCCTTAGTCAATAAAAAGGGCATCCAGCGCCACAATGCTTCAAATGCCTGTGTCGTTGTAAAATTCGACTGTGCCGCCGCAATAACCGGCCACAAACATGCCAATAGAAGCAAACCGATAAACCCATGTGGAGGTACTTCAGCCAACCAACGACTGAACTGTAAATCTCCAGGCTGGCCGGCAGGACTATAATTAAATGGCTTTAATACCGGTAAGTCTGTCTGGCTATTATCGAGCTTAATTGCCATAACCGGGCACCTTAATTTTTCGTTCCCAATGATTCATGCCGAATACTAAGATGCCAACGAGAACGATATAAGCAACAAATAACACCAACATACACGCGTATTGTGCCGTTGAATAATCGTTATAAATACTAATCATCTGGTAAAGAAGCTCGGGCACGGCTATAGCAAGCGCTTGAGTCGTCGTCTTTACCAGATTAACCAGATTATTATTCAGCGCTGGCAGACTCACTCGGAAGGCAAGTGGGAAAACCACATAACGAAATATTTGCGCACGATTCATACATAGCGCTTCGGCGGCTTCCTGAGTCGACTCCGGAACGGATTCGATTCCTGCGCGAAAAATTTCAACATTAAAGGCGCCAGCGAAAAACGATAAAGAAATGATTGCCCAGCCGACATTTGAAATAATCGGCACTTCCAGCCAACCATCTGGCGAATAGGTTGGTGTAAATTGCCCTAACGCAAAATAGAAAAACAACAACTGCACTAGTGGCGGTGTATTCCTAAAAAATTGTATATAACCCTGCACAATAATACGCACAGTTTTTGAGGGTGCGCCCTGTAACCAGGCACCTAGGATGCCGATAACAACACTGAGAATCACACAGATAACAGAAAGCTCCAATGTCATCCACAATCCTTGTATTACCCGATCAGATTGAGTCGGATCATAAAAAAATATGAAGTTCCATCTGGGGTATTCCTGAGCCAGATCATAAAAGTATTGCTGGAAACCGTTCATTCTATTCCTTTCAGTTGCAAATTATCCGCCGGGTTAACACCCGGCGGATAATTTGAACCTAATCCATTATGCTTATTGAATCCAATCAGCAAAACGTTCGTTCTGGTCCGCTAAGTATTTAGTTGCCTGAATACCCCATTTTTGTTCCAGTTCAATTAACTTACCGGACTGATGCAAATTATATGTTAAGCCCGACATGAAGTTACCAAAGATACAATCTTTCTCTGCAAGAGGTACGGCCAAGCCCCAAGGATTATCATCTTCGCTATTAAGTGGCATTTCCATTGCATCGTAATTACCTGAAGAAAGATCAGACATTATGGAAGAGTCATCGTATACCCAAGCGATACATTTTTTATCACGTAATGCCTGTTTAGCTTCAGCGTTTCCGGTAAAGGCAACAATTTCCGCACCATAACGCTCGGCTACAACTTTGTTATAAAACGCACCTTGCTTTCCGCAAACTGGTTTACCGCGTAAGTCTTCCCATTTAGTAATACCAACCGCCTTCGGGGACATTATATTAGTACCTGAGGTGTAATAATTGGGCTGTGTAATACCAACAATCGTGCGGCGATCAGGTCGGTCAGACATAGTGGCAACCATCATATCGATTTTACCGTTTTCAAGAAATTGCATACGATTTGATGATTGAACCGCTACAGTTTCCAACTCAACACCCATCGCATCAGCGGCGAGTTGAGCCATATCAATTTCCATTCCTATAATAGCGCCATCACTATTACGATAGCCCCATGGCTTGTAATCGGCTTTAACACCAACAACCATCTTTCCTCGGCTCATCACTTTGTTCCAGGTATCGTTTGTACATTGCGCGGCATAAGTAGTCGCACTGGTCATCAGTAACGCTGTTGTTGCTGCAGTTAAGGCTAGTCTTTTCACTGGTAATCTCCATTGTTGGATATTGGGAGGATCAAGAATATGACCCATGAATAGGTATCTGCACAAAGCAGGATACAAAACGACAATAATTATTTTCTCTAAAACACACGCCACATCTTATATCCAAAAGTAGTGTTTCACAAATACGAAAGTAATATTTTATAAATTACGATGGCACACATAAAGTATGCGCAGGTTTAGCCATGCAATTTTATTCAAAATCTACACAGCAACCTTTTGGGTTAAGTAGTACTCTTCCATTAGAATCCCAGTCTTGTTGATAAAGTTGTGTCTCGTATGGTTTTCACATACTCTGCTACGCTACACGTCGTATCGTCTTAGAGATAGCGCTGTCTATCATTCTTCAAACTCTGGGTTCACTCATTTGACTTCTTTTTCCTCTGCAGCAGTGCGTCTTGAAACACGCAATATTATGTCTATTGCCGGACCATTAATCGCCGCGTATCTTGCGGAATACGCGATGACCCTGACCACCAAAATTATTGTTGGTCGCCTTGGTTATCAAGAACTGGCAAGTATAGGACTGGCAGGAGATATGATGATTGAAGTTGTCATTATTATCGCCGGTTTGCTGTCGGTAGTCGGTGTTTTTGTTGCCCAAGCTGACGGTGCAGACCGTAAACCAGACGCGGGAATTGCGACTAGACAAGGACTCTTTATGGCAACAATCTTAGGCATACCCGGCAGTATGTTGATATGGAATTTGGACTATGTATTATCGTTCACCGGACAAGACCCAGAAATCATTTCGCTAATGGGCCCTTATCTAAAGCCGGTAGCCTTGTCCTTAATACCGTTATTATGGTTTTTTGTGCTCCGCATGTTCGTCGCGTCATTGGCTAAAACGGGAGCGGTCATGATGATTTCTATCGCTGCTGTAGCAGTTAACTACGTTTTATGTCTTGGCTTAACAATGGGCCGGTTCGGGTTACCCCAACTTGGCATTGCTGGTGCCGGATGGGCAAAATCCATAGTAGTTTTATTCATGTTTTCGTCTCTTCTAATTTACACCTATCGAACACCTATTTTTCGTGGGTACGGTCTTTTTCGCGGGAGATTTACTATTGATTTATCGGTTTGCAAAGATATTCTAATACTCGGCATACCGGTTTGCGGGTTGGTTATTCTAGAGTCAGGGTTATTTGCTGGCGTCTCAATTTTTTCCGGCATACTTGGCCCAATTCCACTAGCAGCTTACCAGGTAATCATCGCATGGGTTGGAATGGCATTTATGTTCGCACACGGTCTTGCGGAAGCCAGTATGGTACGAATTGCCAACGCAATGGGAAGAGCTGACTTAGAAGCCGCGCGACGCTCGGGAATGATTACCTTTGCCATGGGGATCAGTTTTCTTATAGTATTATCGGTGATTCCAATTAATTTTCCAGAACCTTTAGTACGCCTGTTTCTGGATGAATCCGATCCCGGTTTTGAGTCCGTGCTACAACTTACAAGTCGACTGTTAATTTTGGCTGGCTTTTTCCAAGTTTTCGACGGGTTGCAGGTTATCGCATCAATGGCTTTACGCGGCCTTAAAGATACACTTGTACCACTGTGGCTAGCGACAGTTGGCTACTGGGTATTCGGTATTGCCGGTGGTTGGATACTTGCATTCCCAATGGGTCTTGAAACGGATGGCCTATGGTGGGGTATGACAGCTGGGCTAACCGTAACCGGAACATTGCTCACAATCAGGTTTTACATGTTAACGCGTGCTAAAAAAGTAATCACCTAAATGTCTTGCCCTAGGACAGCAAACCGAAGAAAGCAATCTGTGCTATAAACGATTTGTAATTTAAAATAAAACATCGTCAGGCAAAACTTTTATTCTCATATCAACTGTGCTTTGATAAACTGATGTTTTGGTTAGGTTGATGGTAGATCCCTAGATACCTGACGAAACCAACCCATTAATCCATGGAAGCAGAATATGGGTCATTGGTATTTTATCGGCCGATTCAAAACGCATTAGTAGAAACTAGTATTCTTTGTGGCAGAACATAATTCACCAAATAGAATTTTAATCTATGGCGCCTGGTATATGAGCGAGGTGATTACAGAAATTATGGAATTGAACGATCGTATTGTCGTAGGTTATGTAGATCCTCAGCCCCCTGAAAACCAGCAAACGTTAAATTATTTTCCTGAAAATTCTGATGTTCTACTAGCAATCGGAGATAATTCAATAAGAGAATATATTGCCCGTAACCTAACTACAAATTCTCGCACACCTGAATCTGCGATTCACCCCACCGCTATTTTAAGCAACAGTGCTTCCATTGGTGATTATGCTTTTCTCGGTGAGTATTCTATTGTTCGAACAAGTGCAACAATTGGTGACGGATTGTTATTGCAATCAGGAGCCGTTATTAGCCACCATTGTAAAGTGGGAAAGTTCGTATCTATAGGCCCTAACGCTGCTATTGCAAGTAAGGTGTCTGTAGGTGACCGCACCTTAATCGGTGTCGGTGCGTCAGTTAAGCCAGGAATAGAAATTGGAAATGATTGCATTATTGGAGCGGGCGCAGTGGTTGTATCAGACCTTCCACCCCATTCTGTTGTCGGTGGCAATCCTGCGCGACAACTCAGAAAAAGTACGCATCATAAACGAGAGAAAAAATCCGACTGGAGTATTAACACGGTTTGGTGATTAATAAACCAACAGACCAGCTTCTAAGCTCATATTCATCGAGCAGAAAGTAAACGAAAAGCCGAGAACAACGTGGGAAAAATTGTTTACACATCAGGCGTATTTGATCTGTTTCATGCAGGTCACGTAGAGGCTCTTGAACGAGCAAGAAAGCTTGGCGATACGCTTATCGTCGGGGTAATGAGTGATGTAGATACCGCCAGTTACAAACGTACACCGATTATCCCTTACGAACAGCGGATAATAATTTTACAAAGCATCAAGAATATCGATAAGGTTATACACGGCCCAAAAACAGAAACGGAAGATTTCTATCAATCATTCGACATCGATATTCATTGCCAGGGAGATCAGTTGGTAGGTTTTTATGAGGTAGCAAAACGCCTTGGAATATTGCAAATAGTGGGAAGATCGAAGCTAACCGAGACAACTAAAATAATTCAAAAAATTACCCAGTCATATTCCACTTAACGATTCAGGCAACCTTAAGCTAACCCATATAATCTTTCACCAGTTAGTGTCCAATTCGAATAACTGAGCCAATGCGATCATCAACGTGCATTTTTTGCGTTCGAGCACCTACAAAACACGGTCGAATAGCCAACTTTCCATTTACTCGAGTTGTACTGAGAAAATGCTGGCTTTTGCGCACTAAAAGCCGACATGATTTTTTATTTTTAGCCTGATTCTTCCAACGCGACTAAATTAGCCACAGACCCACCGCTGCGGCAAAGCCCCTTTATATCTGAGAAACCGAACATTTCGTACATCCAATTAAGAGATAGTTCCTCTAGAAAATTAAATGCGGTACGCTCATACCGTTGGGGCGAAGCTATCAACGCCGCAGCACTGGCGATAGTGGAGACGGTAGTAGCACTTGTTGTGATATGTGCTGCGCACCTAGGCCAGAGAATAGGCGAGCTATCTGAAATAAGGCACTCAGTGAGCTCGGTCACAACCGCATCAATACCAACGTTATCAACTGGCAATGGTTGATAACGTTGTCCACTCCATGTCTTCGAGAAGTGAAGCGCATCTTTATGCTCAAACTTCAAAACTTATCCAACGCCTTTCCAATTAGGATAAGAGATTTTGCTAGGTGTTAAGTTTCTGCATGATCCTGAGATATACTTCAGCCTCAGTTAGTTATTTTCTTGAATTTATAAACAATGGTATTTATTCCGTGTATTAACAACACCTACTTAACTACGCCACATATTCAGAAATGCAATTATGATTTTGACTTCGTTCGATTCACTGCAGCTCGCCACCCATGAATTAATTGAGTTCGATCAACAGGTTTCATTTTCGGTGAAAATACTTTTTCGGCCTGCCATTTTGATTGCAGTTCTTCCAACGAGCTAAACATTCCGCATTGAAGTCCTGCAAGATAAGCTGCACCTAATGCCGTAGTTTCTGTTTCAATGGGACGTTCCACTGATACGTTGAGGATGTCTGCCAAAAAATTGCATAGCCAATTATTGTTGACCATGCCGCCGTCAACACGCAACCCAGTAGGTGATATACCATCCTGGGCCATAGCCTCAAGTAAATCCGAAGTTTGATAGCACACAGCTTCAAGAGCCGCACGCACGATCTCGGCAACACCGGTATCACGAGTTAAGCCGAAAATCGCACCACGAGCATCTGGATCCCAATGGGGGGCACCCAAGCCGGTAAATGCTGGCACCATATATACACCGTTATTAGAACCCAATTTCGATACCAGTGCTTCTGTTTCACTTGCGGAACTAATTATACCCAGCCCATCTCGCAACCATTGAACCGCAGCACCAGCGACAAAAATCGAACCCTCTATAGCGTATGTAGTATCACCATTAAGTCTATAGCCTACTGTGGTCAATAATTTATTCTTTGATTCAACCGCCTCATTGCCTGTGTTTAAAATGACAAAACAACCGGTACCATAAGTACTCTTAATCATTCCTGGTTCGAAACACGCCTGCCCTATAAGTGCCGCTTGTTGATCACCAGCGACTCCATTTATCGGTAATTTCTGCCCAAATAAGTCGGGAATAGTATTTCCAAAATCATCAGCACAATTGCGGACTTCGGGTAATACCGATTCAGGGACATCAAGCAAGCGCAGAAGATTAAGATCCCAGCTTTGGGTATGAATATTGAAACATAATGTTCGTGACGCATTGGTTGCATCCGTGGCATGCACTTTGCCGCCGGTAAGTCGCCAAATAAGAAAGCAGTCTATTGTTCCAAAGGCTAGGTCACCTTGTTCAGAAAGTGTTCTAGCTCCCTCCACATGATCTAGAATCCATTGGATTTTTGTACCGGAAAAATACGGGTCGAGTAATAGCCCGGTTTTTTGAGTAACACTTTTTTCATGATTGGCCTTTTTTAATTCCCGGCATTTTTGAGCGGTTCGTCGATCCTGCCAAACTATGGCATTGTAGATTGGCTTACCCGTTTTGCGGTTCCAAACTACTGTGGTCTCTCGTTGATTGGTAATGCCAATCGAAACAATCCGAGCACCACGGTTATGAGCTTCAGTTATAGCCTCACGAGTGACTTTACAAACTGTGCTCCAAATCTCTTCGGCGTCGTGCTCGACCCAACCGTCATGGGGGAAAAACTGAGTAAACTCTTGTTGCGCAGTAAACACGGATCGTCCATTGTGGTCAAACAACATGGCACGAGAACTGGTAGTACCTTGATCAATACTTAAAATAAAATCAGACAATTTAATCACCCTACAACATTAACGAACGACACCCACTAGTAATTTGCGGATTCTTTTACTCCGGACTAAAACCTAACGAACAGAAGGATCCAGTATATTAGCCTAATTAAATCTTGGATCAAAAGTTTTAAAAAAACGATATGACATGCTTACGATGTTTTATTGTAGCTCAAACTAAACACGTCTTGATATGTAAGCTCGTTGAGCCTATCCGCTAGCCGGAGCGGCTGCCTTTCCAAATTCAGATAGCGCAATACCACCGAGGACTAATCCCAGTGACACTGCATGATAAACCTCAAAGCTTTTTCCGATAAACGATACGGCCACAATGGATGCAAAAACTGGTACGAGATTAACAAACACACCGGCACGGCCGTATCCTATTAGTGATACACCCCGGATAAATTATCTTTGGGCGATAGTTGCCTCTCAAACTTTCCATCATTTTGACCGTCTAGCGTTAACAAGCTCTCGATGTAATGTATACAAACCCGCCGCAGCAATTATGCATATTCCTATTGTGCTTTGCAGATCCGGCAGCTCAGACCACAATAAGTAACCAAACACACCTCCAAAAATTATCGTCAAGTACTTCAATGGTGCCACCACTGCAATCTCTGCATGTCTGTAACTCAAAGTCATCATGTACTGAGCCACACCACCAAATAGTCCAACACCGATAAGCAAGAAAAGATCAAATGGTGTTGTAGTATTCCAGCCAAGCCAAATCATGCCTACTCCGCTCACCAGCACACCGGTCATCGTAAAGTAAAAAGCGATGCACACGGGATCATCCAATATGCTTAAGTGACGAATTATTATTGTAGTACAGCTAATTAATAGCGCCGCGATAAGCATGTACAAACTGCCGCTATCAATCATACCCGGCCCGGGTTTAACTACCAACAACACGCCAATAAAACCGATGATAATTGCAGACCATCGATGAAGCCCGACTTTTTCTCCTAGAAAAAAGATCGATAGAACCGTCATAAATATTGGAGTGGTATGCAATATAGAAATCGCATCAGCTAAACGCATCAATGAGAAGGCATAAAATGCTAAAGCCATGGCCGATATACCCAGAACACTGCGAAAGAAATGTAATTGAACCTGGGTGGTCTTTAAAATTGTAATGCCGCCCCGCATTGCGATGATTACGGTCAATGGAATCATCGCAATTGAACACCGAAAGAACATGATCTGCTGTGTAGGATAAGTACCGCCAAGCCATTTCACTGAGGCGTCCATTAGGGAAAACAGCAAAACACTGAGAACCATTGCGGAAAAGCCGGTTACAGAATTCTGAACGTATGAGCGTTTATTCGCTTCAGGTTTAGACAAATTAATCTCGTATAAGAAAGAAAACAGACAGCCTCGTCATCCGAAAGATAGTGCATTAAAAAAAACAAAACTCGGCAACGTCGGTGTCTCAAGGGGATTTGACAGTATAATGCTGCACTGTGTGAAATAATATCGAAAATCTATCAAGCTCCATACAAAGCCCAATGACCGACCCACGTCCTAAACTTACCTATTTTGACTACCCAGGATTAGCCGAAAGCATTCGCATAACCTTACGACTTGGAAAAATTGACTTCGAAGACAATAGAGTAAGTCAGTCGGAAATGGAGCAGTTACGATTGGATGGAAGCCTTCCTACCGGGCAGTTGCCCATACTAGAAATTGGCGAGATTCGTCTTAGCCAATCCGAAGCCATTTTACGCTGGGTTGGGAATAAAACTGGCCATTACCCTAAGGATGAGTTGCTCGCAGTGCGCTGCGATATGATTTTGGGTGCCGTTGTTGATATAAGAAAATATTTCGCTCCCCAGTGGTATGGGCATGCGTTGGGGCGAAGCCCTGTCACAAGCCAATTATTAGTGGCATTAAGTTCTGATCAAAAAGCAGAGATCAGCAATAAGTTAAATAGCGAAGTACTTCCCGAACTGTTCACACGTCTAGAAAACCTCCTAGGGGATGAACCCTATTTTTGCGGTCGTGAGCTAATGATCTGCGATATTGAAGTGTACTGTGTGATTACCGGCTTACTCGATGGCACATCGTGCAAAGGAGTTTCCCCATCTGTGCTAGACCACTGCCCAAAACTATTGGATTTTGCAGATCGCGTTCGCGAAATGGTTTTGATTTGTAAGATGTAAAATCGCCTAACCTGCAACCTGCTTATTTTTCTCTTTACTAGTTGGGATGAACCCTAAGCTGGGCGTCGAACGGCAATATCAACGAACATGTCATCGCAACTGAATAAGATCGTCTCAATAGGTGGATCGAGCCAAATTCAAACTTATTTGTAAACCTTCACAACAGAACAAATTGCGAATCCGTTTTTCGTAACTTTGAAGCTCTACTAAGACTAAAAGGCCTCGCATTGAGCGATAGGCTAACGCTTTACTTTTAACTATCTAGGGGTTAGTCTGCAGGGGTGGTATATGGTATACCAGATTAAATTGTCCAAAGTATTTCTGCTTTACCCATAACTCACACTTATGAAATATCTAAATTCGGGAATGATAAAAATATAGAAACACTCCTATAAAACATAAACTTAGGAACATTTCGGTTTAAACAGGCAGTAGACCTGATTGATCATGTAGAGCAATACGCCCTTCATTTGATTTAATAAGAATCAATTCACAACATAATTGTAGCTTGGAGTTAGAAAATGAACAAAGCAACAGATACGGCCTCAGATACCCTAGCGAGGAAGGATAAAAGTGGTGATGTTATTTCAGGAGGACATCTAGTCGCGAAGGCACTAAAAAATGAGGGTGTCGATACTATTTTCACACTCTGTGGTGGCCATATTATCGATATTTATGACGGATGCATCGATGAAGGAATACGTATTGTAGATGTACGTCATGAACAAACGGCTGCTCATGCAGCAGATGGATACGCGCGGCAAACCGGAAAGTTGGGTTGCGTGGTAACAACAGCAGGGCCAGGTTGCACCAACGCCGTTACCGGCGTGGCGACAGCGTTCCGCTCGGAGAGCCCAATTCTTCATATCGGTGGGCAAAGCTCATTGACACAACATAAGATGGGGTCACTACAAGACTTGCCTCACGTCGACATGATGGGCCCAATAACTAAGTTCGCCTCCGGTGTCTATTCTACAGAACGTGTTGCAGATATGGTTTCAATGGCGGCTCGCGAATGCTTCAATGGAGCCTACGGGCCATCTTACTTAGAGATTCCTCGGGATGTACTCGATCGTGAAATACCTGTCGACAGCGCAATCATTCCAAAACCCGGCGCCTATCGATCCTCAGTAGCTTCCATTGGTGATCCGGCAGATATTGAAAAGCTCGCCGATATTTTAGTAAACGCAGAACGTCCTGCCGTACTATTAGGACAACAAGTATGGGCATCACAAGGGCACAACGCGGCAATTAGCTTTATCCGCTCACTAGACATTCCGGCCTATATGAATGGCGCGAGTCGTGGCATGTTACCTCAGGGTGATCCACACCATTTCGATCGCACTCGAGGAGACGCGTTTAAAAATGCTGATGTAATTCTTATCGTAGGAACACCTTTTGATTTCCGAATGGGATATGGAAAACGGATATCCAAAGACGCAACGCTCATTCAAATTGATCAAAGCTACTCAACAGTAGGTAAAAACCGGGATATTAGTCTAGGCTTAGCCGGTGACCCAGGCGCAATTTTAGCCGCTGTAGAACAAGCAGCATCGGGTCGTATTGATAATGGCGCTCGCAGCGCAAGACAATCTTGGATGAAGGAGCTTCGCGCTATAGAAGCCACCAAGCTTGAAAAGCTTATGCCTATGTTTACTACCGATCAAAACCCTATACACCCTTATAGATTGGCCTACGAAATAAACGAATTTCTGGATGAAAATACCATTTATATTGGCGATGGCGGCGATATCGTAACCATTTCCGCACAAGCTGTTAGACCACGAAACCCCGGACAGTGGATGGATCCGGGTGCATTGGGTTCACTAGGTGTAGGCACGGGGTTTTCAATGGCTGCCAAGCTAGCCCACCCCGATAAAGAAGTTATGTGTCTGTATGGTGACGGCTCTTTTGGTATGACAGCATTTGATATGGAGACCGCCCAGCGATTCGGTGCCCCCTATTTGGCGGTTGTTGGAAATAATTCGCACATGAACCAAATTCGATACGGACAAGTAGCAAAATATGGCGCGGAGCGCGGTAATGTGGGTAATAAACTTGGAGACATTCCGTTTGGCAAGTTCGGCGAAATGATTGGTGGGTACGGAGAAGAAGTCCACGAAGCTAAAGATATTCAACCTGCCTTTCAAAGAGCAAGAGAAGCTATTGCTAAAACTGGAAAATGTGCCGTTGTGAACGTATGGGTTGACCCTGACGAGTATGCACCAGGAACTAAAGCCCAGACTATGTATAAATAACGTTGTGGCGTGTAGATCGATATATCAGAATAAAAAACCGTATTATTAATACTCTACATTCCGTATCGGTCTACTCATTAACCTGCATTAGGAGCAAAATATGAGAATTGTTGTTCACGGCCAACAAGCCTTTGGTCGCGCAGTATTGGAAAAATTATTAGAGCAAGGTGAAAATGTTGTTGCTGTCTGCACTGCGCCGGATAAAGAAGGTCGACCTGTAGATACACTTAAAGAACTGGCGGTTGAATCGGGCATTCCTGTGCACCAACCCGCGTCATGGAAGACAGAAGAATCTTTGACTCTAATGCAATCATTCAACGCCGACATTTGTATGATGGCTTATGTCTTGTTGTTTGTACCAGAGGCGGTAATAAATGCACCAAAACATGGTTCATTTCAGTATCACCCCTCACTTTTGCCTATGCACAGAGGGCCATCATCAATTAATTGGCCTATAGCCATGGGGGCAACTAAAACTGGCCTAAGCATTTTTTGGCCCGATGATGGATTGGATGAAGGACCCATTCTCATGCAAAAAACCTGCGAGATTGGCCCGGAGGAAACACTAGGTGATATCTATTTCAAAAAGCTATTCCCTATGGGGGTTGACGCTATGCTCGAGTCTCTTGAGTTAGTTAAACAAGGCAACGCTCCTAAAATAGTTCAAAACTTAGATGACGGGTCTTATGAATCATGGTTCGGGAAAAAACAAGCCAAAATTAATTGGAGTGATTCGGCAAGCAAAATTTACAACATAATCCGCGCAGGTAACCCACAGCCCGGGGCATGGACAACACATAATGACGTAGAACTTAAAATTTATGACTCATGCCTTTCAGAGGATACTGGTCAGCCCGGCGAAGTGTTAGCAATCAATGACAATGGAATAACTATCGCAGCGGGACAAAATGCAGTTCAGATAAAACGCGTACGTGGCGATGGCGGTAAAGTTTCTGCAATTGAGTATGCCAGCGGACAAGGTTTATCAGTCGGCGATTTTTTAGGTGGACAGTAATTTAGTTCACGTTTACGCAAGAGAACAAACACGCAAAAAGCTGGTGCGTATTTACTAAAAAAAATCGCAGAGATAATCAGGCGTTGGAGAATAGTTCTACAACGTCTATCTTATCCTTAATGCAGTTCGCTCCTAAATGCTCGACACCCGTTCGCTATCCGGATAAACGCTAACCCTTGGTACTTTTCCAGCAGCCAAACGATTCTGTACCGACTCCCAATAATCCATGGTTAAAAGCTCACTATGCTTTCGATCAAAAATTTTTCGCAGTCTCTGGTCGCGTAAGCATAGCCCACTAGGAAGCTCTTCCGGCAAGAAAACATAGCCATCCTCAAAATACCAATCTGGTATGTCCTCTTCGCCATCAAACCGATCCAGATTCGTTCTAATTTTTACGTCGCCCAGAGACTCTATGGCATCATAATCATATAGATAGATCTTCGCAAAAGCGGTTACACCGTAATTTCTCGCATCCAAATCTTTGTTAAAGATATTTGCGGCCGCATTATTCTTAATGCAATAGCCTAAATTAATCATCGCGTTCTCAGCGAGTTTCTCCGATGCAGTTTCAAGATATACCGGTAGTGGTGTCATCTTACGCTGGACAATGAGATAACGAAATAAAAGAAACTCCCCTTCATCCCAAACACTTTCGTTTGCAAAACCAAGAAGCTCATCCAATAGTTCTTGATCGAACCAGCGCTTCGGTAAGCGTATCTTATAGAAAATAATATTATCCAGCATACTATCGCTACGATTTATATCATGCACTCTGGTGTACTTCTTGAGCACCCAGTCAACACCGTGATACTCATCCCACTTATAGCCATCTGTTGGCACATTGCGAATAACTTTGGCGTGATACGCTGAACCCGGTGTAGAAAACCCTATTGCAACCGTTCCCCTAGCACCAGGCGATATTGCAAACTGCTCGCCGGATGATGAAATCTGATCCTCCATTTCTTTCATCACAGCCACTTTTCCCAGATGATTGTAGCCGATTGTCGAATAGTGCAAACCTAGAGGACGTTTTGGCATGATGCTCTTTAAAAACAAGCAAACTTCGTGGTAATAATCATTTGTCACATGAAAGTTAGCCAGCGTTGAGCTAAACATATTATGAGCATACGTCGAACTATTAATGACAGCATCCACATAAATTCCGGCCTTGCCATTTAGCAGTGCGATAATAAGCGGACGGTGTCGGCCATCTTTATAGTTATATCGACCAACCAAATAAGCCCCTCTATTACGATAAAAACCGGCTTTAAATACTTCAATACTTATAGGCCCGGGTCCTTGTCGATCATAAGCCTTTATGTTTTTTTCCAAACGATTAACGATAAGGTCAACGTCTCGCCGGATATCCTGAAAATGCGTTGAAAAACTTTCCAGCTGTAAAATTTGGAATACCATTTCTCGGGACACAACTCCTTGTATATCCCGACGATAAAAACACTCATCATATTGCGAATCATCTAGACGTCGGATATCTCGAGAAGCATAATCCTCTGAAAGCCACTCACTCGCATATATTTTCCGGCGTACAGAATGAATATAAGCCAATGCCAAATCGGCATGATATTCACCTTCAACCATTTTTTTGAAACAGGTTTCTACATCAGTCCAACGATCCTCATTCGCCTGCACTTGCGGAAACATGTCAGTAATAATCTCACTCTCCTTTCTAATACTACTGCTGTATAACCCTAAACGAAGACTACTTAAACGCAGAGACTCTTGATGTACACGGGACTCGAATGCTGCCTTCGCGTTTGCCGGAATTTCTAGAAATTCCTGATAAAAGCCATTAAATTCTTCAAGCAGATGATTTGCAATTTTTTGTTCTGATTGTTTATTCATATGTTATTCATCAATTTATTTTTATTGAACATAAGCACATCATTAAAAGAATACAACCATATTCGCTCAGACTCACAACATAATGAATTGAAATTCAATTTGCAAAACTACGACTGGCGACCCATCCAAAAAGCTTCCACAAACTATGGGGTATCTGATTCGAAAGATTTAACGGTACTAACTGAAAATAAAGTACACAATAATTCGTATGTTTTTGATATAAAGAAGATTCAAGAAAGCGACTTACTAATTAGAAATTGAGAAAGTAAACTATGCGAGCGGAACAATCAGACAACATCCAAGGAGGGTGTTATTGCGGATCTGTGAGATTCTCAATCGCCGCGGATACAAAACCACTACTAGCTGGGTATTGTCACTGTAAGGACTGTCGACAAGCCCACTCAGCCCCAGTCTACCAATATGTCTATATGGATCAGGAAAAGTTCTCCATTACTGACGGTAAGGATTTACTGAATACCTATACACGCAATAAATCTTTAAAAGATCACTTCAGACGCTATTTCTGTAGCCAGTGCGGGAGTAAGGTTTACAACTTTATGCATTACAATAGAGATAACAACAATATTAATCTATGCGGTACGTTCCCATCACTTTTTGACGATCAAAAAATTGCTATGAGTAATATCTGGAGTCCAAAAAAACACGTTCATTGTTCAGAAAGCATTATGGATCTTGAGTGTTTTACAGATTCTCTACCACGAAGCTAAGCGGAAAACTTCTTTTGTGTTGTCTCAATTAACGTCGCAAGAAACTGTGCAAATGCTAGGCAAAACCTTATGCACCCTATATTGAACACAACCCAACTCTACCACAAAGTCCGCATTTACAGCTTGAGTAATAAATTAGATTTTAAAACGCCATCTAAAAATGCACAGGCTCATCTAGTTCAGCGCCACAACCACATTTACCCGTCTGGGTATATTTCGAGAAAGCACCACATGCAAAGCAACGCTGCCAGCGGGAATTAATCTGCCCTTCGCTCCAGAAACTCGTCCATGCGCTTACCCCAAGACCATTCTTTTCAAACGCTGCAGCCATCGCTTCTTTATGTGTGGGACCGGATACTGCCTCCTGGGCGGCTTGCATGTTTTCCCATGCGGTTAAGGTGGTGCCGATATTATTAGCCATTGAGGTGACTGTGGCGATATAACCTGGTGCCTGGGATATTTCCAGCAGCATATTTCTCGTTAAGTCACGTAACTGAGTGCGTTCTTCTTCCGACTTTATACGAATTTGTGTTATCGCAAAGACTTTTGGACAAGCCTTACTTTGTGTATTGGTGTAAACAGAAGTTCCAAAAAAGAATGGACCCAGGCTTTTCGGTTGCACGTCTATCTGCAGACCTAGTTGCGCCATCATAGTGCCGCCATTGAAGTATCCTTTAACGGATTTGATTCGGCCATCCTCCACATCAAATACATCAATACCATCGAGCGCAATAACTTTTCCCGTAGGCGGTAATCCTTTTAGTGAGCCATGATTCGTACCACGCATAACCCACTCGGCAATCATGGTTTTATCATCTACTGATAGTAAACGTTTCGTTTCAAAGCGAAGATCCGGAAAAACTGAATACAACCCATTGATGTAACCCGCCAAAGCCACCCCAGATAATCCATCTGCACAGTTTGGATCAGTATATTTTCCGTCTTCCGAAAACAACGCAATAATCGCGTCTACATCCTGCATATTCCAGGAGTGTAAATAGGTTTCAACTAAGGCCTTAATATTCATTATTTTCACTCTGAATGGATTTATAGTTTGATAGCACTAAAAAGAGTAAGCCAGTCAGAGGTTATAAGTCAAATCACTCTCAGGTCAAGGCTTTACTATTCGCTTCACTCGAGAATGAGTGTCCCCGATTAAATAGTGAGTAAAGCACCGGTATTAATACTAATGCAACTAGTGTCGACACAAGCAAACCACCAATGACTGTTCGGGCCATTGGTGCCTGGGCATCGGCCCCCTCACCAACGCCCAACGCTAGGGGAAGCAATGCCAGCATAGTTGTTAAAGTGGTCATTAGAATTGGCCGCAAACGTCTTCTCCCTGCTTCGGCCAATGCCATATCTACAGTCATACCGGTTCCACGGAGTCGGCTCGTTTGATCAACCAATAGAATCGCATTATTAACCGCTATTCCAACCAACATTATGCAACCCACACCGGATTGAAGATTCAGCGTGGTGTCGGTCAAAAACAGAGTAAGAATTACTCCAACTGCAGCAAATGGAACGGCAAACATAACCACCAATGGATCAATAAACGACTCGTATTGTGAGGCCAACACCATATAGACCAGCAACAATGCTAGAACGATAGAAATCAGCAATTCTTTGTATGACTTTTCCTGCTCGGCAAAATTACCGGCAATCAAGGTGTCGTAGCCAACAGGCTTGGGAATATCACTAAGACGTTGCTGAATTTCAGCCGCTACAGAACCTAGATCACGATCAGATACATTGGCCGTTACAGTCATTAATCGTTGCTGGTCTTTTCGTTCGATGGTTACCGGGCCTGAACCAGATCGAGTACTAACGACATTCCGCAGTGCTACACGCCCCCCATCAGCTGTGCGTACAGTTAGATCAAGGATTTCATCCAAAGAACGCTTTTCTGCATCTGCAAGCCGCAGAAGTATGCGATAAGAATTTCCATCAACCCGATATTCGCCCGCAGTGGACCCTGCAATGGAAGTTTCAATGACCCTCGAAATATCACGTACGCTTAATCCTAAGTCTGCGGTCTTTGCTCGGTCTACGAGGATCTCGATTTGTGGAATTCCGGTTTCACGACTTAATTCTATATCGGTAATGCCTTCAATCCCTTCAATTTGCTTTGCGACACGTTTCGCTAATACATCCAGAATTTGAAAATCAAAACCCCGAACTTCAATAATAATACCGTCGGTTGTGGCCAAGATGCGTTCCAATAAGAATTGTCCCTGAGGTGCCCTCACACGAATCTTCATTCCAGGCACCTTACCTTCTATCAATTTTCGTAAATCCCGTGCGACGTCTAAATTGGAACGTGCGCGATCTCCCGCAGGCTTAAGGGTTAAGCGTATATCACCGGATGCAGTTGATCGGCCAAAAGTTCCGGATGATGTCACGCTAACTACAGAAGACACAGCCTCCGGCACCGCAGGAATCACTAGCTCCTCTAACATACGTGTTTGCCGATCAAGTAATTCAATACGAGTACCAACCTCCATCGTGCCACTGATTCGCACCTGACCTTCATCACTTGGTGGCATAAACTCAGTACCAATCAAAGGAACTAGCGCTAGACTAGCAACAAAAACGCCTACAACTAAAGTAAGAGTTAAAAACCTTGCCTTGAGAATTGCATTCAAAAAATCCCTATAAACTGACGCAAGTCCGCCGACATGGGCAGGACTCGAAGAATTTTTAGAAGCCGGGTTCGAGACTAAACGAGCGCTAAGCATTGGCACCAAACTTAGCGCCACGAGAAGAGCGCAACTTAAGGAAAACATAATGATAAATGCGAGTTCCTTAAACAACACTCCGGTTACACCTTGCACGAAGATTAACGGCAGGAATATCACCAACGTTGTTACAGTACCGGCTATAACGGCCGAGGTGACTTCGTTGGTGCCACTCACAGCTGCGTCAACCGATGACAACTGCAACTCCCTTCGATTACGATAAATATTTTCCAACACTACCACAGAGCTATCTACCATCATGCCAACTCCGAGCGCCAACCCACCCAACGTCATGAGGTTCAGGGTAAATCCACTGAAGTACATTAACGCGAATGTTGCCACCACGGAGATTGGAATCGCAATTGCGATAACTAATGTACTGCGTACGTCACGAAGAAATGTAAACAAGACAATTAATGCTAGCATCCCACCGTAGAGAATCGAATTGGACACATTTGCTATGGCTCGTTCGATGAAATTTCCCTGGTTTGTCACAGGGATTACACTGATTTGAGGATACGCTGCATTAATCGCTTCAGCCTCTGTAATTACACGATTGGCGACATCAACCGTATTTTCACCAGGTTGTTTACGAATAGCCAAACGAAGTCCTTTATTACCATTAATACGAATTATCCGCGATAACCTTTCATGAGTATCACGCACCTCTGCAACCTGACGCAGTGTGACCAAATTGCTGTCTTTGCGCCCAACCACGGTATTCATGATTTGCTCCAGGTTAGAGAATTCCGCCGGCGCGCGCAGGGTTACTTGATGTCGTCCAGATTCGATCTTTCCTGCCGGCAGATCTAGATTGGCATCCCTTACCGCACTGATAATGTCATCCATGGGCACACCATAGGCATTAATACGTGCAGGATCTAATTCAATGCGTATTTCTCGATTGAAACCTCCCCAGGGATCGACCTGCGCAACACCTGGAATACGCGAAAGTCGGTAACGAATCTGAGTTTCTACTATCTCTGTGAGCTCAACTGGATCCAGCGTGCTCGATACGCCAAGAATAACCACCGGAAAGGTATCTATATCGAACTTAGACACCCGTACACTTCCTATCTCGTCCGGTAGTTCGCTGATTTCATCTTCAATAGTTGCACGAACATCGAGCGCAACAGTATCGATGTTTGTGCCCCAGGCAAAACTAACGCGTATCCGGCTATTACCCTCATACGATCTTGAGGTCATTTCAACTACACCGGGAACGGTGGCAATAATTTCCTCAACAATAGTGGTAACAAGTCGCTCCATAACTACCGGATCAGCACCCGCATAACTCGTACGCACAGTAATAGTCGGCAACTCTATATTGGGTAACAGATCAATCTGTAAACGGCTTAACGCAACGGACCCAAGAACAAGGACAGCTAGTGTAATCATCAATGTAAAGACTGGTCGCCTTACGCTGACGCTAGCCAGGCTCATTGTCGCTCTCCACCTACCACATTGACCGCACTACCATCATCAAGCAACTGCTGCCCCAGCACTACAACCGAGCCATCAATACTCCCATCAATAAGTTGAACCCGTCCATTTTGCCGAATACCTGCTTGAACCGGTTTCCACTGCACAGTTATCCCATCATCACTTAACACAAACACGCCAGATTCATTATTTCGTGTTACTAAAGCTTGCTCTGGTACAGTAACTGCTGAAACAGAGGCTTCAAGCTCTACGTTGGCCCGAATAAACATACCCGGCTTTAACCGATGATCCTTGTTCTCAACAGTTACCTCGACGCGAGCCTGTCGTGTCGCTTCGTCAAATACCGGGGAAACTCGAGAAATATGTCCATTAAATTTTTCGTCGGGAAATGCATCGACATCCAGAATAACAATTTGCCCTACCTGTAGCCGGCCATAATCCCGTTCAGTAACCGATAACACTCCGTTCAATTGATCCAAATCAACGATTCGTAGCAATGGCTGATTAGCCGTAACGGTTTCTCCTTCGTCTACATAACGTTCAGCTACCGCACGAAGATTACGACCACCCATCCAATTCGCTCTTACCTCACTGTAACCGAGGCGAATTCTTGCGGTTTCCAACTCTGCTTGTGCCCGAAGTATTTGCGCTCGAGCCACTTCAACATGAGCGGTTCGAGCTGAATAAGTTGCACGAGCGGCATCGTTTTCTGCGGCTGAACTGACACCACGTTGCTGAAGCGTAGTGATTCGTTCGAGCTCTCGCTTAGCAATTTCAAGCTGACTCTTAGCCTCGGCAAGATTCGCCCGTGTAACCGCCAAATCGGCCTGATACAGTTTCAAAGACTGTGTATATTCTGCATTATCAAGCCGAACCACAACCTCACCCCGCTCAACGGTATCACCTAAATCTACCGAAATTTCTTCTATCCGCCCAGTCACCTTGGGCGCAACCACGAATTCGGATTTAGAATCTAGGGTTCCGGTAAATTGCCGCAGGAGTTGGATCGACTGTATCGTTACAGGTGCAACTTCAACAGGTGCTATTAACGATATGGAGGTTCGTTTTTTCTGCGGGCCATTTAACTCTTTAAGCCGTTCATAAACGAGCCAACCGACGCCTGATATGGCAACCAGCAATAAAAGTCCCGTTGTGAACTTGAGTATTTTCACGAGCGTAATCAGAG
>Ga0213861_10000469_pt1 | contig 35298 bp, 43 predicted proteins | sample PICome_4_FD_160110 | JGI IMG/M metagenome (GOLD analysis project Ga0213861, IMG submission 160110) | Coastal seawater microbial communities near Pivers Island, North Carolina, United States - PICO131 | ecosystem: Environmental > Aquatic > Marine > Coastal | place: USA: North Carolina... | reverse complement strand
TCACTAACACAGGCAAAGGCGAAAGCGAATTGTTTGCAGTTAGTGTAAGTAAAGCATTTGAAAATGGGTTTGACTTTTATGCAAACTACACATGGCAAGATGTTGATACTGTTGGTAATTTAACTTCAAGTAGAAATATTTCTAACTTTAAGTATACTACAAAGTATGCTGATTTTAATGACGACGTAATGCATAGATCTGTTTACGAAAGAGAACACACATTAAGTTTTGTCGGTAATTATACTGCAAACTTAATTGCTAACTCTCCAAGTAGATTTACATTTATTGTTAGTGCTGTAAGTGGTGAGCCTTTCTCATACACATTAGGCCAATACAAAGATGGTGCACTATGGGGTCTAGATAGAGAATCAGTAAGAGACGAAACTGCGGCATTTTATGTCCCAGACGGATCTGGAACTGACGTAATTATACCTAGTTGGTTTGCTGATGATTACAATGCCTACATTGCCGCCTCAGGGTTAGGTAAGTATGCAGGTGGATTTGCACCAATCAACGAGTTTGAAACAGATTGGAATTACAGACTTGACTTTAAATTTACACAGGAACTTCCTGGATTAGGTTTAACAGACAAGGACAAATTTGTAATTACACTTGATGTTGAAAACTTACTCAACTTGCTTGATAGCGATTGGGGTAAACAAACTAAAGCAAACGGAACAGCAAGAAGTATTGCTGAAGCAGTACCAGTCAACAATGGCGATGGTACGTTCAGTTATGAATACAGACCTGCTTATGGAATGAACATTGATAGAGTTGATAACCAAGTTACTAACTTCTATAGAAGTACATACCGTTTACAACTTGGACTTAAATACGTTTTCTAAACGATATCCAAAAACAATGAAAAGGGTGTCTTATGGCGCCCTTTTTGTTGACAATTACATATATGGTGTTATAATAAGTCTATGGATCACTACGAAACTCTTGGCGTAAGCAAAGACGCCAATCAACAGGATATAAAAAAGGCATACCGCAAACTTGCGAGTAAGCATCATCCTGACAAAGGTGGTGATCAAGAACAGTTCAAAAAGATACAAGGAGCATATGAAACACTAAGTGATCCAAACAAACGTGCTCAGTATGATAATCCTAATCCTTTTGAACAATTTGGAAATGATCCTTTTGCTGGTGGTAGTCCTTTTGCTGATATTTTTGGCGATATTTTTGGACAAAGAGGAAACAGACAACCAACTAAAAATCCTGATGGAATGTTAAACGTTCACATAACATTAGTACAGGCATATCAAGGTACCACTATAGTTGTAAATACAGACTACGCCACGTTAGACGTTACTATACCACAAGGTATTAGAGACGGATCTAAACTTAGACTAACTGGTAAAGGGCCTATAAAATTCCAAGGACTGCCTCCTGGAGATTTGATTATGAGAGTAATGATTGACTATCCTTTAGGTTGGGGCAGAGATGGTAACGATTTGTTCTTAAGACAGGAGATTAATTCTATAGATGCTATTACAGGTTGTACAATCAGGATTCAACACATTGATGGCAAAAAATTAGATGTGAATATTCCTATAGGTTCACAAAACGGTAATAAACTAAGAATGAGAAATTTAGGTATGGTAGATCCAAGAAACTCTCTAGTAGGTAGTTTATACATTATTTTAGAACTTGTGACGCCAGTTATCACGGATGAAGACCAACTAGAACTATTAAATAAAATAAGAAACAGGAATACAAATGGATGACCATAAAGCAATAGAATCTATATTAACAAGAGCTTTGGATAATGCTAGTAGTAAGAGTCATGAGTATATGACTTTGGAGCATGTTACTATTGAGCTATTAAAAACAAAACCAATTCTCAAGTTAGTAGAAGAGTTAGATATCGATCAATCTTTAATTTTAGATGCCTTGGAAAGTTATATAGAATCTGAGTGGAGTGAACTTAAAGGACAAAATGGACCTAAAGGTATGCCTAAAAGAACATTAAGTGTTGAACGTGTGTTGCAAAGGGGATTAGCAAATGCCGTGTTTGCTGGTAGAGATGGTGTTCAGCCTATTGATTTATTAATTGCTATACTAAAGGAGAAAGATTCAATTGCTAGGTTTTATTTAACACTACATGGTATATCAGAAGAAGAATTATTAAATCATTTAGAAGCAAGAGATTACAATAAAAAATCTGGAGAGTTATTAAAAGAGTTCACTAGAAATTTAAATGAAGAAGCCAATGCTAAAAAGATTGACCCACTTATAGGCAGACATGAAGAAGTAAGTGATCTAGTTCATGTATTAGCCAGACGTAAAAAGAATAATTGTGTTATAGTGGGAGAGCCTGGAACCGGAAAGACTGCAATAGCAGAGGGACTTGCTAAACGAATAGTTGATGGTGATGTGCCTAAGCCTTTACTGAATAAAGTTATATACAGCCTAAATGTATCTGACTTACTTGCCGGCACAAGATATAGAGGAGACTTTGAGGAAAGAATTAAACAACTTTTAAAAAGTCTTGAAAGAACTCCTGAGGCAATATTGTTTATAGATGAAATACATATGATAATGGGTGCTGGTAGTACAGGACAAGGTAGTGTAGATGTTGCTAATATTTTAAAGCCTGTGTTAGGATCAGGTAAATTATTAACAATAGGTGCAACTACACCAGATGAATTTGCAAACAGTTTTGAAAAAGATAAAGCTCTTATGAGAAGATTTGCTAGATTGGATATTGAGCCTACAGATGTTGAGAGTACAAAACAAATTGTTAGAGGACTAAAGCCTTACTATGAAGACTTTCACGGAGTAAGTTATGCAGACGACCTCTTAGACAAGGCTGTAGACTTATGTGACAGGTATATTAAAAATAAATACTTTCCTGACAAGGCATTAGATATAGTAGATGCCACAGGCGCCGCAGTAAAACTTAGAGAGGATAAAGTTGTAGAAACAAAAGATATTATTCAAACAGTCGCTAAAATTTCCAAAGTAGGTGCTGATGTAATTGATGTAGAAAAAACTGAAAGTTTTAGAAGTTTAGATTACAGAATAAAACAAACAGTATTTGGACAAGACACCGCAGTAGACAAAATTGTTGATGCTATTTTGGTTAGCAAAGCAGGATTAAGAGAAGGAAACAAACCAATTGGAAACTTTTTGTTTGTAGGACCAACTGGTACTGGTAAAACAGAAACTGCAAGAGCATTGGCTAAGGAATTAGAGAGTAAACTTATTAAGTTTGATATGTCAGAATATCAGGAAAGACATAGTGTAAGTAAACTAATTGGTGCACCTCCTGGATATGTAGGACATGCAGAAGGAAAAATGGGACAAGGACAACTTTTGGTGGAAGTTGAGAGTAATCCAAACTGTATCTTATTATTAGACGAAATTGAAAAAGCGGCTCCAGAAGTATTACAAGTATTACTACAAGTAATGGACGATGGTAACTTAACAGGCAGTACTGGTAAAAAAGTAGATTTTACAAATGTTGTATTACTTATGACTAGTAACCTTGGTGCTAAAGACAGTGAAGTACTAAAGATTGGTTTTGGTGATCAAATAAAAACTAAAGAAGTAGAAAAAGCAGTTGAAAAATTCTTTACCCCTGAGTTTAGAAACAGATTAGACGCTGTGGTTAAATTTAACAAATTAGATGAAAACTTGATGTTAAAAATTGTGGATAGACTTATTAAAGAAACTAATGATCTACTTAGCAATAATGAAACTGGTATAAAAGTATTAGTGTCTGATGCCGCCAAGCAACAATTATCTGATGATGGATATGTTCCAAGTATGGGTGCCAGACCATTAAAAAGAGTATTTGAAGATCAAATTAAAAAACCATTGAGTAAAAAGATTTTATTTGAGGATTTAAAAAACGTGACAATTACAGTAGACTATAATATAGATAATGAAGAATACATATTGGGATAGACAGAAAGAACAATGTGAAGTACTAGGAGAAACCATTGAGGGTTTCCATGTTACTCCTTCTTCACAACCGCAATTTTACGGAGAGTATTTCTATAAAGTTGCAATTACTGGTAACTGTATTAGTTACGATATAGAAAAACATGCTCTTATTACTGACCACATCATATCAAATTATAGATGGAACTATAGAACACAATTTACTAGTAAAAACAGACATCTGTATTTAGATAATAAATCATACTTGGTTGATTTTTTAAAAACATTTCCAGATGATGTCACTGAAGTTGTTGGTCCTGTATCAGAAGATCATAAAGATATTTTATTTGATTTAGATAATAAAATTGTTAAAGTTTTAAAAGATAAACCATGGTATAACAAATATAATGTTAAAATACAAATATATATTCCATATGACAAACAAAAAGAAAATATGGAACTTATAAAAGATTTTATGGAATTTGTAAACAGCCATGTTGAAAACAAATACTGGTTTAGTAAAAGCACACGATGGTTCCATAATTATTTGTATATATCAAAAGAAGATTTAACTGAAATCCAGCCCTGGATAAACATGCTATATAGAGACCTTATAGATAAAATCTACACAATAGAAAATATTTAATAAACCGATAAATACTAGTATATATAGGAATTATCCATGCCAATAAACAGAAGAAGTATTAACATGTTAGAGTCCACAGGGACTACTATGAATCAGTACAGTACAGAAGTAAAAGGAGACAATTACTACGGGTACAGTGATGGATATCATACTGTACAAGTTATATACAGTCAGTTTGTGGGCAGAGTTAGAATACAAGCCAGTCTCAGTTTAGAACCTGGTACTACAGATTGGTTCGATATTGTTCCAGATACAACAGCAGGTACAGAATTTAATGGTTTAGGTTATGTACAGTTCAACAGCAATGATCCTGCCAACAGAGCAGAAGCATATACATTTCAAGGCAATTTTACATGGGTTAGAGTCTACATGGACAGAGAACATGTTGGTGATGGCGAAACCTATGACTCATCTTACGGCCAAATAAGCAAGGTAGTTTTATCCGCATAAAGTGATAAATAGTGTTATAACTATTACATTTTAGGATAAGTATGGCGAACACCTTTATAGATCTAAATGATACTCCTTCTAATTATACCGGTTCAGGTGCAAAATACCTGCAAGTAGACGGTCCTGAAGGCAATGTCATATTCAATAACATTGATCTAAACGATTTAGCAGATGTTAATGCCACCGCACCTGGTGGAGGCCAAGTATTACAATGGAGTTCAGCCGCAAATGAATGGAGAGCTGTAACGTATGCTCCTTATAGTGCAGGTAATGGTATAAACTTTGGTGGCTCAGGGTATGTTATAAATGCTGTGGCAGGTTCAGGAGGCGGATTAACTTCCAATGCTTCAGGTATTTTTATTACAGACATAGCAAACGTGTCTGGCACATATGGTAATGCAACATATACTCCTCAATTAACAGTTAATAGTAAAGGACAAATAACAGGTGTAACAGAAGTACAAAGTACTATTACACTTGCAGAAAGTTTAAATGCCAGTTATGTAGGTAACGTAATTGGAACATCAGGACAAATAACAGTTACTGGTGGTACAGGAATAAATTCAAATGCTACATTAAACTTGGTAGCAACTGGCGTAACTGCTGGTATATATGGTAATTCAACTGCTATACCCCGAATTACAGTTGACACTTACGGTAGAATCAGTTCAGTAGACGTTGTTGACGCTGTAGCAAGTGGAAGTGGTAATGCTGATTTATCTAATGTTACTACATTAGCATATTCAAATATACATGTGTCCGGACATACAAGTTTAGGTGCAGATAGAAAAGACGATGACTTAACTTTTGCAGGTGGTTTGGCTATAGATGCCACAACAGATGCAAATACAGATACAATTTATTTTGCACTTAATCCAACAGATGCGGCCGCAAATATGTCTATATCAGGATTTAGTGATGTAGATGCTTCAGGTATAACTAACGGTCAAGTTTTAATATGGAATAGTAGTACAAGTAAATTTGAAGCCGGAGACCAAACAGGTTCAGGTGGCGGTAGTAATGTTACTTTAACAGATTTTAGTGTAACAACAGCAACACCAAGTGGTAACGGCAGTTTAACATATGACAATGCAGGTGTATTTACATTTACACCAGCAAACGTACAAGCAGGTGGCGGCTCAACACAAAGTTTAAGTTGGGAATCTGCAAATAGTAATTTAACAATTTCAAGTGGCAATAGTGTAGACTTATCAGCACTAAGCCAGACATTAAGTATCTCAGGAAATGTTATCACAATAAGTGGTAGTAGTGATACAGTTGATTTAACATCAGCATTAGGTAATGTAGCAGGTAACTATGGAGATAGTAATGTTGCATCATACCTAAGTACAAATGGATATAGTAATGTCGATAATGATGCACAAACATTAAGTTTAAGTGCAAATGTATTAACAATCAGTGGAAGTAACAGCACAGTAGACGTAGGTAAGACAAGATTCTATTATGCTAACCAAACAGACTTCCCAAGTGCTACAACATACCATGGTGCTATTGCTCATTCACACGCAGATGGAGCCATGTATTATGCACACGGTGGTAGTTGGAACAAGTTAGCAAATGATAGTGATCTAAGTTCTTATCAAACAACAACAGCGGCAACCACAGCCAATACAAATATGCAGGCATACGTTGATGCCTTAGAAACCAAAATTATAGGTGGTGCTAATGTAAACTTAGACAGTTTGGCAGAAGTAGCCAATGCATTAGCAAACAGCAATACAGAATTAAGTACAGTAGCATTTACTGGTACATTTAGTGACTTACAATCTAGACCAACACTAACACTAGCAGGTAGTGATTTAACATATGATGGAACTACATTAGATCTATCAGGAGTAGGCGCACAAGGCCCACAGGGTAATGCAGGTGCTGACGGAGTTAGTGTTACAAGTGCTACATTATCAAGTGACAATTTAATTTTAACATTAAGTAATGCAAGTACAATAGATGCAGGTAATGTAAGAGGACCAGTTGGGCCTACAGGTGCCACAGGACCACAAGGCGATGGTAATGCTGGTATTAGTTCAGCAAGTATAACTGGTAGTGGTAATTTAATTTTAACACTTAACGACAGTACAACTGTAGATACTGGTAATGTTAAAGGTGATACAGGAGCCACAGGAGCAACAGGTGTAGGTATTACAAGCACAGCATTGGTTGGTGGTAATTTAACACTAACATACAGTAATACAAGTACGCAAGACGTTGGTAACATTCAAGGCCCACAGGGTGATGCTGGTACTAACGGTGTAGATGTATCTAGTGCTACAGTAAATGGATCAGGTAACTTGATTATTACATTAAGTGATGCAAGTACAATTGATGCAGGTAATGTAAAAGGTGTTGATGGTGCTGTAGATCAAACTTTGAGTGTATCAGGAAATGTTATTACAATAAGTGGTAATAATGATACAGTTGACTTAACAAGCATGTTGGCTCCATATAGTAAAACAGATACAGATGCACAAGATTTAAGTATAACTGGTAATGTAATAAGTTTAACAGGACAATCAGGTAACGTAGATTTAACATCACTATTAGGCGCTTACATTAATACAGACTCTCAAACATTGAGTGTTGACAACTCATCAAATGTTGTTACTATTAGTGGTGGTAATACTATTGATTTGAGTGATGTATTAGCAAATGCCAGTGGTGCAACAAGTTTATTAAACCTAACAGACGTAGGTTCAGATGGAACAAACGGACAAGTATTAACAACAGACGGTAACGGATCATTTACATTTACAACGGTAAGTGGTGGTGGCGGTGGTGGTGACATTACAAGTGTTGTAGCAGGTGTAGGTTTAAGTGGTGGTGCAACATCAGGTGATGCAACAATAGACTTGGCAAATACAGCCGTTACACCAGGTGTATATGGTAGTGCTACACAAAGTCCACAAATTACAGTTGACCAACAAGGTAGAGTCACAAGTGTAAGTAACGTCAATATTAGTGGCGGTGGCGGTGGCTCAGGTGCCACAGTACAAAGATTTAAACTAAATTATGCTTCTAACGGTAACTTAAACTCAGTTACAGACTCAACAAGTTTAATTGGTAGTGTAAGTATAGATAGTGCAACAGGTGGTGATGTAACTGTAAACTTTGACAGTTCTATAAATTATCCACCAGCAAGTATAATGATTTATGGTTACGATTATGCCAACAACAAATACTTGGCAGTACCATTAGAAACATCTATGGGATTAAGGGAGTTAGCAGGTGGAGGAAGTTCGGGCTCACCAACATTGTTTAGTGGATCATCGGACATCGCATTAAAACTAAGATTACGTGAAGCAGAAACAGGCGCAAGTAGGAGTTTCGGAACAACCACTCATGCATGGGTAGAGTTCGTTGTTTACGATTAGGAGTAGTTAATGGCTTTGAGTAACTACAAATCCACGCAAGTAGAACTTAATGTACCTAACAAAGTATTAGGAACATCAATAAGTTCAGTTACAGGAACAGAATATTGGGACCATGCTAATGGTTCTTCAGACCCTTGGTACTCAGGCTCAGGCACAAAAAAATATTACAGATGGGAAGTAACATTTAGTGTTACAGCACAAACCCATGGTTCACATTTAACCAGAGACGATTTCACTTATAACGGATTAGATGTTATAGTTGGTGATTGGTTAGCAATGGCATCGAGTGGACTATGTTGGAAAATAGTTTCTATATCCAGCAAAGATGTAAACAATGTTACATGTGTTGTTGAAGATTGGTTACGTTACAATACATTTAGAGTTTCAACAGGTAATGGTGCACCTAGTTCAGGTTCAGCAGTTGTTTTTTCATTAAACGAAAAAGGTATCCCAATGTTGGATCCTTTGCCCTCAACTGCGGCCGCTATTTTTTATCCTACAGTAGCAAGTAGATTTGAATACTTAAACCCACAACAAAACTATGTGTTAGAACAAACAGCACACGGATTAGAAAAAGGTGATATTGTTGCTGTTAGTAGTGCAGGGTTCACAAAGGCAAATACAGACACAATGGCAAAAATGATAGGTGTTGTTACTGAAGCAGGACCTGGTCCTAATCAGTTTATGATAATGCCTAACAATCAGATAATAGACTTTGAACCTGCTATACCAGGTAGTCAGGGCGATTACATATATGTTGATAGCACAGGAGAGTTTACTACATCAGATACAGGAAAAATTGCTTTCCTTAAAGTTCAAGATGCTATATCCACAGTTTTATCAGGCACAGTAGATGGACCTGAAGTTCCAGACCAGCACACTATAAATTTAAATGGACAAACTGTTTTATTTGATGGCGGTGGTAGTAATGTAAATGTTTCTACTATGGCGGCAAACATTAATAGTGTTGCTAATACCAGTGTTGTTGCAAATACAACTCCAACTCCCACAGTAATTACATCTAATACAGATGCAGTTGCTTATGGGCTAGTAGGTGGTTACACACCATTTAGTGCATACATTGACAGTGGTAGTGGAAATACTCTTGTAAACTTTACTACTAATACTGCAGGACAGGCCGCATATGGCATAGCAGTAGGTATTGCAGAGGATATGGCAAAAGATATAAACGATTCCAATATAGCAAATCTTACAGCACAATTAACTGGATCTAATTTGCTAAGACTTACAGAAGCAAGTGGTAATGCAATTACAATTACTAGTGCTAATGCTGACACACAAAGTAACCCATTTGTTGGAAACAGTAACACATCAGGTTTACCAGCATCAACAAGTTCAACTGGTACTGAAAGATTAAAACTTACCAGAAGCGATGGTGGACCTATAGACATATATGAAGGTACAGAAAACTTCCGTGTAAACACAGGTATATCAAGTGGACATACAGGTATGTTCCCACTAGCAATGAACATTGAACAGGGTATCAGAACAGGTGGTACAACACTTGTAGCAGACATTAGTTCCAGAGACGCTCTTAGTTCACAAGCAGGTGACCAAGCATACGTTACTAACAAAGGTGACGGTGAATGGGGATTATATCTTTATACAGGTAGTGCCTGGGTACAAGTTTCAGATGCCGATAGTGCCAACGTTGATGCTAAAACGCTCACAACAACATTCACAATGCCGGCAGGTGGTTTTGGTACTAGCACAACACAAAACCTCGGAAACATTTCAGCAGGTAGAAAGATTGTGTCAGTGTATGTTGATGTTGACACGGCATTTACTGGTTACTCAGGAAATGTTTTACCAAATGTAGAAGTTGGTGACATATCAGATCCTGATCAGTTTTGTGACTCTCCCAGCAACGACTGTACAACAGCAGGATCTTATGTGTGTACTCCAGACTATGTTTACCCTGCAACTGAAACACAAGAAATGACTATTAGAGCACGATGTAATCACTACTCTGCTAACGTAGGAAACGTTATTGTAAAATTAACGTACGTTTAAAAAATCCCAATTTCCGATAAATACTATTAACGATGGCATATTATGAATCGTTAAATTCGAATTAGAACATTATATACTAGTATTAGGAGAACATAATGGCAGACATTAAAAACTTTGGTATCAAAGGTATTGCAAATGATGTCCAAATGGGGAAAAGCGGAGGTCGTTTAAAATATGATTCCGGTAATTCACGTTTTGATCTTGTGCAGTCCGATGGTGCTACATTAGAAGATGTCCGTTTCGGTACAGTTGACGGAGGTACTTGGCAAGGTACTGCTATTGGTACAACATATGGTGGATTAGGGAATGACTTCTCAAGTTCAACCGGTGTGTTAAAAATTAGTAGTGGAACAGTCAGTGCGGCTTCTTTAGACCTAACAGCAGATGTAACAGGTGCTTTACCAGTTGCAAATGGTGGTACAGGTGCTACAGGTGCCAGTGATGCAAGAACAAACTTAGGTTTGGGAAACATTGCTACTCAGGCCAGCAATAGTATTGATATAGATGGTGGAGCAATAGACGGAGCCGTAATTGGAGCCAACTCAGCCGCCGCTATAACAGGTACTACAATAACAGCAAGTAGTGGATTCACAGGTAACTTAACAGGTACAGCCGCCAATGCAGACGCATTGACAAGTGCTGTAACAGTTGCTTTATCAGGTGACGCTACTGGAAGTGCAACATTTACAAGTGCTGGAGACACAGCAACTATCTCAACTACACTAGCCGCTTCAGGCGTTAGTGCTGGTTCATATGGTAGTTCAAGTGCAATTCCAGTTATTACTGTAGATGCAAAAGGTAGAGTTACAGCAGTAAGTACTGCGGCTACCTCAAGTGTACTAACAATCGGAGCCGATACTGGTTCTGACGATACTGTTACAGTAGGAACAGATACTTTAAACTTTGTTGGTACAGCCAACGAAATCGAAACGGCAGTTTCAAATAACCAAATTCAGATTGGTTTACCCGACGACGTTACAGTTGGAAACAACTTAACGGTAACAGGTAGTTTCCTTTCAGATGACATTACTTCAGCGGCAATTAGTATTGCAGGTGATGCCACTATTACAGGAAACTTAACGGTACAGGGAACACAGACAACAGTAAATTCAACAACAGTTGAAACAGCAGATGCAATCTTCAGAGTAAACAGCAACGGTGCAGACACTGATGCAGGTTTTGAAGCAAATGCAAACGGCGTAATTAAACAAATCCTTTACACATCAGTTGGTGATGAGTGGGATTTTGGTAATGAAAATGTAAAAGCACAGTCCTTAGAAGCAACAGGAACTGCAACAGTTGGAACATTAACTGACGGTACATTAAGTATCAGTTCAGGTAGTATAACTTCAGGTGTTGCTGGAACATTCAGTGGAACATTAACTGGTGGTACTTTAACAGACGGAACAGCATCTTTGGCTTCAGGGTCATTAACAGGTGCAGTAAATGTAACGGCAAGTGGTGCTGTAAGTTTTGGTTCATTAACAGATAGTGGTGAGTCAATCACTGTTACTAAATTTGTTGATGAAGCAGACGGAATTGGTAGTAACGATAATGATACTACTATTCCAACATCAGCGGCAGTTAAAGATTATGTTGACAGTTCATTAACTGGCTCAGACCTAGACTTCCAAGGTGACAGTGGTGGAGCACTTTCTATTGATTTAGACAGTGAAACATTAACTATTGCAGGTGGAACAGGACTTAGCACAGTTGGTTCAGGAAATGGCGTAACTGTAAACCTTAATAATACGGCAGTAACAGCCGCATCATACGGTAGTGCTACAGCAATTCCAACTTTTACAGTTGACGCACAAGGACGTTTAACAGCGGCCGGTGAAGCCTCTATTAGCTCAGACTTAACAGTAGGTGCTGATAGTGGTACAGATGACGTAGTAAGAGTAGGAACTGATACATTAAACTTTGCAGGTACATCAAACGAAACTACAACAACAGTTAGTAACAATACTATTACTGTTGGATTAGCAGATTCAGTTAGTGGCTTAACAAGTGTTAGTGCAACAACTTTAACTGATGGAACTGCTTCTTTAAGTAGTGGTAGTTTGACAGGTGGTGTTGCAGGAACATTTAGTGGAACAGTAACTGGTGGTACTTTAACAGACGGTACTTTAAGTGCATCAAGTGGTGCAATTACAGGTGCTACTGATATTACAGCAAGTGGAACAGTACAATTTGGTTCATTAAGTGATGGTACAATTACTGCTACAGGTTTTGTGGATGAAGATAACATGGCATCAGATAGTGCTGTTCTTATCCCAACACAACAATCTGTAAAAGCATACGTTGATTCACAAGTGGGCGGTACTGACTTGGACTTCCAAGGTGATACAGGTGGAGCTCTAAGCATAGACTTAGATTCAGAAACACTTGATATTGCTGGTGGTACAAACATTAATACAGCAGGTTCTGGTAATGAATTGACTGTAAACCTAGACACAACTTTAACTGGTTTAACTAGTGTTACTTCAACAACATTAACAGACGGAACAGCAACTTTAACAGGTGGTGCTCTTAGTGGAGCAACAACTGGTGCTTTCTCAAGTGATGTAACTATTGGTGGTAACTTAACTGTAAGTGGTACGCAAACAAGTGTAAGCTCAACTAATACAACTATTACAGATACATTGGTTGTATTACAGTCTGGCTTAACAGGTGCTAACCCTAACGATATTGGTCACATTTATGAAAGAGGATCCGATGGTAACAACGGTTTCTTAGGATGGGATCAAAGTGAAGATAGGTTTATAGCGGCAACTACTACTTCTGATGGATCAACTGCAGGAGATCAAACTCTTACAGCGGCTGATTTTGAAGCGGCAGGAATTATCGGAACAAGTGCTACAATTAGTGGTGCTGTAAGTTTTGGTACTTTAACTGACAGTGGTGAAAGCATTTCAGTTACTAAGTTTGTTGACGAAGCAGACGGAATTAGTAGTAACGATAACGATACTACAATCCCAACTTCAGCGGCAGTTATTGACTATGTTGAAAATAACGGTGGTGACGGACTTGCCTTAAGAGCAACGTTTACTGCAGACAGTAGTGCAACTACTTTTGATATTGGTACTGTACCAAATGTTTCAAGTAGAACTTACTATGCAGATAAAATTGTATTTAAGGTTGGAACAGCATTTAGTGGTGGATCATTTAACCATATCTTAGTTAAAGAAAATGGTGGATCAGGCGATACTTTAGTTGGGTCTGCAGACGCAGATGCGGCAACGGCTGGATCATACATTGTAGAACTAGATGGTGATGACACACTAACTAAGAATGCAAGTGTTCAAGTACAGTTTATGCAAGTAGACGGAACATCAGCGGCGACAACGACTGCTGGTGCTATGACGGCTACAGTACATTACAAATATGTTGTGTAAAAACTGATCTAAGAAGAAATTCTTAAAATAAAGGGCGGTTAACCGCCCTTTTTTTTGTTTAAAACTTATTTTTGATTTACAAAGTCGTAAAGTTCTTTTGCAACACTGATTACGTCCTGTGCTGTAATTTCTTCGGCAACCAAAGGTTTTTTATCTGTTGGAAAACTATCATTGTGATTAAAGACTTCGTCTCTCCTTCTCTGAATGTTATCCTGTAAGATACCTTGTGCTTGTCCTAGTAAGTCGGCTCTGATTTCGAACCCTGATTTATTTCCACTACTCATATTTTTCTCCTGTGTGTATGTGTGTGATGTACGTTATTGTACATTAAATATTTATAAAAGATTTTATTTTACTAGGAAATTTACGGATAAGAAGAAATTGTTTATCATAGACTCATTAGATGTAAATCCAGTTATTAAATGACTTGGGAAATAGACTACTTTGTTTTTTTGCGGTTTAATATAATGTGTCCACTCATCAAAGCCTTTAGGTGTTGAATAATGTCTTGGACTCATATCGTCAAAATATAAGTGACAACCCTGTGTAGAAGTTTGAAGCCATACTATTGCGGTATACCAACTGTATTTTGTTACAAAATGTGGAACGGCATGTTGCGGCATAACACATGTAAGTTTAAGATCTGCCATTTCTATTTTTTTATTACCTGTATTAAATTGAGGAGTTATTTGACTAGCAAATCTGTTCACAAGTAATTTTGTTAATTTGCCTGTTTGCTCACCCATAGCTCTACCGTTAGGTGTAATCCAGCCATAATTTGTTTCGTCTACTTGTTGTTTTTCCACTAAAAAATCTAATTCGTTTAGTATTGAATCATTTTGTTCTTTACTAAGTTGTAAGTTTTCTGAAAATACTCTGTTGGGGAATACATTAATTGTTTTCATACTACTATTTACCTTATATTACTTGACAATCTTAAGAAAACCAGTATAATAGTATTTTACTAAGAGAATGATCTATGAATAAGGAAAAAATAATATTAACAGATTGCGACGGTGTTGTACTGGATTGGGAAGAAGGCTTTTCAATATGGATGGAACATCACGGGCATACTAAAGTTGACGGGTATCAGTACATGTATAACATTGGTGACAGGTATGGTATTACAAAAGAGCAAGGCAGTAAACTAGTTAAACAGTTTAACGAAAGTGCGGCAATAGGATTTCTTCCTCCACTTAGAGACGCTCAATACTTTGTTAAAAAATTACACGAACAACATCAATATAAATTTATTGCTATTACAAGTTTAAGTTTAGATCCTTATGCAAAATATTTAAGAGAAAGGAATCTTAAAAAGTTATTTGGAGATGCATTTATAGAGGTAATTTGTTTAGACACAGGTGCAGATAAAGATGAGATACTTGCTGAGTATGGTCCTAAATATCCTGGAAATTACTGGATAGAAGACAAACCAGAGAATCTTAATTGGGGTATTGATAACGGACTTAACGGTGTATTAGTAGAACATGGCCACAATATGGACTACACAGGTAATGCTAATGTAGTAAAAAATTGGGAAGAAATTTATAATTTAATAATTAACTCAAAATAAATGCATCTGCAATCTGATTATGAATATTTAAAAAAAGAAGCATTATGGGTAATAGTTGATCCAGTCATAAATCCAAACAATGACGAAAATATGAATTTTTATGATGTTGCTTTTTTGGATAAATTAAGACAGGATATAGATGAGATTAGTAATAAAGTTGTATATTCAGAATCTACATTACCTATTCACGAATATTTTAAATATTTACCACTTTATAAAACTATTAATCAATTAGTCTTAGACTCAGGCCTGATAAAAAATTATGTCTTTTGCGGTTTACACTATGGAATGTGTGTGCATAAAGCAGTAAAAGAATGCAAACAAAGAGTTGATATTGATAATAATTTCTTTGTAAAACGTGACCTATCCTGTCTAATGCCTTTTGATGGTATTAAGCAACATGATCTTAATCTAACAAGAAGTCTAGGCGTAAGACTTATATAAAAAACACTTGACATATCTGTATTATTTGCTATACTATATAGATAGTTAGGAGTAAAGCATGACAGATACACTAGAAAAAACACCTAAGGCAACCGGTACTGCTAAAGACCGTGCCTCTAAAACATTAGTTGATATACCTGAAACTACATTATCTGATGAAGAAGTAAGGGATAAACTTATAAAAGCCAGGATTGAAATGCTTATGTCAGCACCATTCTTTGGCAACTTAGCAACTAGATTAATTATTAAAGACGCAACTAGTTGGTGCCCAACAGCCGCAACTGATGGCAAATACTTTTATTATAACAAACATTTTGTAGCCGCATTAAGTGATGCAGAATGTGTATTTCTTATGGGACATGAAGTATTACATTGTGTATATGATCATATGGATGCTAATCGTAGAGGTGACAGACATCCTGTACTTTGGAATGTTGCAAACGATTATGTTATTAATGGAGACCTGATTGATGCCAGAGTTGGAGAAGAAATTAAGTTGGTACAAATATGTCATGATTGGAAATACAGAGGCAAAATTTCGGAAGAAATATATGATGATCTTTATCAACAAGCAAAAGAAGATGGCCGCATTATGGAAATGGATTCTTTTGATGTCCACTTAGACAGAGAAGAGGGTGATGATGAAGGTTCGGGTTCTGCTGGTAAAGGTAATACAGATGGTGACGGAGACGGAGACGGTCCTGCAAAATATACTGCTGAAGAAAAAGAAAAAATATCACAAGAGTTTAAAAATGCTACTATGCAGGCCGCCAAGGCGGCTGGTGCTGGTAACTTACCAGGTGGTGTAAAAAGACTTCTTAACGATTTACTTAATCCACAACTTGACTGGAGACAATTACTTGCTATGCAAATTCAAAGTGTAATGAGAAATGATTATACTATGGCAACTCCTAGCAGAAAGGGTCTTAATGAAGGTTATTACTTACCAGGTCTTGATAGAGAAACAACTATTGATATTGTTGCGGCTCTTGATATGTCAGGCTCTATAGATGACGACATGGCCAGAGACTTTTTAAGTGAACTAAAAGGCATAATGGATCAGTACACAGACTTTAAAATACATTTATTATGTTTTGATACTGAAGTTTATAATCCAAGAATATTTACACAGTCAGATATGGGCGAGTTTATGGAATACGAGCTCAATGGCGGTGGTGGTACCGATTTTGATTGTGTATTTGATTGGATGAAAGATGAAGGAGTACAACCTAAAAAGTTAGTTATGTTTACTGACGGTTACCCTTACGGTAGTTGGGGCGACGAATCCTATTGTGACTCCTTGTTTATTGTACACGGTGGATATGGCGACAGAATTCCAGAAGCACCTTTTGGCATTACTGTACCGTATAAAAGAGAACAAGAATGATTGTTTGGGTCTTTGGAACCAGCTCAGATTTTGGACAAGTCATGCTGTCTGAATTTGAGAAACATGCTACTGAAGTTCATGCCTTTGGTAGAAGTAATTTAGATTACAAAGACCCTAAATCATTTATTGACTCTAAGGCAAGCGAATTAGAGATACCAGATACGGTTGTTTTTAATATTAATGTAGGTACGCCTTTTGAAATGAGTCGTCCTATCCACATACAAAATCAAAATACACAAAAATTAATATTTAGAGAATGGTTTGATAATAGTTTAGACACAAACTTTTTTAAAGTATATTTGTTTGATTGGTTAATTAATAACGGATTTAAAGGACAAATATGTCATATAACAAGCCAGGTTGCAAGAGATCAATATCCTGATCTCAAAGATTTATTACAATATAAAATGCTAAGAGCATTAGATTATCAAATTATACAGACACAAAAACAATATGGTATTAATTCCTATGGTATGTGTCCTGCTCAAATAAAAGATAATATTGAATGGCCAAAATATATGGCAAAACTTATACTAGATAATGATAAGGAAAACACTTGGCTATATGGAATAATAAGAGATGACGATAAAATGGGTTATATAACCTATCCATCGGAAGGATTATATGATTAAAAAAACTACATGTTTATCTGAAGAAGACTTTAAAAATTTGCATGGCAATGATCTTTATGTGACCTTTTTAAGAAATAAAGTAAAATGTGAAATCAAAAAAGATGACAGTAATACAGATGTATTTGACTACATTAAAGAAGTGCCAGAATTTTTGGTACACTATACTGTAGAAAATGTTTATGGCTATATTACAATATATGTATATTTTGAAAGTCCTACAGATATGGATAATTTTATACATTTTTATAATTCAAATGAAGGAATAAAGAAAATACAAAAAACTTAACCAATTTTTTTATTTGATAAAATCTAAGACAATAAATAATACTATAATAAAACAGGAGTTTTTAAATGGCTAAAGAAAATAAATTAAATGAAACAGTATCTGACGAAGTTACTGTAGGAGATGCACCAGAAGGTACACCAGAAGGTACACCAGAAGGGCAAGTTCCAGAAAGTATTGGTTTACAAGACTTACAACTATTAGCACAAATTGTTGATTTAGCATCACAAAGAGGTGCCTTTAGAGGTAATGAACTTACACAGGTAGGAGTAGTATTTGATAAGTTAAATGCTTTTCTTGGCTATGTAGGTGAGCAACAAGCCCAGGCGGCTGAAGCTCAAGCAGAAGCAGGCGATGGTGAAGAAGCACCAGCACCTGAAACAACAGACGGAGAATAATATGGCAGATATAATGAAACATGTAGGATCATATGGAGACAGACCTTGTGTCGTGGTCTTCAGAGAAGTTCCAAACGAGCCTGAAAATTGTCTAATAGTTGAATCAAATGCTTTACCAGATAACAAACATGACGACTTAATGAACGTTGTGTCTAGTTTAGAAGGACAAGAAGCAAATGATATTTCCCAAGTACTAGCAAGACGTCAATTTAGTGACGGTGCTAATATGTTAAATGATTTACACTTTAGTAAAAAATTACAAAAAGTAGCAACAGATATGGTTTTCTTAACTCCTGTACCTAATCAGAGAATATCTTTATCAGAAGTAAATGTGGAAATCAATAAATTAGATACTGGATCTAATCCTCCTTTAAACACAGAGATAGATTCAACATCTTTGGCAACACCTAATCCTGTTGAACCAGAAGCAGACATTAGTGTGGCAGAAGGTTTATTGGTACAAGCAGAATTAATGGAACAAGATGCTAAAGGAATGTTAGCAGAAGCAGAAAGTAAAAAAGCAGAAGCATTTACCTTAGATCCTAGTCTTAAGCCAACTAAAAAATCTAAGAAGTAGTGCCAGATAAGAGCACAAAAATAGTGCTCTTGGGTAAGAGAACCAAAGAGGGCGAAAACCTTAATCATTTAATTAAAGGTATTCTCCCTCGATCCCTCCCTAATTCTTTTATATACGAAATGTCATTTACATACAATGACGATCATATATACCAAATAGACAAAGAAGATTATCCAGATACTATAAATTTAAATGACCCACAGGAATTAGTGAATCATATTCATTATAAATATCCAGAAAGTTTAGATGTAATAGAGATAATTTTAAATTTAGATTGTATAAAATCATTTTTAACAGACAAGTCATCAGAAATTTTAAATAAAATTTTTAACGAATAAAATATGGATTTATTTAATAAACAATTATTTTTTATTAGAGTAAATAAAGCCGCAGGTACATCTATGCATTTTTATTTACATAATAATAAAGTTCCTCACTTCTCTCATGAAATAATGAAAAGAAATAAAGAATTTATATATGAATCTATTAAAGAGCCTGCATACACATTCGCCACCATGGTAAGAAATCCCTGGGCTAGAGCATTATCATCATTTACTTTTATAAACAAATGGCATTATACAAAATTTACTTTTGAAGACTTTTTAACTCTACCTTTTGATGAATTTAAACAGTTAGAAAAGCCTCCATACTTTGTATATGAACATGCTAAACCTCAAATAGAATATATTACAGACCAATATGGAAAAATAGATTATTTAAGCCATATAGGTAAAGTTGAAAAGATAAATGAAACATGTAAGTGGATATGCGAAACATTTAATATACAAGAAAAAGTTTCAATAGAACACCGTAACAGCCAACGTAAAAAAGTTATTGATTATAAGCCTATGTATACTGAAAAAACTAAAAAACTAGTTGCTCAAAAATTTGAAATAGATATTGATACATTTAAATACACTTTTTAAAAGACTTGACAAAATTTCACTAAGTGCTATACTATATATAGTTTGGTAAGTAAGGAGAAGAGAAGAATGTTCCCAACTAAAGAAGTACTATCAGTTAGTGCGGCCGCACATAGAATAAACGAAGGTTTTATTAAAAAGGACCAAGTTCGTTTTGACGAGAAACATAAAAATAAAACTTGCAATAGTGATTTATTATACAACCATTTTTATAGAGAAAAAGAAAAGTTGCAAGTCCTTGAAAAAGATATTGACTTAGCAGAAATTATTATAGACTATCTTAAAGGTTTAAGTTTTAAAGCAATTGAGCGTGAGCTTACAGATTTTGAAAAAAATGTCCTTAAACTTGTAAGCAATGACACTATTCAAAAAGATAAGATAGGTATTTCGGCAAGTTTGCCTAAGGTTTATTTAAATAAAATAGAACAAGATGCCTGGACTGATAGGGAACATATTTTATCTGCTACAAGTTCGGCTCAAGGTAAATTACATCAAAGAGAAACATTTGATGTTGTAATTGAGTTTTGTAGATATATCCCAAGAACAATGAGTTACTTAGTAACTACAAGTATTGATAATAAACACATCTTAAAGTTTTTTCATGATAAACAATTTAAAGTTGGTAGTAAAATTAAAGTTGATGGATATGTTAAGAGCCAAGGCAGAGGCAAATATCATAACGGTCAGGAAACCATTATCAATAGAATTAAAATCCATAAAGACAAGTAATAAATACTTGTATGAGTAGATTAATCACAATAGGATGTAGTCTTACCCAGTATGATTATCCTACTTGGGCTGATATGGCTGGTACTCATTTTGAAGAGCATTACAACTTGGGCAATCCTGGTTGTGGACATAATTATATGCTCAATATTTTTACAGAAGCAGATATTTTACTTAACCTAGGAGAAGGAGATACTGTAATAGTAATGTCTACTTCATTTGTTAGATATGATGTATGGCTTCCAAATGGAGATTGGGGTTGGCAAGGTAACGGAAATGTTTATGTTGGAATGCCTCAAGAGTTTTTAAAAAACTTTTATAGTGATGAGCATAATTTAATGCAAAGTTTTTCATGTTTAAAGTCTATATATGAAATTTGTAAATCTAAAAAAATAAATTTCATATTACTTAAAGGCTTTCCTACAGATTTTAATAATCATTATTATAATGTAGATGTAGAATTTTTTGATAATCAGATAAATGAGCTCTTTAATTTTAAAAACTTCCCTTCATTAAAAGAATTTACTGAAGAGCAAATGGGGGAATACAAAGGATATGAATGGCAAGACCAAGATGGAAAAATAGATCAACACCCTACAATGCTTATGCATCACAGGTATTTAAAAAAATTACTTCCACAATATTCTATAAATGAGGATTATCTAAATTTATTAGAACAAAGAATTGATCTTAGCAATAAAAAAAATAACATACAGTTATTTGACGATATAAAAGGAAAAAAATTAGGTAGTTTAATTACTAGAAACTTTAGTAATGACTATATGAAAAATTTTAAATATTCTGGTTAGATATTAACCACTCGCTCTCTTCTTTAAACCAATCTGTATTTACTAAATGATTAAAATTAAACTTTAAATCGTCTTCTAAATTTTTATAAAAGTCTATATTACATCCTGTATTATTATAGTGGTTTACACCTTGTTCTAAGCATAATAAAAATTCTTTTACATTTGTTCCTGTAAATCTATGGTCTCCTTTATTAAAAAATAAATGATCAAATGTTTTGAATCCCAACTCTCTTAAAAACTCGTGATTACGACGGTGCCCAATTACTATGAATGGTAAATGATTTAATATAGGCCATAATATTTTTTCAGACAAGATACTTAAATCTTTATCAAAAATATTCATATCATGTGTTTCAGCAACTATTTCGTAATAAACTTCTTTACGATGATCATTAATTGTATGATTTAATCGTTGGTTTTCTAAATCATCATGATTTAATTCATAAGGGAAATTTCTTAAAAAGGTTGTAACTTTATCTTTTTCTTCTGTTAGGTTATTTATATCACAAATAAGATTAAGTCTTTCTTTTACTTCTGTTATAGGTAATTGCCTATTGTTTGTTTCTCTTCCTAAAAATGTAAACACACCATTGTCTAGATATGGTAATAATTTTAATGCTGATATACATCTAATGTCTCTTAAAAGTCTGTTTAATAATATAAAAGTTTTTGTTTTTATATCTTTACACTTTATATGATCTTCAAATGTACATAAGGAATTTAAATGGTTGCGATCTTCCTCTAAATAAAATCTACCTTGATTTAAAAACTCTGTGCTAAAAATATCAAATATTTTTCTTTTATTTAATTGATGTGCATGTCTATGAATTTTTGATATACCGTGTATAGCAATATTATTAGTATGTAATCCTCTAGAAGCCAGTAATGAGTCCACAGCCATTATCTTATAATCTAGTCTGTTTAAGTTACTTTGACCAGTATCTATATAGTCATGTGTATGCTCTAACGGTTGGCTTAATAAAAATGGTATATTATGTTGTTTTAAAATATCAATAGTATGTTGTGTTAAAAATCTTGCCCAAGTTGTATTAAACCTGTCTATAGTATTTGGCATAGTAACTAGATAGTATGCTGGTTGCGTGGGGTCGTACTCGTCTATAGATATGTTTTTATAATGTTCAGTTTTAAACCTTTTGTTCCAGGCGGTATGATTTCTATCTTTCCATTCTATGTTGTAATTACCTGAATGCTGAATTGATAGGTCTTGCACGACATCATTGATACACAGGAAATCATTAGGGCCTTTCTTTTCAGTAATTATTTGTATCATCGTTATATTTATTACCAGATAAATAGTAATGGTAGTTTAAAAGGAGTAACAACCATGGCAGAAGACACAGGAAAAAAAGTTTTCCATCCAGCAGATAGTAATGGAGATGGAAAAGTAAGTAAAGCCGAAGAGGCAATGTACTTAGAATTTAAAAGAAAAGAACTAGAAGATTTAGACGCAATGCGTGATGCACAAAGAAGTATGGCTTGGTTTGCACTAAGTGGTATGTTATTGTATCCGTTTGCTGTAGTAATTGCAGTATTGGCTGGTTTAAGTCAGGCAAGTGAAATACTAGGCGATATGGCCGCCACATACTTTGTAGCCGTAGCAGGTATTGTAGCCGCATTCTTTGGTGCTCAGGCATTTAGTAAAGGTAAGTAATAGTAATGAAAAATTTTATAGAATGGCATAAAGATGCAACGTTAGACTTTATAGAAAAGTATAACTTGTCTATGTATCAAGTCGCTTGGGCTAGTTGGTTTAAGGGAATGATCACAATGGCTGTTCTTATTTGGATATTTTAATGTTTATAAAACACTATGTAAGAATGTTGACACGAGAAGAACTCCCAGACGAGGATGTTATTGTGTATTATGATATAGTTCAAAGCATTGTAGAAACAAAATTGCTTACAGCATATGATGAAAAGAAATCTAAAGTAGGTGTAGAAGTAATGGCTTATACATCTGAAGATCATGATGGAGATATGTGGATATACGAAATAGTATTACAAGAACATATAGATCCAGATGAAGGAGACTCTATTTCAGAAATGCTATTTGATGAGTTTGACGATATTCAGTTTACATTTGAAGCATCAGTAGAAATTTAATGATCCTAGAGGTACATTATCTAGGCAACGAATTCGTTGTTTACGATAAACAAGCCAACAGAATTACAGACAGAAATATTTTAAATGAGTTGGCTTTTATACAGCCTCCTGGTTATAAAAGTGTCTTTAATATAGAAGTTAAAAATTACACACCTCAACTTCCTGAGCAAAATCCCTTATCTATACAAATAAATTTATTGACATAGCCAGAATTTCTGTTATACTAATATTCAATCAATTAAATATTATTATATAAAGGAATAAATATGTCGTTCAATAAAGTATTCAATCAAGAAGAAGTCGCAAGACTCAAAAAATTAATCCAGGAAGGAGATCAAGTCCTTCATGAAGTCGATGCTCTTAGCACAGGACTCAGAGAAACAGTTAAAGCAATAGCAGAAGAGATGGACATTAAACCATCTATCCTAATGAAAGCAGTTAAAGTAGCACACAAGGCCAAGTTCACAGATGAGCGTGATAACTTTGATGAGCTAGAAACAATTTTGGAAGTTGTTGGAAAAACACTTTAGTTGTTGACTAATAATTGAAAACCGTTATAATAAAGTTTTACAGGTAAATTATCTATGAGTTATGTAGACGCATTTTATGAGCAGTCTAAGGATATCGTAACCGTTATTGAACGAGTTAACGGTGAACGTATCATTAAAGAACTTAAACCTTTACATAATTTTTATTATAAAGATCCAAAAGGTAAGGCTAAAAGTATATATGGTGATCCAGTAACTGAAGTACGTTGTGCTAATATAAAAGACTTTAAACGTAATGTTGGTATAAACAAACATAACGGATTATATGAGAGTGATATAAGACCTCTTAATAAAACACTGGCAGAAAATTATACAAATAGCCAAGCACCTAAACTACAAACTGCATTTTTAGATATTGAAACAGACTTTGATCCATCTAGAGGATATAGTAGTCCACAAGATCCATATTCTATTATCACAGCAATAGGTGTATATTTAGATTGGATGGATAGTATGATATGTTTGGCTGTCCCTCCAAGAAGAATATCGTTCGAGCAGGCAAAAGAAATGACAAAACACATGCCTGAGGTTATTTTATACAAAACAGAAAAAGAAATGCTAGATGCATTTTTAACAGTTATTGACGATGCTGATATTTTAAGTGGTTGGAATAGTGAGGGATATGATATTCCTTATATTGTAAATCGGATTATAAGAGTAATGGGCAAGGCAGAAACTAGGAGGCTTTGTTTATTAAAAAAATTACCAAAAGAAAGAAAGTTTGAACAATATGGCAAAGAAATTACTAGTTTCGACCTAGTTGGTCGGGTTCATCTAGACTATCTTAACCTGTATAGAAAATATAATTATGAGGAACGACATAGTTATAGGCTAGACTATATAGGAGAAATGGAGATAGGGGAGAAAAAAGTCCCTTATGAAGGTAGTCTAGATAGACTTTATAACCATGACTTTGAAAAGTTTTTAGAATACAACATACAAGATGTTATGCTGTTGGCTAAGATGGATAAGAAGTTACAGTTTATAGACTTAGCAAATATTATTGCACATGAAAACACAATACTATTGCCTCAAACAATGGGTGCTGTAGCAACAACTGAACAAGCAATTATAAATGAATCACATAGGCGAGATTTTGTTGTGCCTGATAGGCCTAAAGCATCTGATAGAGACCAGGCGGCAGGTGCCTTTGTGGCAACTCCTAAGAAAGGTTATCATGAATGGGTAGGCAGTATGGACTTAAACAGTCTGTATCCTAGTGTGTTTAGAGCCTTAAACATGGCTCCAGAAACTATTGTGGGGCAGTTAAGGTTAGATTATACGGAAGAAACTATAAGTAACGCCATGCGATTAGAGAAAAAATCCTTTAGTGATGCCTGGCATGGAAAATTTGGTACTGATGAATTTGAGTTCGTTCGTAGCAAAGACGTAGATCATATTATGCATTTAGATATGGAAGATGGTGCTAGTGTTGAAGTAACTGGTGCTGATGTTCATAATCTAGTATTTAATAGTGGGCAACCTTGGAACATTAGTGCTAATGGCACATTGTTTAAAACAGACTTCCAAGGAATTGTGCCAGGACTACTTGAACGTTGGTATTCAGAAAGACAGGAAATGCAGGCTAAGAAAAAAGCCGCAACCAAACCTGAAGAAATAGCATTTTGGGATAAAAGACAATTAGTTAAAAAGATCCAATTAAACAGTTTATATGGAGCAATATTAAATCCTGGATGTAGGTTTTATGATAAACGTATAGGCCAGAGTACAACACTTACAGGCAGAAGTATTACAAGACATATGGGTGCCCAAACTAATTTAATGTTTACTGGAGAATATAATCATGAAGGAGACACTATAATCTACGGAGACACTGACTCTGTATATTTTACAGCCGTTCCTGCTCTGCCAGAAGGAGAGGAGTTAAACATGGATAGTGCTATTGCATTATATGATCATGTTTCAGATAAAGTAAGTGAAACTTTCCCTCAGTATTTAAAAGATACATTTAATGTTCCTTTAGAGACAGGACAGGTTATGAAAGCAGGTCGCGAAGTAGTTGGTCGTTCTGGATTGTTTTTAACAAAGAAAAGATATGCGATATTATGTTTAGATATTGAAGGGTATCAGCCTGAAGGTGGTAAACTAAAGGCAATGGGTCTAGAAATAAAACGTAGTGATACACCTGAATTTATACAAGACTTTTTAGAAGATACATTAGTAGATTGTTTAAATGGGTGTGGTGAAGACCATGCAATACAAAAAATTAAAGATTTTAAAGAAGGATTTAAAAGTTTAGAACCATGGAAGAAGGGTATGCCTAAACGTGCTAATAATATTACTATGTATACTGCAAAGCTCATGCAAAAGGCAAAAGTGCCTGAAAATTATAGATTGCATAAACTAGAATCTGTTAAGAATGAAGGACAAAGTAATATGATTCCAGGACATGTAAGAGCAAGTATAAACTGGAATAACTTAAGACAAGCAAATAGTGACAATTACAGTCTGCCTATAACTGACGGTATGAAAGTAGTTGTATGTAAATTAAGGAACAATCCAATGGGTTATACTAGTGTAGCCTATCCAACAGATGAACTCAACCTACCACAGTGGTTTAAAGAGTTGCCTTTTGATGAGGAACTAATGGAAGAAAGTGTTGTGGATAAAAAAGTTGAAAATGTATTAGGCCCATTAGGATATGATTTAAGTAGGACTACAGAAAGTGAAACACTATCTGCATTTTTTGAATTTTAATCTAAAAAACTGGTAAAAATGTGTTGACAAACCTAAATAATAAGTGTATAATATGATGATATTCTTGGAGATAAAATATGGCAATTAAAGATGTATTTAAAGATGTACTAAAACATACTCATGGATTAGGTATCTTTGAAATGGTTAAAATTACAGGTTCATTAGATAAAACAGAAATTGAAACTGTTGATGAACATAAAACAGTAATTTTTAAAGGTGAGATGTTAAACCCTGTAGCAGAGTTTATCGACTCAACAGTTGGTTTAAGTAGAATGCAGGTGTTACAAGGTTATTTACAATATCCTGGCTTTGATGATGAAAATGCAAAGCAAGAAGTAATAATGCAGGAACGTAATGGCGAAAATGTTCCAGTAGAAGTTAAATTTACAGCTCAAGATGGTAATGATGCTCATTATAGATTTATGTTGGCAGATGTAATTAACCAGCAATTAAAAGCAATTAAATTTAAGGGTGCAGAGTTTGATGTAAATGTTGTCCCCTCAACAAAAAATTTAAAAGACTTAGGTTATTTTAATAGTGTGCTAGGAGGATTTGAAGCAAACTTTAGTCCTAAAACTGATGGTACTAAATTATGGTTCCATATTGGTGATGGTGTAAGTGATAGAACAAAAATTTTAGTTAGCGATAGTATTGAAGGAAGTATTACTAAGGACTGGAGATGGCCTTTAGATATTGTACTTAAAATTTTAAAATTAAGTGATTCAGGTAATTGTGTTATGAGTATTAATGATCAAGGCTTATTACAAATTATAGTTGATAGTGGTATTGGAAAATATACATATCTACTTCCAGCAAGAAGTTAAATGAACGACAGCAAGATAGAAAAATATTATAAACTAGGTATTGCAAGTTTATTAATTGCATTTTTCATGCTACTTGCTTTTCCTGTAAATGCTACAGGAAGTGCCAAAATAGGCGGAACATTAATTAATAGTGATGATGCAACATTTAAGATTTCATATGATAATTCTAAAGAAACTGGTAAATGGCAAAGAGCAATAGAAATAGATTATATGTATCAAACTCAAAGTGATATTGAAAGCACAAATGAGTTTTATTTGAATCATAAATTAATTTATACTTTTGCTCCAAAACATTATATAGTAAGTACAAGCTCATATGATGTAGATAAATTTAGAATCGACGAACAAAGAATTAGTATGGCACTCGGTTACGGATATAAATTATTAAGAACAGAAAGGTTTAAAGCAAGTAATGAATTTTCTGTAGGTTACTTAACCAGTGACTTAGTAGATGAATTAATTTACAGAAATAGTTTATGGTTTTTCTTTAAAATATCTGATAAAGTGAACTTTACTAACAAGTATCTAGTTGAGGTCGGTGACGAAGCAGACGATTACGTAAGGAACGAAACTTCATTAAATTATAATTTTGATAATGGATTAGTTTTAGGATTAACTAACACTTATACGGAAGATCCAATAGACAATAATATTTTAAGTTTTAATGTTGGTATGAAATGGTAAAAATACCTGAAGGCTTACACATAGAAAATGGTTGGTCTGATGAAGAAAGAAGGGCATGGCTAGATAGTAAAGCCAGACCAGATGGATTTGTATTTGAAGAACAAAAAGAAGAAACTAAGAAAAAGGACAGTAAAAAAGATGTATGATTTAGGAAAAACACAAAAAGACTATGCAATTTATTTGCCTGCTATAAGTAGTTTCTATGTAAAACAATTAGAAAAATTACAACAAGAAGGAGCACCAAGAGTTCCAGAAGGATTAGAATTAGGTCATGAGGGTATGGATTTCCTTAAGGACCAAGATGTTTATTGGCATTATCCATGGGGATTGTATTCAGCCGGTCATGCTCAATTAGACTTATCTAAGTTAGATGGCGAGCCTATGATTACTGATAGAGATAGAGGTAAAACTTTAATATTAGGAGACTCAGGTGGTTTCCAGATTGCTACAGGTGTTATTAAAATGGATTGGGCTAATGCAATTAACCCAGATGATCCAGAAAGACAAAAACTTGTAGAAAAAATTCTTAAATGGGAAGAAGAGCAATGTGATTGGGCTATGACACTAGACGTTCCTCCATTTGCGGCCTTTCCTCCTTTTAATAAGAAAACAGGATTAGAAACATTTGAACAAACTATGCAGATTAGTTTGTATAATTTGGACTATTACATGAAGAACAGAACTCCAGGTAAGTGTAAGTTCCTAAATGTAATGAGTGGAGTAGATGAACCTACTTGTGAAGAGTGGTATGAAAAAGTAAAACATTTTAGTGATCCTAAATTTTGCCAAGAAGCATATGGTAATAGTGAACTTGCATTGGAAGGATATGCATTTGCTGACTTACAAAAACGTAATATGAGAATGGCACTAAGACGTATCCTTAAATTAAGAGAAGATGGATTACTAGAAGGCAAAGGCTGGATACATTTCTTGGGTACAGGTAAACTTGACTGGGCATGTTATTTAACTAGTATACAAAGAATGTTAAGGAAACACGATAGTCCAGAAATATGTTTGAGTATGGATGCCGCAAGTCCGTTTGTTAATAGTGCATATGGTAGTACATATACACATAATAGTTTCCATCCTAAGAAGTTTAGTTACTTAATGGACAGAGCTATAGATAATCAGGCACTAAAAGGTTCTGATATGCCTATGCCTTTTGCACACTCTCCTATAATGAGTCGACTTACTGTTGGAGATATATGTGCAATGGCTGAAGGCGACTTAGATAGAAATGGTAAGGCTAAAGGTCCAGATAGTACAAGTTGGGACACACAGAGTTATTTGTATTATATGGCTCATAGTGTGTACAACCATATCACTGCTGTACAAGAAGCAAACAGACTTGCAGATGTAGAGAAATATAGAACTAATGTAGACTATAGAGATTATATAAACGATAAAAAGTCAGGTAAGAGTAATGAGTTTAGTCCTTACGTTCCTGCAAAGGTTTTATATTTTGATAGTTTTTGTCAGGAAGTATTAGATCCTGCTTGTCCTAACCCTTATGAATTAATTGAAGAAAATAGTAAATTATTAGATGAAATGAGTTTTGGTGCTAAAACTAATGCAGGATTTGGTGCATTTTTTGAAGAAGAAGAGTTTGATGCAGACGATGATATTAATGCAATGGGACATGAAATTATGTCAGGAGATTTTGAGGCATGATATTTTCTATTGGCAAAGAAGTAGACAATACTATGTTAAAAGGTAAAAATACTTTATTTGTCTCTGGCTGGCAACCTAAAGAAGAAATTTTAGCAAGAGCATTAAATCAAAAAATAAATTTTATACATTTTACAGACTTTACGCCTAAACTAGGAAAACAGTTTAATTTATGGGAAAAACTTTTAAAAGATTTATTAAAAGTAAAAGATTTATTTGTAACATTAGAGTTTGATCAAACATACTGTAGAGATATAATTAATATGGAACTTAATAAAAAAGATAATTTTGTTCCTGTATTGTTATTTAATATTCCTGATATGCAGGAGTTTAACAGTAATTCAGTATTTAAAATAACTGATAAATGGTTTGCAGGTAGTAATGCTGGTATCTGGACGGCATCTTTAAAAACAATTTTTAAAAAATCCTATTTAACTTCATGGAACAAATATTTAGAAAGGCAGGAAATATTGTGAAAATTGTCTTGACAGGAACTGATGAACATAATATAATGTCTAAACTAGAGATAGATGCTGACTTAACAAATCAGGAAGATATAGAGTACGCAATATTAAAATATTTACTATTTTTAGAAAAAAATGGTGCTGAATTTCCAGAGGAATTTCAGGAATTTGTAGATGATTTATATGAAAGATAGGAAAGAAAAAAATAAATTTGTAAAAGACCTTTTAAAAGGTACTACTAAAAATGAAGAAGGTGAAGAAATACAGGAAGTAATACCTACAAACTTTGATTCATATGAAGATGCTGTTAAATTTACATTAAACAAGGCAAAAGATTTTAAACCTAAAACAGATGGAACGAATAAATGATTGAGCCTCTTCTTTTAGATACAAAATTAACTAATCATCAGCATAAAAGTTTAGTAGATTTTTACAATGATTATGAAAAGAATATTAATGAATGGGTATATTATGACAATACACATTTATTAAAAGATACAAAAACAAGTATCTATTCTAGAGGAAGAAAGGCTTTAATGTTAGATAATATTTCTAACTTAAAGTTACAACAAACATTACAAGAAATAAAGGAAAATATATTTAAATCTAATAACTTTAATAAAGATAAATTTAAAGAAATAAAAAATATGGAACCAGATTCTGCTCTTTACCCAACATTGTTTTCATGTATATATTCTACATCATTACAAGAAGGAGTAGGACGTGGTGTTCATACACACAATGATCCTCGAGGACAAAATAACGAAATACAAGTAAGGTTTAATTTTTTAGTTCAAAAATCTGCAGAAGGTGGCGAACCAGTAGTTAATAGCAGACTAATTAACTTAACAGAAAAAGATGGTATGATTTTATTTGCTTCAGAATGGAAACATTCTGCTATGCCTGTGCAAGGAAATACAGCAAGGGTTTTATTAAGCATTGGTTATCTTGTAGATTATGATTATGCAAAGGAACTAGAAAAAAGGTTCGTTAGTAGAGATGATTGAGATACTGATATGGAGTTTAATAGTAGTTACATGGGCATCAGTAGGATTACATGTAATAAAAGAGTTCGTAAGGAACCATTTAGAATAGGAGAAAAAAATGATTGAACCAAGTATAAACAAACCTAGTCTATTTAGAAGAACTGCAATGGGCTTTGTAAATGGCTGGAGACGAGTAATGGATGTGAGATACAATCCACTAAAGTATATTCCAGACCCAAGTTTACAAACATACTTTATGTTAGTACTGTTTACAGTATGGAGTGTGTTCTTTGGCTTCTTAGCCGCGAACTACTTAGGATTCTTTAACTATAATACACTTATAAGTATCTTTATACACGTGGGAATTTTACTACCACTAGCATTTACTAATGCAATCTTTATAGATGCAGAACGTGATGGTCATACGTGGTTAAAAGAATGGAAAGCAGAACAAAGCAGGTATAAACTTGTAGTCAATAGACTTAAAACAAAAAATTTAACGTTATGGGATCCGAGCAAGGAAGCATAATGAAAGAACATAGTCCATATGGACATGTAGTTTTGAAGGAAGTACCTTTAGAATTTAACAACGAAGGTAAGACTTCAAAAAAAGGAAAGAAAGAATGGCAACAGGAAAAGTAAAATGGTTTGATTCTACTAAAGGATTTGGATTTATAACACCAAGCGATGGCAGTAAAGATGTGTTTGCACATCATACAGCAATTCAAGGTGACGGTTACAAATCACTTGATGAGAACCAAGAAGTTACATATGATGTTACTGAAGGTGCGAAAGGACCACAAGCAACAAACATAGTATAAGGAGAATTGTATGAGAAGTATTTGGGTAACATTTAGTAAAGAAGGTATACATAAGTATCCTGCGGCATTAGAAGATCCTAAGTTGGCAACTGGTGACGAATACGACGTATCCTTTTTAGGATACCCTCACAGACATATTTTTCACTTTAAGGTATGGATAGAAATATATCATGCTGATAGAGAAATAGAATTTATACAGTTTAAAAGATGGTTGGAAAAATTATATGGCGAAGATATTATCCAACTAGATTTTAAATCGTGTGAAATGATTGCTGATGACTTGGCTGAGCAAATTAAAGCGAAGTATCCAGGTCGTTGGCTTAAAATATCCGTAGCCGAAGATAATGAAAACGGTTGCGAAATGGAATATTCAATTAAAGGAGAATAAAATGGAAAATCATTTAAAACTTAAAGCACTATTTGAAGAGTATCAAATGGAGCAAGAAAAATTTGAAATTAACGGTGTTAAGGCATCAGCCGCAAGAGCAAGAAAGGCTCTTATGGAAATTACTAAACTAGCGAAAGTTAGAAGAGTTGAAATCCAAGACAAAAAGAACTCAATGTAATGACTGAAGAAAAAAAGAAGCCTTTAATAAAAATTAGCAAAGAGCAGGCAGATAAAAATAACGACTATGCTCAAAGTCTAGACGATGAGATTACTCATGTTGTAGACTATGGTGGAGTCAACGGCTTAGGAGAGGAAGATAACGAAGATGAGTAAAATAATTTATATACCTTTAGAGCACATTGATGGTAGATATACTGTTCATATGGACAGAGATATTGAAAATTATCTTAATGAGCAAAACATTGAGTATGTGAAAGTTATGCCTACTTACGAAACTCCTCCTCTTCCTGAAGGTCAATTTTTAAATGCCGCCTTTACAAGCAGATTTAAATCTTTACAGATGGCAGAAATATCTGCTATGTTTGAAAGAGGAGAAATTGCAGATGGTGATCGTTTCTTTTTTAGTGATATTTGGTTTCCTGGTATTGAAAATATTGCCTATATGAAGTACTTCAATAAAATTGATGTAAAGATTACAGGCATTATTCATGCAGGAAGTTTTACAGACACAGATTTTGTTCGCGATATGGAACGTTGGGCAAAGAATTTTGAAGATATTATATTTGATATAAGTGACACAATTTTTTGTGCAAGTGAATTTATCAGACAAGATATTATTAAAAAACGTATCGTGAGCCCTGACAAGTTAGTTGTTACAGGATTGCCTGTAGATTACACAGGGCTCGACTTACACAAAGGCCAACAAAAAGAAAACATTGTTATCTTTAATGGCAGAATTTGTGATGAAAAACAACCTTGGTTGTTTGATGAATTAGCAAAACAAGTTTCTGAAAGAGTTGATGTTCCTGTTAGATTTGTGAAGACGCAGGAAGAAAACTTATCCAAGGATGAATACTATTCGTTACTTGGTAAAAGTAAGGCTATCGTGAGTTATGCCTTACAAGAAAACTTCGGTTTCGGTGTTGCTGAAGCCGTATATTTAGGTTGTACACCTGTACTTCCTAATAGGTTAGTATATCCAGAGTTATATCCAGACTTTAGACTGTTTGACAGATTTGAAGAAAGTATCGATATAACTGTAGAGGCTATCACTAACTATAATTTTAATGGAGCAATTGCTTGTGATTCACAGCAAGTACTTGCCTCCTGGTTTAGTGAGAAAAAATGAATAATGAAGATAAAACAGTTCTAGTAACTGGTGGAAGTGGATTTATAGGTAGTATTACCTGCAAATTACTTGTAGACTCGGGGTTTAATGTTATCAATATTGATAGAGTAAAATCCTCTTTAGATGGTGTAACTCAGTATCCTTTTGATATTGACAATCATCAACTTAAAGGTGTTATAGAATTAACAAAGCCTGATGCAGTAATTCATCTAGCCGCAGATCATAGTGTGCCTTTAAGCATAAAAGATCCTGCATCTACTTATGCTAATAATGTAGCAAATTCAATATCACTTTTAAATCATTCTATTAATGCAGGAGTCAAGCATTTTATTTTTAGTAGTTCAAGTTCTGTTTACGGAGACTCAGAAACTATTTTAAATGCAGAAAGCGACATTCCTAATCCTAAAACACCATATGGTAGAAGTAAGTTAATTATAGAAAATATTTTAAAAGATTATGCAGATGCATATGAAATGAACTATGCTGGTTTAAGATATTTCAATGCCGCAGGTAGTTACGAAGGATTAGGATACAATCTAACACCTAAGCAACATCTAATTCCTATATTAGTAGAAAAATCCCTTAAAGGAGAGACATTTACTTTAAATGGAAGTGATTATGATACACCAGATGGCACATGTATAAGAGATTATACACATGTTTTTGATGTAGCATCTGCACATGTATCTGCTTTAAACTATTTAATGGACGGAGGCGATAGCAATATATTTAATATTGGTGGAGGTTCTGGTACTAGTATCAAACAGGTTATTGAAGAAGTAGAAAAACAAACAGAAAAACCACTTATGATAGACGTTGGTCCTAAAAGAGACGGAGATGCAGAAAGAACAGATGCAAATATTGTTAAAGCATTTGAGATCTTAGGTTGGGAACCACAAAATATGTTAGAAGATATTGTTCGAGACGAAATTACTTTTCAGTCCAAAAAATAATTTGACAAATACCAAAAATTTGTTATACTACACTTATGGAAAAACTTTATTACTCTGATATAGATCTGCAAAAAGATCTTAGTGAGATAACAAGACAAATTCACGTGAGCGGATTTAAACCCGATGTAGTAATTGGTCCTGGCAGAGGTGCCTACGTAATGGGTGTGATGCTTAGTCATTACTATGAAGTTCCTTTTCATGGATTCGAATGGCAAACAAGAGATCATGATATGATCAAGGAATCCACTAGGT
>Ga0213861_10000467_pt1 | contig 35375 bp, 34 predicted proteins | sample PICome_4_FD_160110 | JGI IMG/M metagenome (GOLD analysis project Ga0213861, IMG submission 160110) | Coastal seawater microbial communities near Pivers Island, North Carolina, United States - PICO131 | ecosystem: Environmental > Aquatic > Marine > Coastal | place: USA: North Carolina... | reverse complement strand
CTCCAGGAGCGAGGGAGTCAGCTTCTGATTGAAGGCTGCTGGTTTGAAAGTCTGCGAGGCGCTCGTCATAAATACCAAAACTGGTGGTGCCCTCATGTAAGATGGGAGAGCCTAATATGGGTCTCTTTACCTGGTCAAAAAAGAGTTCTGGCAGCCTAGTATCCTGCTCGTAGAAATCATTCAATCGCATGCGGGTATAGACGCCTGCATGGAATTTGGGATTTCTGTGGAAGAGACCCATTGTATTGTCCGGATTTGGATTGATGCGGAACGTTTCCTGCTCAAAATCTTCAAGGAAAAATCGATCGCTCAGGGCGGTGATATCAAAATTGAAGTAAGTCTTATCTTGGCCGTTTGAAAAAAGATCGATGCGATGCTTGAGCTCTAGTTTCCAGCGGCTGGCATCCAGTGAATCGCGGTTTTCCGATGTGCGTCTGATCGTTGGGTCTAAGTCCTCTAGATAGTAGAGCTTGAGGCCGCTGAGGTTATCTCGGTTTCCTAGCCGAGTATCGATGAGATCCAGGCCTACACCGACTCCGCGCCGCGTCATCAGGTCTGCATGCCATTGTGAAAGTAGCCAGGCTCCTTCGTGCTCGCCCGTGAGTTCGTCAGTTTCACCACCGAGCATAACACCATAACGGTTGAGGAGATAAAACCCCCAGTTTGAGCGCGCTCCTGGTATGAAGTAATAACCAAGGTCGGCGTTAAGCGGTTGTGACAAATAAGGGAGCCAAAGAATGGGCACATCACCTGCATAAAAGCGCAGGTTTTTGAAAATAACACGATCACCTGGATAGATGGATGTGCGATCTGAGCGGATCCAGTAATTAGGCTCGGCAGCATCATGGGTTGTTATTCCTGCATTATCGCCAATAAAGACCTTCTTGCCTTTATGGTTCATCATTTGAAAACGATTGGATTCCATCAGGATGAAATCATACCCGCTGGCGAGCCCCTCTGCATTTAACTGTCCAGTAGCGTAGTTATAAGTGGCATGATCACCTCGATGGATGGAAGACGCTTGATAGATCGTAACATTGTCACTGAGGACTATGGTTTTGGTTGCTGCATTGAGTAGAACCTTGTCAGCAAAGAGTTGGATGCCGGGAATGATTTTACCGCCTTTTAATGTGGTGGGTTTTTGTCTGACGACGACTTGCCCTTTTAGGATCGCCGTTTCTGACTGGGTGTTGATTAACGCATGCTCAGCTTTGAGCGTAATGCCATTGTCACCGGTAACGACAACCTTACCTTGATAGAGGATCGTTTGCTTGCCGGCATCGTATTGTATGCTGCCATCATGCTCGATGTGCAGGCTTTTGGGCATCGACGGCATTTTAGCAAAATCCGCCCCCAGCAAATCATCTTCGCTTGCTAAATTGACCTTGTCAGCATTGTCCTGTCCTGAGGCGGGTAACGTTGAAATAGCAGATACGGCTAAGCACGACAAAGAAAGGATGCTGTTACCGAAATACCTCATTGAGTGGATACTGATCGATACTACCGTAACGAGTAAAGGGCAAAGCCAGCACATTGAATCGTAAGTTCTCACCTCCCTCGATGTAATGCAAAATGCGGCTTTTCAATCGGGCTTGATTTGTTCTAGGCTACCGTTGAATGATAACCTGTTCGTTCACGGCCGAAGCATCTTGAGAGGGTTGCTTTGCTGAAGGATGAGATAGCCTCTCAGTTGCAAGCTGTTTGGCCAAATTGATGAGCCAGACTTTTGCCACTGGTTTGAGCAGTGATAGTGCCCAAGCAAGTAATATTTGTTTGTTGGTTTTTGAACCCGATGGCTTACGCGTTTTTTTTGGGCGCCTAATAAGTAGAGTCGTGAGCAGGCTGGCGAGGACGGAACCGGCAAAAATCGTCTTAGGCTTGCGGGTGAAAAGGTTCCGAACCAAGTTTTTTGGTTTGAGTTTCCCTGCGAGCTCATGCCTGCGATGACTTATCGACATCCGGTTGGTGGCGAGCTGAGCAACCAGCTCATGCTTACGTGCCGCGGCTTGCGCTATTTGTTTTTTGTGAGCCATAGCTTGTCGTTTTCTATTTCCTTGCGCGATAGCTCGAACAAAGGCGTTGCAGGTTGTTGTTTTAGCTTCAAATAGCAGATCAGCACGATGACACCATGGATGATGGCTAGAGCTAGAACGACCGCCGCCCAGCCAGGAAGCCAGTCAGCTTTACCATGCAACCATTGATCCGCGATGGGAGCTACTATTCCTGTAGCGCCCGCCAGCACGAGGCTCCAGAGAAAGAACGCTGAAATGGCTAGTGTCAGTCCTTGGGCGACTTTTTTGCCTGTAAAAGATGCGGCCTCTTTGGCCTCAATGGATGCGAGCTCGACGCGTGCAGCAATAAAACCGGACAGGGCATGTGTCATATGCTCTGATGGATTGGGGCCGCTGGCATTGGAGTCTCCAGTTGCAGATTCAGGGTCCATCGTGTTTTAAAATGCTGAATGTTTGTATGAGTGGCATTGTTTCCCTGAAGTGGTATTTGTAATAGTAAGTCTGAAAAAGGTGACGGAGTGCTATTCATAGGGAGGCGGTGAATATCATCAAAGTCGGCGAGCCCCAGAAAGAGGGAATCATTTCAGTAAGCTGAATCGCCCCCGTTGACCAAATTCTACCCGTTGACCAAATAGCCCTGCCGACTTGCACGCTGAGGTAAAGATACCAAAGCGTGCAAGGCTTCTGGGATGATGAATTAGCGGCGGATAACCAAGCCGATAACGATGCCAACTCCTAGTGCCGTGAGTATCGACTTGGTGGGGTGCTTGCGGACGTAATCTTCAGCATCAGCATGAGCTTCACGTGCCTTGACTCGCCCTTGTTCTACTTGCTCGCTAGCAGCTTGCTTGAACTGCTGGGCCTTCACTCCGGCGGTCTCTTTTAAGTCGCTAGCTTTGGTTCCTGCAAATTCACGAAACTGCTGAGCTTTTTCCGTTGCCGCTTGTTTGAAATGCTGAGCTTTGGCGCCAGCCTCTTGAGCAATCTGTCTGGTCTTGCTGGCAGGTTCAGCTACAGCTACAGCCGAACGAAGGTCACTAGCTGCTGATTGTGATTTGAATGCATCGCTAACGGGACCGTCAGCCATGAAGTTTGTGTCTGTGAATGTATCTTCCATTTTTTTAATAGTTTGTTGTGATTATTAGGGTGAAGAGTTGTTGTGTCGTCATGGTGCAGCCCGAAGTTTGCCCGGTGAGCGTCATGACTTTGGTGGAGGCGTTATCAACCAAGTATGAAGGGTTGCAGGATAGCAGTCATTAGAAATGAATGAATAACATGAAACCATAGTATCAAACACCTTCACCGTAAGGTTGGCACTTTTATTGGCGTAAGGCAAGAGGTCCTACGAGGAAATTTTCAATTATTTGCCATAAAGGGGATAAGGGGTATCGCTTTCCATTATAGAAAGGGGTTTGTCGCTTTTTCGAGCTCGATGGTTGTATCAGGTCCATGCCCTGGAAATACTTTTGTAGAGTTAGGTAAAGTTAACATTTTTTCTTTGATGCCTTTGACCAGTAGGTCCATGTTTCCATCCGGTAAATCAGCCCTGCCAATGCCACTGGCAAAGAGGGTGTCACCACCAAAAACAAGATCATCATAGATAAAGACAACACTATCAGGCGAGTGGCCAGGCACATGCTCTAGTTTGAACGTTAACCCTCCAGCCTCTAATTGAACCTTTCCCTCCAGAAGTTGATCAACATTGTATGGGCTGATGTGGATGGGAATTCCCGACTGCTGCAATAGTATCTCTAGAGTCAGACTTTGGGCGTAAGGGGAATAGGCATAGAGTTTCGTGCCTTTAGCCGCCATTTTAGCCGCGTCTTCTATGTGGTCGTAGTGTTGATGGGTAAGTAATAGGCTGCTGGGCACCTCGTTAAGCTCATCAAGCCATTGACTAATACCAAGAGGTGCATCGATGAGCACGCAACTTCCTCCGTTTTCACTTGAGCCGAGAAGATAGCCATTGGTTTGTGCCATGCCGCCAGTGAAGCTTCTGATTCGTAGATCGTGACCATTCATAAGCAGGATCATGCCGTATTTTGATACAACGACCATTCCTTTTTGTGCCATTACCGTATGCCAAAGTGGACGGGCATGACTTCAAATGAACATGTTCTCGCAAACAGTGATCTTTTGAACAGTTTTTTATTGACCTCGGTAAAAGGATCGCGCAATATGAGAAAAATCAAAAACAACTATTGTCATGAGTACCGCAACCACTAAAACTACAAGTAAGTCCATCGCAGGCGAGTCTACCACTGCTCAATCAGAGGTATCCGAAGCTTCTACGAAATCACCACTTCCTCAAGCACCCACCACTAAAAAATCCATGGCATCCACCAGCCCTAATAAATTAGACGATAAAGTCATTGCGGCCCGCAAGAAAAATCTAGATCTCGCTATTTCACAAATTCAGAAGGACTTTGGTGAAACAGCCATCATGCGGTTAGGCGATGGACATCGTGTAGATGTAGATGTTATCCCCACAGGAAATCTATTGATCGACCGAGCGCTCGGAGTAGGTGGTTTCCCCCGTGGTCGTATTGTCGAAATCTACGGGCCTGAGTCCTCAGGTAAAACAACACTTACACTCACAGTGATTGCTCAAGCTCAAAAAGCGGGGGGTCTTGCTGCATTTATTGATGTAGAGCATGCGCTTGATCCCGCCTACGCCGCTAAACTGGGTGTAAATATCGATGACTTACTTGTCTCCCAGCCTAACTCCGGTGAGGAAGCCCTGCAGATTTGCGAGACGCTTGTCCGCTCAAACGCCATTGATGTAGTGGTGCTCGACTCAGTGGCTGCATTAGTAACCAAGCAGGAGCTTGCAGGTGAAATCGGTGACAGCACAGTGGGTGCCCAAGCGCGGCTCATGAGTGCCGCCATGCGCAAACTTACCGCGCTTATTTCCAAGGCACGCACGACTTGTATTTTCACCAACCAGATCCGTGAAAAGATCGGGGTTATGTTTGGCAGCCCAGAGACCACCCCAGGTGGTCGCGCACTGAAATTTTTCTCATCTGTGCGTATTGATATTCGTCGCATTGGTCAGATCAAAGCGACTGATGGTTCGGTCCAAGGAGCTCGGACCCGCGTCAAGGTAGTGAAGAATAAGGTGGCTGCGCCCTTCAAAGAAGCTGAATTCGATATCATCTACAACGAAGGCATTTCATCGGTAGGGTCCTTGATCGACTTGGCCATTGAGTTTGATATTATCCAGAAGCGAGGTAGTTGGTTCAGTTATTCGGGGAACCAGCTTGCTCAAGGCCGCGACGGTACAAAGGTTGCTTTGAAAGACGATGAGAACCTTTACAAGGAGATCGAGATTAAGGTCAAAGAGGCAATGGCTGAGGATAAGGAATAGCTTGTTTGGGTAATTGGGCTGGTTGCGAGCTATCCTATGATAGGGGCAGCCAGCTCTACGATTTTAGCAAGGTTTCTTAGCTAGCTTGGTAGCTTCTGCGGGAGCTTATGATGTAGTTTTTACGGCAGCATAGAGTCTTTAAAGCTCTGTGTCGGTAGCGGGCAGTCTTTGTTTACAGCGGATAGGCGGTAGCGGTTCTTGGCAACTTGCCTGTAGACCGTGTCCTTCAAAAATGCCGGGGTGTAATAAAAGATCCAGAAGAGGCTCATGATGCTTTTGGTTAAGAACAAGGATCGGAGCATGGCGTTTGTGCCGTGCCAATATTTGTATTCACCGTTGGCGGTGTATTCTGCCAAGACGACACTTCCAGTGGGCGCTCCATCAGCATCAGTGAGCTGACACCACTCTGGCGGCAGCATGTTCGCAGTTTCGCCCTGGAGTGCGCTAAAATGAATGTTTTTAGCGTGATCTAAGCGATGAACGAAGTAGGCGCTACGGCGACACACCAAACATTCACCATCAAGAAATAGGATATGTACATTTTGAGTATCCATTGATGATTGTAAGCACTTTTAACCGTCCAACCATTAATCGTCAATGACACGGTAGGGAGAGTGACCCGAATAATACTAATGATGCTACTTCGTGAGCACTTCTAGTTTTGCTCGGTAAGCGTCTTCAATGTCTTGCTCAGCGCGCACCCAACCAAAGGCATAAACGCGATCGATGCTGAACTGCTTTCTTTTGTGGCTGTCCTGCTTTGAAGAGATTTGTAAGGTCACTTGAAGACCTTTCCCAGGTGCCATGCGTGACAGCGCGGCATCAAGTAGCTTGCCAGTGGTGGTTCCCTTTAGGCTGTATGCGTATACGAGTTGTTCAAAATCAGGGGATTCCAGTTCAAAGGGTGTCCACTGCTGATCATCTTTATAGGAAAAATTGTAGTAATCAGACTTCCTAATGAAGACGCGTAATTCGGCTGTTTGAGTCTTGCCCGCGAGCATCTCAGGCAAAGCCTTATTGTTGTAGCGTGCGTAACAATCCCAGTCCACACGCAGTCCATTCTCAGAGGAGACTATGCAGATCAATCGTGAGCTATTGTCTGCGAATTTTGCTACAAAGCGTGCAGCCATAATACCACCAAGATCAACAACATCAATGAATGTTACTTGAGTAGCGGGTTCACTCAGAGCCCTTTCAGGATAGCGGCCCAGTCGTTTGCTGACTTGGTCTGGGTATCTACACATTTTCAGCCTTGTCTCTGGATTGGTCGACATGGCGAAATCCTCAGCGAGTTGTCGTGCTTCCGTTTCATAGAGACGGGCTGTAATCTCAGCAAGCTGCTGTTTTTTACTATCAACCTGAGTCTGAGTCATCTCTAATTCTTGTTGTGGATCAGATTCCGTAGTGGCCATATTCTCGGTGTTAGGTGCCGAATTAGCCAGCTCTAGAGCGTTTGTATTGGCATCATATTTGCGCCATTCTTTCATGGCGAAGATGGTTCCTGCTCCGACTGCAATGATCAGGAGAAGGATGGCTGTGCTCATCAGCCTCAGCTTCGCCTTGCGGCTCATCGGCTTGGGGGGCGTGGAGGCCTGGGGCGCTGTGTGCTCTACTAAGTTATCTATGGTCTGGTTTACGGTTCGCTTACCGCGCTTGATTGTTGACCTTGATGGTTTTTTCCTTGGGCGGGCGGTAAGAGGTTCTTTCCTGAGTGTGCTATGAGCGGATTGGCTACAGTAGCCCAGCTCCTTGATGTCTGACGCGTTAGCTGCGGCTGATCTCATGAGCTCTCGGAGTCCATCTAAAGCATCCTCATCGCCACGCAGAGCATCGGCGAATCCGCACCAGTATTTGCGTGGCTCAGATCCGTCATCATGCAGAACGGCATCCTGATCCATGCGGCAGGCGACATCACGTTGCTTTTGAAGTTGATCCAGATAAACTTGGGTTATTTCTTTACGACAAACATTGCCCTCCAGTGTCTCGTATAGTTGTGGTCGGTTTTTTTTTACCCAACGAGCAAAGGCCTCATTGATTCCCTCAGCGAATTTTCTGGGTGTGCCAATGCGGCGCGTGCAGCGTTCCCAAAACGTCTGAGTATCTTCCCCGCGCTGTGTGAGTGATTGGTAATCAGCAGCAAGAGCCTCAATATGAGACGAAGTATAGAGCTTACGTAGATGTTGGAAGAGGCGCTGCATACCGCTACCCGCAGGCTCATTTTCCCCATCTTGAAAATATTCCATGTGATGCTCCCGTGCGGGGCAGCTAACCAGCATGCTTAAGTTGCCAGATTCAATGCGGTAGGTTAGCACAGTAATGCCGCAGAATCGTGTGAGGTTACGCATGATGGATACGAGCGCTGCATGTTCCTCTTCATCCATAGATTCGTATGAACGAGACGTTTTGCTTTGGATCCAGTATGTTTTTTGGGCAAACATTACTTGCCTGATATAGCAAAAACAGCGAAATGATGAAGGAGTAACTGCATATTTCTTAGATGATTAAATGAGGGGTAAAGCTGTTATGCTTTGCTGTAATGAGTGGTGGTGCACTGCAATAAATCACCAAGATGAGTGATGGGAGGTTAAAGTTGTTTACCAAACTTTTTCGCCGTCTTGATCATAGGGAAGCCATAGTAGGCCAACCGTCCGCACATCTATATTTTTTTTGTAGGGCTTGATGGTTTCTTGTTCGATCCTCACGGAGGCGGGATCAAATTCGAGTTTGAGCTTGTCGATATCATCAGCTAGCTCGTTTTCTAGTGCGATCAAGTCTTGCTGAAGCTGTTCGAGTTTCTTTTCGGCTATTTTTACATCCTGCCGCTGTTTGTATGCGCGGCCTGCGCTGCCGACGGTGCCATATGACGATGAGCGTCGTCCACCCAGAAGAGTTCCTAACAGGCCGCCGAAAATTTTAGCTCCGATATCCCAGCTGGCACTACTGGACTCTACTTCCTCTTTGGTAAGTGTATGCTCAGCTCGCTGGAGCTGTGATTCTTTTCTTTTGATTTTCACCTCGTACTTATCACGAAGTTTCTCAATTGAAGCATCGCGGAGTTCGCGCGCATGCGTTGCAAGTCGACCGCGGAAAGCGCCCTCAGTCTCATCCATTTGTGAGTATTCTTTGAAGAGTGGACAGTAGAAAATTTCAGCTCGCTCATTGCGATAAATATAATCGATGAAGTCTTTTGTGACTTGTTTATAGTTATCGGCATTCATGGCGAAGCCAGGGAGTTCGTCAAAACCGCAACCTTTGCGCGGTTTGTTTTCAAGAGATGTAACAGCATGAGTGCAGCCCGCGTCATCAGCCCAGTCAATACCTTGCGCATCGATAGCATTGGTGAAACGCAGCAGCCTGGAGTCGTCAATGTCGCATTTGCTGGAGTTAAAATGCACGTTGCATTCACGTAGTAAGGCAGGCTTGTAAGTGATGCCCTCGGGCTCGCCTGTGAAGGGTGCAAAGTATTCGGTGACACCCGTTCCAACAACTGGGCGCGCATCAGAATTTGTTATGGGGGCCGATGAGGGCATAGCCATTGGGTTGGTAGCTTGGATCGCGCTGGCTTGTTGTTTTTGTATTGCCATAAACTGATTTCGTTTAGGATCCATCAGGACTTTAATTTTTCTTCTGGTGAGGGGGCCACACAAGTAGCTCATTACCCAGCGCACATGAAAGACAACGGCGTTGTCATCGTGCACATTGTTCATGAGGAACACACGGGAGCCAAGGCCGGCAAGTAACTCCTCCATGCGGGCGCGATTAAAGCCGCCTTCTTGTGAGGCTGCAGCACCTTCTAGCCCGTCGAGCACGCGCGCTTTGTCACGTTCGGTTTGTAGGCGTCCAAGCCACCATGTTCCTATGTTTGAGAGAGCCTTGTAATCCAGATCCACGGGGTTCTGAGTCGCCAATAAACAACCGAGCCCAAATGCACGACCTTGTTTGAGCATGGTGATCATTGGCTTTTTACTCGGCGGGTTTGATGACGGCGGCAAGTAGCCGTATATCTCATCCATATACAAGATTGCACGCAAGCTGGTTGTGCCGCTCTGGCAGCGCATCCAGCCGAGCATTTGATTGAGTAGCAGGCTTACAAAAAACATGCGCTCGGCGTCGCTGAGGTGAGCAATGGAGAAGATCGACATGCGCGGTTTGCCTTCCGGGCTGTGCATCATGTTGGATATGTCTAGTGGGGGGCCTTCCATCCAGGTTGAGAAACTCGGAGAGGCGAGCAGTGCATTGAACTTCAACGCGATTTTCTGACGCTCCTTGGCGTTCATGAACGAGTTGACGTCGAGGACGCCTACCTTATCAAAGGGAGGTTTCTGCAGGTGGCGGATGAGGGACTCAAGCGAAAGATTTTGTCCGTTCTGCCAGCAGTGGTTAAAAATGGTGCCTAGGATGACAGCCTCGGGGCTTTGGATGGGATCGGCATCCACACCGACCAATGAAAGTAGCGAGCTGACCGTGCTTTCGATTCTGTCACCGAGTAGTTCACCATCGTCGAGCACCTCGAAGGGAGGGACTTCGAGAGAACTTAAAATGGATACCGGGATGCCGGCGTTGCTGCCAGGCGTGAATATGTTCACATCCACTTTGTCCCGGAATTCTCTGACCCTTTCCGGGCTTTGTCCCCATGAACCAATGCCTTCTTTCCACATGGTGGCGGTTTTTTCTGCATACTCGTCGGGTGTTTTGCCCTTTTTAGCGGCGTCGTCTTCGTTAATCCAGGGCCTGAAATCTGAGGGTGCAAAATCGGGGAAGTTGAGCATCAAGTTTGAGATGTCGCCTTTGGGGTCAATGACAATAGCCGGTATATTGTCCATTGCGGCTTCCTCGAGAATAGAAATGCATAGGCCTGTCTTGCCCGACCCCGTCATGCCAAGCACGACTCCGTGGGTAACGAGGTCCTTGGAGTCATAGAGAACTAAGTCATCCTTTAGTTTGTTTTGTTTGAGATCAAAGCCGCGACCTAAATAAAATGAGCCCAATTTTTCGTAATCACTCGCTTGGATGTGCATACTGACATTTGAGATATTTTAGGTGGTCTTGGGAAGGCGCAATTGAGGCAGGCAGCTTTTTTTTAACAAATAAGAAGCCGTCGAATGCTGCAAATCAAGGCTTCCGATACTTAAGAGATAAAAATAGTAAGGAAATCTTAAACTTTTTCTTGCAAGATGAAAATTTTTTAGAATAATGAGCTTCGTTATGAAAACTTTAGTCCTTAATTCCATTATTGTTTGCCTCTCTGTAACGACCGCTTTTGGCCAAACTCAGAGTGATGTAGAATTTCTCCGTGCACGTGCCGATGCGCATGAACGTAAAATCAGCCAACTTGAGCAAGACTTGAGCCGTTTAAAAGCACTGCTAGCTGAAAAGCCGGCTACAGCGATGGCTGCCGAACCAAAACAAACACCCAAAGCGCTAGCTATCGCCGCAACTGAGCCAGCAGCGAATAGCTATGTGGTTAAACACGGGGATGTGTTGAGTCGCATCGCGACCTCTCATCAAACTTCAGTCGCCGCCATTCTTAAGGAGAACGATCTTCCGAATGATCGTATCACCGTTGGTCAAAAGCTGCGCATCCCTCCTATCCTCAGTGCTGCAGCTCCAGTTACCTCATCAACGCAAGTCAGTGCGCCTGCGGCGAAAAACTTAGCCCAGCACCAAGTGAAAAGTGGTGAGACCTTTTACTCCATTGCCCGGATCCACAATGTATCTATGAAGAGTTTGCAGGCAGCAAACCCCGAGGTTGTGCCGACTAAAATGTATGTCGGTCAGACTTTGCGAATTGATGGCAGTGCAACGGCCTCAGTTTCGAATATTGCCAAAAATACTCAAAAGCCACAAAAAGCAGCTGCAAGCACTGCACCCAAAAGCAAGGGGCTAGCAAGCCAGAAAAAAACTCCAGTGAAGCAGCCCGCGCCTTCTGCATCCAGTGCTGGTGTAGAGCCTGCGATACGAACCATCACGGTAGACCAGCAAATCACATACGGGCAATTTGCTTCAAGGCATGGTGCTAGCACCACACAACTCAATGAGCTGAATGGTCTGAGCTTAAGCCAAAACACAACTTTAGCCAAAGGTTCAGAGCTGTATGTGCCAAAATTTTAATAACCATTTGTTAGCGACAGGAAAACGCAGACAATTCTCCCCAGGGAGAACATAACGACGAAAAGGGCTGGGCGTCTGGTTGGATTTATCCGCTGGGCGCCCTTCTTTTTATGTATTTCATGTATCTAAAAGGCTAGCTTGTGCTTTGTTTCTTGTTTTGTAATGAGAAAAAAAGCTATTCTTCAGTGCGTGAGACGCAGTTTAAGCATGACCTTTATTGTTGACTTCAAATTATATTATTATAGAATACACATCTAACTGGATATTTATTATAAAGAATATCCAAATATTCATTTACCTTAACTTGAGCTGATAATTATATGACTGAAGACAATAATCCCAAACCAATGAAGAAAACTTCAGCCGTCCCTCTTCGGAAAGAGACTGTTCGTGTTACTCTCAAAGCAAATCCAAGTGATCATGGCAATTCTGGTGCCGCTGGTTATCCGCCTGCGCCTGCGCCAACCATTCCTCTCAGAGCGCCGGTATCTGGCCCTCCTGCGGTTCCTCCGCCTGCGCCAACAGCCCCAACCCCTCCTCGGGCACCTATAGCCCCCCCCACGATCAAGTTGCAAACAGCTCCAAATCCGGTTGCGGCGCCGACTGTTGCCGCGTCTTCCTTTGCTGGAGCAAAAAATTTGGTGCCGCCGCCAAGGCCCTCTACGTTAAAAATTGCTTCGCCCGATTTTGAAGAACCCAAGACCACCGACACCGCTGTGCCAGAGCCAGCACCAACAGTTGGTCTAGATACTCCGGGAACAGATCAGCCCGCGGGGGCTTCAAGTCAGCCCTTGCCTAAGGCCACCGTTCAGCTTCAACCGTCCCAGCTCATGTCAGTACCGGCAGAGGGTGGAGGTGACTCTTTGTTATCCACCGTTAGTCTCGCGGATACTGAAGAGGCTGCTGCTCAGAGAGCGGAAGGCACTGCAACCGTCTTATCTGCTATTGCTCTTGTTGCTGCGGTCATCGTGCTCGGAGTTCAACTTGGCACAGCCAATATTTGGGTCAATGATGAGACCCACGAAAGCCCAGGCTGGGGTCGGCTTTTTGATTAAGCTTAGAAATATGCATGTTGTTCTCATTACATGACTAATAATATTCTGAAATGACCAAAGACTTCATCATCCCAATTGTTCTTTTTGTAATTGCTAGCCTGATTGTTTATTTAGCTTGGTCAACAGGTAGCATGCCCCGTTAGCAGGACCTTAAAGATCAAGCAGCATGATATCGGCTATGCTGCCGATATTCTGTATTGCACTTTATTGCCTAGTTTGATGGCTGTGAGATCTTCAGATTAAGCATCACGTCATCTAGCGGCTTGACGTATCATGCTTGTTGTTCATATTTCGGCCATGGCTAATGCATATAACGAAGCAAATTTTGAGGCCGAGGTGATTAACTCGGATAAGCCCGTTCTGGTAGATTTCTGGGCTGAATGGTGTGGACCTTGTAAAATGATCTCTCCTTTGATTGACCAACTTGCTGAGGCAGTTGGTGATACGGCAAATGTTGGTAAGGTAGAGGTTGATACCAATCAAAGCCTTGCGGCTAAGTATGGTGTTCGTTCCATCCCATGTTTGCTTTTTTTCAAAGACGGCGAGGTGAAAGACACCATCACAGGAGCTAATGTAACGCTTGACCAGTTAAAGTCGAAGCTCGAGGAGCTGGCTTAGATGAAGCACATCAACCGAGCTCTGGAGCATGTTTCATAAACTCTCCGCTGTTCTCAATCAAACTGCCGCGCGCCTTCCAGCAAGGTCCGCGGCATATTTTTGGCTGTTTAGTGGCTGGGCCATGATGCTCTTTGTGCTCTCCTCAGGAAATCCCTCCCTCAAGCAGGCAAACGAGATTCCACATATGGATAAATTACTACATTTTATCTATTTTTATGTGGGAGGTGGATTGCTGGCAGCATCTAGCGGGCTAAAATGGCAGCGTCTATCGCGAGGATGGCTTTTTTTGCTGGTTGTCCTCGTCTGCTCTCTGATTGGTCGGCTTGACGAGTATCATCAGGGATTTGTTCCTGGGAGAACAGGCAATGACACCGGTGATTGGCTTGCTGACACGATGGGGGGCCTATCTGGTGGGGCTACTGTTATTTGGTATCTATTACCGAGAATTGCCACTGCTACTGGGCGCAAACGAGACTGAACAGGCATTAAAAAGAGGTTGAGGCACAATAATTTCTATGAAATTACGCAAATTCCCTTGACTGCAAGCTACCGGAGTGTATCTCTCCCCGCCCGTATCATACGCTTCATTCGATACGTAGATCATAACTCAGCAGTGAGTTTAACTCCCGAAGCGAGTCCCAATTTTAAAACAATTCAGAAAAATGGCCAGAGTATGTAGCATCAGAGGTTCCCGTGTCCGTATCGGTGGCAGAATTCACCGTTCAGGTCTCGCCAAGAAAAAAGGTGGAATCGGTCGTCACGTAACAAAAGTAGTAAAGCGTAGTGTTTCTCCTAACTTACACACCAAGCGTATTTATATTCCTGAGCTTGATCGTCACATCAAAGTGAAGCTGAGTGCCAAGGCAATCAAGACCATCAACAAAAATGGAGCCTACGCCACACTCAAGAAAGCGGGCCTAATCTAAATGGCTAGCCATTTAGTGTAAATTTCAGAAACGGTGACCTAAGGGTCACCGTTTTTTGTGCGCTGTAGTTACCCCGTTTAGTTGCCTTGAGCGCAACTCTACCGCAGGCAGCTGGCCAATGCCTCAATGGATTCCGTATCGTGGCAGCTACTCATGGTGATGCGTAGACGGGCCGTTTGGCGGGGAACAGTAGGGTAGCGGATTGCTGGTACCAGGAAGCCTTGTTCACGCAGTTGTGAGGAGAGCTTGAGAGCCCTCTCGGAATCGCCAACCATCCAAGGAATGATAGCAGACTGGCAATGACTCGTCATATCCGATGCCGCTCTGAATGTATCGATGTTTTTCCATAGCTGCATCCTCAGCCGTTGACCTTGCTCGCTCTGAATGATTCTCAGTGCCTGAGCAGCGGCTGCCGCTTGGGCTGGGGGTGGGGCTGTTGAGTAGATAAAAGAGCGCGCTCGGTTAATCATGAGCTCAGCCCATACGCGAGAAGTTGCCAGATAGCCGCCTGCCACCCCGGCGGCCTTGCCCAGTGTTCCCATATGGAAATCGATTTGATCTTGGATGCCGAGTTCTTCAGCGAGCCCCATGCCAGTGGGGCCAATAAGTCCAAGGGCGTGTGCTTCATCTACCAGCAGAAGGCAGCCATACTGCTTGCTGAGTCGGCTTATTTCCACAAGCGGCGCCGCATCGCCGTCCATGCTGAAAATAGATTCTGTAATGACGAGGATACGGCTATTCGCGTCTGCCTTTGTGGTTGCTGATTGCAGAAGTGATTCAAGTTTTTCTATGTGGTTGTGAGGAAAAACACGCAGAGTAGCTCCACTCATGCGGGCCCCGTCAATCAAACTTGCGTGGCACAGTTTGTCGAGAATGACTACATCACCTTTACCGAGTATGGATGTGATGACGCCGACTGATGTTGCGTATCCTGTAGCAAAGCTAAGCGCAGCCTCTGTTCCTTTAGCTGTTGCGATCGTTTCTTCCAAGTTCCGGTGCGGTTCCATTGTGCCGCAAATAAGGCGTGAGGCAGTTGACCCAGCACCGTATTTCTCAATCGCTTCTTGATATGCCTGTTTGATCTCTGGGTGCTGAGAAAGACCAAGATAGTCGTTGGATGAGAAGTTTGTTAACGATGAATCAGCATCTGAAATGTGTCGTAACAGTGATGCACTCTTGAGAGCTGCAAGTTCATCCTCCGGAAGTCGCATATAGGGAAAGTTAATAATGCTGCCGGCAAGATGCCAGAGAATTAATCAGCCTGGGGCCGCTCCAGTGCCCAGCGGAGCAGTTTTTCGGAGTCAGACCAGACATTTCTGGACGTTGCACCAAGGATGACGACGATGGCAGTTCGACCATTGAGGGTGCCACTAGATACGAGGCAGCGGCCCGATGCGTTTGTGGTGCCCGTTTTCATGCCGTTGCAGTAGTCCACTTTTTTGAGGACCTTGTTGGTGTTGTCTAGCCGCTTTGACCTACCGTTAGCATAGCGAAAAGTATAGGTCTCGGTGTCCATGATGTCACGCAGGGTGGAGCTGCTAAATGCTGCGCGTCCACAGATCGCCATATCTCGTGCTGTAGAATACTGACCGTTCGCTGTGAGGCCATGTGGATTCAGGAAATTTGAGTCTCGCATACCAAGGCTGAGAGCTTTTTGATTCATGACTTTTGAAAAGTTAGTTTCACTACCTGCAACACTTCTTGCCAAAGCACGGGCTACATCGTTTCCGCTCTTGACCAACAGGGCTCCGAGCAGCGTGCGTCGTGAATAGACTTCCCCGGGAAGGATGCCCAGCTTGGTGGGAACGACCCAGGTATCACTTTTTTCAATGGTGAATTGATGGCTCAGGCTGCCGTGGTCTAATACGCAGAGCGCGGTCATGAGCTTTTGCGTGCTGGCAACCGCACAGCGTTCACGGGCATTTTTCTCATACAAGACCCGCCCGCTGGCATAATCAACTACGATTGCTCTTGGGGCTCCTATTTCGGGGGCCGGCGAAAGAGGGATCGTTCCAACCTTAACAGCGGGTGTAGCTACTGGTGCTGTCAGCTGGGAGCTATCGATTCCCAGAGGTGTCTGCGCACAGGACGCCAAGCTTATCATGGCGAGCAACTGGGGAATCATTAAGAAGCGCATAGTTGAATAAAAAATTCTACGCAAAAATCCACTATAAGTGGATGAAGTCAAGCTGGAACACAGTATGCTTGCCGACAAAGTGGTGCTCAATGAGTTCTGATTTCAACAAGGGAGCTCACAGGAGTGATTTATGTGAATCATGCAAGCCTTGAACCTACTGAAGATGCGCTGAATCGATTAGCGCCGCGGTAAGAATATTGAGCGGATCAGCAACAATAAGCATGCAATGATCCCGAGGGGGATAACCAAGAAAACGCCCAGAATAACAATCGGCACGATAACGAACTTACCCCAGTTTTTACTGCGCAGCAGTACAAACCATTGAGTCAGTGTGATCGTAAGTCGCGCTTTCCAAGGCAGTGATTGATGGAAACTTGCGAAGGGGTCCTCGCTGCTTGTCTGGCGCTGATTAGAGCCATTGGCGGTTTTCTTTGCAGATCCACCAGGTGAGGATGTGGACCAATCTTGTTGATCCCCAAAGGCGTCACCCGCGGACTTTTCCGGGGTGACGATTTCATCGATCTCAATCGTTTTGCTTTTTGGCATGTGGTAATTTTACCGGCTATGCTTGGTGCAGCGTTTTTTCGGTGTCAGCCTCGATGATGGCATAGCGCTCACGATGAAGTGCAGGATCTGTGCGGAAGGTCAGACGCCCGCTGTGAGAGCGCTCAAGCTCAACAAAGAGATTAGAGTCTTCATTTTTGAAGCGGTTGAGCACCTCTGTATTGACGACAATGACAAGATCACCGAGGGCCCCCTCACCACGCTGGATGACGGTATTGAGTGCGCGTTGAACTTCAACACTCATGGTCATTGGCGTTTTTACTCTGCCGCGTCCCTCACAGTATGGGCATGGCTCCAAAAGGCTGTCTCGTAGTGATTCGTTGAGGCGCTGACGGGTCATTTCCATGAGCCCGATAGAAGAAATCTGAAGGACTTGGGTCTTGGCCTTGTCGCGCTTAAGGCGCTCTTTCATGGCGCGATAGACTGCCTGTTGATCACGTCGATGGCGCATATCGATGAAGTCGACAACCACGAGGCCGCCGATGTTGCGCAGCCTGAGTTGTCTAGCTACTTCTTCAGCGGCTTCAACGTTGGTTTCCATGAGCATTTTATCGACATCCTTGGAGCCCCTATTTCGACCGGTGTTGACATCGACGGTGATCATGGCCTCGGTTTCATCAATGACCAAATAGCCACCACATTTGAGCCATACTTGGCGTGAGAAGGCCTCATCGATTTGTTTTTGGATGCCAATCTTTTCGAAAACAGACTGACGAGAGGGTAGATATTGAATGCGGCGTTTGGCCCTGCGCGAAATGCGTCCTGCGAGCTCACGCATTTCATTGGTCGTTTCTTCATTGTCGCAGATGACCTGGCCGACATTGTCGGTAAGAAAGCTGCGTACGCTTCGTTCGATGAGATCAGGCTCACGATAGACACAGACAGGAGCAGGGGTGCTGTCACGCTTGTCTTCGACGGCATACCATTGCTCAAGGAGGATTGCCAAATCTCTTACAAAGTGACGTGCACGCTGGCCTGTGGCAACGGTGCGCATGATGATGCCCATGCCCTCAGGAACTTGAAGTTTTTGCATGATGTGGCGAAGACGCTGACGCTCTTTGGGGTCATCGACCTTACGGGAAATGCCAAATTGGTCTGAATAAGGGGTGAGAACGAGATAACGTCCAGCGAGGGAAATATTGGTAGTGACACGGGGTCCTTTGTTGCCGATAGGCCCTTTGGATACCTGGATCATAATTTCAGATCCTTGTGGGTAGATACTAGGAATGTCCTTTGAACTGATGCGTTTTTGCTTTTTTTTCTTTTTGCCTGCTCTTTGAATTTCCTCGAGGCCGGTATCGAGAGCCGCGGGAATGGCGTCCCAGAAATGTAGGAATGCGTTTTTATCCAGTCCGATATCGACAAACATGGCCTTGAGACCAGGCTCGATATTTTTGACGGTACCTTTGAATATGCCGCCAACAATATTGAGGTCGCCTTCACGCTCGAGGTTGTATTCCTCAAGAGAGCCGTCCTCAACGAGGGCAACACGGCGTTCAAGCTTTTCTGAATTGATAATGAGTGATACTCCTTCGGTTGGTGACGATGCACCAATTCCTAGAGCGCTTTTAATACGTTTAATCATAATAATATTTGGGTAATGGTTAATGAGTGTTTTGAGATTTTTGGTGTGTAATGGTAAATAGTAAGGTGTTTATTCTTCGATAACGATGGCTTTGGGGGCTATTGAGCCTTCTGCATCAGCTCCTTGTCTGATGGACGGCTCAACGAAACGGGGGCTTTCTGAAACAGTATAAGCTCTTGCGATTGGAATATCCGATATTTCATCGCCAGTCTCACCACTTTCGTCATACGCAATGGCAATTAGATCACCTTCATCCGGTAGTTCGATTTTCTCTCGAACGATGAAGTCTCCAGCATATTCTTTCATTTCAGTGAGAGGCAATTCAAGCCCTTCATCTTTAGCAAAGAGCCCGCGCATAATGAGGTGGACGAGTGGTCCTGCCACCGCGCCGCCACTACTACCACGTTTAACGGCGACAACCACAACATATTTAGGCTGTTCGTGTGGGGCGAAGGCTACGGTCCAGGCATCATGCGATTTGATGCCTTTATCGACGGTTTGAGCGGTTCCTGTTTTGGCGCATACATCGCGGTCTTTAACCGCGGCACTGCGGGCTGTGCCACCAAGCTCATTAGCAGCGAGCCACATTCCTTGGCGAATACGCTCCAAATCTTTTTCTTTGATGCCTTGTTTTAAGAGGTTTGTTTTAAGAACTGGTCGATTGTGTAACAGCGTGCCTTGGTGAGGGTGCACGACCCGTTTAATGATGCGTGGCTTATAATAGCGGCCGTTGTTGGCGATGGCCGAAACAAGGGCAGCAAGTTGTAGTGGTGATGCAGCACTGTCGGATTGACCAATCGACATCATGCCTGTGATCGACGGTGTTACCTTTGCTCCTGGACGTAATTCCTGGCGCCAGTAGCGGCTGCCGGGTATGAATCCAGCTGATTCGGAGGGGAGTTCCAATCCCGTTTTTGTGCCTAACCCCAAAAGTTGAAACGCATCGAGCATCTTGGTGCTGCCGATCTCATTAGCAACCCGCATGAAGTAGCAATTGCATGATCTCTGAATGGACTCTTCGAGGCTAAGTTGGCCATGCCCCAGACGTTTCCAGCAGTGGATTTTTGTATCTCCGTAGGTGATATAACCTGGGCAATACTCTGTGTCATGAGCATGTCCATGAATGGCAGCGGCAATCGCTGTGGGTAGTTTAAAGGTAGAGCCTGGTGTGAAGTTATTAATGGCCTTGTTGACCAGTGGGTCGGCTTGGTTGGTGTTGTAATTTTTCCAAGCATCGGGATCAATGCTGGGAACAAAATAGCTTGGCGTAAAATCAGGAACTGACGCCATTGCGAGGATTTCTCCAGTATTGGGGTCCATCACTACCGCTGCCGCTCGGCCAGCACGTCTCAGGGTGTTTTCGACCAAGCACTGCACATGTGAGTCAATGGTGAGTTCTACACGAGAACCGACGTCAGGCTTGATGTAGTCGACCATTTGTAAAATCTTACCCTTGTCATTTTTAAGGAGGGTTTTGATGCCTTCTTCGCCGGTTAAGTATCCGTTCATTGTGGCTTCAATACCAGCGATGCCTTTGCTCTCTCCTATGTAATGCTTGAACTTCCGTTTGTCCTCAGCGGATATATCACCTTTTCCCCATTGTTTGACGTAGCCAAGGATGTGGGATGCTAGCGATCCATAGAGATATTCACGGCGGGGGCTCACCCGGACGCTGACGCCGGGTAGCTCGAGATTATGCTCCGCGAAATTGGCAAATTGATCATACGTCAAATCATCCCGGAAGGTGAAGGGGACTAAGCCACCGTGAGTGATGTAATGAGTATCGAGTGCGCTTGCTCGGTATTTTTTGTCAAGCTGGTGGAGAGCAAGCTTTGGCCGAACCCATTCATTGACGATTTCGTGGGTTTTGATTTTTCTGAAGTTCTTAACCGATGGGTCATCTTTACCGCGGGTCTGGAGCAAGTAGCGTTTGTAGTCGTTACGTATTTCCTCAAGGTTGAAGATGACTTGGTAGTTGCGTTGGTTTTGAACAAGAACAACGCCGTTACGGTCGGTGATATCCCCACGTATTCCCGGCTCACGAATGGTGACGGCGTAGTTGGATGGTACTTGTTTGAGGAAACGGGGACGTTCTTTGATTTGGTATTGGTAAAGCCGCGACAATAGAGCCCCAAAGCCAACCAAGATGAGGGCAGTGAGGAGGTATAATCTAAAGCTGTAACGAGGTTCTACCATGGTAAGTGATTTGAAAATCAGTCGATATATCGGTATTTTTGCCTAAGTCCTTCGTAGCGAATATTGTGGCGGCAGCTGGAGGCGAGTTGATTGATGATCCAGAAGATGAGAGGCGATAAAAGCATGGTAAGCGCGCTGGTGAGATAAATCCGGTAAAGGACGCTTGGGGGGAAGGTGAAATCTCCTCGGACGAAGTTGAGAAGAAGATATTCAGTAAACAGGTATGAGAAAATGGCAATGCCGGCCAGAATAGACGAGATGTGCCACTTCGCTTTACGGAAAAGGGGTTGAATGAATTGCATCAGAAGTCCCATCATTGCGTAGAGAATAATACTATACCCAAATCGGAGGGATTCAACGGGGTCCGCATAAATAGCAGGGTCTCCACCTTGCGATCCCAGGGTATGTTGTGCATCCCACAAGAATCCACAAATGAAAGCGAGCACCAGCATTGAGGAAAAGCTCACACAGACAGAGCAGCATAAAAAGACGAGTGGCAGGATGAGTATACGGGCACCAAAGAGGCCGCCAATCGCCGGTAAAAATTGCTGAACCATGCACGCCGCAAGGATGAGCAGGATAATACTAAAACGGTATTTGCTCACTTTTTGGTCGAGTTGGCGGTTGCAGCTCCAATCTCCCGGGCGGAGGTTAGAGGTTTAGGGATTTTAACAAACACGGTTTGTAGTGTTGTGAAATCCACCGCTGGCTCAACGAGTGCTTCTCCGTACAAGGGTCCTGGAGCGAACGTCTTGATCTTTCCAAGGAGAATGTCTGGAGGGAAGAGGCCGCCCCGCCCAGTCGTGAAGACCAGCATGCCGGGTTTAAGGTTGGCATCTTTACTCAAGAAACGCAGCAGTAGAGAAGGAGATTCTCCAGCTGTGTCTCGAAGTCCGCTGATGATTCCTGCTTCAGGTGTTCCGTCGACTTTTGCCGATACTTGGCATTTTTCGTCGGTAAGCAAGATAACGGTGGATGTATCTTTTGATGGGGCATCGATTTTACCAACAAGGCCCTCTGGGGAGAGCACGGGGAGTTGGACACCGACGCCGTGTTTGTCGCCACGATCGATGGTGACGGTGTGCCACCATGTTGATGGTTGGCGACGAATGATTTTTGCGGCAAGCACATGAAAGGGAACGTTCTCTTGGAACTTCAGTGCTTGATTGAGGTGGGTGTTTTCTGCTTCTAGTTTTCTTAAGTGAGCCACTTCCATCCGCCTCTGATCAAGCTCCTCCTTAGCCAGCTTGTATTTCATTTCCAACGCTTTCGAATGTTCAACTTCTTGGATGAATTCGGAGGCCTTGGTCTCGATAGCAGCCCCGCCTTTGAGAAACGGGCTGATGGCGCTGTAATAAGTTCTCTGAATGTTACGCACAGAGCGCTCACTGCGTGTGAGGGCCCAAACGGCACCCACGATAAATAGTAACAGCGCTATAAGGTTTTGTGGCTTCATGATATCCGGTCAGCTCGCAGCCTTGATGGCTGGCATGGAACTGGATCAATTAGCGTGATTCTGAGCTGGTGACACGGCGCAAGAAGGAGATCTCAGAGAGAACTTTCCCTGTGCCTTCTGCAACTGCGCTGAGAGGATCCTCCGCCACATGCACGGGAAGTCCTGTTTCTTCACGCAGCAGTTTATCAAGGCCGCGGAGTAAGGCCCCGCCTCCGGCAAGAACAATGCCTCGATCGACGAGGTCAGCAGCCAGTTCTGGTGGGCAGCGTTCCAATGCAGTGCGCACAGCATCTACGATCGTACTAAGCGGATCAGCCATTGCATCACGAATTTCCTGAGAAGTGATCGTGATTGTCTTGGGTAATCCTGCAACCAAATCACGCCCTTTGACATCCATGGTTGTTTCCTTTGCCAGAGGGGCGGCGGATCCGAGTCGGATTTTAATTTCTTCAGCAGTGCGCTCACCAATCATCAGATTATAAGCACGTTTCATATACTGAATAATGGATTCATCTAATTCATCACCCGCTGTTCGGACACTGCGGCTATAAACGATTCCGGAGAGGGAGATGAGAGCGACCTCTGTGGTGCCTCCACCGATGTCGACAATCATGTTGCCAGCAGCATCTTGCACGGGCAAACCAACACCAATGGCGGCAGCCATGGGCTCCTCGATCAGGTAAACTTCACGAGCTCCAGCTTGCTCGGCAGATTCGCGAACAGCGCGGCGCTCTACTTCGGTAATGCCTGAAGGGACGGCGATCACAACACGTGGATTTGAACGGCGCCGACCATTGTTCACCTTGCGGATAAAGTGCCTAAGCATAGCTTCAGTCACCTCAAAATCAGCAATCACACCGTCTTTGAGAGGCCGGATGGCAACAATGTTGCCAGGGGTGCGGCCCAGCATGCGTTTAGCGTCGTCGCCGACGGCCAGGATTTCATTGGTTCCTTGGTTGATGGCTACCACAGAGGGTTCGCGTAAAACAATGCCGTGGTCTTTGACATTAACCAGCGTGTTGGCTGTGCCGAGATCAATGCCGATATCATTGGATCTAATGGAGAAAAGAGAGAGAAGTTTTGCAAACATGAGTGCTGAAGTTGAAGTAAGTGAAGTTGATAAAGTGGTTTCTTAGAGCAGAATCAAGAGGATCGAGGGAGATTGGATTGCTTGGAAATCAAGCGTTGGGGGCAAATGTTGAGAAGCTGTGATGCTAGCCTGAATTTTTCAGAAGTAGTATTTTTTGTCACATTTCTCTCATGCTGCGTGACTATTGATTCATAGCCCTTGCAGGTCAAGTGGTAAGAACTCGAAATCGTTGAAAAGCAGGGGCTTGTTGATGAGCTCCTTTTTTTAGCTGATGTGAGAGGATCGCCGCCTCAGGATAGCTTTAGGCGCTCATCGCTCTCTAAAGCATCAGTCATAGCAGACCAGCCCTCAGGTGTCTGGAGATTGAATGTGCGCAGATAGAGGGTGACCAGAGCAGGGTCATTGCCTTCAAGTAGGGCGTCAATTGCGGCCTTAAGCTTTTCGGCATCAAGGATTTCCGGGATTTCTCCCTCGACTTGTCCTTTGCCATTGTGGGGGATGCCGAGAGAGTCACAGAACGTAACGAGCAATGCCTCCTGACCTTGCATGAAGTATACTTGCAGCAAATGCTCAGCAATCATGTTGCTTGTTTTGCTTTGCAGATTTTTATGGACCCAAGCAATCTGTTCAGTAACTGGCTTTTTCTGCAGGAAAGGTAAACGTAGCTTTCTGTTCGATGCCAGACCGCCTAGCGCTGTTTTGTAGAGGTTGCGGTCTGTTTCACGCATCCACATGAGCATGTCGGAGACGATGGATGGTTTGACGGCTTGGAAAAGTTCGTATGCGTGCATGATGGGAATGGATAAATGATGAATTAGATGAATTTGACAGATTGTTTTTTGCTTAGTCGAAGAATATCCCCCAAAGCTGGTGCTATCTCGGCCATGGGATCACTGAGTTTTGTTCCGTTGAGTTGAACGGCACCCGTGGTAATGAATTGTTTACGAAGTTCACCATTGGATTTTTGCATATCAAAAGCCTCTGAGAAGGCAAAACTGACAAGGGTAATCAGGGTAAGGTCTGCAGGCAATGCAGTCAGCTGTAGCTCCACAGCTCCAGCGGCAGTATCACGATTTGAAAAGCGAGCCTCCCAAGTGTTGCGTGCATCTGCTGCATCCTGCTCACTGTGGTAGCGGGTAGTAATGTCAGCTGCGAGCTGCTTTTTAGCCTCCATTGGATGCAGTGAAGCATCCCGATCTGTGCCCAGCAAAAGTGTATAGTAGCGATCCATGAGGTCATCTGAAATACTCATGATCTTGCCGAACATTTCGTTGGCTTCGTCGCTCACACCGACATAATTATGAGCAGATTTGGACATTTTTTTGACCCCGTCAAGTCCCTCAAGCAGTGGCATGAGGATGACAACCTGCTGCGGCTGCCCTTCTTCTTTCTGGAAATCACGTCCAACCAGAATGTTGAAAAGCTGATCCGTGCCGCCGATTTCGACATCGGCTTTGAGCTCTACAGAATCCCAACCTTGCATGATCGGGTATTGAACTTCATGGAGACGGACTTCTTGGCCTTTGTCGATACGGGATTTAAAATCCTCACGTTGCAACATTTGCTGCATGGTAACGCGGCTATTGAGTTTGAGCACTTGCTCGTAAGTCATGGAGCGGAACCAGTCACCGTTGAAGACAACCTCCGTTTTATCCGGGTCGAGGATTTTGAATGCCTGAGTGGTGTAGGTTTCAGCATTGGCGAGCACCTCATCACGGGTCAGAGGGGGGCGTGCAGCGGAGCGTCCGGTAGGATCTCCGACCGTAGCCGTAAAATCACCAATAAGGAGCACCGCCTGATGTCCCAGTTCTTGAAACTGTCGCAGTTTTTCAATGGCAACCGTGTGCCCGAGGTGAATGTCTGGTGCGGTAGGGTCTACACCAAGCTTGATGCGCAGCGGCCGGCCGAGTTCAAGCTTCTCCTTGAGTTCTTTTTCACTGATGACTTTGGCTGTTCCAGCCGTCAGGATATTCAGGGATTCTTCGACAGAATGAGGCATGACGGGCGGAGATTGGAATGATTGTGGGGCTGTGTCGAGCCGGAAGATAGCTCAGTAGTGCTATTATTTACTTCATAAAGCACCAGGCATAATTAATACACCATGTTCACTGAGCGTATACAGAACTCCATGTGAGAGCTTTTTTACCCCGATGGTCAATTTTTGGCTTTGCAAGGTGGGGTGATTGCCTTATCTACGCGCCGCGACTCTATTCGTAGTGGGAGTAATGGTGACTGTAGCTCAGGGGTAGAGCCCCGGATTGTGATTCCGGTTGTCGCGGGTTCGAATCCCGTCAGCCACCCCACTCACCAACTAAAAAAGATTGATTGGTTGGTTGCTCGTATTGTTTGAAATACTTTCGCTTGAAATACTTTCATTCTTTTACTCCATGCTTTTTTATTCATAGATCACCTTATCTTACACGGTGTATTGAAAACGTATTAAGGTTTATTATATGTCTAAGCTTGAAGAAGTCATTGGTTACAAATTTAGCGATACGTCTCTTCTGACGGAGGCGCTGACTCACCCGAGTAAGACGTTTGAAAGTAAAGAACCTAGCCCGCACAACCAGAGAATGGAATTTCTTGGTGATGCCGTCATTCAGCTGGTGATAACCGAGCGGCTCTACAAGATGTTCCCAACATTTCCCGAGGGACAATTAACGAAGCTACGTGCACGCCTAGTATCTCGAAGTGCTTTGTTTAAATTTGCCAATGCTATGAAGCTTGGTGAATCGGTGATGATGGGAAAAGGGGAGGAAGCGTCAGGAGGGCGCAGCAGACCATCTACACTGGCTGATGCTTTTGAATCAGTGATGGGAGCGGTCTATCTGGATGGCGGTCTCGATGCCGCCAAGGCTGCTGTTGAGAGAGTTTGTAAAGAATGGATTGAGCAGGTTGCTGAGTCGCCCGATGAAAGAAACCCGAAAGGCAAGCTGCAAGAAAAGTTGCAGGCACTGGCACCAGAGAGTCCTTGCTACAAAGTTCTCGAAGAAGAGGGACCAGAGCACTCAAAAATATTCAAAATATCTGTTGAGTGGCAGGGCGTTCTTTTGGGCAAAGGCATGGGTAAAAGTAAAAAAGATGCAGAGTCTAGGGCCGCCAAGGATGCGCTCAAGAAAGAGAAGTGGCTCGGCAGATCCGAATAGACTCTTATCGGCCGTCTGGAAGGATAGCCGACCCATCGTGGAACCAAGATCGTTTTGTATCTCAGCTACCCCCTCAGTAGGGTCAGGATGGCAACACTCAATGCCCCATGATGAAGCAGGACCTTAGAGCATTCATGGGTCGTTGATCCGGTGGTAAAAATATCATCCACGAGGATGATGCGTTTTCCTTGAATGTGTTTTTTGTATTTTGCTCTCAACTCAAAGGCGTCGCGCAGGTTTTCAAGACGCTTGGAACGGCTGAAGCGTGTTTGAGTAGCGGTATTGCGGATACGCTTCAATGCGTTGATGTAGGGTAGGCCCGTTTTTTTCTTGAGGCAGATCGTCATTTCTTCGGCTTGATTGAATTTTCTTTTTCTGAGCCTTGCCCAATGAAGGGGGACCGAAACGAGGATGCCTTCGTCAAGATATGGTGCAAATCTGGGGTCATCCAGACCTATGCTCAATAGGTCTCCAAGCGTATCGGAAAGATGGATTTGCCGACGGTATTTATAGTCATGCAATAAAGTCCTGCTTTGGCCGTCACTGTGAAGAGGTGCGCGAGCGAATTCAAAGTCGAGCTTGAGGTCGTTGCAGTTAGGGCATGAGAAATCAGAGCTGATATCACCATCGTAACACTCGCCACAAAGCTTACAAAATGGAGCTTGTGTATATTTTAGAGATTCCGAGCAGGGCTCACATAAGTGTCTGCCATGAGTCAGCGGGCATTGGCAAAGGTGACAATGAGCTGGGTAAATATAATCGAGGATTCTGCTGGTTTGGCTTAGCATTGAAACAAGTGTCGACGCGTTGTTATGAAAATGGGCGCTTTTTATGTCTCTAATTTTATGTCTCAGATCTACGTTTTGATTCGGACACCTGGATAAAAACATGCACAAGTAATGCGCTGAGCAGCAGCAGGCAGAACGGCAAAAGGCCTGATCTTCCATCAGTGCCGATGAGAAGTCTCGATAAGGGAGAATGTTGTGTTCCTGACTCAGTGAGTTGCTGCAAAGTTTGGTACGGGAAAATGAAGCCGAAATGTAGGCCGATGGGCAACCAGAGTGATGCTGTGCGGTAACGAGCATAAGCAAGAACAAGGCCAAGACTGAAAAGTAGCATAAAGCTGAATGTGAAATTTTCAGGGGTTAGTAGATTCTTGGCGATCATTATAATCATTCTAAATCCAGCGTCAGCTTTGTCGGGATTGGCGATCACTTCGTTCCCGTTCGGTAACAGAGAGTAAATGATAGCGTAGAAGAGAGAAATAAAGACCATCGCCATGGCTGGGCGCATGGCGCGCAAAAAAATACCCATTAAGATGCCACGGAAGAGCCACTCACTCACGAGGGTGATGACAATAGCTGATGCCACGCCATTGCAAATAGCGCCCCAGTAATCAGGGGATTGGACAAACGAAAACCAAGCGATCATCTCGAGCAGGCATATTGAAATAGACACCAGGCTTCCCGTGATCAGAAATCCGATGGCGAGATGAAGTTTGGCCATTGGATTGCGGTATATTACCTGTCCGTTTTGTCTGGTATTAGCCGATGTTGGAAGCTTTATACGCCATGGTTTTGATAGCTGTAGGGAGCTTTGATTCGAGAGCTTGCACCACATGATAAATGGTCCTGCTAAGATGATAGCGCAACCTAGTAGCGTATAGTTATAAAAAGATGCAAAGGTTGCATCTGCGCAGCGATTTGCCAACCAGTCGAGCAGGGGGTTGAGTGCGCGTGACTGACCGACCTCGGCAAGAAGCATCCCCGCATTATAGATCCAAGGCGAAGCGATGGCCGAGGCTATAATGGTAAGGGTGAAAAAGAGGGTGACTTTGCTGAAGTCACTTTGGATGAGGCGCAGCACGGCGTGCATTGTCATGAAAATAAGGCCTTACGTCAATGACTTGAATCATGGAAGTTTCGCATTCTCTTTCAAGAAAATCTGGCTTAGCTAAGTCCATGCAGAAACATCAGTGGAGAGAAGAAGGTGATGATGGTAAATTTTTATATCGTGCCACCTATCACGCTTCTGAGTGGAAACTCTATTCTCAATCAAAGGGAGATGAGGAATGGCAGCACCATGATCCTATTCCAGACGAACTGCTGCACAAGCTACGCGAGGTGATGTGGAACAAGTATCAGCGGGGGAGGTGTCCCCATAAGCTAGTGACGAAGATCGATAAAATGTTAGGAAAGGACTAGTTGTCTAGTAGGTCGGGCCTATTCGCTTTTGTGCGAGCGAGCGCTTGGTCCTTTTTCCAGCTTGAGATTTTCCCGTGATCCCCACTCAGCAACACATCTGGCACCTTCATGCCACGAAACTCATTGGGCTTGGTGTATGCGGGCGCTTCGAGCATGTTGGGATCAGAAAATGATTCATCTGCCGATGATCTGGCATCACCTAAGGCACCTGGCAATAGCCGAACGATGGCATCAGTAACCACCGCAGCAGCTACAGCGCCATTGGTGAGTATGTAGTCTCCAATGGAGATTTCTTCGTCGACGAGCGCGTCAATAATGCGGTGGTCTACACCTTCGTAGTGACCACACAGAATAATCAAATGCTGAGAAGTGGAGAGGCGTTGGGCGTCTGCTTGTATGAATGGTTTGCCCTGTGGTGTCATCAGGATGATGCGCGTGTCGTCCTGTTTGAGTTCATCTACAGCTGCGAAAACTGGCTCTGGCATCATGAGCATTCCCTGGCCGCCGCCACAGAGGTAATCGTCTGTTTTGTGATGCTTTCCCGTGGCCCAATCGCGTAGTTGATGGGCGTGTATGTCCACCAAACCCTGTTCTCGTGCGCGTTTGATAATGCTATCGCTCAATGGGCTGAGGGCAATTTCCGGAAAAAGCGTGATGATATCAATGCGCATGCGCATTCAGAATCAAGAATCTGGGGGCAACAATCAAGAAGGAAGAAGAAAGATTGAAGTTTGCAGTTTTTTTTAACCTAGCTATCCATGTCTTGGTGAGCGGAGCAAATCAGAAATCGATCTACATTGTCGCAGGTGAGGTCAGCGGGGATACTCATGGAGCCTGCCTGATGGAGGCCCTGCTTGCCCGTGTGCCAGCTATCTCATTTCATGGCGCAGGTGGGCCTGCGATGCAGGCGGTGGCGGGTAATGGCTTAGCGAACTGGGTAGAGGATGCGGCGGTCATGGGCATATGGGAAGTTCTCAAGCATTATCAATGGTTTAAACAGCGTTTCAATGAGATGCTTGCGGAGGTTGAGGAGCTCAAGCCGGATGTGCTCATTTTGATTGATTACCCGGGTTTCAATTTGCGGCTGGCTTATGCGGTTAAAAAGCGCCTGCCAAACACGAAAATAGTCTACTACATTAGCCCCCAAGTGTGGGCATGGAATAAGGGTAGGATACCCAGAATGGCGGAGACGCTGGATCTGATGTTGTGTATTTTCCCGTTTGAAAAAGAGATATTTGAGTCGGCTGGACTTGCTACCGTTTTCACCGGGCATCCGCTGGTGGATGAGTTAGAGGATAAACGTGAAGATGTCTCCCGTGAGCAAGACTTGATAGGTTTGTTCCCAGGAAGTCGAGAGCGTGAGGTCTCGAGGCTCTTTCCCGTTATGGTGGAAACCGCGAGACGTATTCTTTCATATAACCCAGAATGGAAATTTGAGGCTGCTGCTGCATCTGAGGCATTAGCGGAGCGAATGCGTGATATCGTTCAGAACGCCAAGCTGCCCGAATCTCTTATTACCATCAAGACCGGCTCAAGCTACTCCCTGATGCAACGTGCTACTTCTGGCGTGGTCGCGAGCGGGACGGCTACTCTTGAGGCAGCTGCGTTGGGGCTTCCATATTGTCTGGTTTACAAAATTTCATGGCCAACTTGGGCCATCGGTAAGCTGCTGGTGAAGTTAGACTATATAGGCTTGGTTAATATTCTCGCTGGCGAGGAAATCGTTGAGGAATTTATTCAAGGTGACGCCGAACCAGGACGCATTGAGCAAAGCATATCGAGGCTGATGAACGATAGCGGTAGCCGAGAGGCTTTGCGGCAAAAATTACTGACCACAGCAGCGAAACTTGGTGATTGTGGTGCTCACCAAAGAGCGGCCTCCGAGGTGGTGGCACTGCTCGAGTAACACCTTTAAGCAACTCATTTTTATTCCATTTTATGTCTGATACAACTGCGACGCATGCCGATAATAGTTCCCCGCGTATCTATAAAATATTACTGATGGTTTTGCCTGTAGGGGTAGTGGTTGGAACCATCATCTTCATGTTTATGTATTTTTACCTCGAACGTGAGGATGAGAAAAACCATGCGGTCATCGTGTCTCATGGACTTCGGGTCAGTGATTTAGAAGATATGGTGGATAAATTCACCAGCCGCATCGGTGAGCGGGAAATCGGAACGGAAGCGGGAAGGGCTGGATTGCTCAGGGCTGCGTCCATGATAGAAGGTCGCCTAGGGCCCCAGAATGTGGGCTACCCGGTACGTAGGTCAGAGGGGGAAGCTGCACACGGATTATTATGGAAAAGCTTATCGGTGGAAATTCTTGGAGAAGAAAGGCCGCAAGAGGTTATCTTTGCCGCTGTCTCCTATGCCGGTGCTGGTGAGGATGCTGATGCGAATACGGTATCCACTATGATGATGTTAGCCTCATCCATGGCTCGCGAAAAACCGGCGCGCACGATTCGCTTTGTTTTCATGCCTTTCAACGAGGCACCTCACGATCAGAACCAATGGCTATTAACGCGTTGCTTAAAATCAGGTGAAAGCTGCTCTGGAATCATCGGATTACAGGCAATGGGTGAAATCCCATCTGCTGGAGGCGAGGCCTGGCAAATGAACTCGAGCTCTCCCATTGATATAGCTTGGTGGAATTCGCTCAGAGAGGGAAGCTCAGCGATGAAATCCACTGGTGGTGTTGTGCCTTCAGTCTGGTTGACCCACCCAGTATACTCGTCCCAGACTTGGACTGGTAATAAGGATCTGCGTCTTGATCGCACTTTAATCGCTGCACAAGATCTTAGGAAGTGGTTGCTTAAAGCGTCTCAATAGCGTGCGGCGGATTGCTTCAGCTGAAAAAAACATCTTGCCACAGCCGCTTGAGTGAGATACTCCCGCCCCGCACAACCTGTTTCATTTACATAGTAGATGTGATCGGTAATACCGAAAACAAGGGGCATTAGCTCAGTTGGTAGAGCACCTGCATGGCATGCAGGGGGTCAGCGGTTCGAATCCGCTATGCTCCATTTTGTTTTCATTGTATGGTCTCGGCTACACCAGCCGCCGACCAGTGAACGATGACTGATGAGTCGCCGCCAATCAGGGCGGTTTTTTTATCCCTATAAATCAAACAACCCCATGGCTATCGAAGGACAACAACTTGCCATCGCCTGCGCCCGCGCAGCGGAGCAAATGCAGGCTGAGGACATCCGTGTTATTGATATCGGGGGAGTATCATCGCTCACCGACTTCATGGTTATCTGCTCAGGAACTTCTCTGCCTCACCTCAAGGCGGTGATGCGCGATGTTGAAAAAGAGATTATTGAGAAATACCAGGTCCATACGGTGAACGCAGAGGGCGACGTCGCCTCTCGCTGGGTGGTGCTTGATTACATCGATGTTATGGTGCACATCATGCACAATGATTTACGTGAGCTATATAGCTTAGAGGACCTCTGGGCTGAGGGTAAAGAAGTTCACTGGCAAGAGGAGTAAGCTCAGGATTTTGCCTGAATGCACTGATGAGCCTTTGTGAATGTTTATTTGAGGAACGATTGATGAGATAATTCAGCATATTTGCCGTTCTTATTCATCAATTCCTCGTGAGTTCCACTCTCAATAATCTGACCGCGGTCAAGCACGTGAATCATATCTGCATCTCGGATCGTCGAGAGGCGGTGGGCGATCACAAATGCGGTTCGATTCTTCATGAGGTGGTCTAAAGCCTCCTGAATCAGACGTTCCGTCTCACTATCTACAGATGCGGTGGCTTCGTCTAGGAGCAGGATAGGGGGGTTCTTGAGCAGAGCTCTCGCAATGGATAGGCGTTGGCGCTCACCGCCTGATAGCTTGACTCCTCGCTCTCCGACAATGGTGTCAAGGGCCTCCGGTAATTCGCTGACAAATTGATCTGCGTTGGCGGCTTTGAGCGCGCTCCACATTTCAGCATCAGAGGCGTCCCTTTTTCCAAGGTGCAGATTTTCCCTTACTGGGCCATTGAAGAGAAAGGCATCTTGGGTGACATACCCAATGGTAGAGCGCAGAGATTTTTTCGAAACGGTGTTAAGTTCGGTATTATCGATGGTAATAGAGCCAGAGTCATATTCATAGAAACGACACAAGAGATTGACGATAGTCGATTTCCCAGCACCTGTAGAGCCTACTAGGGCGATGGTCTGTCCTGGTTGCGCCTCCAGAGTAATGTTCGTCAGTGTTGGTTGCGCTGAGTAGGAAAAACTCAAATTTTCAAACTTCACATGTCCTCGGGTTGGTTGCGGCAAGTCTGCCCCATCCGTGGCATGGATTTCATCATCTTCATCGAGTATGGTAAACACACGTTCTGCTGCGGCTCTTGAGGATTGTGCCATCTGATTGAGCTGATGGAGTCTTCCAAGAGGCTCGTAGAGGGCCCAAATGATGGTGAAAAATTCCAATAGCACGGCGTTGTCCAAGCCATGATGATAGATTTGCCAAGCCCCAATGGCGAGAACGAGTGTATAGCCAATGGAGTTGAAGAAGCTCATGGTGGGGGCATAGATGGCCCACGCTTTCATGACGGTAAGATTGGCATCACGCACTTGAGACGATGATTGATTGAAACAGGCAAATTCGTCATCTTCAGCAGCGTAGGATTTGATTTGTCTGATTCCGGCAATGTTATCATGAAGCATGGCATTCATTTCTCCAGTGGCTTTGCGGACAATCCGGTAACGTTTGCCGGCGTGGCGTGTATATAGCCATGCACCGATGATGAGTAAGGGTAATGGCGCCAGCGCGCTGATGGCGAGAATGGGGGAACGGGTGAAGAGAAAGATGGTGACGATGAGCACTTGAAGCAGTGCGATGAGACCCTGTTCAATACCATCAATGAGCACACGCTCCATCTGTGGGACATCTTCAGCCACTCGGGTCATAATATCTCCTGTGCGCCGTTCATCGAACCACTTCAAGCGGAGACGCTGTAGCTTGTTGTAGAGTGATGAGCGTAAATCATAGATGGCTTTTTGCTCAAAGGTGTTGTTGATCAGAATTCGCAGGCAGTTGAAAAAGTCCCTCAGAAAGAAGGCGACAACGACGACGGCAACGTATGGCCATAACTTTTCAATCTCGCCACCGTCGATGACCTCGCGCTTGATTCGTCCCGTCATCATGGGGAAAACCAGCAGCATAAGAGTCATTAAAATGGCACAAACTAGCTGGGCAGTAGCCAGTTTAGGATACTTACCGAGATAGGAAAAAATGCGCAAAATAGTCTGCATAGACACTAAAAGGTATTCATTCTTCTGTACGAATGCTGGCTGATCATCGTAGATACAAGGAAAAACTAAATAAAAATAAACAAATTTTGCATTGCGGGTTAAGCATAAAATTTGTAAAATAAAGTAAGTTAGTTATGTCAATCAAGACATCCGTAACAAATTTCTACCCGTCATGTCTAAAATAATTGGAATCATAGCCGCCGCCGTTTTGGTGATTGCGGCCTTTGTCGCATTTAAGAACCAGCAGGCTTATGGCAAGGAAATTGATAATTTCCGATCTGCGCAGGCAGAGAAAAAGGATACGATACAGAGGCTTGAGGATCAGCAAAAAAGATTTAAAGAGGCGGAAGAAGCCAAAGCCGCCTTCACGCTTGATCTTGTGGAGACAGGTAAGAAGCTGGCCGCGGCCATTAGGGATTACGATGATCTGAAAAAAGAAGTTAGTTCCCTGGAAGAGAGTCATAGCATCAAAGAAGAACAGATTGCTTCAGCGCAAAAGGATTCGATAGATCCGGGCCAGGCAGATACCTTCATATCCGAGTTCAAGCGACTGCGTAAGCAGCTCATGGAAGCTCAGGAAGGCACAGCTAATGAAGAAGCTCGGGTAGCAAAGCTCAGCCAACAAGATCAAGACGGGAAGCAGAAGATTCAAGCACTAAGCCAAGTGATCGAGGGTTACTCAGCAGGTCGTTCCTTGATGAGCCTCAAAACAAGCATCAGTGCCATTTACAGCGGTTGGGGCTTTGTGATTCTCGCAGGTGGAGACAATCAGGGCGTAGTTACTGGTTCCACGCTTAACGTGGTGAGGGCTGGTGAAGTCATCGCCAAGCTTAGAGTTACTGCGGTTGAGGCAGGGCGTTCTGCAGCTGATATCGTAGTAGATTCCATGTCCGCTGATACAATGCTTCGAGCCGGGGATGAGGTAGTGGCAGAAGAAAAACTAGAGCAGTCATCCAATGAGCTGAGTTTACTAACTCGATAATACGAAAGTATTTGTAGAGTCTCAATTTCTACACGCTTATCACATCATGTGCTGCATGACTTTATAAATCAATCATCTCAATTCTCCCTTAACACACCCTAAGACCATGAAACTTGCCGTCTACATTATCTCCATTGTCATCATTCTCACCGGTGGAGTGTTCTCCTACAGCACCATGAGTAAATTTTCTGCACTGCAAGACGATCGTGTCGAGCTCGATCAGCAGAACAAAACTCGCAGTGCTTATATCATTAAAACAAAGAAGGAAGCCAAGGACATGGAGACTGAGCGAGATCAGGTAAAGACTTCACTCGCTGAGGCTGATGCTGAGTTCGGCAATATTGAGGCGAACATCAAAGGTAAGAAGCGTGAAGCGTCGATGTTGAACGATAAAATAGCAAAGCAGGATGAGCAGCTCAAAAAAAACCAAGAGGTTATTGCCAATATTAAGGCGGCATTCCAAGAATTGGGTGGGGACATTGATCTGGATCAGGTCAAGAATCTTAATGAAGAGCTCAAGAATGACGTAAAAAAAGCGAATAGTAAATTTGAGGATCAACAAATACTCGCTGAATCGGTTAGTGAGAGTGTGGCAGTCAATGAACAAAAGATTGCCGATCTCAATGATCGAATTCAAAAACGAAAGAAGCGCATTGCAGGCAACAAAGCGG
>Ga0213861_10000465_pt1 | contig 35435 bp, 38 predicted proteins | sample PICome_4_FD_160110 | JGI IMG/M metagenome (GOLD analysis project Ga0213861, IMG submission 160110) | Coastal seawater microbial communities near Pivers Island, North Carolina, United States - PICO131 | ecosystem: Environmental > Aquatic > Marine > Coastal | place: USA: North Carolina... | reverse complement strand
CAGCAGATAGCCTGCACCAAGATAGCGAATGACCTCAAAAACCCATGCATTCGCAGCCATCAATGCCCCCAGTCCAAAGGCGGCAGAGACAGACCAGATGAATGACCCGGTGGTAACACCAGAGGCCAGCGCCAGGCCCGCACGCCTGCCCGAAGACATCGATGTGCCCGCGATTGCCAAAGTTGCAGGTCCGGGGCTGGCTGCGGCAAGGAAGGCCGCGAACAGGATCATGGGCAGGTTGATATCGGTCATGGTTTTGCGTCGCCGTCAGGTCTGTAAGCGCGGACAAAGGCGATTACCTTGTCACTGGGCATTTCGCAGGGATAAAGCTGCGGGCCTGCGGCAAGATCATAGAGGTTCATGCTGATATAATCATTGCCACCCATTTCTTCGGCCACCAGCTTGGTTGCCCGGCCATTGCTGAACTGGCTTTTGGTCGCCACATAGCGTTTGCCATGGGCGGTCCCCGTGGTCGTGCCCAAAGGCAGGTCTTGGACCAGATCACGCAGATCGGCGGGGGGTGTCACCCCTTCTGGCCGATCTTCGGCTCCGTGCCTGCCTTGATGCGCTGAATGTTGGCGCGGTGGCGCACAAACATCAGAACCGTCAGCAAGACACCCAGCACAAGGCCGTAGCCGTAGCCCAGAACAACAAGCAAGATTGTCGAGGCAGATGCAGAGGCAAGCCCGCCCATGGAGGATATGCGCGTCACCGCAGCCGCGATCAACCAGACAAGGCAGCACCCAACACCGACCGGCCAGGCAAAGGCCAGCATGATCCCCAGAAAGGTTGCAACACCCTTGCCCCCCCTGAACCGCAGCCAGACCGGGTAGCAATGCCCAAGCATTGCGGCCAGTGCTGCAATCTGTGCGGCGTCTTCCCCGGCAAAGTGACGTGCCAGCAGCAGGGCCACCGCCCCCTTGGCGGCATCAAGGATCAAGGTCAGTGCGGCAGCCGTCTTGTTGCCGGTCCGCAAGACATTGGTCGCACCGATATTGCCTGATCCGATGTCGCGCAGATTGCCCAGTCCCATCAGGCGGGTCAGCACCATACCATAGGGAATGGACCCCATCAGATAACCAAGCAAAGCCCATAGGGTCAGAACGGGGAGTGCGGATTCAATTGGGGGCATCAGCTTTCCTTGTAAACGCAGGTTCCTGCGACAAAAGTCTGCAGCACCTTACCTTGCATCCGCATGCCGTCAAACGGTGTGTTGCGCGATTTCGACCGCAGTTTGGCCCGGTCCATCACAAAAGGTGCATTGGCATCAAAAAGCACCAGATCCGCAGGCGCGCCTGCACTCAGCCGTCCGCCGGGCAGGCCCAGCCGTTTTGCGGGATTGAGCGACAGCGCACGCCACAATGTCGGCAGATCCATCAGCTCTGCATGAACCAGACGCAATGCCGCAGGCAGCAATGTTTCCAGCCCGACCGCACCGGAGGCCGCTTCTTCAAAGGGCAGGCGTTTGCTTTCTTCATCCTGGGGGGTGTGCATGGAGCAGATGATGTCAATCAGACCTGAGGCGACGGCCTGTGCCACGGCAATCCGGTCTTCCTCATCGCGCAGCGGTGGTTTGAGTTTGAAGAATGTCCTGTAGTTGGCCACATCCAGCGCATTCAGCGTCAGATGGTGAATGCCCACGCCCGCAGAGATATCCAGCCCGTTGTTTTTTGCACGCTCCAGGGCTGGCAAGGCGCGTGCGGTGGTAATCTGATCTGCGTGATATTTAGCACCGGTCATCTCTATCAGTGCGATGTCACGGTCCAGACCCATACGTTCCGCCATCGGCGACACCGCAGGCAAGCCGCGCAGGGATGCAAATTTGCCCGATGTCGCCGCAGCACCAGCGCTCAGAACCGGTTCCTGGGGGTGGGCGATGACCAAAGCGCCCAGACTGCGGGCATAGGTCAGCGCGCGGGAAAATACCTTGGTGTCGGTGATCACGCGGTCACAATCGGTAAAGGCTGCGGCACCTGCGTCCATCAGGAACCCGATCTCTGTCATCTCGCGGCCTTCGCGGCCCTTGGTCAGGGCGGCCATGGGCACGACATTGACCGGAGCCGCCTCATTGGCGCGGCGGGTGACAAATTCCAGAACCTCGGGGCTGTCGATGGCCGGTGCGGTATCGGGGCGGGTGACCATCGTGGTCACACCGCCTGCCGCTGCTGCCAGACCGGCAGACCGATAGCTTTCCTTGTGCCGCTCGCCCGGTTCGCAGACTTTCACACCCAGATCGACAATGCCCGGTGCCAGATAGCGGCCCGCACAATCGATGACCTGGGCATCTTTGGGCAGGGGGGCCATGTCTTTGCTGATCTGCGCGATCTTGCCATCCGACACGCTCAGGCTGCCTTGAAAACTTGTGCCGGCTTCGGGGTCGATCAGCGTGGCATTGATGAAACGCAGCGTCATGGGGCACCTTTGGTCATGGTTGCAGGTTGCGTCCTATTGCCCGAATTCACGGGGTGAACCAAGGGGTTTGTCACTCAGGCCACCCTTGGGCCGCAGGCGGACCTGATCTGTTGTGCGACATTCTGTGGGTCCGCCAGATACCTTATCGCGATACGTTGCCCGCTGCTCAGCTTGAGGATGACCCGACCGCCGAATTGTGTCTGGACACCGATGATTTCGGACAGCGGCACCTGTGCGCGCCCCTCTGGACCGTCATGCAGCAATTGCCCATCAGAGATTTGCCACAAATCGGTGCGGGCCCCGCGCCAGCGCAGCACGTCCTCAACCAAGAAACCCATGGTCAGGGCAAAGGCCACCAGCAAGGCCCAGCCAAAGGACAGCCCCGTATAAAGGCCAAAGGCCGTCCCAACGAGGCCCAGGCCCGCAAAGGTCACGGCGGCGCTGATGAACACCCGGCGCAGGAACACCTCGCGGGAGGGGGCCCAGCTGACGGCATCGCCCGTCACCCGATCCACAGCATGATGCCCACGATCCCAAAGGCCACAAGCAGGGCGATCATCGCAATGCGGCCAGACATTTTTGGATCAGGTTTTGGTTCTTGCATGGCTCTATCCTTTTCCTTGTTCGGTCAGTTGCGGTGTCAGCCCAGGGCCCACCAAAGAACAGCGATCACCACAATCGCCAAAAGGGCCGTGACCCGCGCCGCACTGGCCTGATTTCGGCCAGCCTGTGCAGATGTGCCGCCCGCGGTACCGCTGTATGGCTGTGCTGCCTCGGCCTCCAGGCCGATCTGGGTATTGGGGGGCGGGGTTTGTGCGTAGGTGCCGATCAGGGTCAGTTCGGCGGCGGGGGCCAGGGTCACGGGCATGCCGCCAAAGGCCAGCGAATGCACCAACATCACCCATCCTTCCAGGGCGGCCAGTTTGACGCGGTCGCGTTTGAGGTCATCCTCCTGCGCATCGGCACCTTCGCGAAGGTATCCCGCAAGGCCCAGATCGCCCAGATCGGACAGGGCAAAGACTTCGACGCCAGTGGTGTTCAGGGTTTCCACGCCCAGCAGGGCCATCTGCCGCTGTGCGTCGTCGCGCAGCAGACGGGCGGTATCTGCGGGCATGGACAGGGAAAATACCCGTGTTGTGCCCAATTCACCTGCGGGAATGTCGATACGGGACATCAGCGTCTTACACCGCTGCGGATGCGCGGCTGCGTAGATTGCGCGCAAGCAGGTCCATCGCGGCCATGCGGACGGCCACGCCCATTTCGACCTGATCCTGGATAACGCTGCGGTTGATGTCATCGGCCAAGGTGCCGTCAATCTCAACGCCCCTGTTCATCGGGCCGGGGTGCATCACGATGGCATCGTCCGCCGCATGGGCCAGCTTCTCTGCATCCAGCCCAAAGCGATGATAATATTCGCGCTCCGACGGGATGAAACCGCCATCCATCCGCTCGCGCTGCAAGCGCAGCATCATCACAACGTCAACGCCCTGCAGCCCTTGTTGCATGTTGTCAAAGACCTCTACCCCGAATTCACCAATGCCCGACGGCATCAAGGTCGGGGGCCCGATCAGGCGGATGCGGTTTTCCATCTTGCCCAGCAGCATGATGTTGGACCGGGCCACGCGACTATGGGCGATATCGCCGCAAATGGCGATGCTCAGCCGGTGCAGCCGCCCCTTGGCCCGCCGGATTGTCAGCGCGTCCAGCAAGGCCTGCGTGGGGTGTTCGTGGCGTCCGTCGCCTGCATTCAACACGGCGCAATTGACCTTTTGGGCCAGCAGATCAACCGCACCGGACTGCGGGTGGCGCACCACCAGCAAATCAGGATGCATCGCATTCAGGGTCATTGCCGTGTCAATCAGGGTCTCGCCTTTTTTGATCGAACTGGCCTGCATCGCCATGTTCATCACGTCAGCACCCAGCCGTTTGCCCGCAATCTCAAAACTGGCTTGCGTGCGGGTCGAGTTTTCAAAGAACATGTTGATCTGGGTCAGCCCTGCCAGCACATCGACGTGCTTATCAGCGCGGCGGTTCAGATCGACATAGCTTTCGGCCAGATCCAGAATGGTGATGATGTCGCTTTGGGACAGATGTTCGATGCCAAGCAGGTGGCGATGGGCAAAAGACATATGAGGCGACCTTTGAAACTGTTGCTGTCTTATAGAGGGCAGGGCCGCATGGCGGCAAGGGACTGCGGCAGAATGTGACCTGTTGCAATGAGCCATTTAGCTTGGACCGTTTGGGCGCTACCTTGGCAGAATGGAATCAACGCATTTTCATCATGATCTGGCGCTGCTGGACTGGCAGATTGAACTTGGCGTGACCGAGGCGATCTGTGACGCCCCGGTCAACCGCTATGACGTGCCGGCTGCGTTGGAAAAACCCAAGGCCGTGGCGCAGGCACCGGCTGCTGTGATGAACATGGCCCCCGCCAAGGTCGATGCCGTAGCCGAAGCAGAGCGTGCGGCAAAAGCTGCAGGAACGCTGGATGAATTGCGCGCTGCAATGACCGACTATGAACATTGTGACCTGAAAAAGGGCGCGCGCAATCTGGTGTTCAGTGATGGTATCCCCGGGGCCAGGGTGATGCTGGTCGGCGAAGCGCCGGGCCGTGATGAAGACCTCGAGGGCAGGCCCTTTGTTGGCCGGGCGGGTCAGCTGCTCGACAAGATGCTGGGGGCAATTGATCTGGGACGCGACCGGCAGGATGCGCCTGTCTACATTACGAACGTGATGCCTTGGCGCCCGCCGCAGAACCGCGACCCAAAACCAGAAGAGATCGCGATGATGAAGCCGTTCCTCTTGCGCCATATCGCATTGGCCGCGCCCGAGGTGCTGGTGATTGTCGGCAATTGGTCCTGCCAGGCCCTTTTGGGCAAACGCGGCATCACCCGGCTGCGGGGCACATGGACAGAAGCCGCAGGATTGCCGGCCTTGCCGATGTTCCATCCGGCCTATCTGCTGCGATCAGCTGAATTCAAACGCGAGGCCTGGGCCGATTTGCAGAGCCTTCAAGCCAGATTGCGCAAAACCAAGGGGGCCGCATGAGCCGTATCGACGAGACAAAAGACTTTATCCCGGTGCGGATCGCGGTCTTGACCGTGTCCGATACGCGGGATCTGTCGCAGGACAAATCGGGCGACACCTTGGTGGCGCGGATCACGGCGGCCGGCCACCAATTGGCCCAGCGGCATATTCTGCCCGATGAGCGCGATCTGATTGCAGACCAGTTGCGTGACTGGTGCGCGGATCCGGGCATTGACGTGATCGTGTCGACTGGCGGCACAGGTCTGACCGGCCGCGACGTGACCGTAGAAGCGCACCGGGATGTCTATGAAAAGGAAATTGATGCTTTCGGCACGATTTTCACCATCGTTTCCATGCAAAAGATCGGCACTTCGGCGGTCCAGAGCCGCGCCACCGGCGGGGTTGCAAATGGCACCTACCTCTTCGCGCTGCCCGGCTCTCCGGGGGCGTGCAAGGATGCCTGGGACGAGATTTTGGAAAAACAGCTCGATTATCGGCATCGGCCCTGCAATTTCGTGGAAATAATGCCCCGTCTGGATGAACATCAGCGTCGCAAATAAATTTTGGATGCAAGCGACGGAAAAGTCTGCCAACTGAGTTCAAGAGTTGTGACTTGGTATTTTGCTACCGGGCATTATTTTGATGTCAGGACATTTTTGTTTGGAATGGACGACGATGCGGTTTTTGCGACAAAGCATGATTGGGCTGTTCTTGGCGGCAGCAACGCTTGGACTTTTGGTCTTTGCCGTATCGCTTGTGGGGGGTGCCCTGCGCGAACGGCTGGCGGATGACCCCAAAGGGCCGCCTGCGCGTGAACGTGTGTTTGCGGTTAATGTCGTAACGGCGGCACCATCTGATGTCGCCCCCTTCCTGGAATCCTTTGGCGAGGTGCAAAGCCGCCGACAGCTTGAACTGCGTGCCGCAGACGGGGGGCGCGTTATCGCGCTTGCCGATAATTTTGAGGATGGCGGCGCGGTTCAGGCGGGACAGGTTCTGGTGCGCCTTGATCCTGCGGATACGCAATCTGCTGTGGAACGTGCCGCCAGTGATCTGGCCGATGCACAGGCCGAAGGCCGTGATGCGCAGCGCAGCCTGCTGCTGGCCGGGGACGAACTTGCGGCATCACAAGAACAGGCGGCCTTGCGTCAAAGCGCCTTTGAGCGGCAGCGCGATCTGGCGGAGCGCGGCGTGGGCACTGCCAGCCTGAGAGAAACCGCTGAACTGGCCGCATCGGCAGCGCGCCAATCGGTCGTGTCGCGCCGTCAGGCGCTGGCGCAGGCAGAAGCGCGCGTGGATCAGGCGGCGACCCGTCTGGCGCGGGCCAAAATCGCCCTGGCCGAAGCGAACCGCCGTCTGGAGGATACGGTCCTGACGGCACCCTTTGACGGGGTGTTGTCAGCGACAAATGTGATCGTGGGCCGGTTGGTGTCGCCCAATGAACGATTGGCCGAATTGATTGATCCCACGGATCTGGAGGTTTCTTTCCGGCTGTCGACCGCGCAATACGCCCGGCTTCTGGATGCAGAAGGCGCGCTGGTCCGCGCGGATCTAAGCGCCACGCTTGACGTGGCCGGTGTGGATCTTGAGGCCCGGGGCAGAATTAGCCGGGCCAGTGCTGCGGCGGGAGAAGGTGCCACTGGACGGTTGCTTTTTGGCGGATTGAACGATGCAAAGGGGTTCAAACCGGGTGATTTTGTCACTGTCCGGGTCGAGGAACCGGTATTGGAAAATGTGGTGCGCCTGCCTGCCTCTGCGGTTGACGCGAGGGGCGAGGTGCTGGTGCTGGATGGTGAAAACCGTCTTGAGGCCATCGCGGTAGAGCTTTTGCGCAGGCAGGGGGATGATGTTCTGGTGCGCGGCCCGATCACTGGTCGGCAGGTCGTGCAGACGCGCTCCCCTTTGTTGGGCGCTGGCATTGCGGTGAAACCCTTGCAGAAAGACGCGGTGCCGCCTTCAGAGCCGGAAATGCTTGAACTGACAGAAGAACGCCGTGCCCGCCTGGTCGCATTTGTGCAGGGCAACAACCGAATGCCCGAAGAGGCCAAGGCACGTGTTCTGGCCCAATTGGCGGAACCGATGGTGCCTGCGAACATGGTCGCGCGGATCGAAAGCCGGATGGGGGGCTAGGGGATGGTGCGCAAGATGCCCAGTGCAGCCGGCGGGCTATTGTCCTATTTCGTGAGGCACAGGACAGCTGCGAACCTTTTGCTCGTGGTTTTGCTGGTCGCGGGGATGGCCGCCGCACCCAATATGCGCGCGCAATTCTTTCCCGATGTGATCATAGACAATGTGACCGTAAACACCGTTTGGCGCGGCGCAGGTGCCGAGGATGTCGATACCGCGATCATCCAGGTGCTGGAGCCTGCCCTTCTGGCGGTCGAGGGGGTGGAAAGCTCTTCGAGCACCTCGCGCGAAGGGTCCGGCACGATCATGCTGGAATTTGACCCCGGCTGGGACATGGCGCGCGCAGCCAATGATGTGCAATCGGCCGTAGATGCGATCACGACCCTGCCAGAAGAGGCCGAGGACCCCAATGTCAGGCGCGGCGCATGGCGCGACCGGGTGACCGATGTGGTGATCACCGGGCCCATCGCCCCCGAACAGCTGGGCCGTTTTGCGGATGAATTCGTGACCCGCCTGTTTGCCGTGGGTGTGACCAGAACGATCATCCAGGGCGTCGCTTCTCCTCAAACCATGGTCGAAGTGCCGTCTTCCAAGTTGATCGCCTATGACGTGAGCATGGCTGAAATCGCGGCTGCCATCGCTTCAGAGGTGGATGCGGACCCTGCGGGAGACGTCGAGGGGGCCAATGCCCGTGTGCGCACGGGCACGGCCAAACGCAGCGCGACCCAGATCGCAGGCATTGTGCTGCGGTCCAATCCCGATGGATCAGTGCTGACCATCGGCGATATCGCCGTGGTCCGCGAAGAGGGCGTTGACCGCAACCAAAGCTACTTTGTGGGGTCTGACCCGGCCATCTCTGTCAGGATCGACCGATCTGATCGCGGGGATGCAATCGGCATTCAGGAACAGGTCGAACAAGTGGCGGCGGAACTGCAGGCCACCTTGCCTGCAAATGTCAGCATTGAGTTGATCCGCACCCGCGCCGAAGCCATTACCGGCCGACTTGATCTGTTGATTGACAATGGGCTGATGGGCCTTGGGCTGGTCATCTGTTTGCTGTTTCTGTTTCTTAACGCGCGCACGGCCTTTTGGGTGGCGGCGGGCATTCCGGTGGCCATGGGGGCCGCGATTGCCCTGATGTACCTGGGCGGTCTGACGATCAACATGATCTCTTTGTTCGGCCTGATCATCACCTTGGGCATTGTGGTGGATGATGCGATTGTTGTCGGGGAACATACGGATTATCGCTATCGCACCTTGGGCGAAGGGCCGATGCAGGCGGCCGAAAATGCTGCCTCCCGCATGGCGATGCCTGTCTTTGCCGCCACATTGACCACGATCATCGCTTTCTTTGGTTTGATCGCCGTGGGCGGGCGTTTTGGCGATCTGATCCGCGATATCCCCTTTACCGTGATCGCAGTGCTGGCCGCATCGCTTGTCGAATGTTTCCTTATCCTGCCAAACCACATGGCCCATGCGATCAAGGCGGCGGACAAGGAACATTGGTACGACATGCCAAGCCGTATCGTGAACAAGGGCTTTGTCTGGATGCGCGAAAGGCTGTTCAGGCCACTTATGGGCGGCGTGATTGCTGCGCGTTATGTGGTGCTGGCCGGGGTCGTCGCGGTTCTGGCCTCGCAGGTCGCACTCTTTATTCAGGGGGATGTTCAATGGCGCTTTTTCAATGCGCCGGAACGGGGGTCCGTCACCGGCAACTTCATGATGACCGAAGGGGCGACCCGTAGCGATACGCTTGAGATGATGCGCGAATTCCAACGTGCCACAGAGGAACTGGGAGCCGAGTATGAAGCGCGCTATGGCACCAACCCGATCGACTATGTGATCGCGCAGATTGGTGGCAATGCGGGCCGTGGGCTGGCAGGGTCTGATAACAAGGACCCCGATCTGCTGGGCGGCATTTCGATTGAACTGATCGACGCCGACCTGCGTCCCTATTCCAGCTTTGCCTTTGTGGGTGAATTGCAAGACAAGGTGGTTCAACACCCGCTTGCAGAGACTGTCAGCTTCAGAGGCTGGCGTTCCGGTCCCGGCGGTGATGCCTTGGATGTCCAGTTTTATGGTGCCACCACGGACACGCTCAAGGGTGCCTCCGAAGATCTGCAAGACGCTTTGCGCCAATTCCCCGAAGTCAGCGCGGTGCAGGATAACCTGGCCTATGACAAGGAAGAGCTGATCCTTGATCTGACGCCGCAGGGTCAGGCGCTGGGCTTTACCATCGACACGCTGGGGCGTGCGCTGCGCAACCGTCTGGGCGGGATCGAAGCGGCGACCTATCCCGATGGTCCCCGCTCTGCGACGATACGGGTGGAACTGCCCAAAGGCGAGTTGACGGCCGATTTCCTGGATCGAACCCAGATGCGGACGCCCGCAGGGCAATATGTGCCCCTGGCGGATATTGTCAGCGTTGAGCGCCGGACAGGTTTCAGCACGGTGCGACGCGAGAACGGCATCAGGCTGATCTCTGTCACGGGCGACATCTCAGAGGATGATGCCGCCCGCGCCACGGAAATCACGCAAGCGTTGCAAGACGATATACTGCCGCGCATTGCATCAGAGCGTCAGGTCGAATTCCGCATTTCCGGGCTTAGCGAACAGGAGAATGACTTTCTCAACGACGCGATGACGGGGCTGATCCTGTGCCTGACCGGCATATTCCTGGTTCTTGCCTGGGTGTTTGGCAGCTGGACCCGGCCGCTGGTCGTGATGGCGATCATACCCTTTGGTCTGGTGGGGACGATCTATGGCCATAATTTGTGGGATGTCCCGCTGAGCATGTTCACGGTCGTCGGCCTGTTGGGGATGACGGGGATTATCATCAATGATTCCATCGTGCTGGTGACAACGATTGACGAATACTCAGAGACGCGCGGCCTGATCCCGTCGATTATTGACGGGGCTACTGACCGCTTGCGGCCTGTCATGTTGACCACGCTGACCACGGTGCTGGGCATGGCACCGCTGCTCTACGAGCAAAGCCAGCAGGCACAGTTCTTGAAACCCACGGTGATCACTTTGGTTTACGGGTTGGGCTTTGGGATGCTGTTGGTGCTTTTGGTGGTCCCGGCGCTGGTGGCGGCGCAGCATGACGTGGCGCGTCAGATCACCGCGATGCGGCGCGGCATGCGTGCGCCTGTCACCGCGATGCGGCTGGGGATTGCAGGTCTTTGGGCGGCGATCATCGGATGGGGTGCGGCAACACTGGGCTGGGCTGCCTGGTACGGCAGCCTGCATCCTGCGGTGGGGGCGCTTTTGCCGATGCTGGACCAGCTGTCACCGATGACGGCGGCCTTGTTGGTGTTCATCCTTGGGGCGGCCGCAGTGGCGCTGTCGGGGTATATTCTGGCGGCGCTGGTCATGGGGTTGCGCAAGCCTCGCAGCACTGGTTGACGGGTCGTGGCGGATAGGTCTTGGCCGATTGGGAGTCACTGACGGGCCTTGGCGGTCACGCGGGCCGCATGTCGCGCCTTAGCCCGGTGTGCAGCCCTGAATATCTACCGCGTGTTTCTTGCCCAGAACGGTAATTCTGATGTCGGAGCGGTCCAGGGCGATGGCGGCACCGCTGTCTGAAATCATCTCACCCACGGCGACCAGGGTCTTGCCGCTGCGGCTGCTTTTGGTCTCGCCAATCCATAGATTGGGCTGACCGGGCTCGATCACCACAACCTCTGTGGCACCGGTTGACGGCAGGACCATGGTTGCCTTGATCTCAAACCCATCCGCTGTCGGGGAAAGCGCGCAGCTGGCCGTGCGCACCCCTGCCTCTCGGGCGGTCAGGGGACGGTCTGCCAATGCGGCGACAATGCTGGGGGTCGGCTTGGTGTTGTCACCCGAGATGATTGCGCTCAGGCGCATCTGGTGGGGGACGCAAATGTCGCTGCACACGCCAATGTCCAGATCGGCCCTCAGCGTGATGGGTTCGCCATCTTGGCGCGGGGCCAGCGCAATCGGCAGCACCAGCACGCCAGAGTAGCCGATGGTCTGCATGCCTGCGGTCAGAAATACCTCAGGCGTGGGCCAGGTGATTCCCACGCCGCGCAGGTTTTTTGAGCCTGACCAGTCGAAATGCGGTGGAATGCCCGCATCGCCGGGCGCGCGCCAATAGGTTTTCCAGCCTGGTGCCAGTGTCAGCCTCAGGGCCGCCATGCGCGTGCCATCGGCCTGTTGCCAGCCCGACAGGATTTCCCCCTTGACCGGGGTTTCAAAACTGTCCCCGGCGGACAGCGGCAAAGCGGTCGCGCAGCCCAGGGCCAGCGCAGTGAGGATGCGAATGATCATGCCCTTTGATGCGCCATTCATCGCGCGCTGCCAAGTCACGTTTGTTTCATGCATGTTTCGGCGTCGCACCGCCCGCTGGCATCCAAACAGGTTGCATGGCACCCCGAGCGCGGGCATGCTGTCGTCAATGCTGCTATTTGGGGCCTGTACAAGATGGGTGATGTCACGTTCCACCTCACAGGAAAATTGCTGATTGCGATGCCGGGCATGGGCGATACGCGATTTGCCCATAGCGTTATCTTTGTGTCCTCGCATACCGCCGAAGGGGCGATGGGGCTGGTGGTCAATAAACCCACCAAGAATGTCAGTCTGTCAGATGTCTTGCATCAATTATCCCGCGATGCGGCCCTGTCCAAGCGGTCCTTCAAGCTGCATTACGGCGGTCCGGTTGAAAAGGAGCGTGGATTTGTCCTGCATTCAGATGAATATCGCTCGGCGCTGCAAACACTGGTCATTCCGGGCGGATTTGCCCTGACGGCGACCTTGGATGTGCTGGAAGACATCGCGCAGGACAAGGGGCCGCAGCAGGCCTTGCTGATGCTGGGCTATTCCGGCTGGGGGGCTGGCCAGTTGGAGGGCGAGATCGCCCGCAATGGCTGGTTGATTGCGGATGCGACGCCTGAATTGGTTTTTGAAACCCCAGATGCCGAAAAATGGCAGGCGGCATTGCATTCACTGGGGATTGATCCGCTGATGCTGTCGGCGACTGCCGGGCGGGCCTGACGCCTATCTGGGTGCTGCTGCACGCTGCAAACGGTCATTGATCGCGCGGCCCAGTCCCGTGTTGGGCACAGGGGCCACCGCAATGGGACGGCCCGTGGCGTCCAGGCGGTGCAGATGGTCAAACAGATTTGCCGCAGCCTCTGCCAGATCACCGCTGGGGGACAGGTTCAGATCACCCTCAATGGTGCCAAAGCCCAGCATCACCTCATCGTTTTGCGCGGTGAGGGCATTCAACCGCACCGACGCCCCCGGCGCATAATGCGAGCTCAATTGGCCGGGCGCGATGATCTCGGCCCCGCTTGCCTCGGTCACGGGATGGCCCAGTGCCGCTTCGATGGCCTCTTTCGGCAAGCCGCCTGCGCGCAGAAGCACGGCATCAGGGCCATTCAGCCCGACGATGGTGCTTTCCAGTCCAACGGGGCAGGGACCATCGTCCAGGACGGCGGCAATCCGACCGTCCAGCCCGGCCAGCACATGACTGACCAATGTGGCGCTGATCTTGCCCGATGGGTTGGCAGAGGGGGCTGCAACCGGCCCGCCAAAGGCCTGCAACAAGGCCTGCGCCGTCGCATGTGCAGGCACCCGCAGTGCGACGGTATCCAGACCTGCCGTCACCAGTGAGGACAGGCCATGCCCGTCCTTCAATGGCAGGACCAGGGTCAGCGGTCCGGGCCAGAAGGCGGATGCCAGTATCTCGGCGGTATCAGACCAGTGGACATAGCGCCGGGCACTGCCGGCGTCGGCCAGATGCACGATCAAGGGGTTGAAGCTGGGCCTTCCCTTGGCCGCGAATATTGCGGCCACCGCGCGACCGTCGCGCGCGTCTGCCCCAAGGCCGTAAACGGTCTCTGTGGGGAAAGACACAAGCAGGCCCCGCGCCAGCAACTGTGCTGCCGTTTCAATGCCGCCTGACTGCGGAAAAAGGTGTTTTGTCTTAAAGCTCATGCAATTCCCGTGACGCGGCGTTTTGGTTGCGGGTGGCACTTCGTGCGTTTCATGGTAATCCACCTGCGATGCCCATAGCAGGGCTGTGTCCGGCTTGCCAAGTCACACGGCCCCCACACCGGAGAGCCTGCATGCCTTATCGTGCCGCCGTCGATGAATTTAGTTTCTTGATCAATCATCTTTTGGATGCGGATGCTCTGCGTCAGACAAACCTTTTTGCAGAAGCCACGCAAGACGTGACAGATGCGATCCTGTCAGAGGCAGGCAAGCTGTGCGATGAGGTTCTTGCCCCCTTGCAGCGCGCGGGCGACCTGCATCCGGCGCGGTTGGAAAATGGTGTGGTGCGCACCTCACCGGGGTTTGCCGATGGGTTCAAGGCAATAGCTGAGGGCGGTTGGCTGGGCATGTCCGCCGACCCGGCATTTGGTGGCATGGGCTTGCCGATGATCCTGACTTCGGCGGTCAATGAAATGATGAGCGGTGCCTGTCTTGCGCTGCAGCTTGCCCCGCTGATGAGCCAGGGCGAGATCGAAGCGCTAGAGCATCACGCAAGTGACGAGATCAAGGCGCTTTATCTGCCGAAACTGGTTTCGGGTGAATGGACCGGGACGATGAACCTGACAGAGCCGCAAGCGGGATCGGACGTCGGCGCGCTGAAATCCAAGGCCGAGGCCAATGGCGACGGCACCTATGCCATCTCTGGCCAGAAAATCTATATCAGCTGGGGCGACCATGACGTCGCCGAAAACATCTGCCATCTGGTGCTGGCGCGGATTCCAGGTGCGCCCGAAGGGACCAAGGGCATCAGCCTGTTTCTGGTGCCTAAGTTCTTGCCAAATGCCGATGGTTCATTGGGTGCGCGCAATGGTGTGACCACGGTCAGTCTTGAACATAAGATGGGCATTCACGGCTCGCCCACAGCGGTTTTGCAATATGATCAGGCCAAGGGCTGGCTGATCGGGCCGGAACAGGGCGGAATGGCAGCCATGTTCACGATGATGAACAATGCCCGCCTTGGCGTTGGGGGGCAGGGGATCGGCGTGGCCGAAGCCGCCTTTCAGCATGCGCTGTCATACGCAGAGGGCCGCAAACAGGGCCGTGCGGGGGGCGACGGCAAGGGCAGCATCATTGATCACGCCGATGTGCATCGCATGCTGACAAGCATGAAGGCGGATATTTTCGCGGCCCGCGCGATCGGGTTGAGCTGTGCCTACGCGATCGACATGGCACGGGCGACGGGTGATCCTGCGTGGAAAGCACGCGCTGCATTGCTGACGCCGATCTCAAAGGCCTTTGGCACGGACACCGGCATTGCCGTGGCTGAGATGGGGTTGCAGGTGCATGGCGGCATGGGTTTTGTCGAAGAAACGGGTGCCGCCCAATTCAGCCGCGATGTCCGCGTGACCGCGATTTACGAAGGCACCAACGGCATTCAGGCGATGGACCTTGTGGCCCGCAAGATGATGGACGGAGGCGAGGCCGCGTCGCGGCTGCTGGACGAAATGGAAGTAGATATCGAGCTGGCAAGAGAGCATTTCCCGAACATGGCCGATGGGGTCTGGCAAGCCTGCGAAAGCATGCGCGAGGCCACCGAATGGATGGTCGAGCAAGATCAGATGAACGCGCGTTTTGCCGGTGCTGTGCCCTTTTTGCGGGCCTTTGCCCGTGTGATCGGCGGCCATCTGCACCTAAAGGCTGCAATGGCTGACAAGGGCGGTCCGCGTGAAAGATTGGCACGCTATTACATTTTGCGTCTTTTGCCCGAACATATGGGGCTGCTGGTGCATGCACAGGCGGGCGATGCCGATCTTTTTGCCGTCACAACAGAAGAGTTGGTAGCATAATGGCCGATACTGCGCCCGTAGGGCTACGCTATCCTTGGGATACCCCGCCTGCACATGGTTCGGAGGCGATCGAGGTTGCACCGGGTGTCTTGTGGATCCGGATGCCATTGCCGATGAAGCTGGACCATGTGAACGTCTATGCGCTGGATGAAGGGGACCATTGGACCATCATCGACACCGGTTTTGCCTCCAAGAAATCCAAGGCGCTTTGGGCCGAGGTGATCGCAGGCCCCTTGGGCGGCAAGCCCATCGGCCGGGTCGTGGTCACCCATCATCACCCCGATCATATCGGCCTTGCCGGGTGGTTTCAGACCGAACATGGCGCAGAGCTGGTGACCACGCGCACCGCATGGCTCACGGCACGGATGCTGACGCTGGATGAACAAGAGGTATCCCCTGCAGAGGCGCTCAGTTTTTACCGTCAGGCCGGGATGGAAAGCACGCTGCTTGAGAAACGGACCAAGGACCGCCCGTTTAATTTTGCCGATATCGTATCGCCGTTGCCTTTGGGCTTTACCCGGGTGCAGCAGGGCGACACGATCCAGATGGGCGGACGGGTCTGGGATGTGCATATGGGCAATGGCCATGCCCCGGAACATGCCACCTTTTGGAGCAGAGATGACAACCTGGTGATTGCGGGCGACCAGATCCTGCCGTCGATCAGCCCGAATGTGGGCGTCTACCCTACAGAACCCATGGCCGATCCCATTGGCGAATGGCTTGAGGCCTGCGAAAGGCTGGCCCCGCTGGCCCGCGCGGATCATCTGGTGTTGGGCGGGCATAAATTGCCCTTTACCGGTTTGCCCAAACGGATGGAGCAGTTGATTGACAACCATCATGGCGCGCTGAAACGTCTGGCAGACTACATCGCTGAACCAAAAGCTGCATCTGAATGTTTTGGGGTGCTGTTCAAAAGAAAGATAGGAGAGGCCGAATACGGTCTCGCATTGGTTGAATCGGTCGCCCATTTAAGCCACCTTTACCAAATGGGCCATGCCACCCGAACCCTCAGAGAAGCAGACGGTGCATGGGTATACCAAAGCAAAAGGTAGACTTGGATGGATCACATGATCAAAACGGCAGCCGAGGCAGTTGAAGCTGACGCACTGCCCAAGTGTTACGAAAGCCATACGAATCCTGCGCAGCGCAAGATTGAAATCGCGGAAATACCAAAGGCCATCAGCGAAAAGCCGGTGACGCAGAAAAGCCCTGCGCAATGGGCCTATGAGCGCACGGTGCTCTATCTCAAGAACTTTGAAGAACAGCTCGATAATGAACATGAGGTCGCAATGGGTTTTACCGGTGGCGATGCGGGCGTGCTGCGGATTGAGGGGATGGGGTATTTCGACCCTGATATCGTGACCTTTTACGGGACCGATGGCGACGGTGGGCGCACCCAGTTGGTGCAGCATGTCAGCCAGTTGAACGTGATGTTCCGCACTTTGCCCAAGGCAGACGACAGCAAGGCCCCAAACCGCATTGGATTTCGGCTTTTTGAACATCTTGACCAGGTGCCGGACAAGACCAGCTGATGCATCTGTGCCTGAGGCGCTTTGACCGCGTGACAGGGCATTGGAAATAGGATAATCAGCCGCAAACGATTTGCAAAAGGGACTTCGACATGGCCGATCATGAGCATGGCAGCATGGACTTCACAGCACAGGAAAAGACATTTGACGGTTTCATGTCTTTTGTCACCAAGACAGTAATCGCGATTGTCGTGCTGCTGGTGCTGATGGCGATTTTCATCCGCTGATCAGATGAACTTCAGGTTGCCTATAGTCGGGGGCTGCCTTGCGGTGGCCTTTTTGGCCGGATGTTCGGTGGATAATAACCCCGACAGTTCGCTGCAAGAGGTGGCCGCAGCTGCCTATCGCAGCGCAGAGCCACCGTCTTTGACCGTCTTTACGATGGTCAACAACCGCACCGGTGACGGTGGACATTCCGCCTTGATGGTCAACGGGTCGCAGCGGGTGATCTTTGACCCGGCGGGTTCGTTCCGCGATGACCGCCTGCCGGAACGGGGTGATGTGCTGTATGGCGTCACGCCGGCCTGGCTTCAGGCCTATAAATCGGCCCATGCCCGGTCAACATTCCACGTGGTCGCCCAGGAAATTCCCGTGACAGCCGCGCTTGCTGAACAGGCTTTGCGTCTGGTTCAGGCCAACGGGCCTGTGCCGGGGGCGTTCTGTGCGAATGCAACGACGGGCATCTTGCGCCAATTGGATTCGTTTCAGGGGGTCGACAGCACGTTCTTCCCCGCCAAGCTGATGGCGCAGCTTGAAACCTTTCCCAATGTCTCGACGACCAAGCTTTTTGAAAACGATGACGGCGATGTGATTGATGCGGTGCGTGCCGGTCAGTTGGCCGCGCTGCCTCAGCCCCAGCAACCGGGGCAGGCCGGCCCCTTCGCCGAAGTCAGAAAACTACCCTAGCAGATAAAGCACGGAGTAGAGCACCGTCGCACCGGACAGCATCGCGGCAAGAACGCTCTTGGTGATCAATCCTACCGCAAATGTGGTGGCCGCAGCAGCAAGGCGGGCTGGATCGGTCTCTCCTGATGTTGCCGAAGGCCACAGGACTTGCGGTGCGACAAGCGCAGGCAGCACCGCGACGGCCGTGTACCTCAGATGGCGCAGCAGCCAGGCTGGCATCGCACGGTGCCCCACCAGACCTGTAAAGACAAAGCGCAGGAAAAAGCTGCCCAATCCAAGACCGATGATCACGATCCAGAGGGTTGTCTTGTCGATCATGATGCACCCCCCTTGCGCCGTTCCATCCACCATTCACATTGGGCACCTGCGACCATGCCGATCGCACCGGCGATAATGATTCCCAGCGAATACGGCACATCCACCGCCAGCAGGCTGACAACCACCGCCACGAATGCCGCAACCACATGGGCCAGCGTGCGAAACATCGGTGCGATCATGGCCAGAAAGGTGATCGGGATGGCGAAATCCAGCGCCCAGCTGTCGGGTACCTGTGCCCCAATCACCGCGCCCGTCAGCGTGCCTGCATACCACAGCACTGCCACCGGCGTGACCGCGCCAAAGAAATAACCCATCCTTTGCGGCACGGTCATCTGTGGCTCTTTTTCGAATTTCGCAATGGCCAAGATATAGGATTGATCCACCGTCAGATAGGCCGCCAGGGCACGCTGCCAAATGGGGGCCGCACCGATATAAGGCGTAAGCGAGGCGGAATACATTGCCATCCGCAGGTTCACCGCCAAAGCGGAGGCCAGAACGATGAATGTCGGGGCCTCTTCTTGCAAAAGCTGCAGGGCTGTGAACTGCGCGGCACCGGCGATCACCAGAAAGGAAAAGGCAAAGGTTTCAACCACGCTCAGCCCCGCCTCGACAGAGACAATGCCAAAGAGCATGGAAAACGGGATCACCACCAGAATGAAGGGGGCCGCGTCGCCAAGTCCCCTCAGGTAGGCGGATTTTGAGGTGGTGGAGGTCATGGGATGCCCTTAGGTTACGGGGTACTCGTAGCGCCAACGCCAAGGGGATACAATTGGCCCAGAACCCTGATGTAGACGATTACCTGATTGCACCTGACCCACAGGCGGTGCGCCTGACACGCGCGGTGCAGGGGCGCGACCATACCGGCGCGGCAACAACCATCCGCGTGGTCGAAGAGCGCCCCTTGACGATCTATCTCAATGCGCAGGAAATTGTCACCGCGATGACCATCGGTGACTATCCCGAATACCTGGCCCTTGGGTTCCTGCGCAATCAGCACATGCTGCGCCCGGACGAAGAGATCACCGGCGTCGATTATGACGAAGAACTGGAAGTCGTCGTCGTGCGCACCACCCGCGCGACCGATTACGAGGATAAATTGCAGCGCAAGACCCGGACCAGCGGTTGCGCTGTCGGCACGGTGTTTGGCGATATGATGGAAGGGCTGAGTGATGTGAAACTGGCCGATACGCCGGTGCGTACCTCGTGGCTTTATGCGCTGTCGGCCAAGATCAACCGCACGCCATCGCTCTATCTGGAAGCGGGGGCCATTCATGGCACCGTGCTGTGTCAGGGCGACAGACCGCTGGTCTATATGGAGGATGTGGGCCGCCATAATGCCGTCGACAAGATTGCGGGATGGATGCTGTCCGAACGCGTACCCGCCGCGGACAAGATCCTGTATACCACGGGTCGGCTGACCTCGGAGATGGTGATCAAGACCGCGATGATGGGGATCCCTGTGCTGGCCTCCCGCTCTGGCTTTACCGCTTGGGGGGTGGAAATTGCCCAAGAGGTGGGGCTGACCCTGATTGGCCGGATGAAGGGCAAGCGTTTCGTCTGTCTCAGTGGTGAGGGGCGGCTGATCCGCGATGCCGATCCTGACCAGATCGCCGAAGAGCCGAAACGCTCTGGCCGCAAGGGGGATGGACAATGAAACAACCTTTGGGCGTCATCCTTGCCGGGGGACAGGCGACGCGAATGGGCGGCGGTGACAAGGGATTGCTGCACCTTGGCGGCACGCCGCTTTTGACCCGGGTGATTGAGCGGCTGGAGCCGCAAGTGGCGGATCTGGCATTGAACGCCAATGGTGATCCGGCACGGTTTGCGGATTTTGGCCTGCCGGTCCTGCCCGACAGTATCGACGGTTTTGCAGGCCCGCTGGCGGGCGTGCTGGCCGGGCTTGATTGGGCTGCGGCCCAAGGGGGCGAAACCATCGTGACAGCGGCGGCAGATACGCCCTTTTTTCCCTGTGATCTGGTGCCCCAGCTGCTGCTGCGCGCCGAAGGGATGACCCATCCGCTGGTTCTGGCTGCCACACCGGATGCCAAACGCGGCACGGCCCGTCACCCCACCTTTGGGCTTTGGCCCGTTGCGCTGCGCGATGATCTGCGTGCGGCCCTTGCCGGGGGATTGCGCAAGGTTGTCCTATGGACCGAAAAACATGGCGGGCGCGAGGCTGTGTTCCCGCAGGAAGAGGCGTTCTTTAACGTGAATACCCCAGATGATCTGGCACAGGCGGAGGCGATGCTATGAGGCTTTACGGCGTGGTTGGCTGGAAGAACGCGGGCAAGACAGGCCTGATGGAACGGCTGGTGACTGAAATTACCGGCAGGGGCATCACGGTTTCGACCGTCAAACATGCCCACCACAGCTTTGACGTGGATCATCCGGGCAAGGACAGTTTTCGCCACCGCGCGGCGGGTGCCACGGAGGTGCTATTGGCCTCGCGCAACCGATTTGCCCTGATGCACGAGCTGCGCGATGCGCAAGAGCCCCGTTTGGATGATCTGCTGGCGCGGCTCAGCCCGGTCGATCTGGTTCTGATCGAAGGGTACAAGCGCGACAGCCATCCCAAGGTGGAGGCGCATCGCGCCGAAACCGGAAACCCGCTGATCGCACCGGAAGATCCTACCATCCGCGCCGTTGCAAGCGATACAGCGGTCGATCTGGACCGCCCGGTCTTTGATTTGAACGATACCAAGGCGATTGCCGATTTTATCCTGTCAGAGGTTGGCCTTTGACCTCGTTTGATACGATCGTGATGGTGGATTGGTCGGGCGGCAGTGACCGTGGCCCCACCCCAAAGAAAGACGCAATTTGGGCGGCAGTGAACCGCGCCGGATTGGCCGAGGAACCCGTCTATCTGCGCAACCGTCAGGTGGCAGAGGATTGGCTGGCAGAATTGTTCACCCAGGAACGCGCGGCCAATCGCCGGGTGCTGGCAGGGTTTGACTTTCCTTTCGGCTATCCTGCGGGCTTTGCCCGTGCCCTGACCGGGTCGGATGATCCGATGGCTGTCTGGGCATGGTTCGAGGCGCGAATGCACGACAGTCCCAAGGGCAATAACCGCTTTGAACTGGCGGGCGCGATCAACCGCAGCTTGGGGCAGGGTAAGGGACCATTCTGGTTTGCCCCGCCTTCCGTTCAGATTGAAGGACTGCCTGCCAACAAGACCGATTATGCCAACCCATTTGCCGAAAAACGCGCCAGCGAAACGCGCGCCAAGGGGGCGTTCAGCTGCTGGCAGATGGGCGGTGCCGGTGCCGTGGGCGGGCAGGTCTTTGCCGGGTTGCCGGTGCTGGCACGTTTGCGCCGCCAGTTTGACGCAGCGGTCTGGCCGTTTGAGCCTTTGGACAGGCCTGTGGCATTTGTTGAAATCTGGCCCTCTCTGACCGTTGGTGCGCCGCCCGAAGGAATGATCAAGGACGCGTGGCAGGTGACCGAAGTTGCCCGCCAGATCAGCGCATTGCCCCCTGACAGATTGGCGGCTGTATTGGACGTGACCCAGCCCGAGGAAGGCTGGATATTCGGCTTGGGCTTTGAGCAGGAATTGACCGCCCCCCCCTTGCGCAATGATTGCTTTGCCTTGCCGCCGGGGGTGCATTGGACCCCGGTCGAAGACGCGCTGGACCTGCTGCGCCACAGGCTTGCGCCGATCACGGGCATTCAGACCGCCCCGCTTGGTGCTGCCTTGGGTCGCATCGCGGCAAGGTCAGTCGTGGCGGGCCGGGACAATCCGCCGCTGCCCAACACGGCTGTGGATGGCTACGGTTTTGCGGGGGCGCGCGATGCGGGCGTATACGAATTGCCCTTGGTTGCGGGGCGCGCGGCGGCGGGCGATGCGCCAGCTGTGGTGCCCGCAGGCCATGCCATCCGCGTCCTGACCGGTGCGGCATTGCCACAGGGCGTTGATACGGTTGTTCTGCAAGAGGATGTTGTGCGCCTGGACGGTGCAGTGCGGTTTTCCGGCCCGGTCAAAGCGGGGGCAAATACCCGAAAAGCCGGTGAGGATGTCACCAAGGGCCAGACCATTATCGCCCAGGGGCGCAGGCTGACCGCTGCTGATCTGGCATTGCTGGCGGCGACAGGCGTCGCTGAGGTGGCGCTGCGCCAGCCGCTTCGGGTTGGGGTCCTGTCCACCGGGGATGAACTGGTCGAGGCGGGTGCCGCGGCGCAGGATGGTCAGATTTATGACGCCAACCGTCCTATGCTGTTGGGGCTGTTGGGGCAGTTCGGGCATGTTCCCGTCGATCTTGGCCGGGTGCCGGATCAGCGCGAAACATTGCGTTCACGGCTGGACACGGCAAGCCGGGATGTGGATGTGATCCTGACCAGTGGCGGTGCGTCAGCCGGCGACGAGGACCATGTATCGGCGCTGCTGCAAGAGGCAGGGGCCATGGCGCTTTGGCGCATTGCAATCAAACCGGGCCGGCCCTTGGCGCTGGGCATGTGGGACGGCGTGCCGGTCTTTGGCCTGCCGGGCAACCCGGTTGCGGCGATGGTCTGTACGTTGGTCTTTGCGCGCCCTGCGATGGGGCTGTTGGCGGGTGCCGATTGGTCAGAGCCGCAAGGTTTTAAGGTGCCTGCCGCCTTTGGCAAGCGCAAGAAGGCCGGGCGGCGGGAATACCTGCGCGCCCGGATGCGCAGCGGTCAGGCAGAGGTTTTCGCCTCCGAAGGATCGGGGCGCATCAGCGGGTTGAGCTGGGCCGAAGGTCTGGTTGAATTGCCCGAACCTGCCGCAGAGATCACGCCGGGTGACATGGTGCGGTTCATTCCCTACAGCAGCTTTGGAATTTAGGGCTTTCAGGGTGTTCGAAAGACCCTGAACCCATTCACGCTGCGGTACGTGAAAGATGTCGACGTGTCAGTCAAACGTGCCCGCACATCGCCCCAGCAGCATAAAGGCGCGGGCTGTGCGGGTATCGGCAAGCGCGGATATCTCGCTGTCCGTGGCGCTCTTTTCGAACTCGGAGAATGTCTTGTCAAAACGGCGCAGGAAATGGTGCGCGGCATCGCGGAAAATCGGATCCTGCTTCATCCGGGCATTTGTCAGCGCCAGCGATGACCGGTCCCGGATCCCACCCAGGGCGGCAATTGGACGTCCCCGCACCCCTTGACCAAAGTGCCGCCAGATTTCGCTGCGCGCACGGTCAGGACGCAGATCGTCCATATAGATGCCATCCTGGCTCAGCAGTGTCAGGACGTCCTGTGCCGCCTGAACCAATTGCGAGGTCAGCCTGTCCTTCAGGGCGCGCCGCAGAGCGGCAAAGCCGGTTTCGTCCTCTGCCGTCTCAGGGAAATTCAGGGCGCGGATGAAATCTTCGTTCGACAGCGAAACCGCCATGTCGCTGGCCTGGGTGCCCAGGGCCAATGTTGGTTGATCATCGTTCAGCTCGACCACGGGTTTGGCCAAGGGACGGCTGCTTTCCTCGCGTCTGCTTTGAAAGGTAGCCAGCGCCGTTTCGGTTTTCCGCGCGGCCGCTGCAATTTCATCGAGCTTGCGAGAGACCGACGGCTCACTGCGCAGATTGTTGCTTTGTTGTTGGGTCAGATAGGCCTGCCGGATGGCATCAATGGCCGCCTGCAAACGCTGGCTTTCTTCGCGCATGACGCGGCTTGCCTTGGCCGCCGTCGCCGCGACCCAGATCATCGCCACTGGCATGAACACGGCCAGCATGGTCATCAGGAAACGCAGACTGTCTGCCCCGTCCCCGGCAGGACTGTCATCTTTCATGATCAGAAAGAAGAACACAGCGCCCAGCAGCCATATGGCGCTGAGAACCAATGCGATGATTTCGATCCCCGTGATCGTCTCCACCTTTGGTTTGTCATAGATACCAAGGGGGGTTGGGCGCGCAGAAATGCCACCCGCGGTCGGTCGCGCCTGCTTGGGGGGCTCCGCTGGATCGGGGGTCTCAGCCATGGGTGTGCTCACGCTCAGGCATAGACGATCTTGAGAACCTCGTAGGATTTGCCGCCACCGGGTGTTTTGACCTCAACGGAATCGCCTTCTTCCTTGCCAATCAGGGCGCGGGCAATGGGGGATTTGATGTTCAGCAGACCTTCTTCGATCTTGGCCTCATATTCGCCCACGATCTGATAGGTTTTTTCCTCGTCGGTGTCTTCGTCCACCAGGGTCACGCGCGCGCCGAATTTGATTGCGCCGGACAATTTGGACGGATCAATCACCTCGGCAAGCGAAATGGCACCTTCCAGCTCCTTGATGCGGCCCTCGATAAAGGACTGCTTTTCCTTGGCGGAATGATATTCGGCATTTTCCGACAGGTCGCCATGTTCGCGCGCCTCTGCGATCGCCTTGATGATGGCGGGGCGCTCTTCGGTCTTGAGCTGCTTGAGTTCCGTCTCAAGGGCGGTATGCCCTGCGCGGGTCATAGGGATCTTTTCCATGGGCGTTTGTCCACGTCATGTGGGCCACGCAGCGGATTATTTGCTGCGCAGCCGTTTGCATATCAGGCTGACGTTTACCTGACCCAAAGTGGGGTGCAAATGCAAGAGCGCTTTGCCACCGGGCGTGCGGACCGTGGCAAAACACACAATGCCTGCAATTTGCATCATGATGCGTCAAACGCCGGACAAATTGTCCGACCCGTCCGGATTACGGTGATTTTACCTAGGGTCCCGATTGCATTGCGGGTCCGCGTGGTTTAGCCAAATCCAAACCTTTTTAGCCCCGGAGGAAACCCTAGCCATGGCCGAAATCGAACGCGAAGCAATGGAATATGACGTGGTCATCGTGGGGGCAGGCCCTGCTGGCCTGTCAGCCGCGATCCGTCTGAAACAACTTGATGCCGATTGCTCTGTCGTCGTGCTCGAAAAAGGCTCCGAAGTGGGCGCGCATGTCCTGTCTGGCGCGGTTCTGGATCCTTGCGGCATCGACGCGCTGATCCCCGATTGGAAAGCCAAGGGCGCGCCGATCACGGTGCCGGTAAAGGATGATAATTTTTACATGTTGGGAGAGGCAGGCCAGCTGCGCATCCCCAATTTCCCCATGCCGCCGCTGATGAACAACCATGGCAACTACATCGTATCCATGGGCAATGTCTGCCGCTGGATGGCCGAACAGGCCGAAGAGCTGGGCGTCGAGATTTTCCCCGGCATGTCCTGTTCAGAGCTGGTCTACGGCGAGAATGGCGAAGTCAAAGGCGTGGTTGCCGGCGAATTCGGCATCCAGAGCGATGGCACCAAGGGGGACGGCTATGAGCCCGGAATGGAGCTGCATGGCAAATATGTGTTCCTCTCCGAAGGCGTGCGCGGCAGCCTGTCCAAGCAGGTGATCGCCAAATACGATCTGGCAAAGGGCAAAGAGCCGCAAAAATACGGCCTTGGCATGAAAGAAATCTGGGAAATCGACCCAGCCAAGCACAAAGAAGGTTCTGTTACCCACACAATGGGCTGGCCGCTTGAGGCCAAGGCAGGCGGTGGTTCATTTATCTACCACCTTGAAAACAATCAGGTTTACGTCGGTTTCGTGGTTCATCTGGGTTACAAGAACCCCCATGTCTTCCCTTACATGGAATTCCAGCAGTTCAAACATCACCCGATGGTGGCAGAGCTGCTCAAGGGGGGCAAACGCATCGCGTATGGTGCGCGTGCCATCACCGAAGGCGGGTATCAATCGATGCCCAAGATGGTTGCACCGGGTGTGGCGCTGCTGGGCTGTTCGGTTGGTATGGTCAACGTGCCCCGCATCAAGGGCAACCACAACGCCATGTTGTCCGGCATGGCCGCGGCAGAGGCGGCGCATGCTGCCATCCAGGCGGGCCGTTCGGGCGATGAATTGCCTGACTACGAAAAAGAAGTGCGTGAGGGTGCCATTGGCAGCGACCTGAAGAAGGTGCGCAATGTCAAACCCTTGTGGTCCAAATTCGGATTGACGGCTTCCTTGGCGATCGGTGGCTTTGACATGTGGTGCAACACATTGTTTGGCGCATCGATTTTGGGCACCATGCACCACGGAAAATCCGATGCCGAGGCCACAGAGCCTGCGTCAAAGCACAAGGTCATCGACTATCCCAAGCCAGACGGCAAACTCAGCTTTGACCGCCTGACGAATGTGGCGTTTTCCTTTACCAACCACGAAGAAAGCCAGCCTGCGCACCTCAAGCTGACGGATGCGGATGTACCGGTGAAGGTGAACCTTGCCAAATATGCCGGGCCATCGGCGCGCTATTGTCCTGCAGGGGTTTATGAATTTGTCGAGGAAGACGGCAAGGAGCCGCGCTTTCAGATCAACTTCCAGAACTGCGTGCATTGCAAGACCTGCGACATCAAGGATCCGAGTCAGAACATTACCTGGACCACGCCGCAGGGCGGTGACGGCCCCAATTACCCCAATATGTAACCCCACCCTTACATGTGGGCGGCATCATGCGCGGAAACAGGCGGGGGCATCCCCGCCTTTTTCTTGTGCAGCCGCTCGCGGTACTGTGATGCGACACGGGCTCCCATTGCGCTTGGGATCAGACCTGCTAGCTTCCGGCATAAGCAAAAGAGGCAGTCAGAATGTTCAGAAACGTTTTTACCGGCGTAGCAGCACTGCTGCTGACCGTGGGACCGATGTCACAGGTATCGGCACAATCCATTGCGGGGGCTTATCTGGCCGGGCGTCATGCCGCCGTTAACAGTGACTACCTCGAAGCTGCGCGTTATTACGGCGATGCGCTGGCACGTGATCCCAGCAACATCGAACTGATGGAAAGCACGATATTGTCCCAATTGTCCCTGGGGCAGATTGGCAAGGCCGTGACATTGGCCCGCTTTCTTGAGGCCAAGGGCCAGAGCTCGCAAGTGGCGCGCATGGTCATGACCGCCGAGTTGGCCAAGACCGAAGACTATGCCGCATTGCTGGAACGCGAACCTGACAACAGCGGCATCGGCCCTTGGGTCGATGGGTTGGTCAAAGCGTGGTCGCATATGGGTGCGGGCGATGTCACCTCTGCGATGGCCATGTTCGACGGGCTGAGCGAAGAGGCCGGGATGCGGGGTTTTGTCCTTTATCACAAGGCGTTGGCACTGGCGAGCGTGGGGGACTTTGAAGGGGCGGCAGCCATTTTTGCAGATGATGGCGCTGGATCTGCAGGGCAGACCCGTCGCGGCGTTCTGGCCCATGTCGAAGTCTTGATGCAGCTTGACCGCCATGAAGATGCTTTGGCGGTGCTCAGAAACAGCTTTGGCAATGCCACGGACCCGGAACTGGACCGGCTGGTTGCGGCGCTTGAGGCGAAAGAGGCCATTCCCTTTACCCATGTGCGCGACGCGACAGCCGGGATCGCAGAGGTGTTTTTCACCTTCGCAGCTGTGCTGAAATCCGAAGCGGCGGGGGATTATTATGTCCTGCTTTACGCGCGTATCGCCCGGTATCTGCGCCCTGACCATGTGGATGCTCTGCTGCTGACGGCCTCCTTGCTTGAGGAGTTGGGCCAGAACGAATTGGCGATAGAAGAATACAAGGACGTGCCGGCCGATGATCCGGCGTTCCATGTGGCCGAACTGGGCCGGGTCGATGCGCTGCGCCAGATGGGCAAGCAGGATCAGGCCGTTGAGGTGCTGGAACAACTGGCGCGCAGCCATGGGGACCTGGCTGTCGTGCATTCCACATTGGGTGATCTGCTGCGGGCCGAGGATGATTTTGAGGGCGCAATCTCTGCCTATGACCGGGCAATTGAACGGGCCGCTGAAACGGCTCCTGTGCGCTGGGTGCTCTATTATTCGCGCGGCATTGCCTATGAGCGGTCCGGCAACGAGGCCGCCTCTGAGACTGATTTTCGCGCGGCTTTGGCGCTGAACCCCGAACAGCCGCAGGTGCTGAACTATCTTGGCTATTCCATGGTCGAACAAAAGCGCAATCTGGATGAGGCGCTGGATATGATCGAACGTGCCGTCGCCGCCAGCCCCAACAGCGGCTATATCGTCGATTCGCTGGGTTGGGTGCTGTACCGTCTTGGCCGCTACGAAGAGGCCGTCGTCCAGATGGAGCGCGCGGTTGAACTTCTGGCGGTTGATCCGGTCGTGAATGACCATTTGGGCGATGTCTATTGGGCCGTCGGTCGCCACCGCGAGGCCGAGTTTCAATGGAGCCGTGCCCTGTCGTTCATCGACGAGGAAGACACCGACGGCGAAGCAGACCCGTTGCGCATCCGTCGCAAGCTGGAAGTGGGGCTCGACAAGGTGTTGGAAGAAGAAGGCGCACCCCCGTTAAAGACCGGCAATGACATCTGACGTCTTTGCGCCCGCCAAGATAAACCTGACGCTACATGTCACGGGACAACGTGGCGATGGCTATCATCTGCTTGATTCTGTGGTCGTTTTCGCCGATCTGGGCGACAGGTTGTCCTTTGCCCCGCAGGACCATCTGTCGCTCTCGGTTACGGGCCCTTTTGCAGCTGGCGTGCCCAGCGATAACCGCAATCTTGTCTGGAAAGCGGCCGTGCAGGCCGGGCTTGAGGCCGCCATAACGCTTGAGAAAAACCTGCCCCATGGGGCGGGGATCGGGGGTGGCTCTTCTGATGCCGCGGCGGTTCTGCGCCATGCGGGGGCGGGACAGGGGGCGTCGGCCTTGGGTGCGGATGTGCCTGTTTGTCTGATGCCTCGTGCCCAACGGATGCGCGGTATTGGCGATCGGCTGGATGTGATTGCAGACCTGCCACCGCTCTGGGCGGTACTGGTGAACCCCGATGTGCATGTGCCGACACCGCAGGTGTTCAACGCCCTGACAAACAAGGATAATACGCCAATGCCGGCGGTGTTGCCCCGGTTTGGCACAACGCGCGGGCTGATCGACTGGCTGGCGGATATGCGCAATGATCTTGAGCCGCCCGCGATCATGTCTGCGCCTGAAATCGCAACGGTTTTGTCGGCCATCGCGGCCAGCGACGGCGTAGGGCTGACCAGGATGTCTGGTTCAGGCTCCACCTGTTTCGGGCTGTTCGAGACAGCGCTCGCAGCACAGGCCGCGATGCGCAGACTGTCTGCACATAGGCCCGACTGGTGGGTCCGCGCTTGCAGCCTTAGTTGATCCGCGCGACCACGTAATCGGCCAGATCCAGCAGCATGTCCTTGACGGGATGCGCAGGAAGCGCACCCAGCGCCGTCTTGGCCTTTTCCGCCCACGCCAGCGCGTCTTGCCGGGTTTCCTCAAGCGTTCCGTGCTTGTGAAGCAAGCTTAGCGCGTGATCCAGATCACCCTCTTGCTGGCGGCCCTTTTCGATGGTGCGCACCCAAAACTCGCGCTCTTGGGCATCGGCCTTGGCGACGGCCTTGATCACCGGCAAGGTCAGCTTGCGTTCGCGGAAATCATCGCCGACGTTCTTGCCGGTTGCATCGGTCTGTCCTTGATAATCCAACAGGTCATCGACGATCTGAAAGGCAATGCCCAAGGCGTCGCCATAGTCAAAGAGCGCCTGTATTTGTGCAGGATCTGCATCCGCGATGACACCGCCAACTTCGGTGGCGGCAGAAAACAATGCCGCCGTCTTGCCGCGCACAACCTGCAGATAGATGCTTTCGTCGGTCGCCAGATTGCGCGCCGCCGTCAGCTGCAGCACCTCGCCCTCGGCGATGGTGGCAGAGGCGTTTGACAGAATGCGCATCACCGGCATCGATTCCGGTTCGGTCATCAACTGAAAGGACCGCGCAAACAGGTAATCCCCGACCAGAACTGATGACTGGTTGTCCCATAGCAGGTTGGCCGTAGGCCGCCCCCGGCGCTGCTCGCTTTCGTCCACCACATCGTCATGCAGCAATGTTGCCGTGTGAATGAACTCAACCGTCGCGGCCAGATGAATGTGGTAAGGCCCGTCATAGCCGCACATCCGCGCGGCCGCGAGGGTCAGCATCGGACGCAGGCGCTTGCCGCCTGCCTCTACCAGATGCGCCGTCACTTCCGGGATGCGGGGGGCATGTTTTGACGCCATCCGTTCGCGGATCAATGCCCCGACCTTGTCCATGTCCGATGCCAGATAGGCAGCCAGGCGGTCATGCGGTTTGGCGATTGTTTCGCTATTCATTCAGAATACCCCATTATTCACCCCTCACGGAGGCTCGACAATTCGGCCAAACTGGCCCACATCTTTGATATGAAGGAACTTTTACGCACAAACGACCTGACCTTGATCGCCTTTGCTGAGGCCCTTCTTCGCGGTGAGGATATAGACTGCTTCGTGATGGACGTAAACATGAGCGTCCTCGAAGGGGGCATCGGTATTTTTCCCAGACGCCTGATGGTGCATCCCGATGATCATGAGGATGCAAAACGCGTGTTGCTGGACAATGAGATCCCGCTGGGCCTGTGACGGATCCGGGCCAAAATGATCTGACCCATGATGCCTATCTGGGCGGGCGGCTGCGGTTGTATCAACCCCGTCACGGATACCGTGCCGGTCTGGATGCGGTGCTGCTAAGCGCCTCTGTTTGTGCAGAAAAAGGGCAGCAGGTGCTTGAGCTTGGCTGTGGGGTGGGGGCGGCGATCCTGTGTTTGGGAACACGGGTGCCGGGGCTGACCCTGACCGGGGTTGAACGGGACCCGGCCTTTGCGGCGTTGGCACGGCGGAACGGCCGCGCGGGGCTTGAGGTGGTTGAGGCCGACCTTGCTGATCTGCCCTTGGATGTGCGCCAGCGACAATTTGACCATGTCTTGGCCAACCCCCCCTATTATGACCGTGGTGCCTCTGTGCCTTCGGATGATCCTGCGCGCGAAGCGGCCCATGGGGCAGAAACGCCATTGGCGACATGGGTCAAGACAGCAGCCAAGCGGCTTGCACCGAAGGGCCAGGCGCATTTCATTCATCTGACGGAACGGCTTCCTGATATTCTGGCCGCCTTGCCGCATGAAATGGGCAGTATCGAGGTGCTGCCCCTTGCCGCAAGGCAGGGCCGTGCCGCAGATCGCATGATCCTGCGGGCGCGCAAGAACGGGCGCGGGGCGTTCCGGCTGCATGCGCCCCTGATCCTGCACCAGGGCGACCGGCACGAACAGGACGGCGACAGCTATGCCCCCGAAATCCGCGCTGTTCTGCGCGACGGGGCCCCGCTGGTTTTCTGAGCAGCATTAAGCAATTTTTTACCAACATCCTGCTTATGCTGCAGGGCGGCGTGACACATGCGTCAAACTGTGTTCCACTTGAATTCCACACTTACCCTAAGGAGGATTTTATGGCTCTTACTGCACATCTGGAGACCCTGAAGCGTAAACATCGTGAGATGAGCGAGGCTGTCGAGGCGGCCCAACGCGCACCGGGTATTGATGATCTGCACGTTGCAACCATGAAGAAAGAAAAGCTGCGTCTAAAAGAGGAAATAACGCGACTTTCAAGCTAGCCTCAGCTGTCATAGCATTCTTGGAATAGCTGACAGTTTATCTGCCGCATAACAGGTTGAAACTTTTGACTTTAAACCGCGTTAAGAGTTTCAGCGCAATTTCGAAATGCTCTAGGGACGAAGACTGGCACGTGCTGCAGCCACAGCACCGCCTGTGATCAAAAGCGCCGCCCAAAGCAGGCTATAGCTTGGGGCGGCAACTCCGGCCAAGACCAAAACAAGCGTGGACAGCAAAGGGGCGGCATAGGAACTGGTGCCCAACAGCTGAATATCGCCCTGTTTGACCCCAATATCCCAAACAAAAAACGCAAGGCCAACCGGCCCGAGGCCCAGGCCCGCAACGGATGCCCATCCCAGCGCCGTAACGGGAAATACTGTTTCCTCGAAAACCAGATGCAGGGGCAGCGACAATGCCGCCGTGGCCAGGCAAAATACGCCGACGGTGGCCGTGGGTGCATCGCCGACAAGGCGCGACAATACCGAATAGCTGGACCAGGTCAGCGCACAAAGAAAAGCCAACCCGTAACCCAGCGCATATTGCGCCGAAAAACCATTGCTGCCGCCCAGAATAAGCAGCGCCGCGCCGCCAAACCCGATTGCCGCGCCGATCAGGTGGCCCATGCGAAAACGCTCTCCGGGCAGCAGGCCGGAAAAGACCACGATCAACAGCGGCCACAGATAGGCGATCAATCCCGCCTCTGCCGCAGGGGCCAGCCTGAGCGCCGAGAAATAAAGCGCGTGATATCCAAACAGGCCCAGGGTGCCCAGTACATAGACCTTTAACGGAACCTTGCGCAGACTGGCCAAGGCACCGGTCTTCGCGGCCCAGATCAGGCCCAGCGTGCCACCCAACGCAAAACACAAGGTGTTCAGCAGCAGCGGCGGGGTCGGCGCAGAGCCCACCGTGAACAGAGCCAGCAGCGCCCACAGCAAAACCGCGACAAAACCTATGGATGTGGCGCGCATGCGGGTCATCAGCTGGATATCCGTTCTATCATCTCAAATCGTTTCGCGATCTGCGCTGTCTTGTCAATCTCACGCAGCATCCACCGTTTGAACGCGTCAATCTGGGGCCGCGTTTCTGTTCCGCTGGCACAGAGAAAGCGGAACTTTGCACCGGTGTTCAGGGCCTTGCCATAGGGGGCCACAAGGCGGCCGTCGGCCAGATCCTTGATCACCACGGCACGGCGGCCCAAGGCCACGCCAATGCCCGCAAGTGCCGCGTCAACAGCGTGATCTGCCTGGGAAAACCGTGGTCCATTCGGGGTAAGGGGCGCGATGCCCATCCCCTTTGACCAGGCGACCCAATCAGCGGGCGGGTCCAGGAAATCAACTGATTCATCCGTGATCAGCACCGCCTCATGCAGGCTTTGCGGGGTTGGAAAACGGGCGGCCATGTCCGGCACCATCACAGGCGTCACCCATTCCTCTGCCAGAGGCAGGGAATACAGACCCGGATCAGGGCCATAGCCAAATCGGATGGCCACATCAATATTGTCCCGTCCAAAATCCATGGCCCGCAAAGAGGCTGAAAACCGCAGCTCTATCTCGGGATGTTCCTGGGCAAATTCAAACAGGCGCGGGGCCAGCCATTTGGCGGTAAAGGCAGGGCCCGCCGTCACCGTGAGGGTCTGATGATCCAGCGCACGCTGCGCTGCCCGCCAGCCCGCAGTCAATGTCTCAAAGGCAGATTTCGCATCTACGGCCAGTGCGCGGCCCGCATCGGTCAGCTCAACCGCCCGGTTCATCCGTTTGAACAGCGGCGCACCCAGATGTTCCTCAAGCGATTTGATCTGAAAGCTGAGCGCGGCTGGCGTGACGTGCAATTCTGCGGCAGCCTTCGCAAAGGACATATGCCTTGCGGCGGCGTCAAAGGCGCGTAGGGCGGTAAGCGGAGGCAGGCTTGCAGTCATTTCACTTAAGTACAGCTTAACTGATGCATTGGAAAGTCTCGTTTGTCAGCATGTGATGCTAGGCGCATATTAGGATCAGTTCAGAAACACCAATGTACCCCGGCACAAGGAAATTCAAAATGTTCGAAGCAACCGTTAACCCCGCTGCCCGCAACGCCATGCAAGACGCCCATGCCGCACGCGGCGAGGCGATGGTGTCATTCCTCAAGTGGCTCTTTCCCCAAACTTTCCGCTGAAGGCCTGCAGACTTCTTACGGAATGAAAAAGGGCGGCTCTGATGAGCCGCCCTTTGTTGTTTCGGGTCGTTCTGGACCTGTGCCGCCCTTAGACGACAAACTGCGCCCCGTTGGCAGAGATGGTCGAGCCGTTGATAAAGCCCGCATCATCCGCAACAAGGAATTTGACCGCGCGTGCAATTTCCTCTGGCTCGCCCAGACGCCCTGCGGGGATCTGTGCGATAATGCTTTCGCGTACCTTTTCCGGGACGGCCATGACCATATCCGTGGCGATATAGCCGGGGCAAATGGCGTTGGCCGTGATGTTGGCGCGCGCGCCTTCTTGCGCCAGGGATTTGATGATCCCCAGATCGCCCGCTTTGGTCGCGGCATAGTTGACCTGTGCGAACTGACCCTTTTGACCGTTGATCGAAGAGATCACGACAATGCGGCCGAACTTGCGCTCGCGCATGCCGGGCCAGATCGGGTGGATGGTGTTGAACACGCCCGTCAGGTTCGTATCAATCACCTCGTGCCACTGCTGCGGCGTCATCTTGTGGAATGGCGCGTCGCGGGTGATGCCGGCATTCGCCACGACGATCTCAATCGGGCCAAGGTCCGCTTCGACCTGGGCAATCCCGGCCTGGGAGGATTCGTAATCCGCTACGTTCCATTTGTACGTCTTGATGCCGGTTTCTGCCGTGAACGCCGCCGCAGCTTCGTCATTGCCAGCATAGGTCGCGGCAACGGTATAGCCGGCTTCTTTCAATTCTTTGGAGATGGCGGCGCCGATGCCTCGGCTGCCTCCGGTAACAAGTGCAACACGGGACATAGAATTCCTCCGGTAGGTAATGTTATTGCGGTTTTTGTTTTGGGCGCGCAATTATCTTGCGCGCCCAAAGATACTTAGGGCCGTTCGAGGCACATGGCAACACCCATGCCGCCACCAATGCACAAAGTTGCGAGACCTTTCTTGGCACCGCGACGCTGCATTTCGAACAACAGGGTGTTCAGGATGCGTGCACCGGACGCGCCGATCGGATGGCCGATCGCGATGGCCCCGCCGTTGACGTTCACGATGGACGGGTCCCAGCCCATATCCTTGTTCACGGCACAGGCCTGTGCGGCGAAGGCTTCGTTGGCTTCGACCAGATCCAGGTCTTCTGGCTTCCAACCGGCTTTCTCCAGCGCCTTGCGCGATGCATAGATTGGGCCGACGCCCATGATCTGGGGGTCCAGACCGGCGGTTGCATAGGATACGATCCGCGCCAGCGGCTCGATCCCGCGCTTTTCGGCCTCATCCGCTGACATCAGCAAAGCGGCGGCAGCGCCGTCGTTCAGGCCAGAGGCGTTTGCGGCCGTGACAGAACCGTCCTTGGTGAAAGCGGGGCGCAGTTTCTGCATCGCTTCCATGGTGGCCCCATGGCGGATGTATTCGTCTTGATCGACGATGGTGTCGCCCTTGCGGCCCGGCACCGTGTAGGCGACGATTTCATCAGCGAATTTGCCAGCCTTTTGGGCCGCTTCCGCCTTGTTCTGTGATGCCACGGCAAATTCGTCCTGCTGTTCGCGGCTGATCTGCCACTTTTCGGCGACGTTTTCTGCTGTCTGGCCCATGTGGTAGCCGTGGAAGGCGTCCCACAGACCGTCTTTGATCATTGTGTCGATCAGTTTCATGTCGCCCATTTTCTGCCCGGCGCGCATGGCCTGTGCGTGGGGGGACATTGTCATGTTTTCCTGACCACCGGCGGCAACGATGGATGCGTCGCCCAGCTGGATATGCTGTGCTGCCAATGCCACGGCCCGCAAGCCGGATCCGCAAACCTGGTTGATGGACCAGGCCGCAGC
>Ga0213861_10000461_pt1 | contig 35560 bp, 35 predicted proteins | sample PICome_4_FD_160110 | JGI IMG/M metagenome (GOLD analysis project Ga0213861, IMG submission 160110) | Coastal seawater microbial communities near Pivers Island, North Carolina, United States - PICO131 | ecosystem: Environmental > Aquatic > Marine > Coastal | place: USA: North Carolina... | reverse complement strand
ATCAAGTTCAGATAAATCTAGTGAAACATTATAACTAGATGCCCCAGCTTGGTTTGCAGAAAATGTTGCAGATCCATCAAGACCAGCACTTGTACTTAAAGTAAGAATACCATTGCCTGGACTTGGGGTATTAAATGTAATCTGACCATCATTATTTCTAGTTACTGTTGTTTCACCACTACCTACTAATTTAATAGTATCATCAGCTCCAGTTGACGCGTCTAAGAATAGATTTGGATTTGTATTATCACCATCTGTCTGTTGTGCTTTTAGTAAGTATGTTGTATTATCATCAGCTGGTGTTGTATATGAATAAGTGACTTTCTTTTGTGATGCATCAAATGCAACTGATAAATTACCACCTGCAGCAAACTCTATCCCATCTCCATGACCTACTGAGAATTGGTCTGTACTTGCATCGTTTTCAACTTGAAATACTGTTGCTTGAGATTGGTCTGTTGTTAAGTATCTTCCATCTAGGTCAACAGTTACTGCAGATAGCCCTTGACGTGAAAGTGTAAGAACACCATTACCAGTATTCCATGAAGCACCAGTAACAAAGTTATTTGCTGTTGATACTGAACCAAAAGATAGAGTACCAGCACCATCTGTCTGTAATACTTGGCCAGCACTTCCATCTGCACAATTTAATTCATCTACTGCAATAGAATTACTATCTAATTTTATTTCAATACCATTAGTATTTGCAACAGTAGAAATTGCATTACCACCTTGGAAATCTACAACTTCAGTTGATGTAATATTATCGTTACTACCCGAGTCGGCCTGTAGTGTCCAATAGTTATAATTATCTAGTGTTGGTTTACCAGTTACATTACCCCATGCAATGTTACCACTAAATGTTCCAGCAGTTAATGTATTTGAGCTTGGATTGTATAGTAAGTTATCATCATGTTCAACTCCACTATTTCCTGTCCCAGTTCCATCATGGAATAATAATCTTAAATTAGCACTCTCTGTATTGTTTTCTGTTACATAAACTTGAGTTGCAGTAGCAGCATTACCTGTAATACTTGATGAAATACTATTTGGCAATCTAGCATCTGCAATTGTTCCAGTTAGATAAGATGCAGCAAGATTACCAAGGAATGTAGGAGCCTGAATATTTTTATTAGACTCTAATTTAGTTCCTGTATGATTATAATTAAATGTTGCAGCGGCCGCATATTCACCAAAGGTAATTCCGGTTCCAGTATTTGCAGTACCAGTAGTAGAACCTTTACCTAATAGAATATTTTTATCTGTAATTTCTACATTTGTAGTATTGAGATATGTCGTTGTTCCTTGAACTTCTAAGTTACCTGCAATAATAACGGACGTTGTATTAGCACCAATAGTTAAATTGTTTGCACCAACTCCGTCAAAGATTGTTTTACTACCTGCAGTTAAATCAATGTCTGTTAACCCTGTAAGAGTAGTATCTGAACCACCTAGTGCGATTGTACTATTACCAATTGTAATACTTGAATTAGTTAATTTAGAATTTCCAATACTTCCTGCAAGTTTACTTGCAGCAATACTTCCGGCCAACATTGCATTAGTAATACCAAGAGCCTTAACTCTTAGATTATTACTACTTACTTCAATAGAGGAATTATCTACATTTACACCAAAATCAAAGTTCTGATTAGTAGAATCCCAACCTACTGTAATAGCAGTTTCTGTATTGGAAGTAATTAAATCTTTTGCATTGTAGAAAGTAACTACGTCAGCAGTATTAGCAACAGGAGCATTATCATTAGTAAGTCCAGCTAGTTGCCAAGCTCTATGAGAAGTATTATTAGCACCTGTGCCTACTCTACCCTCGCTCCATTGTAATACGGCATCTACTGTTGGTTGAACACTATTAGCAGTAATTTCACTTCTATCTACTTTTAAACCTTCTGTACTTGCAGTTGAATTTAATGTTATGAATGCCGTATTAAATGTTTGGGCACTACCAGCTCCTCCACCTAGTATGAGAGAACCACCTGATAAATTTATTGTTCCAGTAAATGTCTTTGTTCCAGAAATTTCTTGGTCTTGTGATAATCTCATTACACCATCATCACCATCATCATCTATATCAAAGTGAAGTTTTCCACTTGTATCATCATAGGTAACACTAATTCCATCTTCACTAGAACTATTAACCATCAATCCGACTATATCTTGAATAGCCTCATCTTTTAATGATACTGTGCCACTTGAAACTGTAAAGTCAGTAGATGTAAATTTAGCAACACCTTTATTAGTAGTTGATGCATCCTCTCCAGATATCTGTAATGTGTTATCATTAATATTAGTGTTAATACCTTCACCAGCACTTACTGTTAGAGTTTCTCCAAGAGCAATTGCATGAGCAGTTCCACTTTCTGCACCAATAGTAATAGTAGAATTATCAAGTTTAGCATTAGTTACATTACCATCTGTAATCTTAATAGTTGTAACTGCATCTGTTGCTAGTTGAGTTGTTCCAACTCCCCCATTTGCAATACCTACTGCATCGGCCGTAACATTAATACCTGTTCCTTGACCTACATTGAATGTTCTATTGGATGCAAGTGTTCCGCCACCTGTAAGACCACTACCTGCAGTGAGATTAAGTCCATTCAGAGCATCTAGTTCATCATTAAGATTTACTAATACTCCAGAAATTGTTGTTGCACCATAAGTAATTGCTTCACTACCTGTGGCTCTATATCCTTCATCATTACCAATCTCTGTTTCTATTAAACCAATTGCCGCTGTTACTGAACCTGCACCATTTGTAATATCTCCGACGAAATTTGCAGAACCAATTTCTGATTGTAATTCATTGATAGCCAATTTTACTGTTTGTGCTGTCGTTGTTAGTGCACCAATATCTAATGTACCTGTTACATCAAGATTTCCACCAACATAAGTATCCTTTGCAATTCCAACACCGCCGTCAATTCTAACTGCACCTGTAGTTGTACTTGTAGATTGAGTAGTACTATTAAAGTTAGTAACACCATTTACATCTAGTGTACTTCTTAGAGTTGTTCCGTTAAGAACATCAAGAGTAGAATCAATATCTGTAGCACCGTCAATGTTAACTGTTCCACTTAATAGTGTATTAACATTAACTGTTAAGTCTCCAGAGACTGTTGTATCATCTCCTGTACCATTACCTAGAGTATTATTACCTTGAGTAGCTAAATTACCTGTTAGAGTAGTTGCACCTGTAACTCCAAGTGTTCCTGCAATAGATGTATTACCACTAGTGTTTGCAACTGTGAATGCAGTACCATCTACTGCAATACCACCATTAAGACTTGCAAGTCCACCTACCGATAGAGTTAAATCAATAACACCTTGACCATCTACATTTAAATTGTTATCAACATCTAGGTCATTTGTGACTGTTAAGTTATTGGCAAAGGTTGCATTGGCACCATTACCTGTTATCATTGTAGAAGTACCAGATTTAATAAGAATATTATTGGTACCACTTACTTTGTCTATTTCTCCATATTGAGTACCACCGGCCTTTAGTGTTAAATTACCAGCACCCGAATCTAATATAACATCTCCAGCAGAATCAATAGTAAATGTCCCAGATGTAATATTAAATGCATTTGAACCTGCACTAATCTCATGTGTTGATGCATCGAATACTGCTTCAATTTCTCCGATGGCTCCAACCAAAGTAGCTTTATGTGATGTGGTTAATGATGTAACATCACCGATATCGCCTTGGATTTCTGTGATACCAGTTACAGCTGTTGTTGCTGTATAACCAGTAGCATTATTAATATCATTATGATTACCAAGTTCTGCTCTTAGTTCATTAATACCTGCTTTAAAGTCGTTAGCTGATAGACCAGTGAATGATACTCCACTATCATATAGATGTGTATCAATTTGGTTAAGTGCAGTTACTACTTCCTTTGTTGAATATCTTGATTGTAAATTTTCTACTGTTCCAATATCATCTTGCAATTCATTAACTGCATCTATGATATCTCCAGTAATAACTTTTACTGCCTGACCATTAGTAGCTGGTGTATTAAGTTCTACTATATGAGAATCAGCAGGAGATAGATTAGTAATATTTCCATGATTGGCTCCAGCAATAGTATTACTTAGGCCTAAGAATCTAATTATATTACCTTCGGCAAATACACCACTTATTGTTTTAACAAGTAAAGTAGTAGCATTAATATGATAAACTGTTCCGTACCAAGTACCATTTGCCTCTACACCTGCAACAGTAGTTTGAGCAGCACCTTGATAAGATAATGTACCTTCTGTAATATCAGTTAGAGTATTACTTCCTGTAAGAGTTATTGAACCTGCAATAGTAGGAACATGATAACCAGTAGCAGTTAAGTCTTGTACTAACTCTGTACCGGCCTTAGTAACTCTAATAGAGCCTACTTGATAAGATTCTACTATAAGTCTTATTACGTTTGCATTACCTATACTACCAGTACCATCTGTTAAATCTTGACCAGCATTAAAAGTACCACTTGTATTTTTAACCAATAGTTTCTTTTTGCCATCTACTATTGAAATACTTACTAGTGTTGCACTAAATCCACCTGATTGTGAAAGAGTAGAATCTGTTGCAAAACTTGCTGGAATAGTTGTACTATCCTTTAAGATAATATATCCGCCAGTATTATCAATAGTTATTTCAGGTAAGTGAGAAAATACTAAACTATTTCCGAAGAATTTTCCACCATTGGCAGTTGTAGCTGAATAAGAAAATACTTTATCTGCTAGTCTTGTAACATCAAGTGTTGTACTATCACCTTGATTAAAAGAAACTTCATTTGTCTTTTGTCTTAATTCTTCTAAAGTATTATTCTTTAAAACTTTTATATCATTTGCCATTATTTACCACCTAGTGTTTTAAGGAGTTCTTTTATTTCAGCCATATCGGCCTTTAAACTTTGAAATTCATCATTGAACTTCTGTTGATTTTTTATTTGATTTAGTCGATTTTCGTAACCATTCATATTAGTATTTATAACGGCATTACTATGGATATCTCGTTCTAATTCCAAATTGTCTTTTATTTTTACTCTTTCCATTTTATGTATTTGCAATTGCCCTTAGGTTTTTAACTGTAGGAACATAACAACTATTACTACTTCTTAATACAATCTTAATAGAGAAAGCATTGAATGGGAATCCTGCAGCCACCTGATAATGTGCTTCGTGATAATCGAATTCATTTTGATTAATTGGTAGTGGCAATAAAGGATTAACAAGAGTCCAGCCAATATCATCAAAGTCTATATCAGTATCATCTGTTGCTTTATAGTAAACATCAATGTTGGTGCCAGTAGGTCTATTTGTATCTAAGAATATATCTATATTACTACCGTCTGTATTTAGTATTACTTTCTTAGTAATATATTTTGCAACATTACTGGTACCAGTAGCATTAGTCTCTGCAACATAAGTACCCTTAGAAGTGTAACCAGCAACATTAGTAGTAGCATCATTAATTCTATTCTGAACACATATTGCTGATGTTCTATTTAAATCAATTACTGGAGATAGATTTTCAATTCCATTATTACTTAGTACAGCATTAATCTGATAAGTTCCTTGTTGAGTAATACTATTATGAGTTTTATTAATTTCTGATACGACTGCACTAGGCACTTCAAGTAGAGTATTCTGATTTGCAATTATAGGAACTGACGCTGTATTAGTATATAGTGTTTGTGCTGAATCACTATTTCCATCTAATGATTTCGTGGACATTCCAATATGACTAAATGTAATAGTAACATCGTCAGTTGGGTCTTCAGGATTACCTGGGAATTCAAGTGTCTGCGCATTAAGTCTGGTTAAATCATACATCTGATTTTCTGTAGCTGTAATCTCAACACCACCACCTCTTCTTCCATCTGCTACTGTTGAACTTTGTTGGTCATCTAATACTAGTACATAAGAATCATGTTCTGCCTTAGTTACTACATGAGAGCCATTAAATACTGTTCTAGCTAATCCATTAATAGTAGATGTAGTAGTAGGAATAGATAGTGTAACTTTATGTTGAGTATCCGTTCCATACATGCCATGATTTGGGTGTAGAACTCTAATTGTAGTTGTATCTGCACTTGCATCTTTAGATAAGAATATAAATGGATCTGCAACTAATTCTTTAGGTGGTACTACATCATTAACTAGATTAACTTGTGCAGATGAACCTGTAAAGGATGCTCTATTTAATTTGAATTTAAGGTCTTTAGTTTGTTCAGGAGTCCATGTTGAAGCATTTGCAGAAGTAAAGAATACCCCATTAAATGGCTGTTTAGTAATTCGGTAAGCATTATTAGTTAAATCAAACTTACTAGTCTCTGAAACATATACTTTATATACACTAGAGTTAGAAACAAGTACTATAGCATATTCTGTTCCTTCTTTAAGATATACTGGATGGTCCCAACTAATTGTAGTTGCAACGTCAGCATTACCAACACCATTATTTGCAGTCATATCTGATGCAACATTAATAGAAGTTGGATATACTACTGTAGATGCTCCTGGCACTTCTCTTTGAGTCGGTATACCATTTTCTACTTCTCTAATAGAAACATGAATTGGAATATTAGCATCTTTTATTGCAAAGAATAAGTCTACTGAAGTAGTAAAGATACCACCCTGAGTACTAACAACGAATGTTTCTGCAAGAGGGTCATAGTATCTAATTAATTCGTGAGTTGTTTCGCTACTTCTTTGTGTAACTGCATTAGTTTCACTTACTTCTCTAAAGGCAATTCTAGGAACTTTAGTAGAAATAATTGTTTTCTGATATGTTTCTAATACACCCTGTGAATAGAAGTTAACTGCTGCTTTAGTAGTAGAGTTAGCATCATTATTAACATTTGAATCAGTTAGTTTAAATTCTCTTGTTCCAGCCTTAAATTTTAATACATCATTTCTAGGAATAACAAATGACCCGATACATCTACCTGAGGCATCAGATACTAGTGCACCACTACTGCTTCCTGGATGGGAAGTCTTACCTTGATATGTGATAACATTTGCTCGGTCTGAGAATTCTGAGAATGAAGATTCTTGTCTACAATAAGCAGTAACATCTACTCCATTAAAGAATGCATATAATTTAGTAGATGGTTTTAATAGTTCTGCATCAAAGAAGATTTTTCTTGACCTCATAAATGGTATGAAATTAACTTCAACTACTACATTACCAATTTCCTTTGTCTCTCTGTCGAATGCAACATATGCATCTTGACCTGTTCTAGTTGCAGTTCCTGTTTGTGTAACAGCTCTAGTAGTAGTATTAACTTCTGCCCTAGCCTTACCTCTAGTATTTGCAACACCAGTTAATCTTTGACCTTCTCTACCTGAAACATTTTGTGTTCTTTGACTTATAATACCACCTACTGACCTTCCCGTCCAGTTAGTTTCCCATTCGTTCCATACTGTACCCAAAATACCTTCACTTTCTGCAGCAGTAACAAACTGGTCGAATGCACTTGTATCATCAATGATAATATCTGGTCTTTGGTCTACATCTTTCCATTCATCTGATTCTGGTGAGAGTCTAACTGTTCCGTCCCAGATTACTACATCATAAGGATTAACAAACTCTGCATATGAAGAGTATGGTTGATTTAGTTCAACTACATTTGTATATGGCATTGTAATAATACCACCTTTGGCAGACTTAACTGCAGTTCCACTATCTCCAGTCTTTCTGATGAGATTTATACTTCTTTCATCAAACTTAGGTCTTAATATACCTACATCTCTATCTACTGAAACATTATAGTCTGGATGTGATGCATCTCCGATACCATGGCCAAAGAAACCATCTACAATAAATCCATTTTTAAATCTTGCTTGACCACTTCCGTCAAAAAGTTGTGCTTCTGAAGCAGACTTTTCTAATAGAGAAAGTGAAGTGTAGTATTCTAATCTTTTAACACGAGAATCAATCTGGCCTATATCTCTCATTGTATATCTTTTATTATCAATCTTTTGTACTTTAACATCTTCTACACTAAAGACATAAGGATTTAAACTAATATTATAAAGATGAATGGCATTTTCTAGCCCTTCAGGTTCAACAGGATATAGTCCTGATTCACCTTTTACTACTTTATATGTTCCATCTTTTGCTAAGAATAACTTATCAATTCTTCCAACAAAGTGAGTTAGATTATATGAAATTGTGCCAACTGGAGGTAGCATGTTAAGTCCTGAGTGACCAGCACCTGTACTAAACTCTTGGCCTGTTGTTGTTCCTGACCTACCTTTCGTTGGTCTAAAATCTAAAACATCTCTTAGTGATTGGCCGTTATAAGAACCTATGTCAGCATAAGGAATCGCACCATAAGAATCAACTGAAAAGTAATTACCAGATTCATTATGAGTAAAACATTTAAAGGTTACAGTAAAGTTACCCGCAGGAAGAGTTTGACCACCTTTTAGAATTACTTTACCTCTATCATAATAGGAATCTCTTTGCCCGTTATCTAAAATAAACTTATCGGTTACTACATTATTTGCAGAATCTCTAATTTCTGTTAACTCTCTGATATCAACTTCATTTAATTCATAAATTGATTGAGATGAACTATAGGTAAGTGTTGTACTTCCATTATCTTTTGCAGTTTTGGTTTTTACTGAACCTGTAGTAATAGCACCAGTACATATAACGGTAATACTTGCCCCATCATTACTACCTAGAGAGCTTAATGTTATAGCTCCACCACCTACACCACTTACTATAGAGTCCGGTGCAGCCACTGCATCATTATTAGCTGATAGGTTTCCGATGTGATAAATAACATCATCATCATTTGCAAGTGAAACTCCTGACGGCATATTAATAGTTACGCCAGTGCCTGAAATAGTACCTGAAACTTTTACTCTTACATTATAAGCAGCAGTAAAATTGCCACCAGTCTTTAGTGTTTTTACCGCTGATGTAGGTAGATTATATACTAAACTATTATTACCAGTTTCAAACCTAGTTCCTAAAATACCAGTAGTAACTAAGCTAGATCCATTCCTTGCACCTAAATTAGCTTCAAAGTTAGTACCCTGAGAAACTTTTTGAACTGAACTAAAGCTTTGACCTGAATTCATTGTTACATCAAAGATGTATAATCTAAAGTGTTGTGGAGAAGCTGAATCATGTTCGAAGCCTCTTGCTCTAGCTGTACCTATAGTTGCACTACTTGAATTCTTTAAGTTTACTGTAGTAAAGTCATTAATGTCTGGTGTGCCTTCACACTCATTAGGGTCTAATTTAATATAGTTACCAAACCCAACTGATTGAGTAATACCATTAATTACTCTTTCATCAGATGTACCTCTACCCTTATCTATTACTATATGGTCAGTCTTGGTTTTTTCTATTCTACGGCCTTCGATATATGCAACACTTGGTTCAATACCAATTGCAAGTTTTGCATCATTACCACCTTGTGATTGAATTAGATAACCATTATTATTATTGGCATTTAAATGTTCTTTAATATCAAGAACGAATGGCGCAAGAATATAATCTCCAGATTCTTCACTTGTTCTTCTTTCAAATCTATCTGAAAGCCCAGTATTAATTGGAGTATCATCTTTCTTTACTATAATACCATTTTTAATATCTGCCAAATGAATATAATCATTAACAGATCTGCTAGCTAAACTAATATTCTCTTTAATTAGATTTAGATTGATAACATATCTATTTGCACCTGGCGCAGATTCATTTGGACTTCCTGTAGCATTATCTACTAAGTCACCATAACCTGAATCTAGGTTAGATTTAATACCACCTGTAATTTCTAGACCGAGAATATAAGTAGGAGTATTTGTGTACTTATCAAGTAAGATTGTTTCTGCTGGTACGTGAACAAAAGAACCATTTACGAAAAAGATACCTTCTTCAATTGCATATGCAGAACCAAACCCAATTGGATTTGCAACTGCTCCACTACCTGTTGATGAACTAATAGTGGCACTTACTACTGTACCTGATGTGGTTGAAATTACATCACCCTCTGAAAAGACTGATGTTGTTGTATTAGTACCAGAATTAACATATTCAAGATAAAGAGTATCAGGTTCTGCAGAACCATTAACTGTTTCTGCTGCAACTACATTTAATACTCTAGCCTTAAGACCAGCTGTATTTTGAATTTCTTTACCTAAGAAAGTGGAAAGATAAGCAGAAATGGCTGCACTGTTATGAGTGGCGTTTAATTTAATGTATTGATAATTACTAGCAAGTAATGTTTGTTTACCACCAAGTACTCTATCACCATCAGCAAATGTATACTGACCCAACTTATCAATTTGAGATTGTAGTGCAGTTTGTAATTGTGTTAATTCTCTTGCCTGGACTGCAAATCCTGGACGAAATAAAATCCTATGATAATTCTTTGTTTCATCAAAATCATCATAGTATGGTGCGCCGAATTTTTTTACATTTGTTATAGCCATTTATATTCTCTCTTTTTATATATTTATAGAACTTATTAGAATTCTATAATACATTTAATATCTTCAATCTGTGAGGCAGTTCTTGAAATAGGAGCTCTATTCTCAAGGAATACCAATTGTCCACTACCTTCAACAAATTCTGAATTTTGAACAGGGTGTGTAGCATCTGTAGAAGAGGTACCACCTGTTGGTAAAGTACCATTAATCTGTTCTGCTGCTCCTGAACTACCATCAGTAAATGATTTAAATCCAGTCTTTCTATTTTGGTAATAGTATAATCTTTTATTAGTAGTATCAATTTCTGCAAGGTATGCCTTAGCACCTGAAGTACCACCAGTAAGTAAACAGTCTACATTATATGCAGTAACATCTGCAGAACCATTCATCTGTAAGTATTTAAGACCTTTTAGAGTAGATGCAGTTGCAATTGTTGAAGTTGCTGCTCCATTAGCTTCTGATGTATGACCACTATCTGTATTTGTTGCTCTCTTAAAAGGATTCTTAATAATACCGATCTGTCTAAAATCATTACCTACAGTTAAGTCACCACCTTCTGCTGAATCTAATTGAGCATTAAGTGCAATATAGAAGGCACCTAGTTCTCTTACTGGGTCAACTCCATGACCTGAAGAAGGTGAAATGACTGCTCTTGCAGTAGCACCTGAGCCACCACCACCAGAAATTACTATATCAGCAATGGTATAATCGGTTCCTTTAGCAGTAACAGCAATACTTGCAACAGTTTGGTTCGAACCAGAACCTGCCATTGTTACTTGTGCAGCACTAACTGTTGCACCTGTACCATCACCCGAAATAGTTACTGTTGGTTTAGAAGAATATCCTGTACCTGCGGCTGTAACTTCGATTCTTTCAATACCTGCGGCAGTTGCAGAATCTCTGGAACCAATTTGCGATGACTGTTGTGGAAAATCTACACTTGTATTTGCAAGAGTTGGGGCCATTGCCAATGTTTTTACTGGCATATATGAATTAGTTAAAAACTTTTCTGAATCTGCAGTAGTAATAGTATACATATATTTCCATGTATATCCGTCACCTAAAGTAACTGGGTCAACTCCTGTATGAACTGGCTGTACTGATGTTACTGAATCACCTGCCTTAATACATTTATAAACTTTAAATTCAGACCTTGTAACAACATAAAATCTTTCATCAAAGATATCGGAATCATTCGAATCCCATGCTACGTAAGTTTGTCCGTCATCATAATTATATCTGGGTATAACATGAGAAATATCACTAGATGTGACTTTCTTCATACCAAGTATTTGCTGGAATGACTCATTGGTATCATCAATGTGGTCTCCAGGGACGAAAGGAGTAGTGTCAGTCAGGTCGGAAGTGGCATTCGACCAAACATCTGATTTACCGATGGCCAAATAAACACTGGAGCCTGTGACATCTTCCTTGAAATTCTCTGCATTGAGAACTCTAAAAGGGGTTGTAATAATTGCTGCCATAATTCTTTCCTATGTTTATGTTAATCTAAGTTTATAAAACTACTATTGTTATAACTATTTATAGTGTTTTTATATTTGTTTTGTATGATTTGAGAACCTAATTGTTCTATTGTAAAGTTACTATTAAAGAGCTTATCACTCTCATAAAAACTATTACCTTTACTATTATAATAGTTATTTAGTCTTGTTTGATTTAAGTCATTAAGCAATACTTTGAGTATCATCTTAATATCCTTAGCTCTATATTCTGAAACTGTAGTAGAACCTAAAGTTACTGATGGGTCTAATACATAACCGTTACCAGCATTAGTAATACTTATAGTAGTTATTCCTGCAGGTAGCATAAATACTTCACCTACAGCATTACTTCCACCGCCACCACTAAATGTTATTGTAGGTGGTTGAGTATATCCACTGCCTTGATTTGTTATAACAACTCCGTCTACATCACCTAGGTCATTTATTAGTGCATAACCTAATGCAGTTACACCACTTGTCGGTGCAGAGAAAGTTACAGTAGGTCTTGAAGTATATCCAGCACCACCAGATATAATACCCACTCTTTCTACACCAGTTGCTGCAAGATTAAACTGTGCTGTGGCCTGTACATTAGTACTTAATGGAACTCCGTCAGCATCTGTTGCTGTTGGTTGCCCTATCTTTATAACAGGCGGCCTACGATATTGTCTAAGAGATACTGATTCGGTAGGGAAGGTAAGTTTTGTAACCGTACCAACACCACTATTGGCTGCTACTGCTAGAGACGCAGATGTATAACCAGTATTTGTTCCACTTATAGTAACAGACTCTATCTCTCCTAGAGCATTAAGAACTGGAGTTAATGTAGCATTTCCACCCTCTGCAATTGTAACAGCAGGAACAGAACTAAAACCAAATCCTGGATTAATAACTTGTACTGAACTAATTTTACCATTAGTAATCTGTGCAGAAAGAACCGCATTACGACTAATCCTAGCTTCTGCAGTAGGAGTAAATATAGAAGCAAAGGCCTCTACTAATAATGGTATATCTTCTGCACCAATTAATCCTGGCTGAATACCTGGCATAGATGATAATGTAAATCTATTAACTCTAGTTGCACCATATGCATTTACTAGTTGATTTACCAACTGTCCAGTTTCTGGATTTTTAGTCTGTACAGTAACGCCTTTATTACTATCACCAAATACTGTTCTGGTTAATTGTAATAAAATTAAAATTTCACCGAAGAATATAAATCCTGCAGGGTGAACTAATCTATTAAATACACTATCCCAATCTTCAATATTTCTACCTGTCTTAATAAGATAACTATACTTCTGATATCTATAACTGTCTTGTAATCTAATTTTCTTTTCAGATATAAAACCTTTAGTAGAGATAAACTGATTAGCATCAGAGTCCCAATCTCCAGAAGAAGGTATAAGAGTATTATCCCAAGGTCTTGTTACTTCTACTTCATCTTCAAAGAAGAGTCTGAAGAATGTAGCAATAGAATCTTGGCTACCTCTTACTTTATAAAAATCAATAATTCTTTTGTAAAGTGTCGCTTTATTAACTGAGATATCTCTTGGTATAATAGCAGCAATCTCTTTCTGCATAAAATTTAGATATTCATTAGTAGGGTCTTTGGCATCATCTAAGTTCTTATCAATATCCATTGCATCTTCTAATGCATTAAGTACATAAGATGGCCCTGGGCCTACCCAATTTTTAATCGTGGTTGTAAGTTTAGCAGTCTTAGTATTATGGCTTGCTAAACCACTAACAGTAAAAGTCTTACCAATTTCTACTGTGCTTTTTGCAAGAGAACCTGGGAGTTCATTACCATTAGATATTTGTACGTTTGTGTTACTTAGTGTTATTACTGTATCATCATCTAATACTAGTGTGCTATTAGCACCATCATGGTCAGAAAAGAATTCATTACCATTAGAGTCTAGGTCTGGATATCTAAAGACTGCCTGACCATCTAATATTCTATCTGAAAACGATTCCGTAGTTTGATATATAAACTCATTCATATTCATAAACTCATAATATGATTCCAAGAGTTTTTGAATACCAACGTTGCTGGTAGTATCAATATTATCTAAGATTCCATCAGGTAATAATTGTTTTACCTGCAAATCTTCCTTAGATTTTCTCTTAGAGGAGAATACCGATTCTATAAATCCTGGTGAATTATTATCTATTGACATATTATCTTAACCTAGAATTAACTGAATAGTCTATTGAGCCTGATGAACCTGCTGTAGAAATAGTATCTACTTGTGCAGTAATATTTACAAATGATTGGTCTATATTAATTAACTGGTCTCTTTTAGGCGCTATATCTAGTGAGTTTGGAATAGCAGTAATTTTAATAGAAGTACCTGATGCAGATGTAGTAAAGTTATTTAATGAAATTTTACCAGATGATGGAGTAATAAGTCCTGCATCATTTATAACAGTAATATTATTTCCATCCACTACTTTATAAACCATAACTTGTCTATTACTAGACCCCGTAATTGGAATATCACCAAAGAAATGGTCTACACCGCCTGGAACCAATTTAAATGCATTTGAACTAATTAAGAAATTACTTGAGTCACCTGACTCATATAAAGGAGCAGCAAAGGATAAGTTAAATACATTATCTACTGCTGTAGTTCCTGCAGAAATATTCTGATACATATAAGGTCTAATAGTTGAGTTAAGAATAGAAGGGTCTGCTGAATCAATTAATTTTAAGAGTTGAGAATGTCTGAAGACTCCATCAAACTTATTTAAGTTGTTAAAATTATAATCCGAAATAACATCTCTTACCACATTCTGTAGTTCAACACTAGTTCTATCAGTAATGTTTGGATTATACTTAAAGAATACATCTAATTCCAAATTAGTAAAGTTAGGGTCTACAATTTCTGGAGTAATAGAAACAATATTTTTACCTTTCAGTACAGTATCTTTAATCGCGAGTTTTTCTGTTGCTGTAAGTGTGGGTGCTGTAAGAGGTTTAATTGCAATATAGACCGTTCCGAAATCTGCAGGGTCGTTATCTTCTCCACCCCATGTAGCAATAGAAGAAATGTTTGCAAATCCTTTTAGAATAATAGACCTATAATCTTCTGCAGTAACTGCTCTATTTTGTGCAGTAAATGTAAGAGGAGCATTAAATCTGATTGACTCTATTGTTTCTGGTTCATTACCACCTGATGCATTACTTACAGTTGTAATAGCATTAGTAAATGACCCAGTAAGTTGAGGGATAGTATCATTAAATATAAAAGTACTTGCTCCATTAGCTTCTTCACCATCTGTATAAATATAATCCAAAGTTACAATATTATCATTAACTGGTTTCTTACCAGTAATACCATCTCCAAAGTAAACTTCATATCTACCACCTGGATTTTCTTGTAGATAATATACTTGAGCTTTAGAATCTACATTTAGTAGTGATTCGAATCTTGTATAAATATTGTAAGAGGTTGATTTTTCATTGTCTTGTACTCTTACTCTTAATGTGCTTGTATCTGCATCAGTATCTGCAAGTTGAAATTTCTGATTATCAATATCATTATCAACTCTATAGAGTAGACTTTTAAGAACACCTTGAACAATACTAATATTACTAAAAGTATATTTGTTAGTTACTGCATCAAGGTTAGCAGATTCATTATTAAGAAGTGCAAAATCATACTTGATTCCACTTAATTGTGACCTAAGTTTAGTCCCTCTTTTAAGTATTAAAGTTTCAGGCTTAGAACTTTCATTAGTTGCATCAATTACAATATTTACTGTTGCCCTAGATGCAAGGATACTTCTTGGAGTATAACCTAAAAGTTTAGCACGAGTAACTACATTACCTCTAATCTGAGCAGAATCTAAGAATGCTTCATTTAATGCATAGTGAGCGGCCATTGCATTATAATGTGTATTATATGCAAGAACATCAAGCAGTACATTAAGACTACTTCCTTCAAAGTTAAAATCATTAAACTGAGATTGATTTTTTAGATAATTTTTTAAGTTATCTTTGATTTGGTCGAAATCTAGTTCGGTTACATTTAAATTACTAGCCATATTATTACCTTAATCTTCTTAGAGAAATGTCAAACTTATCTATTTGATTATTCTCTTTTATTTTAAATTTTATAGTAATGTCGTATCTATTTTTATTTTCATTACCTTTTACATTTACATTTAGAATTTCTACTCTACTTTCTTTCCTAATTACTGATTTAATCTGACTAGTTATTGATAGTTCAGTTAAGACTCCCATGGGCTCAAAAAGTAACCCTCTAAGATTGGCACCTAAATCTGGCTGAAAAGGCCTTTCAAAGGAATCTGTTAAGAGTAGATTCTTCAATGAATTCCTGATAGCTCTATCATCTCTTAACGGCATTATATCTTTTCTATATGGATGAACTGCCAAAGTTAAATCTAAATCAGCATGGCCCTTTTTTCGAGCTATATTATTAGAACCACCTGTTTTATCAGATGGATTTGTTCTACTATTTGACATATCGTGTATACTCATATAGTTATTTATAAGGGCTTAGTTAAAGAATTATTCAATAACCAATAATATCTTGTCGGCTATAGGCTGGTCAGTAAGTGTTACACTAGTAGAATTATGAGTGTATTTATTTGTTGCCAACTTAACACCGTCTAAAAATACCTCGCCACTTCCTCCTGTAGTTCCATATTCGGTTTGATTAAGTACTGTAGTAAATTCATATAAACCAGAAGTATCATTACTAACTTCTTGCAGAGTCGGTAAAGTTAATCCTGCTGCTGGAGTTACTGTATTTATAGAGGATGGCAATGTTAGTGTAACAGGATTAAATCCTATCAGAGTTAAAAACTGACAGAAATTAAATGAAGTCCACTGTGTTAGGGCCCCAAGTCCTATAGCAGAAAAGAATTTAGTCACAGTTTGCATCCATTCTTTAAGTAAGTATGTTTGCCACTCTTCTGCAAATTGTCTTGCTTTTTCTTTTAATCTTTCTTTATCATAGTCATCTATCTGTAGATTATTAGTTATTTCACCCCCTAATAAATCTTCTAAAGTAAAACCAAAGACAGATACTGCTTTAAGTTCTGCCGCAGTCTTATCTTTTACTAATGCTTCAACATCAATTACTTGTAGTGCCGGTAATGCAGGTAATCCTAATGTATCCCATATCTCCTGAAAGGCACTAATAAGAGCACCGAATCCACCATGTATTAATAGATTCATTTTCTTTTTCATTTCTGTTCTAATATAGTTCCATACTGCATCAGCTTTTAATTCTTTTGTTTCAAACTTCTCATAATTCTTATATGCATCTGGTAACATTTCATATAGTCTATCTGCTTCTTCTTTTATAGATTCTTTTATAGATGATGGATCAGTAAACACCTCTACTATATCAAAAGTAATACCCATAACAGTGATATTAAAATCAATCGGTACTAAAGTTTTAATTAATGCTAGAATTTCAGTCTGTACATACATAGGATATTCGGTAGTTAACCGAGTTACCATAATATCCCATTCTTTTTCTGGTGACCTAAACTTTACATTCTTTGGATCATACTTATCAAGTAACGGCCTTAAACTATCTAACTGCGATTGTATATCTTCTGCAATTTTAATATATTCTGCAGCTTCGTCTTTCGCAGTAGTAACTGCTAGTGCTTTTAATTTTTCTGGATATGCTGCAAGACCACCGAAAAGGTTAGAAAGATTTGCAGGTTTTGGAAGTAAAGTAGCTTCACATTCAAAAGGAGGTAATGATAACGAAGGAGCAGTCATTATACAACCGTAGTCGAAATGGCAGATGTTATTGTTATGGCACCCGCGGAAGTTAATGCAGTAGTACCATTATTAGTGATAGATAAATTACTATCTTTATCAATCGTTATTACTGCACCTTTTGCATGTGTAACTGTAATAGTTTCGTCTCCTGATTTATTTTCTAATTCTATTTTGTGTCCTGCTTTAGAATTATAAACTTTATTAGTAATAGAAGAACCTGTAGGAACATCTTTTACGCCGTCAGTTTGTGTCGCAATAGAACCCATAACTAAAGGGTCTTGTGCTGAGTTACCATCTCTAAAGAATCCTACTACCCATGAACCTATTTCCAAGTGATGGTTACCACCTACACCTTTTATAGACGCAGAAGTTGTTGGCATCATAACAGTTGCCCATGGTAAATCTTCAACTTCAATTTCACTAGCATAAAAACCTAGACACCTAACCTTTACTCTATTGAGATTTTCTGGGTCTTTTACATCTTCTACTATACCAGTAAACCAAGTAAAAATGCCACCTTTAAATTCATCTTTCATTATTTATCCACCCCTTGAATTTCTTTAGGCCTAGAATCTCTCACTATAGTTACAGTTTGTAAATACTGATTTTTAAATTCATGTTCTATATTAATAATTAAATATTTGCCACTTGTAAATTCATCTTTAATTTTACGGTCTTCCTCATTATGACCTGAGTGATTTACCTTTAAGTTAATTAACTGACCCACTCTAATTGAAAAATCACCTGGCAATATAATTGAATGCTGATATGACTTTAATGATGCAATTCTTCCATGAATATAATTTCTATTAAGTTCTTGCATAATATTTAAATCATCACCATAAGCTTTAGAGTTTTTAGAAATATGATAAGTCTTACTATCAAAGCTATCTTCATAACCATAATTTTTATCTGCTGTGTATGACTTTTCAGATTCTAGGGCACCCTTTGTAAACTTATATTGTTCATTTTCTTTAAAATCTTTAGTGGCAATATCCAAAGTTAAAGTCTTGGATGCCATTGCACCTTCCATTGCAGCAATGAATTTAGAGAAACCTGCAGTAGATGAAAGTGCCCTTACATAAGTTCTTTCTTGTTCATAGCTATCATCATCTGCTTGTTTAAAAGGTAAGTTAATAAATGGCCTATATTCGTATGTAAAATAATCTTGGTATGACTTAGAATCTTCAATCATTTTATCTAGTGATTTAAATCTTAATACTCCATCATTAGTTTGATATAAAAACATAGGAGAATTACTGTCTGAAGAATATTCCTTTAACCATCTCATAGCATTTAATGGTTTTAAATTAGGATATATTCCTTTTATTATATTAACTCCATTCTCTTGAATATCAATTTTATTTTCTTTTATATCTAGTTCATTTGTTGCAATGTTTTTTATAAGAGTTCCCACATTACCATTAAATGCATTCTTTATAGTTTTCTTATTAGAATAATCTACATATTCTGAAACACAATTTAAAATATAAGTAGTTAAACCAGGCTTTACTCTTGTAAAATTTTGTATTTCTATAATTCTTAAATTTAATTTTATTTCACGAACTAGTTGGTCTCCTTTAAGACTATCAGGTAGATTCTTTTGCACTACTAGTTCAATTTTTTCATCACCAGATAATTTTGCATCACCAATAAAGTTTACAGTATCACCTATTGCAATTCTAACTTCTATTTGAGGATTGCCTAAATCTTCTTTTATATTAAAATATGCAATGAGGTCTGATATTTCATTTGCAAGGTCAGCATCTTTTTTATTAACATAATCATGTCGAGTTAGTTTACACCTAGCTATTCTATAGCCAGTAGGAGTAGAAGCAACTTCTGTGCCCTCTACTACATTACCAAGTTTACCTAACCCAGGGTTTAATTCTTCACTCATTAATTAATTCCAAATAGTCGTTGTAAAACTGCTCTATATTTTCTGGTCTGATTACTCTTAATTTAGACCTTTGGTCGTTAAGAGCAATTATGTGTTGTCTATTACTTATATATTGTAAACCATTCTCTGATGCTCCTGTGGCATCTGCTTCTGCTAGTTGAGCCCTTTGAGGAATGTTTGTTTCATCAACAAGGCCTTCTCTATTAGCATATAAGGCTTCGTATTCATTAGTAATAGTATTATTGTTATTACTTGTATTTACTGCATCGGGTGATTCTGTAAATACTATATTAGAAAATTCTCTTTGGTAAGTAACACCATTTGCATCTATGACATTTTTATAATATCTATGTGGTGCCTCTGCATATTTCCAAGCCCTGTATGATTGTACCGAATCGTTTGAAGTACCACCAGTTATAATTTCGAATGTATTACCATCACCTATAAATGAACCTGTAGTATCTTGAATAATTAATTGGTTCTTATCTATATCTTTCTTGATTAGAGTACCTGTGGCACCTGAGGTTCCACCAGTAATAGTTTCACCCAATTCAAATCTTCCTGCAATAGAATCAGTATGACCTATTACAATTCCATCTGAATCTGTATTGGGTCTTGGATTACTTGCTACTGCCCATCCATTAAATTCTTTTTCTATATAATCTTCCAACATTCTGGTACTCATAGGCCAAAGTTTATAACCATCATGCAAAAAATCATTTACTACAAAAAATGTCCAATAGTATTTTGTAGTTCCATATAATCTTTGAGAAACAATGTCTGGTCTTTCACCATCTTGAACATCATAGGTAGTATAGGTATACTGTTCGTCAAGTCTATCACCAATAGGCCTAACCTGTCTGTAGATATCAACAATATCTTGTGTAGTACCTGTTCTATTAATATCGTATTCTATTTTAGGAAAAAATTTAAAATAATTCATTATGCATCCTCAGTTTCTTGTTGGGAATCATCTCTTATACTTTCCATTTTATTAATATCTTCCCTTGTTAACTGTCTAGTTTCTTGGAATGTTAAAGAAAGTGTTGTATCTGTGGGAGCGCCGGTGTGGTAAAACATATTACTATTTTCATTATAAGTTGAAGATAAGCCTGTTAAATATGCCTCATGCATCATAGGCATGTAATTATCAATCTTCTTGCCCCTATGAAAAGCAACCTTAAATCTTGGAGGGTATGACACTGCTACATTTCCTATAATTTCAGGATACATATATTTCCTAAAAGTCTTTTCAATCTTTTTCATAACATCACTATCTTCTTTATTACTAGGAACCATTTTAAAATTAAATGAGAAAGTTCTAATACCCATATCTTCAAATGTTGCAGTAGCTTTACTATTTAAAACTACACCTGCATTTGCAGCGGCCATAGTAGCTCCATCACCAGCACCTGCAAATAATTTATTAATTACTGCTGCTCCAATAGCCAGTGATTCTCCAGAACTTGCCGTAGCCTTCGCCTTGGCTGCTTCGGGATCAGATCCATATTGTCCTGCAAATTTCTTTACGGCATCAATAGTACCAAAATTCATTGTTCCAAAATTGGCACTATCTTCCATTTGAAAACCATTAGGGATAAACATATTTATGGTTCCATCTTCTTCACTGATAATGTCTCCACTTTTATTAATTATTTCAATCCTAACGAAACTGGCATCTTTTTCAATAGATAAGCTTATCTCTGTGGGAAAGGTTATATTTGCCATACTTTTACTCCGTATAAATACTTATATTATTAACTAACATATAGAGTATTTATAATGGCTTATAGAGGGAAATATACAATTAAACGTAAAGATAAATATCTGGGTGATGCATCCAGTGTAGTTTATCGTTCATTATGGGAAAGACAGGCATTTAAGTGGTGTGAAAGTAATCCTAAAGTAAAAAGATGGAATAGTGAAGAGATAGTTATTCCCTATAAGTGTAAGACCGATAACAAGCTGCACAGATATTATGTAGACTTACTAATAGAATTAGACAATAAAGAAATCATATTGGTTGAAATTAAACCAAAGAAAGAAACATCACCCCCAAAGAAGCCCTCTCGTAAAACTAAAAGATATATTAATGAGGTTATGACATACATTAAGAATCAATCTAAATGGGAAGCAGCACAACAATATGCAGACCATAAAGGTTGGAAGTTTCAAGTATGGACCGAAGATACTTTAGGCAATCTAGGTATCAAACTACTGAAAAGTTGATATAAATAGTTATACAGGAGAAAAAGTTTATGGCATCATTATTCGATACATTACAGGCCCAGGCATTTAAGGCTGGTATTACTGCTAGGACTAAGCAGTCCCAGAAGTGGTTTCGTAATAAAATTGAGGATATGAAAACACCTGCAAGAAGCGCGTTACTAAAAGATGATGCATTAGAACCCACTACACGAGAGTTGAGAGGTTCAATGTATATGTACTTCTATGACCCTAAACATAAAAAGACTTTACCCTATTATGATAGATTCCCTTTAGTACTTTTAATTGAACAAAGAAAGGGTGGTTTTTTAGGATTAAATTTACATTACCTAAGACCCGATATCCGTGCAAAGTTTTTAGATGAATTGATGAAACTATCTCCAGGAAAAATTACTGATAAATCAAGATTAATGAAAGCACGTTATGATTTAATTTCTAGTACTAGGAAATATAAAGAGTTCAGACCGTGTCTTAAAATGTATCTGAGTAATCATGTTAAATCAAGAATGGTAAGAGTACCGATGAGTGAATGGGAAATAGCAATATTCTTACCAACAGAACAATTTAAGAAGAGTCAGAAGTCCAAGATATGGGCAGATTCAATTAAAATAGCGAGACAGACATAAATGAATATAGATAAATTAAAATCTACAATAGGTAAACGTGGTGGTCTTGCAAAGGCAAATAGATTTAAAGTTATGTTTACACCACCACAACAGAGTTTATTTAATATAGACCCACAGGCAATCTTTACTAGTTTAATCTCTGGTGAAGGAATTAATGCAAAAAGTCTTATTAATGACCCTCGTGACATATCAATGTTATGTACCTCAGCTAATATTCCAGGCAGGTCTTTTAGTACTGATGAGATTCAAATGCATAAACAAGCAGTGAAAATGGTTTATGGTTTTATTGATGAAGATATTGAAATGACCTTCTTACTTACAAATGATATGTATATGAAGAAGATGTTTGATGATTGGTCACAAGCTATTATCAATGACCAAACATATACTTTAAGCTACAAGAATGAATATACAACCGATGTTGTTATTCAACAATTAAATATGGATAATAAAGTTGTCTATGGAGCAAAATTAGAAAATGCTTACCCAATAACTATTTCTCCAATTGAATATTCGAATGATTCGGAAGATATTGGAAGTTTTACGGTGACATTTTCATATGATAAATATAAACTAGAAGGTTCAGTTGAATCCGGATTATCTGGAATCAGTACCGCACTAGATGTATTAACATAATTATATTATAGGAGAATAAAATATTATGGCACTACCAATTGTAAATTCCTCAAGGTATGAGGTAACAATTCCAAGTATGAATGTGAAGGTTCAATATCGACCATTCTTAGTAAAAGAAGAAAAGATATTAATGGTTGCATTAGAATCTAAAGATGAGGCCCTCATAGTTAGGTCATTAAAGGACGTTATTCGTTCTTGTGTATATGATGATATAGCAGTAAATGATTTAACAACCTTTGATTTAGAATTCTTATTCTTAAAATTAAGAGCTAAATCAGTAGGAGAATCAGTAGAATTAAAATTTACTTGTGAGGCTAAAGATTGTGGACACACAATTCCAGTTAATCTTAATTTAGAAGAGATTGAACTGAAAGGTTTAGATTTAGATAGAATAGTAATGGTAACCGAAGAGGTGGGAGTTCAGTTTAACTATCCCTCATTAGATGTACTAGAAGAAGTAAGCATCAAGCCAGACTCATCTAATGACGAGCAATTAGATGCTACTATGAAGCTTATTGCATCGGCAGTTAGTAATATATTTGATGAAGATAATGTATATCCAGCATCAGATAGTACATTAGAAGAGATTGAAAACTTTTTTAATGAACTTAACTCGGAACAGTTTAAAAAGGTTGCAGAGTGGTTTAGTAATTTACCATATCTGCAAAAAGATATAGAATATAAATGTGGTAAATGTGGACACGAACATGAGATGGAGTTAAGAGGTCTCCAAAGTTTTTTTACTTAGGCCTCTCCCATGATTCGTTGGTGAATCATTATAAAACTAACTTTGCTATGATGCAACATCATAAGTATAGTTTAACTGAATTAGATAATATGATACCATGGGAAAGGGAAATATATGTGGCTTTATTACAGAATCATATCAAAGAAGAGAATGATAGAATAAAAGCACAAAATAAGAAACACGGGGGAATGTAATGGAAGAAGAAATTAAATCAAGTGGACATCATCCAGCAGACGTTAATGGTGATGGATATGTCACACCTGATGAACAGAAAATGTATTTAGAGTTTAAAAGAAAAGAACTTGAAGATGCAGATGCAATGCGAGATGCCCAAAGAAAAATGGCATGGTTTGCTCTCGGTGGTATGTTACTATATCCATTTGCAGTTGTATTGGCAGTTCTTCTTGGATTAGATTCAGCAAGTAAAATTCTCGGAGATATGGCAGCGACATACTTCGTTGCAGTTGCAGGTATTGTAGCGGCATTCTTCGGGTCACAAGCATTCGGGAATAAGAAATAATAGGATTAATCTAATGGCTGATAATAAAAAATTAAGAGAAAAGAATCAAAAGGATGCTGCTGCAGTAAAGAAAAAGCAACAAGATTACCAAAATGAAAGAAAAGGTAGGATGGTTCAGGTTGCTGAAGCACATAAATCTCTCTTAGAAAGAGCCAATAAAGCCATACAAGATGGTAACAGTGAACAAGCTAAAGGTTTAAAAGAAAGAGCTTCACATTTTGCAAAAGTTCTTAATGGTGATGGTCGTCAACTTAGTAATGATTACCTAAAAAATATACTAGATGCTTCAGAACAACAAGACCTAGATTCAAAACAAAATTTAGATTTAGTCAGAAAGGCAATAGAAAAACAAACTGCTGAAGATATTAAAGCAACAAGGAAGGCAGAAGCAATTGCCGCGGCCGCACCTCTATCTAAAGGTCTTTCAAGTCTTTCAGAAGAGATTGCTCTTGCAAATGCAGCCGAAGTAGCCAGAGAAAAACTGGGTGATAATACTATGGGCAAAAGACTAAATGACTTAGGAAGTGTATTTGGTAAAGCCGTAAGTAAGGCTGATATAACAAGAGCAAAAGAATTAAAAGAACAATATGCAAAAGTTGCAGAAGCACTAGAAACTGCCACAGCTGGTGGTAATGAAGAAGAGATAGCATTAGCACAACAACAGGTCGATGCACTAGATGATACAGTTTCATCTGAAGAACAAAGAAGAGAACAAAGTAAAAAATCAGATGCAGCCAATAGTACATTAGAAAAGATTAGGGGTGGTGTTGAAGGTTTTAATAGTAAGTTAGGTGATATGGCAAAAGGTGGTGGTTTCGTTGCAGGTCTTGCTGGTGTAGTTCTGGCACTCTTTAGTCCAGAAACTTTTGTTAAGATAGTAAATACTGCAATTGAAAAGGTTATGGTAATAGTTGACTTTGTTAAAGACCTTTTCGAACAAGATTTTGCTGGTTCATTCGAAACTTTTAAAGAAAATTTAGGACTCTTTGCAGCAATAGCAGGTGGTATCTTACTCTTCTTTGGCCCGGCTCTAATAGGTGGTATCATTTCTGTAGTAAATGTAGTTAAGACAGTAGGACTCTTTATGAAACTAACCATGTTCCCTACAATAACTACTATGTTTGCTACAATATCAAGTGCGTTTACTGGCATGATGGCTGGATTAACTCCAATGATAGTAGCACTTGGCCCGATACCACTCATCATTGCAGGTGCCGTCGCAGCTATTGGAGTAATACTCTTCGGATTTAATAAATTAAGAGAGAGTTTAGGACCAGGAGCAAGTATTATAGATACGTTAAAAGTTGCAGCATTATACTTTGTTGATTTCTTATCAATGATTGTAAATGGTCTTACATTCATACCTAGAAAAATGATAAGCTTCTTAGGTAAGAGAGCCGCGAAGTGGCTATTAGGAGATGATGTTGATACATCAGCATTAGATGCTCTAAGTGAAGGCCTTGATACAGGAAGAGGTAAAAGAGCAGCTGATGAGATAAGAAAGAAAAATGAAGAGGCTGCAGCACAGAAAAAATTAGAAGAATCAAGGGAACAAACAACTGGAGATACTTCAACATCTATAGATGAAGGAGCATTAGGTTTTAATTCAGCAGAGGCCACTGCCGCATATGAAGCCGCAATGGCTCAAGTTAATTCAGGTAAAATGTCTGGTACTACTCAAGTTAATGCAGCACAATCATCTACTATTAATTCTTCAAACGTTGTTCATGTAAATACTGATGGGGCCCAATCTTCACGAGCCCTTCAACTTCCTGCTCTAGGATAATAAACAAAAAAAGGGACCCCGAAGGGTCCCAAAGTTCCATTTATAATTATTAATTATTAGGAATCATTTGCAAGTTTTGCAAAGTATGATAGTGTATCATCATCACCATTAGAAGAACTTTCTACAGCAGGAGCCGCTTCTGCAGTCTGCATAGTTGGTGCTTCCATGACATCTGATACTACTGGTTCTGGCGCTGATACGTGTCCAGCATCCACCCCTAGTACTCTATTTAACTTAGTCTTCAATTCATCATAAGACTTATAGTTTTCAGGCTTAAGGAAGTCTTGAAGAGGATATAGTTTCCCATAAACATCTTCTAATCTACTCTCATCGCCATCATGTAGAGAACTTGGTGAAGCAAACTCTGACTTATCATAGTTTACCCAACCTTCTACTTTACGGATTTTAATTTTAAAGTCCGCACCTTCCCAGAAATCATAAGGATTGCATGGTGTTTCATCTTCAAAAGCAGGTTGCATAGCTTCCATAATCTTATCAAAGATTTTCTTACCAAACTTATAAAGGAATACTTTTCCTTCATTCTCTGGATTACTAGGGTCAGAAATAACGAGAACATTACTTACATAATGTAGTCTACGCTTTCTATCTCTAGCAATAGTTTTATCTTCTTCTCTACCTGAATTCCAGAGAACCGAGTTCATTTCTGATACTGGGTCTGGTTGACCGATAGAAGTCAAAGAGTTTTCGATATACCATAAACCATTCGGGCCTTTAAAGCCATGGTCCCAGTATCTTACCCACGGAAGGTCTTCACCTTCTGTACAAGGTAAAAATCTGACTACGGCATAACCGTTACCAGCTTTATCTCTAGTGGGTTTCCAGAATCTATCATCTCCATAAGAGTTAGATTCTTTCTTAGTGGTTGAAACTGCTTCTGCAGCCTTTACGAGTTTATCAATAGATGAGCCTCGTGAGCTCTTTAAGTTAGCAAATGACATATTTATTTCTCCGTATATTGCATTGTATTACTGAATTATCCACTTTATTCATAATATAAGTTATATTATACTACACTTTCATGCAGTTGTAAACCCTTTTCTTAATAAAATTTTACATTTATCGCCATCAAAGTTTACGAATGGGGTATATTTCTTGATTCTCCTTTTAAGGTCAGGCCACATAATCGTGTCGCTAATCTTTTTGGATTCTCTTTCCACAAACCCCAACATTGAATCCAAGATACAAACAGTCTCTAAACTAATTTCATCTTGCATCAATAGTTCTATAATAAGAGGAATCTGATTATCTTTAGATTCAAATAATCCATCGAAATCAGTTTCGTTTATCTCACTAAGTATATTTATATCAATTGAAAACACTCTATGGATACTTTCTCTTATTCTTTTGTATTTATTATAGTTATCTTCACCTTCGTGATTCATCATATCACCAACGTAAGATACTCCCTCTTTAAAATTGGCCACATAATAACCAATTACATCCTTATCATAATTCTTGCCTATCTTGGCAAAGAAATACTTATCCCTTCTTTTCAGAAAAGAGTTTGAGGTTACATTTGATTTATAGTTATACTTAATCGCGTCATAACTATCTGTTTCAAAATGTAACTTCAAAGCATTGTAAATCTTGTAAGAATCAAATGGATCCATCCTCAAACCATTACACCTTCATAAAGGGCTTCAACATCTTCTACTTCACCTACAACTTCACTTAGATTTTGTTTGTGGTAGATATTAGCCATCTTCCTTAGATGTTTCTTATCAATCTCTACATCTTCTACGCAAGAGTTAATCGCCTCTTTAATAAAAGTTCGTTGTGCTTCCATCATAGTCATTGCATTTGAAATCTCTTCAATACAACCTTTGATTCTTTTCTTATCTTCATCTGATGAAGGTATAATCACATTACTCATAATATTCTCCTATATTGGTAATTTATTGGTTTTGTTTGCACCTCGGATAAGATTTAAAGTATTAGCTTCGTGTTCTATCTTATCTCTTAGTGAATCGGTTAATAATTTTTTAAGGTTCTGGTACTGCATACCACGTTCTTCTATAATCATAACTGCGGCATCTATGTAACTAACATCTGGTTTGTCAGCAACTAAATTCTCTACAGCTAATGAAAATCTTTTCTTAGTCATAATTTTATATTGAAATACTTTTTTTTCTGTCATAATATCCTTAGTAAAATACAATCTTGGTTTATTCTTCCATTAGGAGAATTCACTTTAGTTGTAATCTGGTCTTTCCAAACTTGTTTCTCAATTTGTTTGGCAGTTTTTGTTAATATTAAAGGAAGTATCACATCAGGTTTTCTCAACTTAGTACACCTTGATAGTTTTTCATCAAAGCTTTTTATTGTGGTACCGCCCACTTCGAACCCTTTAGTAGAATTAGTAACATATTCATAAAGGTTACGGGTCTTGGTATTAAATACCCAGAGTGTTTCTTTGCCGGGTATTTGAATTGGATTAATTGAAGTTAGTTTATATTCCATATCTTCAATATTATATTTTAAGTTCTTGACTTGAGCATCAGAAGCCTTAGGTTTTCTAGCCCTTGGAGTTCTACTTGCCTTAAATGATAATTGTAGTGAATCTAAATCTGCATAGATAGTATCCATCTGTTTTATCATCTTCTTTTTATTTGCAGTAGATACATGACTATATCCTTCTACTGCTTGTTCACATCTTTTATGTAACGCATCTTCAATCTCTTCATAATACTTATCAATTATTTTCTTAAATGGTGCAACTGCATTACCTTTTAGATTATGTTTCTTAAAGAGTCCAAATACATCTATGGTTTGTTTATAGTCTTTATTTAACCAACCCTCTACTATTACTTCATCAAACTCGCCATAAATACTATCCATCATTTTTCTTCGTGTTCTTTCGGCAATGGATATTACCTTGGGTGCATCTTTTTTCTTTTCCTCTAAAACTTCTTCTACTAGTTTTGCAGACTCTAGCTTTTCTCTTGCAACCTCAGTAAAGTTTTCTATCTCTTCTTTTGTATATTCATAACCACGATAGAATAACCTTGCTGATTTACCAAGAGGGAAAGTTATATAATGGTCTTTTAACTTCTTGATACTATTTGCTTCTTCTTTAGTAAGACCACATACTTCCTCTACGAAATCAATTACATAAGGCACATAGTCTTTTGTTTTATAAAAGTAGTTATACCAATGTGCACCTTTTGTCCAAAGGCTTAGTCGGACTTTATTTTCTACTTTATCGGGTGTTGTTTCACCTGGATTAAATATAGGTTCAGGCCCTAGATATTGGTCTTCAATAGTAACTCTATTTCTACGACCTTTCTTTCTTGTTGCTTCTAATTTTTTACTTACCATAATTTTAAATACTCCCAATTAATAATACTATTATACTACACTTTATGTGTAATGTAAAGGGGCCAGAGATATAAATTGTAAATTAAAAGGAGTAATATCTCTGACCCCGTGACTGCTACTCAACAAGTAACTGTTGATAATTCTTTATCCCTTGAACATAGTTCTCTGCCGCATCTTCTGCAAAGTGTTCGTTGTGACCTTCAAACCATTCAATACCTAGTAGATTATTATCCACGTACATTTTGATTCCAAATTCACGAATGTCTCCGACAGTTCTAAGAACTTCTGCTTTACGATTTGAATATTCACCTTGGCCGGCATATTCGCTTAATAACATATATTTCATTATTTTTCTCCGTATGTTTCTTCCCATTCTATTTTAGCTAGGACGATAATTTGTTCATGTGTTAGGTCTGGGTATTTGACTTTGAGAGACTTAATTAAATTATGCCTTCGTTCTGAATCTCTAGCGAGTAGAAAAGCACCCGAACATAAATAAACAAAAAAGACTAAACCAACTAAAGATAAAACTGCATTTAAAATTTCCATAACTATTTTCCTATATGTTCCACGTCATTACGTGGGATTACTTGATATGCACCTTTATTATATGCTGGTGCAACTGTGAACTTTTTACTTTCTTCTTTCTTCCAACTATTATCAGTTTCTTTTACTGGTGGTAGAAGTGGGGTAGAGGGGTAGTTAATCTGTTCTCTGACATAACTACTATTCTGAACTGGAGTCGACCAATTGTAATCTTTCATGGTCTTAGGTTTTGAAGTAGACATTGATTTTGTCTTGCGTTTCTTACCGGACGGCCCATACTTTAATGAACCGGCATAAAAATTAGTAACACCCATTATTCAATAATATCCTTTGACATAGTAGAGATGTACTTATCAGTGAGCTCTTTTTGTTTGGTTCTCCACATGATTTTAAAATCACTATCTTTGGCATTCTTTTCGGCCTTCTTTAGAGAGGCCATTCTTTCTTTATATCTGGTAATCATCTTAATAGTCCCAGTCGTCTTTAGTTGCCATATATGTTTCCATATAACTACTACCTGCAAGATAATCTCTTGTCTGTTTATCTGTATAGTTGCGATTCTTATCGTGAAAACACTCTAAACTATTTGGTGCCTGATGTGAAGCTTTGGTAATGGCCTTATTAAGTTTGGCCATAGTATTAATTGACTTCTTTCTCTTGTCAATTTTATTCATGGTTTTCTTCATGTTTTGTTTTTCTGCGGCTTCTTTTATCATTTGTAGTCTAGTTTTCATATAAATTCTCCATTCTTTTTTAACTTACTCTTATATTATAACAGGCTTTATATCGCTTGTAAAGAGTTTTTTTCGGTTTTAACCAACTTTTTTGCAAGTGTAACATACTTTATGTAAACATGCTAATCAATCTAAATAGTAATTCATTTTCTATAATGTATTTTACTAAGTTATTGATAAGTAATACAAGACCTGCACCGTTCAGTAGGATGAGTGCTCTGTCTTCCCATAAGATAGATACCCATAACCATAAGGCTATTCCAACTATCGATAACGATAGGTCTATGAATTGAAATTCTGGAACTCCACGAACTGACATTGCACATAATACTATTACTGAAGCAACCCACTTAACATACCAATCAAGTGTCTTACCCTTAGTCCTTGCCATTATACTGCAACTCCTGTAACCTCGTTATCAATAGCATCTAAGTATTCCTTGAGCTCTTGATGACCGAGTAACTGAGAGCCATCTGACATAATGAAGGTGACCGTATAGTTATCCCTTTCTTGATTAGGTAACATTGTCCATTTCTCATTCTTAGAAAGAATTTCTTTCCTCATCCAACCAAACTCTCCATTGGCCACAGTCCTTGCGCAAGTAATACTTCCAGATACATTGATGAAATAAGGATTATCCCATTCCTCAATTGCCAGAGGGGCAGAATCTGCCAAGAGTTGAACATCAATGATATACTCTTGTTGAGCATCATCTGACATTGAAATTGCATCCACAACTTCTGGATAATACTTATGAAGCATATCGTATGCGTCTCCAGTTTCAACCGGACTGACTACGTTCTCAAGAACATAAGCAGAACCACCTTTATATTTCCAATACGGCTCTGAAACCCCATGGACATAATCTTCGTTATGCCAAGCATAGTTTTCTTTGTATTGGGTATTTATTAATAGTTTCATAGGTTTCTCCGTTTAATTTCTAATTTACTAGTATATTATATCAGGCTTTATATGGCTTGTAAAGTGTTTTTTAAAGATTTTTCATAAATGTAACACAAATGTAACACAAATGTAACAATTAATCTATCGGCCAACATTTTGAATAGAGTTCTGCCTCTAATTTATAAGCTTCTCTTTCCCATGGAGCATTTTCATATTTATAATTACGAGGCTTCTTACCTTTCCATGACATACTGTAACCACATAGTTCTCCACGTAAGTACTGTTTGGCATGAACCATTTCGTGAGCAAGAGTTTGCATCATTGATTTCATGGTCATCTTTTTGCCTATAGAGGTTCTTGCGATAGAGATATCAACATATCCTTCTGATGGGTCACCCCAACATAAACCTTCTGCCTGATTATCTAGGGTAGTTTTAAACTTTATAAAGATAGCTTTAGACCACATGCGATTAATACCCAGTTCCTTACATAGGTTTTCAACATACTTTTCTATGGATTTCTTTTTGGCTATACGACCTTTAATCATAGTAATTGGCAAGGTTACTCCTCCTCGGCTAACTTGTTATATTCTTCCTGGGTGAGGAAAGTAAAGTCCTCTTCTTCTAGTTCGATTTTCCAGTTTTCTATATTCATTTAAGTCTTTCTCTAATTACTTAATATGGGTATATTATACTACGCATATTACTGCTTGTAAAGTATTTATTTAGAATATTTTGTTATATAGTTATAACTTAGGAGAATAAATGGTTATAAGTTCTTCCTTACCCTTTACATTAATACTGCCTATTTCTTTGCACTTATATTCTTCTGGCAGTTGGTCTTTTGTGAATGAGGAGATGATGGTTTTGTATTCAAGCAACTCGTGTCTAGCTGCTTTAGCCTCGAGCCTTGCCGCGAGGTTGACTGCGTCTCCGATGACAGAGTAATCAAACCGAGACTCACTACCCATATTACCAACAATGCAATCACCAGTATTGACACCAGTTCCAACATTGATGGCGGGTAAACCCTGCTCGCTATATCGTCTTCGGAGTTCATCTGTTTTAATCTCTATCTCTATTGCTGATTTGACGGCCAGTTCTGCATGATTGGGACAATCTAATGGAGCGTTCCAGAAGGCCATAATACAATCGCCCATATATTTATCTATTGTTCCATTATTATTTAGTATAATTTTAGTCATAGCATCTAAGAATTCATTAATAAGTATGACCAAACCCTCTGGGTCGTTCTTGTTTTTATAGTGTTCTGATATAGGAGTAAACCCCACTATATCCATAAAGAGAAAGCTCATCTCTTTTCTCTCTCCACCCAATGTTAATAGTGATGGGTCTTTCTGTAACATATATACCATATCGGGTGATAGATAAGTACCAAATTGTTTCTTTATTTGTTGTCTTAACATAAACTGTTTATAGAAGTTATTAAAACTGGCTGAAGTAAAAAGAAGTATAAATAATACTGCAGGATAACTTACATCTAGGAGAATATACCATTCGTTCCAAATATAATAAACGGCGCTCCCGTAACCGAGTGTCACGATTAAGAATATCGCAGCACCATAATATATTGATAGATAGTAAACTGCAAGAACAAGAGCAAGAGAACCAACTACCATTAGTACTAATTCGAACCAAGGTGCCCATATCGGACGAGATATCGAATCCTGGTTCACAATCGTTTGCATGGCGGCCGCTTGTAGATGATGTGCAGACTTCAATCCCTGAGGAGTTGGTATCTGAGAAGCAAGACCTTTTGCCGTTAGACCCACAAGAACAGTACGACCTTGAAGATTCGGTAACTCACTGGACTCGTAGTTTATTTCCGTAAATTTATAATTAGGATTAATCCATATAGAACCATTAGAATCAGTAGATATTCTAAATGGCCTTAATATAATCTCTTCAATACCCGTTTCATTTACCTTTATAGTATAAGATAATTTCTGGCCTATTACTCTTACAGCCTCTAATGCAAATGATGGATACATCTCTCCATTAATTTGAGATATAAGTGGAATTCTTCTTACTAACCCATCCACCTCTGGCATACCATTTACAAGTCCGTGGCCCCACGCTCCTTCTTCTAGCTGTGGTATATTAGTAATAAGACCCTTATATTTTATTGCCCAGTTAAGGGGGTCTCCTGTACCAAAGACTGCTGAACCAACATAAGGAGCAGTAGATGACTTACCAGAATTATCTGCATCTTGAGCTAGTATAATACCATTATCTTTTATCCATGAGGCAAATACTTCATCACCTCCAAATCTATCTTCTTCAGGAAACATAATTGTAAATCCAATCATTCCTGCATTGGCATTACGTAAGTCTGAAATCATTTGAGCATATGTTGCTCTAGGGAATGGATATTGTCCTAACTCGTCTAAAGTTTCTTCTGATATATTAAGTAGAACTATCTCTTTTGATTGGGTCTCTTCTATAGTACCAATGAAGGCATCAAAGGTATTTAATCTAAATTGTTCAACAAGAGACGGGTCACTTATTCTTATAACTATAAGGATAATTGATAATATTATGGTTGACCAAATACTGGTTATTAGTTTCATTATTTAAACTTTCTTTGTATCCACTTAAACACATAGTAAATAGATAATCCATAAGTTGCCAGAACTGACATTGATATACCTATGTAAATTAACTCCACTGGTGATAGAAAGAGAACTTGCCAAACAAAATCAGATGCAGCTTCGACATCACCTAAAGATTCAGGCATAACCATATCGTTCTCTTCAAAGAGTTCTAATATGTCGTCATACTCTTCTTCAGTTAGACATTCGTAATATTCTTCGGGGCATTCTGTTCTCATGCGTATATATCCACGTATAATCCTTTCTTACTAGGCCATCCATATTTTAGCCAAATAAACCTATGATAATTATTCATTATAACTAATCCTGAGTTACTGATGTACTACAACCACCGACTGTCATGCAATCGACTGATATAGTATAAGACTGAGTACCACTAGTACCAAATTGCAATAATGTTAAGTCTGTTCCATATAAACCATCAAGAGTTATATTTGCAGTATGTGGTGTATTAGTTCCTTTCTGACGAACATACACATCGTTATTATCATTGTATATTGTAAGGTCTAAATCTTTCGGACCATTACCTTGCTGTTTAACTATGACTTTATTATAGTCACCTGCCATATGTAAATTAAAGTCATGACCGTCCCATGCATTATGTTGGTTTGTTTGTTGAACAGCTAAATCGTTATAGTCACCATATATTGTAATGTCTATCTCGTGACCGCCGCCCTCACTACCATCATGAGTCCAATCTAAATCAGTTTCTGAATCTAAGGTATTCCATACAATACCTTGACCAAGTTTCATTTGATTACCTACACCACTTATTTCATCAAATGTAATTTTATTAGGATAGGTATATGAAGAATGAGAGTTGTATTGAACTAAATACATATCTAAACTAGTGGCAGTAATATATGAATTACTATCTAGCATTTTAATTTCGTTACTATGTCCGATTTGGTCAATTCCTAACTGAAAATTATTTCCTGACTGTTCCATAGTTATTGTATTATCATCTGCAAAACACATTAATGGTAATAATAACATACCTAAAATAAATATTAATTCTTTCATTTAATTCACCTGATTTATATAAATGAGGATATCATCACCCTCGTTTCCAGTTATTAGTCCGTCCCAAGTTGGAGTTACACCTTCTAATGCAAAATTACCTGCTGCACCTATTTTAACTCTTATAACACCATTAACATTTCTGTATAGTACTAAGTCTCCATCTTGTAAAAATACATTAAACTGTGATTCTTCGTTAAGTCCTCTA
>Ga0213861_10000460_pt1 | contig 35624 bp, 27 predicted proteins | sample PICome_4_FD_160110 | JGI IMG/M metagenome (GOLD analysis project Ga0213861, IMG submission 160110) | Coastal seawater microbial communities near Pivers Island, North Carolina, United States - PICO131 | ecosystem: Environmental > Aquatic > Marine > Coastal | place: USA: North Carolina... | reverse complement strand
TACCAGAGTTCTGTCGGCAATATCAGCAAAAAGGGGTTGAGCTTCGCGGTTGTGAAAAAACTCGAAAACACATCGATAACGTTGCTTTGGCAACTGATAGTGATTGGGCTAGTGAGTATTTAGCTCCAATTTTGTCAATTAAAGTCGTTGCTGGATTAGATGAAGCGATTGAACACATCAGCAAGTGGGGTTCTGCTCATACCGACTCGATAATTACAGAAAATATTAGCAATGCGGACAAGTTTGTATCTCAGGTAGATTCAAGCTCAGTAATGGTAAATGCTTCAACCCAATTTGCAGACGGCTTTGAATACGGGCTTGGCGCAGAAATCGGAATAAGTACAAACAAGTTACATGTGCGTGGCCCCGTAGGTCTGGAAGGATTGACCACCGAGAAGTTCGTGGTTTATGGCGACGGTAGTGTGCGTGATTAGGTCGATGAGAAGCTAAAGGCGTTTGTTACATTGAATTCTGCTGTGGGTATTTTTGGAGGAACTTTTGATCCTTTTCATAATTGTCATTTGACTATTTTGGAAGCCTTTCTGGAAGTCACCTCATTTGCTAAGGTTCATGTTATCCCGGCCAAAATACCGGCTCTTCGCAATAGTCCCGAATCAAGTGCAGAAGATCGTTTAGTAATGGCACGGTTAGGTACCAAAGGGTTATCCAATGTTATCTGCGATGATCGTGAGATCCAGCGGCCAGGGACGTCGTATACGATCGATACTTTACGATCTTTGGCTATCGAAAACGTACACCAACCTTTGATACTTGCTTTAGGGCGCGATGCCTTTGATCAAATAGAGAGCTGGGCCGATTGGGAAGAAATTTTTCAGCTGGCCAGTTTGGTGGTTTTTAATCGTCCCAGTAGTGATTATGCTGATAGCCCGCGATGGTTGCCAGCCTGTGCGCGAATTGTGAATTCATTTGATCAGTGTTCAAAGGCTGGTCAAGTACTTTTTTTGAAAAATAAACCATGTTACGGATCTGCGACCAAGATCCGTCGCTTATTGAAGGAAAACCTTAGTATTCATCATCTTGTACCATCTGGCGTACATGAATACATAAAATCCCGGAATTTATATGTCTAAAGTAAGTAAAACGATATCCGATATTGATCACCTCTGTACTGAAGTTATTAGTTGTCTTGAAGACAATAAGGGTGAAAATATTGTTCAACTATCTGTCTCTAAATTGACCACTATTGCGGATTACTTTGTGATAGTGACAGGTAATTCATCACGGCATGTTCGTGCACTGGCGATTAATGCCGTAAGGGATCTGCGTGATAAAGGAATTAAATCATTGAGAATGGAAGGTGAGGATTCTGGCGAATGGGCGGTAATTGATTATGGCGACATCATCATCCATGTCATGCAGCCTGAAGTTCGTGCATTTTATGATTTGGAATCTTTGTGGCGACCCGGGTCGGCACATATTGCTGAGAAGCTTCAATAAGCCAATTTTATAAGCGTGAACTGTTATCTCATCGCAATCGGGAATCGTATGCCGACATGGGTAAATCAAGGTGTTGATGAATATCGTAAGCGAATTATAGGTTCGGTTTCTTTTAAAGTGATAGAAATCCCCGCAATTAAACGTGGAAAAAATCCCGATTTAAAACGCATTGCCGATCAGGAAGGAAAACTATTATTGGCGGCTTTACCGTCTAATGTTTTGCCGATCGCATTGGATCGGTTAGGAAAAGAATACGATACCGAGATGCTCGCAGTTCAGCTTCAGACATGGGTTGATGATGCGCAGGACGTAGCGTTTTTGGTGGGTGGTCCCGAAGGACTATCCGATCAATGTCTTGCTGAGTGCAGGCTGCGATTAAAACTTTCAACGTTTACATTTTCCCATACAATTGTTCGTGTAATTCTGGCAGAACAACTTTACCGTGCGTTCAGTGTAACTCGAGGATTACCCTATCACCGCTAATAACGCAATGTTAGTACTCGCCTCGAGTTCTCCTCGACGACAAGAGTTGTTGATACAGATGGGGCTTTGCTATGAGCTGATAAATCCCGATATTGATGAAGCTGCTATTCATGAAAGAACCACTAAAGATCGTGTGTTGGCTATCGCGAAGGCTAAACTTGAAGCGGCAGTTGCGATGACAGGCTATACCGATACGCTTCCAGTACTTGCTGCTGATACTTCTATCGAGTGCAATAAAGTGGAATTTGGAAAACCTTTAGACGAACACCACGCATCACAAATGCTAAGAGCTTTATCTGGAAGGGCACATCAGGTTTATACTGCTGTAGTCGTTAAGACGGCTGCTGGGGTAATCTGTGATACTGTGACAACTACAGTGTGGTTTCGGCAGTTAAGTGACGAAGATATTGGTGAATATTGTCGCTCCAAAGAGCCGCTCGGTAAGGCAGGCGCGTACGCGATTCAGGGAAAAGGTGCGATGTTTGTTAAACGAATAGACGGGAGTTACAGCAATGTCGTGGGACTGCCGATTTTTGAAACAGCAAATTTGCTGAAGACGGCAGGAGTAGCGCTATGACTGAAGAAATTTTGGTTAATATAACGCCACAAGAGACCCGCGTTGCTTTTGTTGAAAACGGTGTGTTGCAAGAAGTGCACATTGAGAGAAGTCATGGAAAGGGAATCACGGGAAATGTTTATCGGGGAAAAGTAGTTCGCGTGTTACCCGGTATGCAAGCAGCATTCGTAAATATAGGTTTGGAGCGCACAGGATTTCTGCATGCTGGAGATATTCTTGTGAATCATGTAAAGGAAGGCACTAATCCTGATGAAAAAGGCTTGATTAGTAATTTGGTTCGCGAAGGTGAGCATATTGTTGTGCAGGCGATTAAAGACCCGATCGGCACCAAAGGCGCGCGGTTGACTACTAATATTGCCATACCGTCGCGTAATTTAGTTTACTTGCCAGGTACGGATTATGTCGGAATATCCCAGAGAATTTCGGGTGACGAGGATCGTAAACGCCTTAAAAAGCTAGTTACTGAAGTTCGTGATCAAGAGCAGATAAGAGGCGGCTTTATTGTGCGTACGGCAGCGGAATCTGTCACGAGTCCCGATGTTTTGCAGGATATACAATTCTTACGCCGAATCTGGGAGCGTATTGAAAAACAGAAAACAGAAGTAAAGTTAGGGTTGCTGCATGAAGACCTACCCCTTGCTATGCGAACATTACGAGACTTAGCCACAGACGAGATCGAAAGAATTCGCATCGATTCTCGGGAGACATATGCTCGCGCCAGAGGCTTGGCTATGGATCTTGTCCCGGATGTTGTTCAGAAAATGGAATATTATCCCGGAGAACGTCCCATATTTGATCTGTATTCGGTTGAAGATGAAATACAAAAAGCGCTTGATCGCGTAGTGCCGCTTAAGTCTGGGGGGCATCTTGTGTTTGATCAGACAGAAGCCATGACAACGGTTGATGTTAATACTGGAGCCTACGTCGGCAAGCGTAACGTTGAGGAAACGCTTTTTAAAACTAATCTTGAAGCGACACAGTGTATTGCGCGACAATTGCGATTGAGAAATTTGGGTGGCATTATTATCGTCGATTTTATTGATATGCAGCAGGAAGAGCATCGTCGTCAAGTAATGCGAGCGCTTGACAAAGCGTTAGGTAGAGACGGCGTGCGCGCACTAATAGCTGATATGTCCTCACTGGGTCTGGTTGAAATTACGCGCAAACGAACGAGAGAAAGCCTTGAACGGACGCTGACACAACCATGTTCGGCCTGTTCAGGTAGGGGTGTGCAGAAGACTTCACAGACTATCTGTTACGAAATATTTCGTGAGCTACTTCGTGAGTCGCGTCAGTTTGAAGCTGAAGGATTAATGGTATTAGCTTCACAGCCTGTAATTGATATGCTCGAAGATGAGGAATCGACGGGTCTAGCTGATTTACAGGCATTTATTGGCCATCCTATTCAACTACAAGTTGAACCCGCATATACACAGGAGATGTTTGATGTGGTTTTACTGTAAGCTAATTCTATCTGCTAGTTTGGTGTTGTTGGCCTGCACAGTCGTGAATGCTGATAGTTGGCGAGCGGATATTTCCCGAGCAGATTGGGTGCTAAATGTACGAGAGCACTCTGTCCAGCAAATAGAGCCGTTAACAAGACTACTGGATACCTTTATAGAAGCACAAGGGAATAAGATAGTAATTCGTTATCCGGGTGGTGACGAAGGAGAGCAGTGGGCAACTCAACTTATTGCATATTTGGTCTCTTTGGGTATCCCGTCGTCCTATATTGAACAAGAACCTGGTTCAGGTAGACAGGGTATGATACGACTTGTCGTTGAGCAGAATGAGTCCAAACCGTAAGTTTTTGTAGATGATCGGTGTACAGCATTATTTTGGGTAACTAGTGTTTTGAAAAAATTGCCAAGAGTTGCGGCCGTTCAGTTAACGTCAAGTGACGATGTTGAAGAGAACCTGGAAAAGATTGAGCATTATTCGATGCAAGCTGCAGGGAAGGGCGCTCAGTTAGTTTCGTTTCCCGAAAATTGTGTATTAATGCCGAAATCTTCATCTCAGTTAGTAGAGGTAGCACAACAACAATCAATTCAGATTAGAGAACGGTTAACTGAAATATCTAAGGCAAATGAAATTTGTCTTATCGCCGGTTCTATACCCTTTCCCAGTGAAGATGTTAGTCGAATTTATGGAACCTGTTTGGCATTTGGTTTAGATGGCAATATTGTCGGTCGTTATCAAAAAATGCATTTATTTGATGTAACGATTTCTAGTTCGGAGTCCTATCTAGAATCTGACTATACCAAAGCGGGTGAGGAGGTTGTTTGCATAGACACCCCTGTTGGTCGTGTTGGACTTACGATCTGCTACGACATGCGATTTCCTGAGCTGTATCGAGGTCTTGGGCGATTGCAAGCGGACATTTTTAATATTCCGTCTGCGTTCACAGTGCCGACTGGTATTGCGCACTGGGAGGTTCTTCTGCGTGCACGGGCAATAGAAAATTTGAGTTATGTTATTGCCCCAGCTCAAGTTGGAAACCATCCTAGTGGGCGAAAGACTTATGGACATACCATGATTATCGATCCGTGGGGTAAAGTACTATCGTCTAAAGGAAGTGGGGAAGGAGTTTGTTATGCGAGTATTGATTTAGCTCATTTAAATTCCGTAAGATCTACATTTCCTGCGCGTGATCATAGGCGTTTTTCTGAGGAGAATATAAACTATGAGCACTGATCTGGTTGCAGATTTGAAACGCTGTGAGCGTAAGGTGTTTTTAGATGAACCGACATCTTTTCACGCGTTAAACCATTTGGCGAAAACTATCGGTGGCCCAGAACTTTATATCAAGCGAGACGATATGGGTCCGTTGGCATTTGGTGGTAATAAACTTAGGCAGCTTGAGTTTTATTTTGGTGATGCAGTCGCTCGTGGTGCGGATACGATTCTTATTACCGGGGCTGTCCAATCGAATTTTGTTCGACTGGCTGCGGCCTGCGCTGCCAAGCTAGGTATGCATTGTCATATCCAACTTGAAGAACGTGTAAGCAAGATGGACGTTAATTATCGCAACTCAGGTAACGTGTTGCTAAATCAAATTTTAGGTGCAACCTTACATAGTTATCCTGCGGGAGAAGATGAGAGAGGTGCGGATCTAAATTTGGAAAAATTGGCGCTAAATGTGCGTGAGCAAGGCGGTATACCTTATGTTATTCATCTAAGTAGCGACTATCCCTCCATTGGTGCTCTGGGATATGTAGCTGGAGCTATTGAATTAGCTCAACAGATTCAATCGAAAAATATAACGTTATCGGCTATCGTCCTGCCTTCTGGAAGTGGCGCGACCCATGCGGGGATGTTGTACGGTATGCGCGCTTTAGGTATCTCTACGCCGATTATTGGGGCTTGTGTTAGAAGATCTGCCTCTGAGCAAATACATCGCATCAGAACCCACTGCGACAGCATGGCAAGACAACTCCGGCAAACTAACCCGGTTGGAACTGACGATATTATTTTGAATGAGAAATTTTTGGCGCCTGGCTACGGCCGAGCTGGAGCCCACGCAAATGAAGCGATAAAACTTTCTGCGCGTTTGGAAGGCATCATTCTAGACCCCGTTTATAGTGCGAAGAGCTTTGCGTGTTTTATTGATTATGCTCGGAGAAATATAAACGGAGACCCTTTGCTGTTTCTTCATACAGGAGGATTACCTGCTATATTTGCGTATCAGGATGATATGTTGGCTGCAGTATCATAGGGCCTTATAAGCACGGTGGAATATTCATAGTTATAACTAACGGTGTTAGGTGTTTAGTATTTTGAGAGCTTGGCCATGTAACTTTAAATTGGCTGCTGCAAGCACGGTGCCATCAGATTCATTGGTTAGTCGTTTGCCGTTCCAATCTGTTATTTTGCCTCCCGCCCCTTCAACGATTGGTATCAGTGCCAGAAAATCGTAAGGCTTTAGATCCGCTTCAATAACTAAGTCTGTGTGACCACTTGCAAGCAATCCATAGCCTAGACAATCCGTTCCGAACGCTCTGACACAAGTTACTTCGCTAAGCTTTTTGAATTGTATCCATTGCTCTGAATTGAACATTTCGGGTGTTGTCGATAACACTACAGCATCTTTTAATGATGCATTGCTGGTGCTACATTTTTTACCGTTATGGGTTGTGTCCTTATGAGTGATTCCTAGCCATCTTTCTTTAAGAAGTGGCATTTCGATCACACCAAGCATCGGTTTGTCATGATGTCCCAGAGCAATCAAAGAGCCGAAGGTTGGAACGCCTGCGACAAAACTTTTTGTCCCGTCAATAGGGTCGAGTGTCCATTGCCAAGGTGTGGAGCCTTTAGTAAGGCCGAATTCTTCACCAAAAATACTGTGATCTGGGTGACGTGATTGAATCAATTCACGCATTTCCTTTTCTATTTGCTGGTCCGCTGCAGTTACTGGGCTGAGGTCCGATTTTCTATCTACACTAATTTTTCGCCGAAAGTGCGCAGCAGTTACCAGACGGGCGATATCGGCTAGTAGATTCGACGTTTCAATAAATGTATCTTCGAGTTGAGGAAGGGTGTCAGTCATAGAATTTGCGGTTATTTAAGATTAAGTCCAACAGGGCTTTTGATTGTACTGTTTTACACTTAAACTACGTACAAATTTTCTATCTAAAGTGCATCAATCGAAAATGCACACTTTTAATAAGCGAAAAAAACTGGAGAATCGTAAGGGTAAGCCCATGAATCAATCCGAAGAGTTACTAAATATTGTTGATGATTTTGATGTTGTTATCGATACTCTTACTAGGGGCGAGATTCATCTTCGTAATCTTAAACATAGGTCCGTGCATCTATTGGTTTTTGATTCTGCGGGTCGTGTATATTTACAGAAACGTTCGCTAACGAAAGATAACAACCCCGGTCTCTGGGATTCAAGTGTTTCAGGGCACGTGGATGCGGGGGAGAGCTATGACTCCTGTGTCATTCGTGAGGCCCAGGAAGAAATAGGCTTACATTTGAAAGAAGTGCCAGAGAAATTATTTAAATTAGATGCATGTAATGCTACCGGAAACGAGTTTACCTGGATATATCGTTGTATATCCGAAGGACCATTCGTTTTACATCCAGAAGAAATTGATTATTGCGAATGGTTTACACCAGAGACTGTAGATCAATGGCTACTTGAGGATTCGAGTACAATGGCTAGAAGCGCTCAGCTTATTTGGCGAACTTACCGATCTTTGTAAGCGCGATGTACCTCCTCAGCAATAATAGCTATTCCGTCTGAGACCGTTTTGTCATCCGTCGCATAGCTTATTCGTATGCACTCTTGCTGATGTCTCCAGGTTGAATCTGCGATTCCCGGAAAAAAGTTTTCACCCGGAATAACATATACGCCCCGTGTTTTAAGTCTTTGGTACAAGCACTGGCTCGTTATTGGTAGTCCCTCTAGCCATAACCAAAGGAAAATAGCGCCTTCCGGCTCATGTATGTGGTAGGGCAGACCGGCCAATTTATTATGAAGCGTAGCAACGGCAGAGAGTGCTTTGGCTTTGTAAAATGGCCTTATATATGCATCAGAAAGTTGAATTATTTTCTCGTTAGCTAGAGATTTAGTCATGAGGGTCGGGCCAAAGCTTCCCGGGGCTAGGCTTAAAATAGCATTAGCGGAAGAAATTCTTCTGATGATTGATTCATTCGCGACGACAATTCCGGTTCGAATGCCAGCCAGTCCCAGCTTTGACAGACTCATGCATACGACTGCATTTTCATCCCAGTAGGGTTTTACATCATTAAAAATGATGTTGGGAAAAGGTGTGCCATACGCGCAGTCCAATATCAGCGGAATGTTTATTCTTTCACAAAGTTTCCGTAACTTTTCTATTTCCCCGTTTGTGAGCACATTACCGGTCGGATTTGTCGGTCTACTGACACACATTGCACCGATATTATTACTAACGTCAAGCTGGTCAAAGTCTACTCTGTACTTAAACATCTGATTTTCAAGACGTTCTATTTTAGGAAGATTTGCAACGAAAATTTCTTTCCCAAGACCTGCGTCAGCATATCCAACATATTCAGGAATGAGTGGTAGCAGAATCTTTTTAGTCTTTTGGCCGCCAAATTTTCCTGAGAAAAGATTAAACAGCACAAAAAACGACGACTGACTACCATTGGTTATTGCAATGTTCTTTTCGCTAATTGGCCAACCATATTTCTTAACTAAAAGTTGTGCCAGTGCGCCGCGAAACTCGGGATTGCCAATTGGACTGTCGTATTTGGCGACCATGTCTTCAAATACGTTTCCGTCAGCAAGCAAATCGGTCATTAATTGCCGGAAATAATTTTCTACTTCATCAATACGACCAGGATTTCCACCCCCTAACATAATAACCCTGGAATCAGATTGGTCGGCAGAGCCAAGATCGTCCATTAGCTGGACGATCCCACTTCCATGATTCAGGAAGTTTCCAAAGTCAGAGAATTGCTGCATGAGTTTCTGAGAAATTACCTAGTTCATCTAATCAGTACGATTCAATTTTCCAACAAGTTGTACGTCTTGAGTTAATCGAATTAGATCCGCGAGAATAAATCCAGCTTCTTCCAATAGGATATCCGGAGGGAATCGTTCATCATCGGCAGTTGCGAGATCTTCTTGCTCAAGTGTGTCGTCGTCATTTTCCTCAGTGTCCGGATTAAGGAGCTCCAGGTCTAAAGCGCTTCGCAGGCGGTTCTCGATTTCATACCCCATTAAGCGACGTTGGTCTCTATTTGTTCGGCGTTGGCTTTCGTTTAGACTAACTCTTTCAATATTTCTGTTGTCAGTCGCAAATTTTGCGGCTTCGTAGATATATTGCATCTTTTCCGATTCGGGGCTTCTCTCATCAAAGTTCCGAATTAAATTATTCACAATATCTCGTTCAATGAATTGATAGGTTGTATTAAACTTGGCCGGATCCACTTTAGTCCAGGGTAGGGCATTTTCATATGCTCGTTCGCCTTCTTGGGCAGAGCCATGACTAATTGGGAACAATACGTCAGGCACAACTCCACGGTGTTGGGTAGAGTCTCCATTTACGCGAAAAAACTGTGCAACGGTGAGTTTAAGTTGGCCTAAATCGAGCCCGGATCTACTATGGCGGCTTAGGTTAACTACGTGTTGAACGGTTCCTTTGCCGAAGGTTGGTTCACCGATTATTACGCCACGTTGGTAATCCTGAATAGCGCCAGCAAAGATTTCGGATGCGGATGCTGAATTTCGGTCAATCATAACTGCAAGAGGTCCGGTGTAACTAACTGAAGGATCTGGATCTCGGTTAATACGAACTTTGCCGCTGAGATCGCGAACTTGCACAATCGGTCCATCATCAATGAATAATCCAGTTAACGATATAGCTTCCGTTAACGCACCGCCGGGATTGCCGCGGAGGTCTATAAGCAGTGCATCAACATTCTCATTTTTCAAATCCTGAATAAGCTGGCGGGTGTCTTTTGTTGTACTCCGGTATTGCGGATCGCCCTGCGCTCGTCCGTCTAGATCTGCGTAGAATGTTGGTATATCAATAACGCCCAACTTATAGTGACGACCTTCGTGGGTAAATTCTAATATGGATTTTTTCGCAGCTTGTTCTTCAAGCTTTATCTTATCTCTGGTTATTACGATATCTTTAGTTTCTCCACTGTTTCCGGCTTTACGTGGGAGTATTCTCAGCTTTACGGTGGTGTCTTTGGGGCCCCTGATTCGTTCTACGACGTCATCCAGACGCCAACCTATAACATCGTCTATCTTGCTCTTGACGCCTTCTCCTACACCGACAATACGGTCGCCTGCTTTCAGCTGCTTAGATAAGTCCGCCGGACCGCCTGGCACAATGCTGGTAACACGAGTGTATTCGTTACGACTTTGTAAAACCGCCCCTATTCCTTCCAGAGAGAGGCTCATTCTTATTTTAAAATTTGCTGACGCTCGCGGGGAAAGATAAGTGGTATGCGGTTCTACAGTGAGTAGATAGGCGTTCATCAATAACTGGAAAACATCATTTGCGTTTAATTGTGAGGTTCGCGTGCGAATTTGCTCGTAACGCTTGGTTAATGTATCACGGGCTTCCTCTAAAGATTGACCACTAATTTTTAACGATAAAATATCGTTTTTTACACGTTTTCTCCAAAGCTCGTTGACTTCGGCTTGGGTTGACGGCCATAACACATCGTCGCGATCGGTTTCGTACCATTCATCAATATTGAAATCGAAATCACGTTTGATATATTCTAGGGCTAGATCGACTTGTTTATTGACGCGAGTTCGATAGACATGAAAAATTGCGAAACCAGGCTCGAGGCGTGCATCGTTGATATAGTTGTCGAAATCGTATCTAATTTCGTTGAATTTGCTGATATCTTGTTGAAAAAAGTAGATTCGGTCCGGGTCTAATAGTTCTAAATAACGGTCGAGTATTCGTGTTGATAATTCGTCATTTAGTTCTTGTTTAACGTAATGACGTCGTTGCATATAGTCTCGGATTAAACGCGAAGAAAAAACATGTTTGTCTTCAATTGTCATCGACGGGGCGGGTGCACTGGCGGCAAATACCAGAGAACTGGTAACGGTTGCGGCAAGCAGGATCACTACCGAACTGTGTCGGGTGATACGCTGCAGAACATTTATTATAGTAGGATAAATAATCATTATTTCCGAAATTTTTGTGCGTGTGAAACGAAACTATTAGGAATCATAGCAGGTAGGTAACAACCTTTGGGCTTATGACTCTACAATTATCATGTCCCTCGTTAAAAAAATATTACCATTCAGGAACCTTTGGGGAAGAATATACCCCATGACATGGTGCTCAACCTCTTATTCTTGGACCTGAGATAGTCGAAAAAGTTGATCAGACTTGAGAATCCCATTGTCAGTGATATAGTTAGTGATTAATTTTGCAGGCGTAATATCGAAAGCCGGATTAGCTATTTGGGTTTTATTTGTAACGATTCGAGTCTCTGACCATGTGTTATCAGTAGTAACGCCGCGAATGTTTGAAACTTCGTGAGGATCCCTATTTTCAATTGGTACATCACGCCCATGTTGAAGATTATTGTCGTAAGTGGAAGACGGGAGGGCGACTAAAAAGGGAATATTATTGTCATGGGCTGCCAAAGCCTTCAGATAAGTCCCAATTTTGTTACACACATCACCATTGGCAACCGTTCGGTCGGTGCCAACGATGCATACGTCCACGAGTTTATTCTGCATCAGATGACCTCCCGCGTTATCGACAATTACTGTGCATGGTACACCGTGATTCTGCAGCTCCCATGCGGTCAACGCAGCGCCCTGATTCCGGGGGCGTGTCTCATCTACCCAGACGTGTATATCGATCCCTTCGTTAAAAGCATAATATATTGGGGCCAGAGCGGTTCCCCAGTCTACGGTAGCTAACCATCCTGCGTTGCAATGTGTTAAGACGTTTACAGTATTTCCAGATTTTTTCTGTGATATATGTTTGAGATAAGAATATCCAAATTTACCGATTTTTTTATTTTGGGAAATATCTTCATTACAAATGGTGTCTGCTTCTTGAAATGCTGCAGTTAGGTATATTTTTTTGTTGGCGGTTAGCCGATTGTGCATTCTTTTTAGCGCCCATTGAAGATTGATGGCGGTCGGTCGTGCGGATGAAAGATAATCAATAGCGCTATTTAGTGATGCTTCATCACATTGGTGTTTTAGTGCCAAACAAATACCGTATGCAGCAGTTGCACCGATTAATGGAGCACCTCGGACTTGCATTGAGTGAATGGCGTGGTAGGTGTCGTTGACAGACCCCAATGAAACAATGCTGAATTCGTGCGGCAGTCGAGTTTGATCAATGATTTTTATTGTCTGATCGTCTCTCCAGATTGATCGGTATGGAATACTATTAACTTTCATTTCGAAATGCGAATAGTGTTTAGCATGCGATAAATTATCTCAGTTTGAACTGATTGCAGGTATCGATAAAATTCAAAATTTCGAGTTGGGTTACTAACCATAGCTATATTCAGTTGTGGGGTTCGTTGGAGATAATGGACTGTTCGTTTGTTAACTTAAGTGATGTTTCCAAACAGGATCTCTTTTATCCTAAAAAGGCGACATACCGTTGGTTTTGTCTTCGATGCCGAACACCCCACGAAACAAGCGTCGTTCGTATTTCACGTCTTCATTCAAGGTTGTTTCGTAAGCTTTGTTGAACATTTCTTCGGTTGCCTTAATGGTCGGTCGTAAGTAATCAGAAATTTCTGATTGGTAACTCTCCGAGGAACGCGTCGGGAAAATTGTGTTCGATTAATTTCCCTATATCGGTGGAATTATCAAACGACAATAGCGCGTGCATTAACTAATTCATTAATCGATCGCTTGGCATATTTAATGCTTTAGGACGATTTAACCTTATGATGCCAACGTTTTTTTTAGTCGCTATGAGAATGGTATCGTAGTGCATGTTGGTTTTGTTTATTCTAATTGAGTTCTTGTACTTTCGGCACTACAGGTTTAGGCCATTATTACGTCTCTGGTACCGATATGGAGTATTTGATTTGGTGTCGGACTTTAGTTCACCTATAATGAAACACCATATTAGTGATTCAGTCTAGGAATTATAGAGTGAATCGATTAATTGGTCATATATAAGACTATATATTATGTGAAGTATCTTTAGCCGGATCGCAGATAGGATACGGCACAGAGCGGATTATAATAATACGATCAAATGTTGTTTGTTAATTTTTGCTGAGGAAAGCATGAGCGGAAAATTTACCGAAGTTCACCAACGATCACTGGATAATCCCGAAGAGTTTTGGGCCGAGGCGGCTCAATCAATAGACTGGTATAAAAAGTGGGATCGTGTGTTTGATGACAACGACGCGCCATTCTGCGAGTGGTTTCCTGGGGGGGAACTTAATACGTGTTTTAATGCTTTGGATCGACACGTCGAAGCTGGCAATGGGGATCGAACTGCGCTGATTTACGACAGTCCAATTACTGGAAATAAGGGCAGCTTCACCTATTCTGAATTATTGAAGAAGGTTTCCTGTTTTGCTGGGGTACTTCGAGCTAACGGAGTCGACAAGGGTGACAGGGTTATTATCTATATGCCGATGGTCCCAGAGGCAGTAGTTGCTATGTTAGCCTGCGCACGTCTTGGTGCGGTGCACTCTGTTGTATTCGGTGGTTTTGCAGCCAATGAGCTTGCGGTTCGAATTGATGATGCTCAGCCGAAAGTTATTGTCTCGGCTTCCTGCGGTATTGAACCGGGGCGGGTGATTGCGTATAAACCCTTACTTGATTCGGCAATTGATTTGGCAAGTCATAAACCATCTTGCTGTGTAATCTTGCAACGCGAGCAATTAGCCGCGACACTTGTCATGGGCCGCGATATCGATTGGAATGATAGCGAGGCTCGAGCAGAGCCGACTGATTGCGTATCTGTTTCAGCGACAGATCCTCTCTACATTCTGTATACATCGGGTACTACCGGACAACCGAAAGGCGTGGTTCGAGATAATGGTGGACATGCAGTCGCCTTACTCTGGACCATGAAAAATATCTACAACATGGAAGCTGGGGAGGTTTATTGGGCTGCCTCGGACGTAGGTTGGGTTGTTGGTCATTCCTACATAGTTTATGCGCCGTTATTTGCGGGTTGCACAACAGTGTTGTTTGAGGGTAAGCCGGTTGGAACGCCTGATGCCGGAGTATTTTGGCGCGTGATCAGTGAGCATAAAGTGAAAGTTTTATTTACTGCACCTACGGCTTTCCGGGCGATTAAAAAGAATGATCCGAATGGATTATTACTAAAGGATTATGATTTATCTTCTTTAGAAACATTGTTTCTTGCGGGTGAGCGACTGGATCCCGATACGCTTCATTGGGCTGAAGATAAATTAGGCGTGCCTGTAGTAGATCACTGGTGGCAAACCGAGACAGGATGGTCGATTTGTTCAAACTGCCTGGGAATTGAGCAACTGCCGATTAAGGAGGGGTCTCCTACCCGTGCAGTGCCTGGTTGGGATTTACGTGTATTGGATGAAAATGGCAACGAACTACCTGCTGGTGAAATTGGTTCGTTGGCGGTAAAACTGCCGCTGCCTCCAGGCAGCTTCCCAACGCTGTGGAATGCAAGAGAACGCTACTTCGAGTCTTATTTTAAAGAATACGAAGGTTTTTATAGCACGGCGGATGCGGGGATAATAGATAAGGACGGATATGCGTACATAATGTCGCGGACTGATGACATTATTAATGTTGCAGGCCATCGGCTGTCTACTGGAGCAATGGAAGAAGTATTATCTGATCATCCTGATGTGGCCGAATGTGCGGTAACCGGAGTTGCTGATCAGCTAAAAGGGCAGGTGCCGCTGGGTATGTTAGTACTAAATGCCGGGAGTGAAGGAAATGAGCATGAAGTTGTCAAACAAGTTGTGCAAATGGTGCGAGATCGCATAGGTCCGGTAGCCGCTTTCAAACAAGCAATTGTTGTGAAACGATTACCTAAAACCCGAAGCGGAAAAATTCTGAGGAGCACTATTCGTAAAATTGCCGATGGAACAGAATGGAAAATGCCGGCAACTATTGATGACCCAGTAATTCTGGATGAGATCACAGAATCCTTACAGTCAATCGGATATGCAAATTGAGGTTGTTTTAGAATGTCAAAAAAATATCAGGATGATATAAATGCCTGGCAGCAGCAAGCGGCGCTCGATCTGAAGGGCGCTTCAGTTGATTCGTTGATTCGAGAGACCCCAGAAGGTATTTCGGTAAAGGCGTTATACACAGCCGCAGACTTGGAAGATATTGCACAAGTTAATACGCTTCCAGGATTGGAGCCGTATATGCGCGGACCGCGTTCAACGATGTACGCAGGTCGACCTTGGACAATCCGACAGTATGCCGGATTCTCCACAGCGGAAGAATCCAACGCATTTTATCGCCGTAATCTAGCGGCCGGACAGGCAGGTTTATCTATCGCATTTGATTTGGCAACTCATCGTGGATATGACTCCGATCATCCCAGGGTTTCTGGAGATGTTGGTAAAGCTGGAGTGGCGATAGATAGTGTTGAGGACATGAAGATTTTATTTGACGGAATACCGTTAGACAAAATGTCAGTATCTATGACCATGAACGGTGCGGTGTTACCGATTATGGCGATGTATATTGTTGCAGCTGAAGAACAGGGGGTCTCGGCAGAAGCACTATCTGGTACGATTCAAAATGATATTTTGAAAGAATTCATGGTGCGTAATACCTATATTTATCCGCCTGCTCCCTCAATGCATATCGTTTCGGATATTATTCGTTATACATCACAGCATATGCCCCGGTTTAACCCTATTTCTATATCTGGGTATCACATGCAGGAAGCGGGCGCAACTTGTGTGCAGGAACTCGCTTTTACAATCGCTGATGGGATTGAATACGTCCGCACCGCTATAGAAAGTGGTTTAGACGTAGATCAATTTGCTCCACGATTGTCGTTTTTCTTTGCGATCGGCATGAACTTCTTTATGGAAGTCGCAAAGTTGCGTGCCGCACGAGTGTTGTGGGCTGAGTTGATGCAGGACTTGTTCGAACCTAAAGATACTCGATCGCTGATGTTGCGAACTCATTGCCAGACTTCTGGGGTCAGTTTAACCAGTATGGATCCGCACAATAACATCGTACGGACAACGATCGAAGCAATGGCCGCTGTATTAGGGGGTACCCAGTCTTTACATACCAATAGCTTTGATGAGGCGTTAGCATTACCAACTGATGCCTCAGCACGAATTGCTCGAAACACCCAGTTAATTCTTCAGCATGAGACCGGTATCACTAATGTTGTGGATCCATTGGGCGGTTCTTACTATGTTGAGAGCTTAACCAATAGTTTAGTGGTCGAAGCACGTAAACTCATTGATGAGGTAGAGGAACTGGGTGGAATGACGGCTGCGGTATCTTCCGGGATGCCCAAATTGAAAATCGAAGCCGCCGCAGCAGCACGTCAAGCACGACAAGACCGCGAAGAGGACGTTGTTATTGGTGTTAATCGTTATCAATTGGAAGCGGAGGGCGAAATTGATATATTGACCATAGATAACGATAAAGTTCGGGCAGACCAGATTGCTAGATTGGAGAGAATTCGGAATAAACGCGATGATTCTATATGCCAGAAGTCTCTGGAGTCTCTACGTAATATCGCCGAAACAAAGCAGGGTAATTTACTGGAAGCAGCGGTTAATGCTGCTCGAGCTCGAGCAACCCTTGGTGAAATTTCTAGTACTCTGGAAACGGTATACAAGCGTCACCGGGCTGACATACAGTCAATTTCAGGAGTATACGGAGCCGCTTTTTCGGGTGATGATAATTTTTTGAAAATTCAGTCTGATATTAAAGCATTTGAAGAAACCCATGGTCGCCGACCGCGAATGCTAGTCGTTAAGCTTGGCCAGGACGGCCATGATCGGGGTGCAAAGATTATTGCAACAGCGTTCGCTGACCTTGGTTTCGATATTGATATTGGGCCGTTATTTCAGACGCCAGAAGAAGCGGTGAAACAAGCGATAGAAAATGATGTGCACGTTATTGGAATATCCTCTCAGGCAGCGGGTCATAGAACACTTGTGCCTTTGGTGATTGAACAGTTAAAACACGATCAGGCAGACGATATTATTGTCATATGTGGTGGGGTTATTCCTCCACAAGATTATGAATATTTGTATGGCATTGGCGTATCTGCTATTTACGGCCCTGGAACGAATATTCCCGACGCTGCAAAGCAGGTGCTGCAACTTATCCGCAAATCGGATGATTTATTTTAATAGTCAGCGTCGTATGGAACGCTACTAAATTAATGTAAGAGTAAATTTATGCAAGAAATTCTCAAGGAATTGGATCGAAGACGGGATTTAGCCAAACTAGGTGGAGGTGAAAAGCGTATTGAAGCCCAGCATCGTCGCGGAAAACTAACTGCACGGGAGCGCATCGAGTTACTGCTTGACGAAAACAGTTTCGAAGAATGGGATATTTATGTGGAGCATCGCTGCACGGATTTCGGTATGGGTGGCAATCGCATTCCTGGTGATGGTGTTGTTACGGGTTACGGCATGATTAATGGTCGCTTGGTGTTTGTCTATAGTCAAGATTTTACCGTATTTGGTGGTTCTCTTTCCGAAGCCCATGCGGAGAAGATCTGCAAGGTGATGGATCATGCGATGAAAGTCGGTGCACCGATTATCGGTATCAGTGATTCAGGTGGTGCTCGGATTCAGGAAGGTGTTGCATCTCTGGGGGGCTATGCAGAAGTTTTCCAGAGAAATGTAATGGCGTCCGGTGTGGTGCCTCAAATTTCGATGATTATGGGTCCTTGCGCCGGTGGTGCGGTTTACTCACCCGCAATTACAGACTTTATATTCATGGTTCAAGATACCAGTTATATGTTTGTTACTGGCCCAGATGTCGTTAAAACTGTTACTCATGAAAAAGTGACAGCGGAAGAGCTCGGAGGGGCGAAGACGCATACCGGAAAATCCGGTGTTGCGGACCTTGCCTTCGAAAATGACGTCGATGCGATAAATAGATTACGCCGGTTCTTTGACTTTCTACCATTAAATAATCGATCTGATGTGCCTGAGCGCCCCACTCAAGACCCAGCTGATCGGCTCGAAAAGTCACTTGATTCGATTATTCCTGCTAACCCTAATAAGCCCTACGACATGAAGGCCGTGATTGGAAAGATTGTTGATGAATCTGACTTTTTTGAAATTCAATCGGATTACGCTAAAAATATCATTATTGGTTTTGCTCGAATGGAGGGTTCAACAGTCGGTATAGTCGCTAATCAACCGTTAGTACTTGCAGGTTGTTTGGACATTCAGTCTTCAATTAAAGCCGCTCGCTTTGTTCGGTTTTGTGATGCCTTTAGTATTCCGTTAATTACATTTGTTGATGTTCCGGGTTTTATGCCGGGTACCGCGCAAGAATATGGTGGAATTATTAAGCACGGTGCGAAACTGCTTTATGCGTATGCTGAGTGCACTGTTCCGAAAATTACCGTGATTACCCGTAAAGCATATGGTGGCGCCTATGATGTAATGGCATCTAAACACTTAAGAGGAGATGTTAATTTGGCATGGCCGACTGCCGAGATTGCGGTAATGGGAGCAAAAGGTGCGGTTGAAATTATTTTTCGTCAAGATCTTGATGATGCGGAGAAAATTGAGCGTCGTACTGAGGAGTACAAAGAAAAATTCGCTAACCCGTTTAATGCCAGTCGCCGGGGATATATTGATGACGTCATTCAGCCGAGTAAAACACGGAAGCGTATTTGTCGATCTTTGGTAATGCTAAAAACTAAGCAACTAGAAAACCCTTGGAGAAAGCATGGAAATATTCCATTATAAAGGTGCTTTTTGTTAAGAAAAATTCAGTTTGCTAAGTTGGTAAAAACTTTGGTTTTGGTTGATCGCCCTCTGATTTCAAAATCGCCTACTAGCATAAGTTCATTATGGCAGTTAGGTGCTTTTTGGTAGGTGCTATTTTCGATAAGGAGACGGGTATTAGTTTTTTTATTAAGTTGTTCTAATCGAGCAGCAAGGTTTACGTGGTTACCGTGAATCGTGTATCCGAGCTGTTGTTTGGTGCCAACCAAGCCGCCAACAACAGTTCCGGTATTAATGCCGATACGGGCATTTAAAACAACGTCCTTTCCAAAACGTTTCTCGCGAAGTAATTTAAGAATATCGAAAGCAGATCGGATTGCATTTTCAGCGTGAGCCGCATCTTCTTTGGGAAGATTGAAGCTGGCTAATATGGCATCACCCTGAAATTGACATATCACCCCTCCATAGCGAGCAATAGGCTCGGCGACAGACGAGAAATATTCGTTTAGTGTTTTTACAAGTTCGTCCGGCTGCAGGCTTTCACCTATCGATGTAAATGATTCTATATCGATATACATGATAGTAGCTTCACGTTCTTCACAGAATCCAGCTTCCAGTCGGGTTGCCGAGTGTGTGATTTGAGTAACTATTTCTTCGGGTAGAAATCGTGATAGATCTTCAGCTATTGCTTGTTCCGTTATTGCAGTAACCAGTCGTTTACGTGCGCGAGTTATGCCGATGCTTAAGACTAGAGTGACTACAAATATTGAAATTATTTTGTCAAATTCGGCGCCAATTAGAATATGATTTGACGTCATATATTCCACATAATTGCGAGTTACGCCTGCATCGGGGGTCATGTTGACGACTGCATAGCCGGCCATAAACAACCATCCGATAATAGCAACGGCCCCGGACAAAATGACGAACCCTGGATCGAAGCGAAGTGATCTAATTGCTATGAAGATAAACACATACAAGAGTGTTGGAGATTTTAGATAAAACGACGGTGGTTGATCGTATTGGATATGAAACGTAAATATTAGACTTAGAAGCAGGGCGATATCAATAATTACGGATAGCCATAAAAGCCAGTCAGGAAGCTTTCGAAGATATGCCAGGATCAGTCGTGTAATCGTAAAAATTGAGTACAGAAATATCGCCCATGGCACGGGAGTAAACATAATTTCTTCAGAAAATGCTTTTGGCGAGATGGCGTAAAGTGTTGCCATTGTCAAAATAAACGCCAGTTGGGTCCAACCGATCAGTATTTCACTGGCATCTTGCTGTGCATTTATTGTATCTTGTACACGCTTTGGGAGATCTTGCGTTAAGTGCGTACCTTTGAGCCAATGGTGTATTTTTTGAATATGTCGAATCACTTTAGTCATCCGGTAGCACTATAATGAGGAACTAAGATATATTGGACTGAACTTTCGGTATTTCATTCCTAGGTCCTCCATTATGTTTTACGTCAGTCGTGGTAGAAGTGACAATTAATCTTTTGTTAAGTGACAAAGTTTAAATGACGATAGTCCAAATTTCTAATGAGTATAGTCGTAATTGATGGCAAATATTGACCCCATACATGAAAAAAGGAATAGTAGAAACCAGGAGCGTTTGGATAATGCAAATGTTTTAATTTATAGCCATGATTCTTTTGGGCTAGGGCATCTACGTAGATGTCGGGAAATAGCGCATTCGTTGGTTGAACGTTACAAAGGACTGCGTGTGTTAATTTTATCGGGTTCGCCGATTATTGGAAGTTTCGACTTTCGCGCTCGAGTAGACTTTGTTCGTATACCTAGCGTTGTTAAATTACGTAATGGAGATTACACCTCCCTAAATAAGCATATTGATATTCAGCAAACACTGTCTATACGATCAACGATTATTAGCAATACGGCAAAAGTCTTTTCCCCTGATTTATTTATTGTTGATAAAGAACCTTTAGGGTTGCGAGGTGAGGTTAAGGAAACTTTGGAAAATTTCCGATCTTCAAAAACACGTGTTGTGCTGGGACTTCGGGATATTATGGATGACCCTGAAGCCCTGAAAGCGGAATGGTCACGGCGAAACGTCGGCGCTGCACTGGATCGTTATTACGATGAGATTTGGGTGTACGGGCATGAGTTAATGGGAAATCCCTTATTGGGAGTTGGTTTGTCTGATAAGACCATGGCCAGGCTTAAGTTTACTGGTTATATTATGCGTCATGTGCCCAAGACTATTGGTGCGGTGACAATGCTACCGAAAAAACCATTTTTCCTTGTTACCGCTGGCGGTGGTGGTGATGGTCACCAGATGATTGACTGGGTATTACGCGCATATGAGAGTGGGGAAAATCTACCTTGCGATGCTTTGGTGGTGCTTGGGCCCTTTATGCCATTGTCTTCCCGAAATGAATTTGTTCAGCGAATTTCATTTCTGGAAAATGTATCGGTAAGAACATTTTCGGCAGATATGGAGCACTTGATGGAAGCCGCTAGTGCGGTTGTGTGTATGGGAGGGTATAACACGTTTTGTGAAGTAATGTCCTTCAACAAAAAAGCATTATTAATACCGAGATCACGACCTAGAAAAGAACAACTCATTCGTGCTGTAAAGGCTAAAGAGTTAGGTTTGTTGCAATTTCTTGACGCAGATCGTGGATGCGAAACCGATGAAATGATAGACGCACTAAATAATCTTCCTAGCGCCGGTAATCCGGCTGACGCAGGAATTAATGATATGCTCCACGGGTTGGATTCCATTAACCAATGGGTGCAAGACATCGTAAGTTAAATGTTGCCCTTATAAGTAATAAAGATGGGAATTATGTTTAAGTGGGTACATCAATATTGGTAGGGCAAAAATGTGTTCTCTTCTATGTCCAGCATCTTTTAGGCAGTGGTCATCTACATCGAGTACGATTGGTCGCCGAGGAACTTGCTCATTGTGGATTGAGAGTGGTTGTAGTAAGCGGTGGCCCCACCGTTTCAAATTTTGATTTTGACGGCGTAATATTCGTTCAACTGGAGCCAATTCGAAGCAATGGTCTGGATTTTGGTAGTATTGTTGATAAGCACGGAATGCCCGTGGCAGACCATGTGTTTCAGGCTAGACAGCAGCAATTACTTGACACTTACGCACTTTATCAACCGCAGCTAATAGTTATTGAATCTTGGCCCTTTGGGCGAGGCGTGGTGAATGAGGAATTGGACTCATTTTTACAAAACGTTAAAAGTAAGACAGCGCCGATTAGAACGGTCATATCCATTCGTGATATTCTACAAATACGTTCAGAGAATAAACAGCGAAAGACGATTGCTCGTTTGTCCCGTTTTGCGGATTTTATAATGGTTCATGGAGATTCTTCTGTTGTTCCGCTAGACGCATCATTCAGTTTAACTTCTCAAGTGCCAATCCCTATAGTGTATACGGGTTACGTGGCGCCACCCCCGGTGCCAAGAGAGTTAGAATCAAAGGATGTCGTTGTCGCAGCGGGGGGAGGTTTGGCGGGTGAAAATCTATATCAATTGGCGCTTAGTGCGGCTCAATTAGATACAACCGGTAGGATATGGCGATTCATGACAGGCTCTAATGCAGAAACTCAAGCCGATCTTTGGGTAGATTTACCTACACACATTAAAGCTGAACCGAACAGAGTAGATTTTCGAGCGTTGTTAAGTTCTAGTTCTATATTGATTTCCCAATGTGGATATAACTCTATGATGGATGTTCTGGTAACTGGAATACCTACTATTGTGGTTCCGTTTGAAGGTGTGGCCGAGACTGAACAACTGCAGCGAGCTACGATTTTTTCCCAGCTAAACATATGCACAATGTTTCGGGAATCGGAGCGTCCTGAACGGCTTTTGGCATTAGTCGAATTCACCCTTGCTAAAGGGGAGGATTATGTTCCAAGAATTGATTTGGATGGTGTTTATAATAGCGCTAAATTTATTGTTAGTTTGGTTTAAGGAATGCACAGCCCATTTTTTAGGTGGAGATTTTTTTTAGTCTATTAATATTGGCTAGTATCGAATCCATTGGAATAATAGAATCCAGTTTTAAGTAAATACGTAGGATACAAACAGAATATGCGACATGCTTTTATTATGGACCCTCTTGACGGAGTTAATCCATGCAAAGATACCACTTATTTTCTTATGTTGGCGGCAACTCAACGTGGTCACGAAGTTTATGTTTTATCCCAGAACAGTGTGTCGTTAAGACATACAACTCTTGTATCTAGTGCGCATCGTGTCACGACTCAGGATGACCTAGAGTCGCCGTTTATTATCGCGCCTAAGGAAATTATTAGCCTGAATGATATGGATTGTGTTTGGGAACGAACGGACCCACCTTTTAATCGACGATATTTTTATACTAGTTTATTACTTGATTTTTTGCCTGACAGTGTAACGGTTGTGAATCGACCTCAGGCAATACGAGACTGGAATGAAAAACTTGCAGCTCTGAAGTTTTCGGACTATACCCCGCAAACACTGGTTTCAGCTCAGCCTGAAGAAATCGAAGCATTTGTGCAGGAGCATGGTCGAATTACGTTAAAACCAATCGATGGCCATGGCGGTAAGGGAGTGGAATTTTCAAATGCGTCTGATGTCGACAGGTTAGCCACTTATCAACGTGTAACGGCTTCGGGGCGTCGTTGGACTATTGCTCAAGCATATCTTGAGGCAGCAAGTGACGGAGATAAACGTATACTACTCCTTCAGGGCGAACCTATTGGAGCAATTCTTCGAGTTCATGCTGAAGGGCAGGAGTTAAATAACCTCGATGCGGGCGGAACTGCTAAGCCTACTAAACTAACTGATCGCGATTTACAGATTTGCCGTGCTGTTGGGCCGGCGTTAAAAGAAAACGGTATCGTCTTTGCCGGAATTGACGTAATTGGGGATTACATGATTGAGGTCAATGTGACCAGTCCAACTGGGATACAGGAAGCAAGTCGATTCTCTGGACAAGACTTACATCACATAGTAATGCAATCTCTAGAGCATGTGCGTTAGTCCAGATCTTTAGCAAGGAGTAGGATCGGGCCTGAATAGACTAATGCTGGATCATGTGGTAATTGTTTGGAGTCATATATTTTATATCCTATCCGACAATACATGCTGATAGCCGCGTTGTTATCTCCAAACGCATGAATGCTAACACTGTCTAAATTTTGTTTCCGTGCACGAGCTTCGGCGTTTAAAAGAAGACTTCTGACAATTCCGGTTCCTCTGAACCTCTTTCCTACCGTTAAAGCTGAGATATATAAACTTCCAGGGTAGTTAATCGAGTTTATGATTTCAAGAATATTTTGTCTATCAGGCGTCAGGTGGCGATAGAGACGGTCAGTATCAAGCTTCGTTTCGGAGAACGCACAACATTGCCCAACCACATTGTTTTTTACCGTTGCGACAGTGAAGCTATTGAACCCGAAAATACTTTGTGGGTCTGCAATACGACGTGCAATTATTTCACTAGTTGATAGCCCTTGCTCTGATCCACCATAAACAGCATCCATCAGACCTGCTGATCCGATACGATATAGTCGGGCGAGTTTGAAAGAATCCTCGATAACGCCTTTTCTTAAAGAATAATTTTTTGTGTCCATGATGAGCTGATATTTTAACGTACTTATTTCTAGTGTTTTTTTTGCCCCACACTTATAGTGATGTTACGTACATACTAGTGAAAGTGCAGTATTTCATATGTTTCGAGTAAATTATGAACTTGTTTGCATCATAAGAATGGCTACAAGTAAAGAATCAGAAACTTTTTTCCATTTGAAACACTACTGCTGTCGGAATCGATATAAAGTGATATTGTTTTGCTATCCATCGGTAATACTTCCTTGACACCTTTAAAAGTAAGGTTGGTGTTTCGATTAAACCCAATTAAGTATAGAATCTTATGTCATTAAAATTGTTATGCTGATGCTGAGGTGCAAAAAAACAATTGTGATATAGTGTATCAGCACTGATCTTTGGGGGAAGATATCGCTAATGGATTGCGAAGAAAAGAGTAAGAATGTCTGAGGTGCAGAGGAGATTGGCGGCAATCGTTATAGCTGATGTTTGCGGTTATACACGGCTTATGGAAGTAGACGAAGAACGAACGCGTGATCAAATAAATCTTCATCGGAGCACTTTTAAAAAACTTGCTTCAAAGCATAATGGACGTGTGCTCGATATCTCAGGGGACAGTATATTATCGGAATATACGAGTGTTCAAAGTGCGATTGAATTTGCTGCAGACTTTCAGGAGCGAATGGTTGCGGAAAATCGATTGTTTATAGATGTTGATCGAATGCTGTTTCGTATAGGCATTAATGTTGGTGATGTCCTTGATGATGGCCAGTACTTATACGGGGATGCGATCAATACAGCAGAACGATTGCAGGCCTTAGCAACGCCTGGGGGCGTGTGCATTAGTGGCGCAGCACACGACCTGATTGATGGGCGAGTTTCTTTCTCTTTTCACTTTTTACGAGAGCAAAAGGTAAAAAATAAAAGGAAGCCAATTCGGGTTTATCAAATGATGGAATCTGAATACGCCGTGTGGCCCAGTGGGCAAAGTGAAGCCCTAAGTCAGGAATCGGTGTGCCCTGGAGTTGCTGTTCTTCCTTTTAAATGTCTAGGAGGGGATGACGATCAACAATACCTCGGGGATGGAATTGCGGAAGATATCATTACCGAACTATCAAAATTTCAAAATATCCATGTCCTTGCTCGAAGTACAGCATTTGCCTATCGTCAGGAAAACGAATATCTCTCCCGTTTATTTGCGAACCTGAATGTACAGTATGCTTTAGAGGGAAGTGTTAGATCTGTTGGTAGAAAAATTCGTATTTCCGCTCAATTAGTGGATTGTCAAACTAACAAACAGATTTGGGGTGACCGGTATACACGAAATGCTGATGCAATTCTCGATGTTCAGGATGAAGTTGTTCGCCTATTAGTTGGAATGCTCGAAAATTTGCTTGCCATCAATAGCGACGCTGCAGCTCCTAGTAGCCACAGTAATATTCATCACGCGTATGATTACTGGTTGCGTGGCAAGCGGTTAAGTGGGAAATCCAACATCCACGGAAATCTTGTGGCAATCAGCTATTTTGAAAAAGCATTGAAATACGACTCGTCATTTTCTCGAGTATATACAAGTTTAGCTCTAACATATAACGATAATGAATTTGTAGGTCCGGGTTACGAAAAATGGAGTGAAGAGACTTCAATCGCCCGCAATTATGCGCAAAAGGCGCTTTCGTTGGATCCTACCGATACGTTAGCTCATATCAACTTAGGCTGGAGTTATTTACAGGAGCGCGAATTTGATAAGGCTAGAAGACATTATGATATGGCGGGTGATATTGCGCCGAATGATGCGGATACATTAGTCTTACGAGGCAGTGCATACGCTTTTTGCGGAAACGTTGATGAGTCAATGCGTCTCATCTCGCGTGCGTTGACTCTTAATCCGGTAAGTCCAGTGTTCTATACAGAAACTAAGGCGGTACTTTGCTTTGTAACAAGACGTTTTGATGAATGTGTGGCAATTTTTCAACAAACTCCACCATCATCAATATATTGTCTTGCGGTATGGGCAAGTGCACTAAATCATCTTGGCGATTCAAGCCCGGTCAACTCCACAATAAGTTCATTTGTAAAACAAATGAGAATGCATTGGCGTGGAAAAGTGGAATTAAATGCAGAACAATGTATTCGGTGGTTAAATCGGCGGTTGCCATTCAAACGTGCAGAAGATCAAATTTTATTGGTCGATGGTTTGTCTCATCTGAGCACAAATCTACTCCATTCTGAGGGTCATAGCCAGGCAACTGATAATTAAGAAAGCATATGGCGTTAACTTAAACTTTCTTCATTTTCAACTATAAGGGTTTGGATTCTTGTGGTAAGCCGCATAATAACCGTATCCGGTTTTTACCGGGAATGTTAGTTTAAAAAAACCAATTATATTGTTGCGGAGTTATTAATGAGGCTGTCATCGATTTGCGATTTTAATTTTACCAAGGCTGTAGCGATCTCGAGCCTTATGCTCGTGTCGACGCTATGTGTGGCGGCTGCTGATCCGGATAATGCAATCGAACAATTACGCGAGGCGGGCAAGGCATTCTCGTCTGTTGCTCGCAAGGCCTCGCCGGCCGTTGTGTTTATTAGTGTGGAAAAAGTTGAAGAAGTTCGCTCAAGCCGACAACGTTCACCATTTGAAGACGAGTTCTTTAAACGGTTTTTTGATATACCCCCAGATAGTCAATCGAAACAACGATCTAAACAGAGAAAAGTAGCCGGCCAAGGGTCGGGGTTTGTTGTATCGTCTGATGGCTATATTGTTACCAATAATCATGTGGTCGGCGATGCCGACGAAGTTCAAGTTCGATTTCAAGACGGTACGGAATATTCGGCAGAAATTGTCGGAACCGATAGTCGATCAGATGTTGCGGTAATCAAAATTGATGCAAAAAATTTGCCGGTGTTGGAGTTAGGTGACTCGGACGCTCTTGAGGTCGGGGAGTGGGTATTGGCAATCGGCAGTCCATTTGGATTATCTCATACACTCACTGCAGGCATAGTTAGCGCCAAGGGGCGAAGCAGTGTCGGTATTACTGATTACGAGAATTTCATTCAAACGGATGCTGCGATTAACCCTGGTAATTCTGGCGGGCCGTTGGTTGATCTTAATAGTCGCGCAATAGGCATGAATACCGCAATTTTTAGTCGTAGTGGTGGGTACATGGGCATCGGTTTTGCTATTCCGATTAATATGGTTCAAAACATCATGAACCAGCTTATAAACGATGGTCGAGTTACACGCGGATTTTTGGGGGTATTAATTCAGAATTTAACCAATGAATTAGCTGACTCTTTCGGTTTGGAAAGTCAACGAGGTGTATTAATTGCCGAAGTGACGAAAGACAGTCCTGCTATGAATGCCGGTATGAAAGCTGGGGATGTGGTTGTTAAGTTCGATGAAAGAGACGTTACTGACGTCGGTACTTTTCGAAATCGAGTTAGTTTGGTTTACCCGGGTTCAGTTGTTTCGTTGATTGTCATCCGTGATGGTAAGCAAAAAGTTCTGAACGTCACTATCGGCGAACTGCCTGAAAGTAGCGTTGCAGAATCTAAAGAGCCAGCTGTTGACTCATTGGATGAATTGGGTTTTTCAGTGCAGGATCTAACTGAAGAGTTGGCAGCGGGGTTTGGCTTGGAAGATCAAGCGGGTGTTGTGGTTACTGCTGTTGAAAATGAATCTAAAGCATTTGATGCCGGATTACGTCCGGGCATGATTATTCAGGAATTAAATCGCACGTCGATAAATAATCTGACAGATTTCCGTTCAACATTAAAGGCCCTGAAATCGTCAGATTCGTTACTTATGCTGGTTAGCGACCCTAACGGCACGCGCTATATCGCTATTCGACGCTAACCAGACTACTTATCGTAACTTATTGGTCACTTTGAGCGCTAAGTCAGAGTGACCAACTCCTCTGCAGCGGTAGGATGAATCGCGACGGTATTGTCGAAATCTTGCTTTCGTGCACCCATCTTGACGGCTACTGCAAAGCCTTGAATTATTTCGTCTGCAGCGTCGCCCACAATATGACATCCAACAATTTTCTCATCTGACCCCATAGTTACGAGTTTGGCCACAGTGGGTGACTTTCGCTCGGTAACCGCATAATACATATTAGTAAAATTGCTTTGGTAAACCTTAATGTTTGTAGCGCCGAATTCGTTAATAGCGTCGGCCTCACTCATTCCTACGGTACCAATTGGAGGATGAGAGAAAATAACACTAGCAATAGTGTCATAATCCAAGCGAGATTCCGGTTTGTTGTTGAATAGCCTGTCTGCCAGTCGCCTGCCAGCCGCTATAGCAACGGGGGTCAGCTGAGCACGACCAGTTACATCACCCACCGCGTAAATTCCTTTCACTGAGGTGTTTTGGAAGCTATCTGTTTTAATATAACCTTTGCTATCACGTTGCACCTTTGCAACTTCGCAGCCAATGTTTTCAGATAGTGGTCCTCGTCCTATGGCCCAAATTAGCGAATCCACGTTACTAATAACACTTTTATCATGAGCTTTAATTTCTAAACGTGCGCCGTTATTCTCAATAGATTCAATTTGAGTATTAGTCTGAATGTTTATTCCTGATTTTTTCATTTCAGACATGACAGTGGAACCTAATGTTGAATCAAACTCCCTGAGTAATTGATTTTTTCGAAGCAACATGGTGACTTTTGACCCTAGGCCATGGAGTACTCCGGCAAGTTCTGTGGCAATATAACCTGCTCCAATGACAACAGCATGAGTTGGTAAATTTTCTAGCTCGAAAAAGCCATCGCTCGTAATGCCATGATTCGCGCCAGGTATGTTCGGAACAATCGGGTAACCACCGGTGGCAATAAGTATGTGCTTTGCTCGGTACTCTAGCCCGTTTGCCGAGACAGTGTTCGAATTCATTAATCGCCCATGTCCCTGAATAACGGTGACATCTGAATTGCTTAGATTCCTTTCATAGATTTCGTTCAACCTGCCAATATATTTATCGCGTCCTTTTTTTAAATGTGGCCAGCTAAAGTTTAGTTTAGTGACCTCAAATCCGTAGCCTGGAGCATCTTCAAGAAGTTCGGCTAAATGGGAGGCGTTCCACATTACTTTTTTTGGTACACAGCCAACATTTACACACGTACCGCCCAATCGCCCCGACTCTACGATGGCTGTTCGTGCCCCGTGCGAGGCCGCTCTGCGTGCGGCAGCTATTCCACCACTCCCGGCACCAAGTACGATAAAATCAAATTCCTGTGACACTAATTATGTCTCCGTTAATGTTTATGACGAATGGGTAATTACCACCGTACCGACTAGTTCGTGTAATAATCGCCCCGATTAATTTATTATAACCAAAGTTTTTATATTTTTATGACTGCCCCTAACCCACTTCTTGACAGTGTTGGACTGCCGAAGTTCAACGAAATCAAAGTATCACATATACGACCGGCAGTAGATGCTGTCTTATCTAGTAATCGAGAAAACATTAAAGTATTGGAAACGATGACTCAGATGCCCGATTGGATAAGCTTTGTCCAACCATTGGAGGACCTAGAGGATTATCTCAGCCGAGTGTGGTCGCCAATATCCCACTTGAATAGTGTCGCAGATAATGAAGAACTACGAATCGTATATGAGGACTGCATCGCTTTGCTTAGCGCTTATTATACGGAGGTAGGTCAAAATAAAAGATTGTTTGAGAAATTTACGAAAATCAAGAATGACGCGGGGTTTTCCAAGTTAAAAAAAGAACAGCAAAAAGTAGTAGATAATAATATTCGGGATTTCAGGCTTTCCGGCGTCGATCTTGATGATGATAGTAAGGTACGTTTTGCCGAGATTAGTGAGCAGCTTTCCAGCCTCAGCAATATATTCAGCAAAAACGTTCTGGATTGTACGGATAAGTGGTCGATGACCATATCTGATGCTGCGGATCTATCGGGTTTACCGGAGTCTGCTATGGCAATGGCCGCCCAGGAAGCTAAAAATGTAGGCGAATCCGGATGGCGATTCACATTAAAAGCACCATCGCTGATCCCCTTTCTTACCTATGCCGAAAATCGAGACTTGCGTAAAAAGCTTTACAAGGCATATGTAACCCGAGCGAGTGAACTTGGACCTCATTGTAAAGACTATGACAATAGCTCGATAATTGAGGATATATTGCGTTTGCGTGCTGAACAGGCTCAATTGCTTGGTTTTGAGAATTATGCCGAATACTCGCTTCAAGCGAAAATGGCAAAAGATGTGACTCAGGTTGAAAAATTCTTATTTGATCTCGCTGAACGAGCTCGAGGTCCTGCACTAGAAGAACTCGAGGAGCTGAAGCAGTTTGCGAAAATTAATGGTCATGTTGGTGATCTTGAAGCATGGGATCTCTCATTTTATTCCGAGAAACTAAAACAAAACAAATTTGATCTCAGTGATGAGCAGCTACGACCTTGGTTTCCGCTGCCAACCGTTCTTAACGGATTATTCTCTGTTGTTAGTCGATTGTTTTCCATTACGGTTCGACCCTGTGAGAATGTTCAAGTCTGGCACTCTGATGTGCAGACATTTGAGTTGCTTGATTCCGGTGGGGAAGTTCGTGGCCAATTTTTTGTTGATTTATATGCCAGGGAAAAGAAAAGGGGAGGTGCATGGATGGCGGATTGTGTTAGTCGCAGGCGTGTATCGGACTCTGTTCAGATACCGGTTGCGTTCTTGGTTTGTAATTTCACACCGCCAGTCGGGGATAAACCTGCTCTATTAACTCACGATGAGGTGTTAACACTGTTTCATGAGTTTGGACATGGCCTGCATCATATGTTGACGAAAGTTGACTATGTGTCCATATCTGGAATTAATGGTGTTGAATGGGATGCGGTTGAATTGCCTAGTCAATTTTTGGAAAATTGGTGTTGGGAAGCAGATGCTCTTGAAATGTTTTCTGGACATTATAAAAGTGGCGAGGTGCTGCCTGTAGAAATGTTGGATAAAATGAAAGCGGGTAAAAATTATCATGCCGCGATGCAAATGTTACGGCAGGTTGAGTTTTCATTGTTCGACTTATCGTTACATAGTGGGTACCCATCAATTCCAGGTGAGACTGCGATGACTGTGTTGCAGCGAATCAGGCGTGAAGTATCGGTAGTCGAAGCCCCAGAATTCAATCGCTTTCCACATAGCTTTGGTCATATTTTCAGTGGCGGATATGCGGCTGGTTACTATAGCTACAAATGGGCAGAGGTTTTGTCGGCTGACGCGTTTAGTAAGTTTGAAGAGACCGGTATTTTTAATCAAGACACCGGAAATTCATTCCTTTCGTGTATTCTTGAGAAAGGCGGATCAGATTCAGCGATGAATTTATTTACCGAGTTCCGAGGAAGAGAGCCCGATGCTTCGGCCCTTTTCCGTCATTGCGGATTGTCTGCGTAGTGAGCTAGAACTATGGAGATACGATTTATGAAGATACTGTTCACGGCATTAGCCTTGGTTTTTGCATCGTCTTTAGTGGCTCAGGGAAAGCTGTATAAAGTCACGGACGAGTATGGAAATGTTTCGTATCAAGATACCCGACCGTCCAATACTGATAGCTATGAGGAATCAGCGTTGGACCCTGTTCAGGTAGACGAGGGAAGTAAGCGTAGAGTAGACCTGCTGCTGGCGGAACAGAATTTTCCGTTAATCTTGTTTAGTGTGAAGAAGTGTGATGCGTGTGATTTTGTTCGTTGGTTCTTGCAAAATAGGGATGTACCTTTTGAAGAACTCGATGTCGAGATGGATGTCAAAAACCAATTTAAATTACACCAAGCTACAGGAGAATATAGGGTGCCAGTGTTGTTGGTGGGAGACCAAGTACAATCAGGTTTCGACAGTCAGACGTTAACTCGGGCTCTGGTTGATGCCGGCTATATCTATCCGGATGAACCTGAAGCAATTACTGTAGAAGAGAGTACGCCGTTGGATAGTAATTAAAGGTTGATAATCTTTCAGTATTTAATGTCATAAATAACCAGTGAATACGGAAATATTCTGGACGGCTTGGGGCTAATCGTGGTGCTCGATTTATCGGTTAAGGTTTTATTTATGTATAGCTCGTTAGTGCGTATCGTCTCATTTACCACAATCAGTTTTTTCTTGTGTTTACATGCCCAAGGAAACAGTTTGAAAAACCATCCAAGCCCATATTTGGCGCTTCATGGAAATGACCCGGTTGAATGGAATGACTGGCAGGCAAATATTGCACAAAAAGCGCGTGATGAGGACCGTCTTTTGTTTTTTTCAGTGGGCTATTTTTCTTGCCACTGGTGTCATGTCATGCAGAGAGAAAGTTATAAAAATCCAGACATAGCGCGCTTTATTAATCAACATTATATTCCAGTGAAAATTGATCGCGAGCTGGAACCGGCTCTTGATGCGCGTTTAATTGAGTTTACGCAAAATACTGAGCAGAGAGCGGGATGGCCATTAAATGTCTTCATTACCCCTGAAGGACATCCTTTATTTTCAGCTTTATATATGCCCCCGGAGAAGTTTAAGCAAGTTTTGGAAAGGGTAAACCAAGTTTGGCAAGAAGATCGGAATCGACTGAGGTACTTGGCTTCTAAAATTAATGAGGTTCAGATTTCCGACGCTGACAAATTGCTTGATAAAGATCGTGCAGCGCAAATGGAAAATCTTTTTCTTCAACAGGCGAGAAGTTTTCATGATGAGTTTGAAGGCGGTTTCGGTTCGCAAAATAAGTTTCCGCACACGCCCGCTTTGTTTTATTTATTGGAGATTGCCGAGAATAAAGAGTCGCTTGAAATAGATGAAATTTTAAAAGTAACGCTTGATGCAATGGCCAACAATGGACTATTTGACCATGTTGGTGGAGGCTTCTTTAGGTATTCAGTCGATCCCTCGTGGAGTATTCCGCATTTTGAGAAAATGCTATATGACAATGCAGAACTTGCGCGTCTTTATTGGCTTGCCGATAAGCTCTATCCTGATCGTGGTTACAAAATAATTGCGCAACGTACTTTTGAGTTTATGTCGAGAGACATGAGTACCGCTCAAGGGGCATTAGTTGCTTCATTTTCTGCAGTCGATGATAAGGATATTGAAGGCGGCTATTATTTATGGGACGAGCCACAGTTACTATCGGTATTAGGTGAAGAAAATAGTCAATTGCTAAAAGCGCATTGTTATGTTTATGGAACGCCGCAGTTAGCTGGAGGGCATCATCTGCGTTGTTCCAGAGATGTTATGGCGGAGGCGGCTGAGATGACTATTTCTGAGGAAGAAGCGGCTGAACGAATTGCCGACTCGCTTGAATTACTTCGCAAGCATCGTGAGGCGAAGCGGGTATTGCCGGTGGATACCAAGTTACTTGCCGGTTGGAATGGTCTGGCGTTAAGTGCATTTTGTGCCGCATCCGATGATCAGGATAATCCCCAATTTAGGCGCACTGCGGACAGCATCAAAAATTACCTAACCGAAACCCTCTGGCGAAATATGCGCTTGTCCAGAGCTATGGACGGCAAAAATTCAATTGGCAGTGCGTCGATCGAGGATTATGCATACGTTGCAAGAGGGCTTTGGGATTACGCGGTACTTACCGGAAATGATGAAGATTTTGCCTTGGCTAGGCAGGTTCATCAGGTTGGCTGGGCTTTATATCGAGATGGCAACGGCTGGCGAAGCACGAAGAAGACGTTGTTAGCAGAAGCTCCGCCTAAAGAGTTGTTTACTGATAGTCCTTTAGTATCGCCCGCATCGGCTTTGTCGATGCTTGGATTGGATATTGCAAGGCACTATGGCGATAATGAGATTGTTGAACGCACGCGACAGGCACTAAGTCGCGGGTGGGATAGTATCGAGCAAAATGCATTTTTCTACGCAAGTCATATTCAGGCACAGAACCACCTCGCACGTTTTTTGGAGAAAGAAACTGTGATTCAGTAACTTAATTATCCAAGGATCTGATTTTTCGCAGGTGAGCTATCAATTTTCTGTTCTATAATGTTGAGCTAGCCCTGAATTTTTATGCATGCAATAACACTAAGACAGCTGGAAAAAATATAGTTCAAGCAGTAGACTTCGGCGCCACCATATTCTCAGAACTTTATCTTGAAATTAAATCCTGCTCAGAAACAAGCTGTCGCTCACAGCGGTAGTCCTGTTTTAGTGTTGGCGGGTGCTGGAAGTGGCAAAACGGGTGTAATTACAAAAAGAATTGTTACTTTAATTTCGGATGGGATTGTTAATCCAGAAAATATCTACGCGGTAACGTTTACGAATAAGGCTGCTAGAGAAATGCAGCATCGAGTAGCGTCGCAAATGACATCCATGCCGAAAGGGCGTCGGCATCGCCCAGTTATTTCGACATTTCATCGACTTGGCCTGACTATCTTATCTGCCGAAGCAGAGCATATTGGTATCAAGAAGGGCTTCAGTATTGTGGATAGTCGCGATGCTGTGGCCATTATCGGAGACTTGTTGCAGAGAGAGTTTGGCGTGCGAGCGGATCAAGCCGAATCTGTGCGCAATGCCATTTCAGCACTTAAGAATAATAGCGGTGTTAGTAGTGATGTGCCAGATAACATCGCTAAAGTCCGAATGGCTTATGATCGATATCTTCGTGTTTGTAACGCAGTCGATCTAGATGACATGATTACCTTGCCGGTGCAATTGCTCTCAGAAAACTCGGACGTTAGAAATCGGTGGCGCAGCAAAATTCATTATTTGCTCGTTGATGAATATCAGGATACTAATGATACTCAGTATGAGATGGTCAAACTATTAGCGGGTAGCGGTAGTGGGTTGATGGCTGTGGGCGATGACGATCAGTCAATTTATGCCTGGCGAGGTGCTAGGCCACAAAATTTGATGCGTCTCGAATCGGATTTTCCCGATTTGACGTTAATCAAACTGGAACAAAATTACCGTTCGCGAGGGCGAATTCTTAAATTGGCTAATCATTTGATTGAAAATAACCCTAGGCCGTTTGTAAAAACCCTATGGAGTGAGCTGGGTTACGGGGACGCCATTCGGGTTATTCAGAGTAGGAATGATATAAAAGAAGCGGAGCAGGTTATTTCCGAAATAATGGCAGATCGGTTCCAGAGTGGTTTAAAATATTCAGACTTCGCAATTCTTTATCGAAGTAACTATCAGTCCAGAATTCTCGAGTTAAAGCTGATGGAGCTGCAGGTCCC
>Ga0213861_10000459_pt1 | contig 35665 bp, 26 predicted proteins | sample PICome_4_FD_160110 | JGI IMG/M metagenome (GOLD analysis project Ga0213861, IMG submission 160110) | Coastal seawater microbial communities near Pivers Island, North Carolina, United States - PICO131 | ecosystem: Environmental > Aquatic > Marine > Coastal | place: USA: North Carolina... | reverse complement strand
AATCGCCCCCTTCGATCTTGCCCGCGTTGAAGTTCAGCGGATGGGGCACGTCCTTGTACACCGGGTCCTGGGCGGCGCGTTCATTCCATTCGGCTTCCAGACCTTGAAGGGCGCGCAGCACATCATAGCTGGCCATGATGGCGTTTGACCCATCACCGGCCACCGCCACATGAACAGGACGACCCCGCACCCGCAGGTTGAACCAAAGCACACCGATCTGGGCGCGGTTGATGGTGAAATCAGACGGCTCTGGCAAGACCGCAACATCGGCTCGGTAGCCCCGCTGCAAGGTGGACAAGGCACCAAGTCCGGTGCTTTCCTCTTCGATCACAGACTGGAAATGCACGGTGGCTGCAGGTTCAAACCCCGCGCGTGCCAAGGCATCCAGCGCGAACAGGGCCGCCACTGTGCCCGCTTTCATATCGCCTGAACCGCGCCCATGCATCCATCCGTCCCGAATGACCGGATCAAAGGGCGGATCGCTCCACATCTCAGCGGGCCCTGTCGGCACCACATCCAGATGACCCTGAAGGATCAGCGAGCGGCCTTTGACGGTCTTGGGATGATGGCTGCCCACAACGCTGCGCGCCCTTGAGAAATCACCAAAAATGGGGCCAAAGCCTGCCAGATGGGCCAGATCGGACAGGTTGATTGTCCAGTCGTCCACCTTATAGCCGCGACGGCGCAGCGCATCGGCCATGAAATCCTGTGCAGGCCCCTCTTCGAAACGCAGGCTGGGGATGCGCACGAAATCGGCCAGAAATTGGGTCTGCTCCTCAAATCCCGCATGCACCGCTTGGGTGATGCGATCAATGGTTTCTGCTGGCAAGGTTTGGCTGGGACTAGTCGAAGACATCTGTGCTCCTATGGCTGAAACCGTGATCGTATTTGGTAGAACCCTCAGTGGTGATCCAATCCAGATCGAACAGCGCCCCGCAAGAGCCAGGTCTGCCAAATTCCTATTATACGCCTCTTACCCCAAAAGGTTGTCCACCCGTTTGGGCTGATTTTCTGAAAGAATTCCGGTCGCGCATCCAGCCGCCTGTTCTGCGTAGACTGCGCAACAGGGGTTAGTGACCCCTGCTGCGGAATTGCAGAATTTGCATCCCAATCGCAATAGCTGGTCCGATACCCAAAGCGAAGAAAATCGTGCCCAAGCCAAGCGTACCACCCAAAGCCCAACCAAATGCGACGACCAAGACCTCAAGACATGTGCGCACCAGCGCGATGGGTTGATGCGTCATGGTCTGAAGCCCGGTCATAAGCCCATCTCTGGGTCCCGGTCCCAGGTTCGCGACCAGGTATATTGCCCCTCCAAACCCGGTGACGAACACACCAATCAAGGCCAGAACAGCATTAGCAAAAAAGGTCTCAAATCTTGGCAAAAAGGGCAGCATATATTGCAACACCAAGGCTACAATGATCGCGTTCAGGATCGTCCCGATACCGGGTGTTTGCCTTAGTGGAATCCACAAGAGCAAGACAGATATGCTGATGGCAAAGGTAGCAAATCCCAGGCTCCACCCCGTGACATTGGTCACGCCTTCGGCGAACACGGTCCAGGGGCTGACGCCAACACCCGCAGTGACAAGCAATGCTTCTCCCAGACCAAATACCACCAGACCGATGATAAGAAACACAACTGACATTATCGGCGGTTTCAGCGTGAAAGCCTTTGGCGAACTCCAACGCAGTTTTGGGATCGAAGTGATCGAAAGGAAACTCAAATTCTGATCCACATGAAAGCGCTGGTTGAGTTGGGTTGTGGCAGCTAAAACACCATCCCGCAAGATCAAGCCATGCTGCACAAGCAAGCGTCCCGGATTGCAATCTGCAATCCAGGTCGCCAACCCCTTTGGGGCGGCACATGCAGCGGGGCGACCTGTTTCAAATCACACGTAGGCTGCCTGACCGAAGGTCAGGCAGATGTGTTGATGTGAAAGGCAGCTGATCCTTGCACTGCATAAAGAACGTCAGACAGTGTGCCAGGACGCCGCCCCATCACCCGCATTTCGAATGGCCGCAAGAGCCGCAGGTCATGCAGCCTTCCACCATGCGCAGGTCGAACTGGCCACAGCTGGAACAGGCCTTGCCGCGTGGGGCGTCAATGCCGATGACTTTGGCCTGCGGGTCGGACTTCAGCCCCATGCCTTCACCCGCGATAAAGCCGGTGGCGATCATATGCGTCTCGATCACGCCGCCGATGGCCGCGAGGATGGAGGGGATGTACTTGCCCTGCATCCAGGCCCCGCCGCGCGGGTCAAAGACCGCTTTCAGCTCTTCGACAACAAAAGACACATCCCCACCCCGGCGGAACACGGCAGAGATCATCCGCGTCAGTGCCACGGTCCAGGCGAAATGCTCCATGTTCTTGGAGTTGATAAACACCTCAAAGGGACGCCGGTTGCCGTTCAGCACAATGTCGTTGATGGTGATGTAGATTGCATGTTCGCTGTCGGGCCATTTTACCTTGTAGGTGTTGCCTTCCAGCTCTTCGGGCCGGTCCAGCGGTTCGGACATATAGACCACTTCGCCCCCTTCGGTGACGGGAACGGGTTTGTCCGCCTTGGAGTCTTCGCTGACGGACAGAACCGATCCGGTCACATCGTTGGGACGGTAGGTTGTGCAACCTTTACAGCCCGAATCCCACGCTTCCATATATACGTCCTTGAAGGCGTCAAAGCTGATGTCCTCGGGGCAGTTGATCGTCTTGGAGATTGAGGAATCCACCCATTTCTGGGCTGCGGCCTGCATCTTGACGTGATCCAGCGGGGCCAGTGTCTGGGCGTTGACAAAATAGTCGGGCAATTTCTTGTCGCCGAATTTCTCGCGCCACATCTGAACGGCGTAATCCACGACTTCTTCTTCGGTCCGTGACCCGTCCTTTTGCAACACTTTGCGGGTATAAGCATAGGCAAAGACAGGTTCGATCCCGCTAGACACATTGCCCGCATACAGGCTGATCGTGCCGGTGGGCGCGATGGAGGTCAGCAGCGCATTGCGGATGCCATGGCTGCGGATCGCATCGCGTACATCATCGTCCATCTGCACCATGGTGCCTGATGCCAGATAGGCCTCTGCGTCAAACAGCGGAAAGGCACCCTTTTCCTTGGCCAACTCGACAGAGGCCAGATAGGACGCCCGCGCGATGGCCTTTAGCCAGCTTTCGGTCTGGGCGGCGGCCGCGTCACTGCCATAGCGCTGACCAACCATCAAAAGCGCATCCGCAAGCCCCGTGACGCCAAGGCCGATGCGGCGCTTGGCCTGTGCTTCGCGCTGTTGGGCCTCCAGCGGGAATTTTGACACATCGACGACGTTGTCCATCATCCGCACCGCAACGGCGACCAGATCCTGCAAGGCTGCCTGATCCAACGACGCATTTTCCTCAAAGGGATTGGCGACCAGCCGGGCAAGGTTGATCGACCCAAGCAGACAGGCACCATAGGGCGGCAGAGGCTGCTCTCCGCAAGGGTTGGTCGCGGCAATCGTCTCGCAATAGCTAAGGTTGTTGGCCTGGTTGATCCGGTCGATAAAGATAACCCCCGGTTCCGCATAGCCATAGGTCGCCTGCATGATCCGGTCCCACAGATCGCGGGCCTGAACCGTCCGGTAAACTTTGCCGTTAAAGACCAGATCCCAGGGTCCATCGGCCTTGACCGCGTCCATGAACGGATCGGTGATCAGAACGGACATGTTGAACATCCGCAACCGCGCAGGGTCGGATTTGGCGCTGATGAAATCCTCAACATCCGGATGGTCGCAGCGCATCGTGGCCATCATCGCGCCCCGGCGCGACCCGGCAGACATGATCGTGCGGCACATGGCGTCCCACACATCCATGAATGACAGCGGCCCAGAGGCATCCGCCGATACGCCCAGCACATCCGCGCCCTTGGGGCGGATGGTTGAGAAATCATAGCCGATCCCGCCGCCCTGCTGCATGGTCAATGCAGCCTCTTTGAGCATGTCAAAGATACCGCCCATGCTGTCCGGCACCGTGCCCATGACAAAACAATTGAACAACGTCACCCGCCGCGCGGTCCCCGCCCCTGCGGTAATGCGGCCTGCGGGCAGATATTTGAAATCCTCAAGGGCCGCGTAAAACTTTTCTTCCCACAGACCCGGTTCTTTTTCCACCTGTGCCAAATCACGCGCGATGCGCCGCCAAGTGTCTTCAACAGTCACATCGCGTGGGGTGCCATCCGCATCTTTGAAACGGTACTTCATGTCCCAGATTTGTTGGGCAATAGGGGCGGAAAAGCGGGTCATGGCATGACTTTCTATGCTAAATCTAAGCGGGCAGGCCCGCAAAATAGAGGGAAGACGGAGATTCGGGAAGTCAATCTATATGTTGATGATTGAGCCCCTTCAACCACTATATGTGGATATTTTGGAAAATCAGAGACTTGATAAATCCTGCTTAAGGTGAGATGTAGACGTATGTCCAAATCCGTCAATCTCATAAAGCTATCTGTCGGCACCGAGACCATCGAGGACCTCGCGGCATGGCAGATGACCCCGCGTGCGCAAGCGCCCGATGGCTTGCCGCGCCATGTCACCCGCATGTGGCCCAAGCGCGAGGCGGAATTGTTGAACGGCGGTTCAATCTATTGGGTGATCAAGGGCGTGATCCAATGCCGCCAGCGCATCAACCGGCTGGACGAATACATCGGATCGGACGGCATACGCCGCTGCGCGATTGTCCTGGAATCGCAGATCATTCGCACACAAGGCAGCGTCAAACGCCCCTTTCAGGGCTGGCGTTACCTCAGCGGGCAAGACGCCCCTCCCGACCTTCCCGAAGGGCGCGAGGCCGAAGATCCCCTGCCCGTTGAGCTGAACAAGGCTCTGGCCGAAATCGGTGTGCTGTAGTCGGCTTGTCTTTGTGCCGCAAAGCGTCTTAGGCGATACCTGACATGACCCATCACCTGGCTCGTAGAAACCGCTGGTTTCAGGTAGCGTTACGCGGTTCAGGGTTTTCGAAAACCGCCCTAGCCAAACAAGGTCTTGGTCAATTCCGCCAATGTCTCTCGGTCGGTATCATCCATGGCCGCCGCACGGCTGCGCCATAGCGTTGCCTGCGATTGCAGGATCATGCCGTCGCTCAATATCTTGAGGTGATTGGCCCGCAATGTCTCTCCGCTTGAGGTGATATCGGAAATCGCTTCGGCGGTTTCATTGGCGACCGTGCCTTCGGTTGCACCCTGACTGTCGACCAGCGCGTAATCGGCAACCCCATGGGTGCGCAGGAATTCACGGGTCAGACGGTGATACTTGGTGGCGATCCGCATCCGAAAACCGTGGCGTTCGCGAAAGGCGGCGGCGGCGGCGTCCAGATCATCCAATGTATCCACATCAATCCAGGCCTGCGGCACGGCGATGATCAGATCGGCATGGCCGAACTTCAACTCTTCGAGTGATTCAACCTGCTGGTCCCACAGGGCCAGCTTTTCCTGCACCAGATCCGTGCCCGTCACGCCCAGATGGATACGCCCAGCGGCCAGTTCACGTGGAATTTCGCCCGCAGACAGCAGCATCAGGGCGACGTTGTCGATCCCGTCCACACGGCCTGCATATTCCCGCTCTGATCCGGTCCGCTGCAGGGTAATGCCCCGTGCGCCGAACCAGTCAAAGGTCTTTTCCATCAACCGTCCCTTGGACGGCACACCCAGTTTGAGGGTCATTGCGCGCCCTCCAGCTCAAGGATCAGGCCGGGGCGGATCACGCCCCCCACAGCCGGAATTTCCGCGCCCTGCCCCAGACGCCGCGTCAGGGCGTCATAGCGCCCCCCGCTGGCGATTGCGGGCAGATCCGCGCGGGCCTCGGCGCGAAAGCCGAAAACAAAACCATCGTAGTATTCCATGGACGCCCGGCCATAGCTGGCCTCAAACAGCAATCTGTCGGTGGGCACGCCGCGTGCGGCCAATGCCGCCTCTCGCTCTGCCACGCGGGCCACCGCTGTGGCGATTTCGGGCATATCCACGGCCAGATCATGCAGGCGGCTCAGGGCATGGGGCATGGTTTCGCGCACATCCAACAGCGCTTCGATCAGATCAACCTGCTGGGCCGATATGGGGGCGGCAGCAGCATCTTCCTTGAGCGCCTGAACACGTGCGGCAATCTCGTCGGGCGACCTCAGGCCGATCACCGGCGCATCGGTCGCGGCCTTCCCGGCCAACAGCGCGACACGCGTCGCAGGCACGGCACTGCGCCCGGCAAAACGTTCCAGCAGGGCGCGAAACCGGCGCGGCCGCCAGATGTGACGCATTAGCGCATCCTTGCGCGCCTGCGTCGTCTCAAGCCCCTGGACAGCGGCCATCAGCACGCCAATATCGCCCGTCACGGCACGCACAGGCAGACCCGCCAGCGCATCATGGATCAGGGCAAAAACCTCAGCATCCGCAGCAGCAGGGTCTTTGCGGTCAAAGACCTCATAGCCCACTTGGACGAATTCATTCGGACGGTCGGGGTCATGTTCCTGCCGGCGGAATACTTCGCCAGCATAGGTATAGCGCGCAGGCTCTGCCCCATGGGCCATATGCATCTGAACCACGGGCACGGTGAAATCGGGCCGCATCATCTGCTCTCCGCGCAGGGCGTCAGAGGTGACATAGGCGCGCGCGCGAATGTCCTCGCCGTAGAGATCCAGCAGGGTGCCCGCAGGCTGCAATATCGGCGGCTCGACCAAGGCAGCCCCCTGCCCTTCAAAGATCGCGCGCAGTGCCGTGGCCCGCGCCAAGGTTTCAGAACGTGTCGGCATCAGCGTGGCAGGTCCAGAATTTCGCGCACCTTGGCAATCAGATCGCCGCGCGGCACTTCATATTGGCTGGGCCGTTCCTTGTATTCCTCAAGCGTGGCGTTTTCGGCCAGTTGCGCCCCAAGGATCAGGTCCTTGATCTGCACCACGCCCTTGTCAAATTCGTCCCCACCCACAATCACCGCAACTGGGCTGCTGCGTTTATCGGCATATTTCAACTGATTGCCAAAGTTCTTTGGATTGCCAAGATAGACCTCGGCCCGGATGCCCGCCTGCCGCAGTTCGGCCACCATGCCCTGATAATCGGCCATCCGCGCCTTATCCATCACCGTCACAACCACAGGACCATCGGACGCGCTGTCCAAACGCCCCTTGGCGTCCAGTGCGGCCAACAAACGGTCCACACCGATTGAAACGCCCGTTGCGGGCACTTCCTGGCCCGTAAAGCGTTTGACCAGATCGTCATAGCGCCCGCCGCCCGCGACAGAGCCAAAGTTGCGGATGCGGCCCTTGTCGTCCTTGATCTCAAAGGTCAGTTCGGCCTCGAACACCGGTCCGGTATAATAGCCAAGGCCGCGCACGACTGAAGGGTCAATTTCGATCCGGTCGGGGCCATAACCGCCCGCTGCCAGAAGATCAGAGATCGTCTCAAGTTCATCAACGCCCTGGGTTCCCACCACGGACTGCCCGACCAATTCACGCAACCGCGCGACAGTCTGCGCACCGGTGGCGCGTTTGGCATCCATGAACCCCATCACGACATCGGCTTGCGTGTCGTTCAAACCGGCCCCGTCCGTGAAATCGCCGCTCTCGTCCTTGCGACCCTCGCCCAACAATGCGCGCACGCCGTCAGGCCCCAGCCGGTCCAGCTTGTCTATCGCGCGCAGGACGATGCCGCGTTCGGCCTCTTTGTCGTCCCCAGACAGGCCCGCAACCTCCATGACACCGTTCAACACTTTGCGGTTATTGACCCGGACAATGTAATCGCCGCGTTCAATCCCCACCTTTTCCAGACAATCTGCCAGCATCGCACAAATCTCTGCGTCTGCGGCCACGCTGGGTGCCCCGACCGTATCCGCATCACATTGATAGAACTGCCGAAACCGGCCCGGTCCCGGCTTTTCGTTGCGCCAGACGGGGCCCATGGCATAGCGGCGGTAGGGTGTCGGCAAATCATTGCGGTGCTGGGCATAGACCCGCGCCAGCGGGGCGGTCAAATCATAGCGCAGCGCCAGCCAATCGCCGGGTTTTTCGGCATCGGCATCTTCCTGCCACGCAAAGACACCTTCGTTGGGGCGGTCCACATCGGGCAGAAACTTGCCCAGCGCCTCAACCGTTTCCACACCAGAGCTTTCCAGCGCGTCAAAACCATACAGGCTATAGACCTCGGCGATCTTGGCCAGCATCGCCGCGCGATGGGTGACTTCGGCCCCGAAATAGTCGCGGAAACCCTTGGGCGTCTCGGCCTTGGGGCGTGGGGTTTTCTTGGGCTTAGCCATGACAATCCTCTTGGCACCGGTGCGTGTTGCTGGCCATCTAGCCGATGGGGCGCGTTGGAGCAAGGCCAGCACCGCCCTGGCGTAACTGCCCCCTTACCCAGACCCGCACGGCATGCTATGGCGCGGTCCATGGAAAAGCTAGAAGAACAGATCGCCCATTTGATCCGCACCGTCGAAGACCTGAGCGATATTGTCGCCCGTCAAGAAGCCGAGATCACAACCCTGAACCGCCGCGTGCATATGTTGATGCAGCGCGAAGGGGAACGCGAGGCCTCTGGCAGCGGTGGTATCGTTGTGGGCGACGAACGCCCGCCGCATTATTAGAACCAGACCGTCGGGCCGTATCATCGGCCCAGACCTATGTGGCACCCGCAGGCCGGGATCAGATTTCCTCAACCTCCAGCACGCCACCCAGTGACCGAATGGCCCCTTTGATCTGCGGCGTGACAGGAAACTCAAGCCCCAGATCAACCTCAACTTCACCGGGCAATGCGGGATCCATCAGACAGAACTGGACCGGCCCGCGACCGGCGGTCCTTGCTGCGGCGCGCGCGCCTTCCAAAACTTCGGCCACGGCCGTGATGGCATCGGCGGCATCGATAAAGACCCGCAACCCAATGCTGCCCACATCCGCCACGGCCATATCGACAGGTGCCACAGAGCGGCCCAGCAACTTGAGCTGATCACTCTCCATCGTGGCCTCAACGGTCACCACAACCTTTGATCCTGTCTCCAGGTGATCGCGCGCCGCTTCCAGCGTGTCGGAGAAAAGCGTGACCTCATAGGCCCCCGTAGGGTCCGACAATTGGGCAAAGGCAAAGCGATTGCCGCGCGCGGACTTTCGCTCTTGGCGTCCGGCCACGATCCCCGCAAGCCGCGCATTCATCGCCCCGCGATCGGCCACCTTTTCGGTCAACTCGTCCAGGGTCATGAAGGGCACACCTGCGTCGCGTGCCCATTTGCGCTTGAGCGGTGTCATGTAATCATCCAGCGGATGGCCCGACAGATAAAAACCGACCGCCTTGAATTCTTCGGTCAGCCGCTCTGCGACCTGCCAGTCGTCGCAGGGCATCATGCGCGGTTCCGGCAGATCATCCCCCGCCTCTCCAAACAATGAAACCTGGTCAGAAGCCTTTTGTTCATGGATGGCCGCCGAATAGCTGACCAGCGGATCAAGCGCCTGGAACACGCGGCGGCGGTTTGGATCAAGCTGGTCGAAGGCACCTGAGCGGGCCAACATCTCAAGCGGGCGTTTGCCCACGCGTTTCAGATCCACCCGGCGCGCCAGATCAAACAGCGTGGCAAAGGGCCTGTCGACCCCCTCGACCTTGCGGCCCTCGGTGATCAGTTTCATCGCCTCAACGCCCACGTTTTTCAACGCGCCCAGCGCATAGACCAGCGCCCCGTCGACAACCTTGAACGTCGCATCGGACCGGTTCACACAGGGCGGCACCCAAGGCAGTTCCAGCCGCTTGCGGACCTCTTCGAAATAGACCGCCAGCTTGTCGGTCAGATGGATATCGCAGTTCATGACGCCTGCCATGAACTCCACCGGATGGTTCGCCTTGAGCCATGCCGTCTGATAGCTGACCACCGCATAGGCTGCCGCGTGCGATTTGTTGAAACCATAGTTGGCGAATTTTTCCAGAAGGTCGAAAACCTCGGTGGCCTTTTTCTTGTCCACCCCGTTTTCCATCGCCCCTTTTTCGAACTTGGGGCGTTCCTTGGCCATTTCCTCGGCAATCTTCTTGCCCATCGCCCGGCGCAACAGGTCGGCCCCCCCAAGCGAGTATCCCGCCATGACCTGTGCAATCTGCATCACCTGTTCCTGATAAACGATGATGCCTTGGGTCTCTGCCAAAATATGGTCAATCGACGGATGGATCGATTCCAGCTCTTTTTGACCGTTCTTCACCTCGCAATAGGTCGGAATATTCTCCATCGGGCCGGGACGATAGAGCGCGACGAGGGCCACGATATCTTCGATGCAGGTGGGTTTCATACGCTTGAGCGCATCCATCATGCCGCTGGATTCAACCTGGAACACCGCAACCGTCTTGGCGCTGGCATAAAGCCTGTAGGACGCTTCGTCATCCAGCGGGATCGTCGATATGTCGTCCAGCAGCCCCTCGGGCGGTGTGAACAATTCGGTGCCGTCCGCAGCCAGATGCAAATGCCGGCCGCTCGCCTTGATCTGGTCCACGGCGTTCTGGATCACGGTCAGCGTCTTGAGGCCCAGAAAATCGAATTTGACCAATCCCGCCTGTTCAACCCATTTCATGTTGAACTGGGTCGCAGGCATGTCCGATCTGGGATCTTGATAAAGCGGCACCAGCGCATCCAGCGGCCTGTCACCGATCACCACACCGGCGGCGTGGGTGGATGCATTGCGCAGCAACCCCTCAACCTGCTGGCCGTAGTTCAGCAACCGCGCGACCACTTCCTCGTTCTTGGCCTCCTCGCGCAGGCGCGGCTCATCCGCCAACGCCTTTTCGATCGACACGGGTTTGACCCCCTCAACCGGGATCATCTTGGACAGACGGTCCACCTGCCCATAAGGCATCTGCAACACCCGTCCGATATCGCGCACCGCCGCCTTGGACAGCAGCGCACCAAAGGTGATGATCTGGCCCACACGGTCGCGGCCATATTTCTGCTGGACGTATTGGATCACCTCTTCACGGCGATCCATGCAGAAGTCGATGTCAAAGTCCGGCATCGACACCCGTTCGGGGTTCAAAAAGCGCTCAAACAGCAAGGAATAGCGCAAAGGATCCAGATCCGTGATCAGCAATGCATAGGCCACCAGCGACCCCGCACCCGATCCCCGCCCGGGCCCCACGGGAATATTTTGATCCTTGGCCCATTTGATGAAATCCGCAACGATCAGGAAATAGCCGGGAAAACCCATGCCTTCGATGATCCCCAGCTCGAACTCCAAACGGCTCTCATAGTCTTCTATACTGGCCGCATGCGGGATGATGGCCAGACGCGCCTTCAGCCCCTCCTGGGCCTGCCTGCGCAATTCCGCAACCTCGTCATCGGCAAACTTTGGCAGGATCGGATCGCGCCGATACGCCATAAAGGCGCAACGTCTGGCGATTTCAACGGTATTCTCGATCGCCTCGGGCAGATCGGCAAACAGCGTGACCATCTCTGCCGGAGATTTGAAATAATGCTGCGCGGTCAGACGGCGGCGGTCCTGCTGCTGATCCACATAGGCCCCTTCTGCAATACAGATCAGCGCATCATGGGCCTCATACATATCGGTCTTGGGAAAATAGACGTCATTTGTCGCAACCAGCGGCAGGTCCATGGCATAGGCCATCTCGACCAAGCCCTGTTCTGTCTCCCGTTCGGCCTGCGGCTTGCCCGCCTCGCCCGGATGCCGCTGCAACTCAACATAGAGACGGTCCTGAAAACAGGCCTTGAGCCGCCCCATCAATGCCTCGGCCGCAGGGCGTTGACCATGTCGCAACAACCGCCCCACCGGACCATCCGGCCCGCCCGTCAAACAGATCACATCCGCCGCGTTCGCCTCCAGCTCTGCCAGCGTGACCTGTGGCAGCTGCCCGCCCTTGTCGACATAAAGACAGGTGTTCAGCTTCATCAGGTTCTCATAGCCGGTCTCTGACTGCGCCAGCAAAACAATGGGCGCGGGGTCTTTTGGCTTCTCGCCGGGCTGCACATCAACATAGGCCAGATCAACCTGGCAGCCCAGGATCGGCTGCAATCCTGCCCCCGCCATTCCGACAGAAAACTCCAGCGCCGCAAACATGTTGTTGGTGTCGGTCAGCGCCAGCGCCGGCATGCCCGCATCCCGGCACATCTGCGGCAACTTCTTCAGCCGCAACGCCCCCTCCAGCAAGGAATATTCGGAATGCGTACGCAGGTGAATGAATCGGGGGCTATCTGACATGCCGAAAGTTTAGACGCAGCCACGCCCCGCCACCATAGCCCACGCATCACATGGGTGATTTTTCTTGCAATCAACCAAGCGCCGCGACTAGCCTGACCTCACTGCCCGGCTCTACGTTCTACGCCGCATCGAACGTGTTGCCATTTCGGGCCAATGGTACCGCGGCTGGCCAACACCCATGGACGTTACGTTTCTGCTCAATGGAACGCAGGTCTTTTTGACTGACATTTCACCCACCACAACGCTGCTGGACTGGCTGCGCGAGGAACGCCAGCTGACCGGCACCAAGGAAGGCTGCAATGAAGGCGATTGCGGGGCCTGCACCGTGATGATCAGCGACGCGGACGGCTCTCGCGCCCTCAATGGCTGCATTCTGTTTCTCCCCCAGGTCCAGGGCAAACATGTCACCACCGTCGAAGGGATCGCCGCCCCCGACGGCACATTGCATCCCGCCCAGACCGCGATGATCGACCACCACGCCAGCCAATGCGGCTTTTGCACGCCGGGCATCGTGGTCTCCATGGCCACGGCCCATCTGAACGGGGCCACTGACCATGACACCCAACTGGCCGGAAACCTGTGCCGCTGCACAGGCTATGCCCCCATCATCCGCGCAGCCGCGCAGACCGCCCGCCAGGATGTCCCCGATCATCTCCTCTTTTTGGCCAAAAATACCTCTTCGCCCCAGATGCCACACGCACAGACAGCAGGGTCCAACTGTTTCCAGCCGCAAGATCAGGACGCGCTGGCCGCATGGTATCTTGATCACCCCGATGCCACTTTGATCGCCGGGGCTACCGATGTGGGGCTATGGGTGACCAAACAGTTCCGCGATCTGGGGCCTGTGGCCTTCCTCAACCAATGCGATGACCTGCGCGGCGTGACCGAGACAGACAGCGACATCCACATCAAGGCCATGACAACCATGACAGACGTCGAGGTGGCACTGGCACCTCACCACCCCAGCTTTGCCGCCATGATCCGGCGCTACGGCTCGGTGCAGGTGCGCAATGCCGCCACCATCGGCGGCAATATCGCCAATGGCTCTCCCATTGGCGACAGCCCCCCCGCGCTGATCGCCCTGGGGGCCAGCCTGCATCTGCGGCGCGGCGACATCCGCCGCAGCCTGCCGCTTGAGGATTTCTTCATCGCCTACGGCACACAGGACCGCCATCCCGGTGAATTTGTCGAAGCCGTCAGCATCCCCAAACAACGCGACAGCCTGCGCTGCTACAAATTGTCCAAACGTTTTGATCAGGATATCTCAGCCGTTTGCGGTTGTCTGACGATGACAGGCGACGGCAAGACGATCACGGATGCCCGGCTCGCCTATGGCGGCATGGCCGGCACGCCCAAACGCGCAGCCCATGCCGAAGCTGCCTTGATCGGGCAGCCCTGGTCAGAACAGACCATGCGCCGCGCCATGGCTGCCATGGCCGAGGATTTCCAGCCACTGAGTGACATGCGCGCCTCCGCGGCCTACCGGCTTGAGACGGCGCAGAACATGATCCTGCGCTATTTCCACGAAGCATCGGGGCTGGCCACCGATATCCATCAGGTGACGTCATGAGCGTGGCCAAATCCCTGCCCCATGACGCGGCCCGCCTGCATGTCACGGGTGCCGCGCGCTACACCGACGACATCCCGACACCGCCCGGCACATTGCACCTGGCCTTTGGCACCAGCAAAATTGCCGCAGGCACGCTCAGGTCGATGCAGCTTGATCAGGTCAAAGACGCCCCCGGTGTCATTGACGTGCTCACTGCCGCAGATCTGCCCAATGATTGCGATGTCTCGCCTTCGGCACATGACGAACCGCTCCTTGCAAAGGGCCGTGTTCATTACGCAGGCCAGCCGCTTTTCATGGTCATCGCCAGCTCGCATCTGGCCGCGAGACATGCGGCCAGACTGGCCGAGGTCGAGATTGACGCCGATGCCCCCATCCTGACCATCGAAGACGCCCTTGCGGCCAATGCCCGCTTTGAGGAAGGGCCGCGCATCTATCAAAAGGGCGACGCCGATGCGGCACTGGCGCGCGCGGGCCAGACACTCACCGGTCGGATTGCCATGGGCGGACAGGAACATTTCTATCTCGAAGGACAGGCCGCCGTGGCCCTGCCGCAAGAAGCAGGCGACATGATCATCCATTCCTCCACCCAGCACCCCACGGAAATCCAGCACAAGGTGGCCCATGCCATCGGCCGCCCCATGCATGCGGTCCGTGTGGAAACGCGCCGCATGGGCGGCGGTTTCGGTGGCAAGGAAAGCCAGGGCAATGCGCTGGCTGTTGCCTGTGCGGTGGCCGCCATGCGCACCGGCAAACCATGCAAAATGCGCTATGACCGCGATGACGACATGATGATCACCGGCAAGCGCCATGATTTTCGCATCGATTACACCGTGGGCTTTGACCCTGACGGGCGCATTACCGCGCTGGATTTCACCCATTATACGCGCTGCGGCTGGGCGCAGGATCTGTCACTGCCGGTCGCCGACCGGGCGATGCTGCACTCAGACAACGCCTATCATCTTGAAAACATCCGCATCACCTCGCACCGGCTCAAGACCAATATGCAGTCGGCCACCGCCTTTCGCGGCTTTGGCGGCCCGCAGGGTGTCGTGGGCATTGAAAAGGTCATGGATCACATCGCCCAGCATCTGGGCCTTGATCCGCTGGCAGTGCGGCGGGTGAATTACTATGCTGACATGACTGCGCCAGATATGGATCGGGCAGACATTCAAACCACACCCTATCACCAGCGCGTCACCGATTGCATCATCAACGCCTTGACCGACCGGTTAAGCCAAAGCGCGGATTACACCGCACGCCGCGACAAGATTGCCGCCTGGAACGCCGCCAACCCCCTGCTCAAGCGCGGCATTGCCATAACGCCGGTCAAATTCGGCATCTCCTTTACGCTGACACATCTCAATCAGGCCGGTGCCCTGGTCCATGTCTATCAGGACGGCTCCATCCACCTCAATCATGGCGGCACAGAGATGGGACAGGGCCTGTTCCTCAAGGTGGCCCAGGTTGCCGCCGCGCGCTTTGGCGTGCCGCTTGACGCGGTCAAGATAACGGCCACGGATACCGCCAAAGTACCCAATACATCGGCCACGGCGGCCTCCTCGGGGTCTGATCTGAATGGCATGGCGGTCCAGAATGCCTGCGATGAGATCATTGCGCGCATGACGGCGCATCTGGCAGAGCGGTACCAGACCCATGACATCCGCTTTGCCGACGGCATGGTGCGCATTGGCGACACAGAGATCAGCTTTGCGCAGGCGGCCATGCAGGCCTATGAAAACCGCATCAGCCTTTCGGCAACTGGATTTTACAAAACTCCCGATATTGAATGGGACCGGATCGCGGGCCGGGGGCAGCCGTTCTATTACTTTGCCTATGGTGCGGCCTGTACCGAGGTGGTGATTGACACGCTGACCGGCGAAAACCGCATTCTGCGCACCGATATCCTCCATGATGCGGGGGCCTCATTGAACCCCGCAATTGATATCGGCCAGATTGAGGGCGGTTATGTGCAAGGCGCAGGCTGGCTTACCACCGAAGAACTGGTCTGGAATGACAAGGCGGTCCTCAAGACCCATGCACCCTCCACCTACAAGATCCCGGCCTGTTCGGACCGGCCTGACATTTTCAACGTGGCGCTGTGGGACCAACCCAATCCGGCGCAGACCATCTACCGCTCCAAGGCGGTGGGCGAGCCGCCCTTCATGCTGGGCATATCCGCCTTTGCCGCGCTCAGCGATGCCGTGGCCGCCTGTGGCCCTGCCTATGGTGATCTTCAGGCCCCCGCCACGGCACAGGCCGTGCTTGCCGCCGTCGGGCGTGCGCAGGGCAGGACAAAGCCATGCGCATGATCAGTGTCGAAGTCACCGCAACCCGGGGATCGGCACCGCGTGATGCGGGGACCGTCATGTGCGTGGACGATGCGCAAAGCATCGGCACCATCGGGGGCGGGGCACTGGAGCATCGCGCCATCGCCACGGCCCGCAGGATGCTCAGGCAAAATCAAAGCGACCTCGAAGAAACCCTGCCCCTGGGTCCGGGACTGGGCCAATGTTGCGGCGGATCGGTCAGCCTGCGCTACAGCCGCGCGTCCAAACCCGCCGATGCCATCCGCACGCAGCCCCTTGATCCTGCCCTGTTGCCCCCTCAGCCTCTGGGCCCTTTGTGGCTATGGGGGGCCGGGCATGTGGGCCGTGCGTTTGTCAGGCTTCTGGGGCCGGTCCGGGCCTTTGATATTACCTGGATCGACACAGGCCAGGACAGGTTTCCACCCAACCTTCCCCCCCTTGTGACGGCCCTGCCCAGCAGCGACATGCCGCGCCTTGCCGCCTTTGCGCCCCGCGATGCGCATCACCTGATCTTTACCTATTCCCATGACATCGATCTGGCGCTGTGTGCGGCGCTGCTGGGGCGCGGATTTCGCTCTTGCGGTGTGATCGGTTCGACCACCAAATGGGCGCGGTTTCAACGCAGGCTGCGCGACAGCGGGCTCGCGCCCGGATCCATAACCTGTCCCATCGGGGACCCTGCGCAGGGCAAACACCCTGACCAGATCGCCCATTCCACTGTGACTGCGCTCTTGCGCTCTGCCCAATTCCTGCACGATAGTGCCCCAAACCAAAGCGTGGCCCGCCGATGACCCAAACCCCTCTTCTTGATCTGTCGGGCCTGACCAAAGCCTATCCCGGCGTTGTCGCCAATGACGATGTATCGCTGACCATCGCCCCCGGTGAGGTCCATGCGCTCTTGGGGGAGAACGGGGCCGGGAAATCCACGCTGGTGAAAATGATCTACGGGTTGGTCAAACCCGATGCCGGTCACATGAAAATGTTCGGCCAGCCCTTCACCCCGACCGAACCACGGGCCGCGCGGGCTGCGGGCGTCGGCATGGTGTTCCAGCATTTCTCGCTTTTCGACGCGCTGAGTGTGGCCGAAAACATCGCACTTGGCATGGAAAACGCGCCCAAGATGAACGCGCTCAGCCAGCAGATCCGCGCTGTGTCCGACACCTATGGCCTGCCCTTGTCACCGGACCGTGTGGTGGGGGACCTGTCGGCGGGCGAACGCCAGCGGGTTGAGATCATCAGGTGCCTCCTGCAAGAGCCAAAGCTGCTGATCATGGACGAGCCGACAAGTGTTCTGACACCGCAAGAGGTTGAAATCCTGTTCAAAACCCTGCGCAAACTGAGCGCCGAGGGCACGGCGATCCTGTATATCTCGCATAAGCTGGAGGAAATCCGCGCGCTATGTGACAGCGCCACGATCCTGCGGCTGGGCAAGGTCGTGGGCCATTGTGTTCCGCGCGAGACATCGGCGCGCGACATGGCCGAGATGATGGTGGGGAAATTGCTGCAAACGCCGATGCGCGCGGGCAAGACGCCGGGCGATGTGGTGCTGGAGTTGAAAAACCTGTCGGCAAGATCGCCCAGCGCCTTTGGCATGCCTTTGCGTGACATCAGCGTCTGTGTTCAGGCGGGTGAAGTGCTGGGCATTGGCGGTGTTGCGGGCAATGGTCAGGACGAGCTGCTGGCGGCCCTGTCCGGCGAGATGTTGACCGCCCCCGGCATGGTCAGCTTCAAGGGGCGCGACGTGAGCCTGCTGGGCCCCACACCCCGCCGCAGCATGGGTATCCTGAGCGCGCCGGAGGAAAGACTGGGCCATGCCGCGGCCCCAGATATGTCGCTGACCGAGAATGCCATGCTGACCGCCGCGGCCCGCGAGAACCTGGATAGGGGCGGGATGCTGGATTGGGGTGCCGCACGCATCTTTGCCGAGAAGATCACTGAGATCTTTGACGTGCGCACCCCCGGTCCGGGCAATGCCGCGCGGTCCCTGTCTGGCGGCAACCTGCAGAAATTCGTCATCGGGCGCGAGGTTTTGCAACGGCCTGACCTGCTGGTTGTGAACCAGCCGACATGGGGGGTTGATGCATCGGCTGCTGCTGCCATCCGGCAGGCTTTGCTGGATCTGGCTGAAAACGGCACGGCACTTGTTGTCATCTCTCAGGACCTCGACGAGCTCATGGAAACCTCAGACCGGTTTGCGGCCTTGAACGAGGGCCGTCTGTCCCCGCCGCGCCCTGCACAGGGGCTGACGGTGGATGAGATCGGATTGATGATGGGCGGGGCGCACGGCATGGAGGTGGCACATGTGTAATCTGTTGCGCCGTGAGTTTAAGGGGCAAGATGAAAAGGGGTGGCAGTTGTGATCAGATTGGAAAAACGCCCCCAGCCCAGCCGTGCATTTTCGCTGGCCACACCGCTTTTGGCGGTGCTTGCGACGATGTTTTTCGGCGGGCTGCTGTTTTTCGCGCTGGGCAAGGACCCGCTGGCGTCGATCCAGACGATTTTCTGGGAGCCGTTGTTTGGTGAATTTTCGTTCTTTTATCGGCCCCAGTTGCTGATCAAGGGGGCACCGCTGGTCTTGATCGCCATTGGTCTGAGCCTGGGCTTCAAGGCCGGCATCTGGAACATCGGGGCGGAGGGGCAATATATCATGGGTGCCCTTTTTGGTGCCGGTGTTGGGCTGGCGTTCTACCCGGTGGAGGGATTTTATGTCTTTCCGTTGATGGTGCTGGCCGGCGCTTTTGGTGGCTGGCTCTGGGCGATGATACCTGCGCTGCTCAAGGTGAAATTCGGCACGAATGAAATTCTGGTCTCCTTGATGCTGGTCTATGTTGCCGAGCAGTTCCTAGCGTCCATGTCGCTGGGGCTGATGAAGAACCCCGAGGGATTCGGCTTTCCGGGGTCGCGGAACCTGCAGCAATATGCCAGTGCCCATAACGCCGATCTGATCGCGGGCACGGGCATGCATTGGGGGGTCGTGGCGGCGATGATCGCGGTGATCTTTGCCTATGTCTTGTTGACCAAGCATCGGCTTGGGTTTGCCATCCGCGTCACCGGCGAGGCCCCGAGGGCTGCGAAATTCTCGGGCGTGAACCCGACGCGACTGGTGCTGATCTGCATGGGGATGTCGGGGCTGCTGGCCGGTCTTGCGGGGTTGTTCGAGGTCTCTGGGCCTGCGGGGCAGGTCACCATCGACTTTAACGTGGGCTACGGGTTTACCGCGATTATCGTGGCCTTTCTGGGCCGGTTGCATCCGGTGGGCATTCTGCTGGCCGGTTTGTTGATGGCGCTGACCTATATCGGGGGCGACATCGCGCAGTCCAAGCTGGGCCTGCCTGCAGCAGCCATCCAGGTGTTTCAGGGGATGTTGTTGTTTTTCCTGCTGGCGCTGGACATGTTCACCAATTACCGGCTGCGCCTTGGCCGGACGGAGGCTGCGTGATGGACCTTTCTGCGATCAATCCGATCCTGTTTATCGCAGGTTTTCTGGTGGCCGCGACCCCGCTGATCTTTGCCGCCATTGGCGAGTTGGTCACCGAGAAGGCGGGCGTTCTGAACCTGGGCGTTGAGGGGATGATGATCACCGGGGCCATCTGCGGTTTTGCCATCGCGGTTGAGACGGGCTCGCCCTTGATGGGCTTTGCCGCGGCGGCGGTGGGCGGGGCGCTGCTGAGCCTGCTCTTTGCCTTTTTGACGCAAGTAACACTGGCCAATCAGGTGGCATCCGGTCTGGCGCTGACTTTGTTCGGATTGGGATTATCCGCGCTTTTGGGCCAGTCTTATGTTGGGATAAAACCACCACGTTTGGGGGACATGAACTTTGGACCGCTGGCCGATATTCCCGTGTTGGGTCCGATCCTGTTTACCCATGATATCATCCTTTACCTGGGCTTTGCGCTGGTTGCTGCGACCTGGGCGGTGCTGAAATTCACCCGCGCGGGGCTGATCCTGCGGGCAGTGGGCGAAAGCCATGATGCGGCCCATGCGCTGGGATACAAGGTGGTGCGCATCCGCACGCTGGCGATCATGTTCGGCGGGGCCTGTGCGGGTCTGGGCGGGGCCTACATCAGCCTGATCCGGGTACCGCAATGGACCGAAGGAATGACCGCCGGGGTGGGCTGGATCGCGCTGGCGCTGGTGGTCTTTGCCAGCTGGAAACCCTGGCGGCTGTTGCTGGGTGCCTATCTTTTTGGCGGGATCACTCAATTGCAGCTCAATCTGCAAGGGGTGGGCGTTGCCATTCCGGTGGAGTATCTGGCAATGTCGCCTTATCTGATCACGATCATCGTTCTGGTGATCTTGTCGCGGGACAAGTCTGCCGCTCCGGCATGTCTTGGCCGCACCTTCCATGCCTCATCATAGGGGCCAATCTGCAAACGCCCCTCAAGGGCGATCAAACTGGGGAATAGAATGAAACTCACCAAACTCCTGACAACTGCCGCTGTGGCACTGGGTCTGGCGACAACCGCCATGGCCCAAGACAAGACCAAGGTCGGCTTTGTCTATGTCGGCCCAATCGGCGATGGCGGCTGGACGTATGAGCATGACAAGGGCCGGTTGGCCGTCGAAGAGGCCTTTGGCGACAAGGTTGAGACTGTCTATGTCGAATCCGTGGCCGAAGGTCCCGATTCAGAGCGTGTGATGACGCAGATGGCCCTCGATGGTGCCGATCTGATCTTTACCACGTCCTTTGGCTATATGGACCCGACAATCAACGTCGCGGCCAAATTCCCGAATGTGAAGTTTGAACATGCGACCGGCTACAAACGTGCCGACAACGTATCAACATATTCCGCGCGTTTCTATGAGGGCCGCGCCATTCAGGGCCATATCGCGGGCCGGATGACCAAGTCCAACATCATCGGCTACATCGGGTCCTACCCGATCCCCGAAGTGATCAGGGGCATCAACTCTGCCTTCATTCACGCGCGCAAGGCAAACCCTGACGTCCAGTTCAAGATCGTCTGGGCCTACACATGGTTTGACCCGGCAAAAGAGGCGGATGCGGCCAAGGTTCTGATCGAACAGGGTGCCGATGTCGTGCTGCAGCACACCGATTCCACCGCGCCACAGGCCGCAGCACAAGAAGCCGGTAACGTGATCACCTTTGGTCAGGCATCGGATATGGCGCAATACGCGCCCTTCCCACGGGTTTCTTCCATCATTGATGACTGGGCACCCTATTACATCGCGCGCACAAAGGCGGTCATGGATGGCACCTGGACCAGCACCGATACATGGGATGGTATTGGCGCGGGCATGGTCGGCATCGGTGAAATTTCCGACGCGGTCCCAGCGGACGTAAAAGCCGAGGCACTGGCGCTGAAAGCCTCCTTGGCGGATGGATCCTACCACGCCTTCACCGGCCCGCTGAACAAGCAAGACGGCACGCCCTTCCTTGCTGCTGGCGAAGTGGCTGATGACGGCACATTGGCTGGCATGAACTTCTATGTCGAAGGCATCGAAGGCGACATCCCGCAATAAGCGCGGATCACCCAGAAACGCCCAAAGGGCCGGCAGTTTTGCCGGCCCTTTTTTGTGGTATCACGCTGATCCTCGTTGCAACCGCACATGCCAATGCGTCAAGCCTTTCGCCAAATTCCGAAATTCCAGTCCTTTTGAGAAGTGCTTTATCTTTCGGGACACGAGCGGATAGAGTTGGCTTACGCCACCCCCACACCCTCAAGGAAAGCCGCGTCATATGATCAAGTTGCACCACCTGAACCGCTCTCGCTCTCACCGTATCTTCTGGCTGCTGGAAGAACTGGGTCAGCCCTATGAGGTGGTCCGCTATGCCCGCGATGCCAAGACCAACCTCGCCCCGCCAGAGTTGCTGCAGGTGCATCCTCTTGGCAAATCCCCGATGATCGAAATCGACGGGCAGCTGGTCACCGAAAGTGCCGCGATCGTCGAAACCCTGTGCCGGCGGTTTGCCCCACAGATGATCCCCGCGGCAGATAGCCAGGACCATACCCGCCATCTGGAGCTGATGCATTTCGCCGAAGGGTCAGCGATGATCCCGATACTGCTGAACCTTTATGTCGGCCGGTTGGGCGCGGCAGGCGCGCCATTGCATCCGCGCATCAACGCCGAACTGGACAGCCATTTCAGCTATATGAACGGGCTGATCCGCCCCTCTGGCCATTTTGTTCTGGATGAACTGTCCGCAGCCGACATCATGCTCAGCTTTCCCGCAGAGATCGCGATGCGCATGGGGCGCGCTGCCGATTTTCCCGCGCTTGAAAGCTTTGTAAAGATGATAGAGGCGCGACCTGCCTATCAGCGCACTGTCGAAAAGGGCAACGATTAAGACGCGCCGCGAAAAAAACCGCTAGATCACATGCCGCTTGAGGCGCTGAAACCTCTGATGGCAGGCCGCATCAGGGGTTCAGGGCCGTTTGAAACCATTCCGGGGCCAGGGTCCACTCTTCCTGCGCCCCCAGATGTCAAAGTCTGGAATTGAACCTTTCGCCGGGTCATGCCACCAATTGGATTATGAAACACACACTCACCAGTCCCAGCGGCGTCCCCGCAAGCCGCCTTGCCTTTGGCACCATGCAATTTGGGGGCCGCGCGGGTGCCGCGCAGTCCCAGGCCATGTTCGAGACCTGCCTGGCCGCAGGCATCACCCATTTCGACACCGCGCATGTCTATACGGATGGCGCGTCCGAGACCTTGCTTGGCTCCTTTCTGGGCGACCGCCGCGATGACCTGATCATCGCGACCAAGGCTGCCTATACAGGCGGTGCCTCGCGCGAGAATATCCTTAGTTCTGCCGAAACCTCGCGCAGCCGTATGCAGATTGACACGCTTGACGTGCTCTACCTGCACCGGTTTGACCCCGACACCGATATGAACGAAAGCTTTGGGGCCTTTGCAGACCTCAAGGCCAAAGGTCATATCCGCCACATCGGCTTGTCCAACTTTGCCGCCTGGCAGGTGGTTCAGGCCGCAGGCATCGCCGCCAAATTCGATCTGGACGTCGCGGTGATCCAACCCATGTACAACCTCGTCAAACGCCAGGCCGAAGTTGAGATCCTGCCGATGGCCGATGATCTGGGCATCCTTGTTGCGCCCTATTCGCCCCTGGGCGGTGGTCTGCTGACCGGAAAATACAGCACCGGCGATGCGGGCCGCCTGACCGAAGATGATCGCTATGCCGCGCGATACGGGTTGGACAGTATGCATGCCACAGCATCCGCCCTGACGGCCCTGGGGGCCGAAATGGGCATTCATCCGGCCACCCTTGCGGTGGCATGGGCCGCCCATCACCCGACGGGGCCCAGCCCCATCATCTCGGCCCGTTCAGCCGCGCAATTGGCCCCCTCCCTTGCCGCTTTGACATTCGATATGTCCCAAGACCTCTATGACCGGATCGCGGCACTGTCGGTCAGGCCACCCCCGGCAACAGACCGGCTGGAAGAACAGGAATGACCGATATCATCGTCGTCGGCGGGGGCATTGCAGGCCTGTCGGCGGCGGCACGACTGGCCCCCCACGCAAAGGTGACACTGCTGGAGCAGGAAAGCAGCACCGGCTATCACACCTCTGGCCGCTCAGCGGCATTGTTCGAGGAAAACTACGGCCTGCCCAGCACGGTCGCCCTGAACACCGCAAGCAAGGATTACCACAATGAGGCAAACGGCGGATACCTCAGCCCCCGTGGGTTTCTGATCATCGGCCAAGCCCATGAGAAAGACGCCTTTGACACGGATTCAACGACTTTGGGGGCAGATCCCATTACCGCCGATCAGGCGCTTGAGATGGTCCCGATCCTGAACCGCGCGCGCCTGGCCTATGCGGGCTATCACGCTGATGCCTTCGACATTGATACCGACCGTTTGATGCAAGATTTCATCCGCGAGATCCGCCAGAACGGCGGGCAGATCGTGACCAAGGCCCCTGTCACCGCGATTGCCCGCCGCGCATCGGGCTGGGATGTGACGGCGGGCGGGGCCGCCTATCGCGCGGCCAAACTGGTCAATGCGGCAGGTGCCTGGGCCGATCAAATCGCACAGATGGCCGGGATTGCCCCCATAGGCATCACGCCATGCCGCCGCTCCATGGCGCGCATCCCCGCACCGGGGGGATATGATGTTTCGCGCTGGCCGATGTTCTTTGGCGTGGGTGAAACATGGTACGCCAAACCCGATGCCGGTGCCTTGCTGGTCTCTCCGGCCGAAGAAGACCCGGTTGAGCCGCAGGATGCTTGGGCCGATGACATGGTTCTGGCCACCGGTATCGCGCGCTACGAGGAAATGGTGACCCAGCCGGTCACGCGGCTGTTGACCTCATGGGCCGGGCTGCGCAGCTTTGCGCCCGACCGCGCGCTGGTGCTGGGGCCTGATCCGTCGGACCCCGATTTCATCTGGTCCGCCGGTCAGGGCGGTTACGGATTTCAAACCGCCCCCGCGGCCTCGCAGCTGGTGGCCGATCTGACCCTTGGTCACCGCGCGGTGCTGCCTGCGCATATCATCGCGCAACTTGTCCCCGACAGGCTGCGGGTTTGACCCGCCCCCTGCCCCCCAGCGCAAGCGTGGCGCACCCCCTTGAGGGCGGCAAACTCCATGCGCCAGCCGCCGCCCGCAATGCCCAGGCGATCGGCAGCTTTCTGACGCGCCATGCACCGGCCACGGGCGATGCCCTGGAAATCGCCAGCGGCACAGGGCAGCATGTCGTGCACTTCGCCCCCCTCTTGCCGGGGCTGCAGTGGCAACCCACCGACATAGACCCGCCCCGCCTGCGCAGCATCGACGCCCATGTGTCACAGGCCGGCCTGAGCAATGTCGCACCCGCGCTGCACCTTGACGCCACCCAGGACGGCTGGGCCCGCCACCACGGCCCCTATGACCTGATCCTGCTGGCCAATTTGCTGCATCTGGTATCTGCGCCCCAGGTCGTCACTTTGATCACAGAAGCCGCCAAGGCACTGAAACCCGGTGGCGTGCTGATGCTCTATGGCCCCTATGCCCGCGATGGCCAGCTGACCAGCCCAGGGGATCAGCGTTTCGATGCGCAATTGCGCGCGGCCGATCCTGCGATCGGATACAAGGATACCGCTGAGATGGCCCGCTGGCTGCATGCCGCAGGTCTTGAGGCGGACAGCCCCTACCAGATGCCCGCCAACAATCTCATTATCCTGGCCCGCCCCACAGGTTAGAGGCAGCGGGCACCCTTGGTTCAGCCATCCACCCGGATCGTGGTATTCTTGGGATCATAGGGGCTGTCTTCAACGATCTCGGCATCCCACAGCTGGTCAAACATCTTGACCTTCAGTTTGGTGCCGACGACCGCATGCACGGGCTTGACATATCCCATGCCGATGGATTTCCCAAAGGCCACCGAATACCCGCCCGATGTCAGACGCCCCGTGCGTTCCCCTTCGACATACAAGACCTCGCGGCCCCATGGGTCCGCGTCATCGGGCCCGTCGATCAAAAGCGTGACACATTTGGCGCGGATGCCGTGCTCTTGCATCTTCTCCTTGCCATTAAACTCTTTCGACAGATCAACAAAACGCGGCAGATCGGCCTCAAGCGGCGTCGCGTCACGGCCCAGTTCGGTGCCAAAGGCACGATAGGATTTTTCTTGCCGCAACCAGTTTTGCGCCCGTGCCCCCACCAGCTTCATTCCATGCTTTTCCCCGGCTTTCTCAAGCAGATCAAACAGGTAGTTCTGCATTTCGATCGGGTGATGCAATTCCCAGCCCAATTCCCCTGTATAGGCCACGCGGATCGCCCGCACCGGGCACATGCCCAATTCGATGTTGCGCATGGTCAGCCAGGGAAAGCGCTTGTTGGACAGGGCTGTCGCGGGATCGCCGTCCTTGATGATCTCGTTCAACACCGCGCGGGATTTCGGGCCCGCGATGGCAAAGACACCCCATTGGGTCGTCACATCATGGCATTCGATGTAACCAAACTCGGGCGCTTTGTCTTCAATCGCCTTGCGCAGGTAGTCGCTGTCATAAGCGGTCCAGGCCCCCGCGCTCACCAGATAATATTCATCCTGCGCGATCCGCACGATGGTATATTCGGTGCGCGTGGTGCCATGGCCGGTCAGCGCATAGGTCAGGTTGATGCGGCCCACAGAGGGCAGTTTGTTGCAGGTGAACCAATCCAGAAACTGCGTGGCCCCCGGCCCTTTGACGACATGTTTGGTAAAGGCGGTGGCATCGATCAGGCCTACATTCTCACGGATCGCCTTGGCCTCTTGCACCGCATATTGCCACCAGCCACCGCGCCGGAAGGACCGGCTGTCATGGTCGCTAAAGCCTTCGGGGGCGAAATAATTGGGCCGCTCCCAGCCGTTGACCCAACCAAATTGCGCGCCGCGTGCGGCCTGCCGGTCATAGGCCGGCGAGGTGCGCAAGGGCCGGCAGGCGGGGCGCTCTTCGTCGGGGTGGTGCAGGATATAGACGTGCTCGTAGGCTTCCTCGTTCTTGCGGGCGGCAAATTCGGTCGTCATCCAGTCGCCATAGCGCTTGGGGTCAAGTGAGGCCATGTCGATTTCGGCCTCCCCCTCAACCATCAGCTGGGCCAGGTAATAGCCCGTGCCACCAGCGGCCGTGATCCCAAAGGAGAACCCTTCCGCCAGCCACATGTTGCGCAGGCCCGGTGCCGGTCCAACCAGCGGGTTGCCATCGGGGGTATAACAGATCGGGCCGTTGAAGTCGTCTTTCAGGCCAGAGTCCTCGCAAGAGGGGACGCGGTGGATCATCGCCGCGTATTGGTCCTCGATCCGCTCCAGATCAAGCTGGAACAGATCCGCACGGAAACTGTCGGGCACGCCATATTCAAAACGCGCAGGCGCGTCTTTCTCATAGACACCCAGGATCCAGCCGCCGCGCTCTTCGCGGACATAGGATTGCGCGTCGGCGTCCCGGATCACGGGGTGTTCAGCATTGCCTTGCGACCGCCATTTGACCAATTCGGGGTCCTGATCCATCACGATGAACTGGTGCTCAACCGGGATCGCGGGCATCTTGATGCCTAACATCTTGGCGGTGCGCTGTGCGTGGTTGCCGCTTGCGGTCACGACATGTTCGGCGGTGATCACGATCTGCTCTTCGGTCGGCACCAGGTTGCCGCCCTTCTCCGCCATCTTGGTGCAGGTAACTTCCCAGGCCTGCCCGTTCCAGTGAAAGGCATCCGCCTGCCATTTACGTTCGATCATCACGCCGCGCTGGCGCGCGCCCTTTGCCATCGCCATCGTCACGTCGGCGGGGTTAATATAGCCATCCGTCTGGTGATACAGCGCACCTTTCAAATCCTCGGTCCGGATCAGCGGCCATTTCGCCTTGATCTCATCGGGGGTCATAAAGACATAGGGCACGCCGCAGGTCTCAGCGGTTGAGGCATAGAGCATGTATTCATCCATGCGCGCGTCCGTCTGCGCCATCCGCAGGTTGCCGACCACGGCAAAGCCCGCGTTCAGCCCGGTCTCTTCTTCCAGCGTTTTGTAAAACTTGATGGAATAGTCATGAATATGCGTGGTGGCATAGGACATGTTGAAATAGGGCAGCAGCCCCGCCGCATGCCATGTCGAACCAGAGGTCAGTTCATCACGCTCAAGCAGCATGACATCATCCCACCCCGCACGCGCCAGATGAAAGGCAATCGAGGTTCCAACGGCACCGCCGCCGACAACCAATGCTTTGACGTTCGTTTTCATGTGCCGAATCCTTGTGACCACGTTGACCCCGTTTTAGGCAGCCCCGCGCAAGCGCGCAGGCAGCAGCCGACCCAACATATCAAAAAACCGACCTTGGCGCGTAAACAGGGCTGAAACGCGGCCCGGGTGCAGGATTACTCCGGCAATATCTTGCCCGGATTCATGATGTTGTCGGGGTCTAGGGCCTTTTTGATGGCCCCCATCACGCTCACGGTATCCGCCCCCAGTTCCCTGATCAGATAGGGCCGCTTGCCCTGGCCCACGCCATGTTCACCCGTGCAGGTCCCGTCCATGGAAATGGCCATATCGTTCAGCCAGCTGACAAATTCCTTGGCGCGTGCGATCTCTGACGGGTCGTCCATGTCGATCAACAAAGAGGCGTGGAAATTGCCGTCCCCTGCATGGCCCACGATCGGGGCGAACAGATCCAGTTCCGCAGCCTTCTCCTGCGCTGTGCTCACCGCTTCGGCCAGGCGCGATATCGGCACACAGACATCCGTGGTCACCGCCTTGCTGCCCGGACGCAGGGCCAGCATCGCCCAATAGGCGTCATGACGCGCCTGCCACAGCTTGTTGCGTTCTTCTTGGCTTGCCGTCGCCCGATAGCCGCTACCGCCCTCTTCCTCGGCCAGCATGCCAAAGGTCTCTGCCTGTTCGGCAACCGATGCCTCTGATCCGTGGAATTCCAGCAACAGCAATGGCCCCTCGGGCAAATCCAGCTTTGAATAGGCGTTCAGGGCCCGGACAACCATGGTGTCCAGCAGTTCAATCCGCGCAACGGGCAGACCATATTGGATCACCGCCATCACGGTTTTCGATGCCGCCTCAACCGAAGGAAAGGAACATCTGGCTGCAGACATCGCTTCGGGAATGCCCTGCAAACGCAGGGTGATTTCAGTGATGATCCCCAACGTGCCTTCCGATCCTACCATCAGCCGCGTCAAATCATATCCCGCGGAGGATTTGCGCGCGCGGCTGGCAGTTCTGATCACCGCGCCATCCGGCATGACCACCTCAAGGCTCAGCACATTGTCCTTCATCGTGCCATAACGCACCGCATTGGTGCCAGAGGCACGCGTGGCCGCCATCCCCCCAAGCGATGCATTGGCACCGGGATCAATCGGAAAAAACAGGCCCTGGTCGCGCAGATGCGTGTTCAGTGCCTCGCGCGTCACGCCCGGCTGCACCCGGCAGTCCAGATCACCGGCATTGACCGCGATCACCTTGTCCATCTGGCTGAGATCAATCGAAATGCCGCCCGCCGGCGCATTGACATGCCCCTCCAGCGATGTCCCCGTGCCAAAGGCAATGACCGGGACCTTATGGGTGGCACAGACCTTGATGATCTGGGACACGTCATCGGTTGACCGGGCAAATACCACGCCGTCCGGGGCCTGGTTGGCGATCCAGGTGGTGGTATGGCCGTGCTGTTCGCGCACGGCACTTCCCGTGTGGAAGCGTTCGCCAAACTGCTGTTTCAAGATCCCGACCGCTGCGGCAATCCCGTCTTCGTTGCGCATCAGCGCAGCCCCATCCGCCATGAACCGTTCCTTCCCATAGTACATAGGCCGCGCTCAGCGGCCAAATGCGATACCTTCCCGGCGCGGATCGGCACCGCCGCGCAAGTCATCCGAAATGGCAATCAAATGCAACCCCGAGGTCAAGGCCCTTGTCCCCACCTCAAAACCCATCGCCTCCAACCCGTCACGCAGGTCCGCCACCGCGGTCCCCTCTTCCAGATCATAGGCACCAAAGCGGTTGACCGCATGGGGCAGCCCTGCCGCCTGCTGCACGTCCAGCCCCCAATCGATGACCGCCACAATCGCCTGCGCGACATAGCCGATGATCCGCGATCCACCGGGGCTGCCCAGCGCCAGCACAGGTTTGCCATCCTTCAACACGATCGTCGGGGCCATGGACGACCTTGGCCGCTTGCCCGGCTCAACCCTGTTGGCAATCGGCACGCCGTCCACATGCGACCGAAAGGAAAAATCCGTCAGCTCATTGTTGAGCAGAAACCCTCCCACCATCAGGCGCGACCCAAATCCGTTCTCAATCGTGGTGGTCATGCTGGCCACATTGCCCGCCGCATCAACAATCGAAACATGCGAGGTCGACGGCAACTCGATGCTTTCATCATCCGCCCAAATCAACGCATGATCAAAGGCCGGATTGCCGGGGCTCACCTCTTCCAGCGCCCTGTCGGTTCCCAACAACATGGCCCGCTCGGCCATATAGGCCGGATCAAGCAATCCCTTGACCGGCACCGGAACATAATCGCTGTCCGCCAGGTAACGGCCCCGATCCGCAAAGGCCAAGCGCCCCGCATCCCCCATCAGCCGCCGCACGTTCAGGTCATTTGGTCCCGCACTCAGGTCATATCCCTCAAGTGCTGCCAGGATCTGCCCCACGGCCACGGCACCCGACGACGGGGGGCCCATGCCGCAAACCTCATGGCCGCGATAGGGCGCACAGACCGCCGCACGCTCCTTGACCCGGTAGATCGCCAGATCCACCTCTGACAAGACACCCGGATTACCCTTGGCCCCCTGCACTGTGGCCACGATATCACGGCCGATCGACCCGCCATAAAAGACCCCGGCACCTTCTGCTGCAAACCTGCGCAATGTCTCGGCATAAGCAGGATTTTTCAAAATAGTACCGGCTGTGACCGGCTGGCCACCGGGCAGAAAATACCCCTGCGTCACATCAGAGCTGGCCAGCCTTTCGGCATCCCCCTGCACCAATTGCGCCAACCGCGGCGAGACGGCAAAACCATCCTGCGCCATCTCGATTCCGGGCTGCAACAGGCGCGCCCATTCCTGGTTCCCCCAGCGCGCATGAACCTGCGCCAACAGCGCAGGCGTGCCGGGCGTGCCAACAGACCGCCCACCAACCACCGCATCAAAAAACTTCAGCGGCGCACCGGTATCATCCTGAAACAACTGCGGCGTTGCCGCCAAAGGCGCGGTCTCGCGACCATCCAGGGTGGTGATCTGCCCGCTGGCAGCATCATACCAAACCAGGAACGCACCGCCCCCCAAGCCAGAAGACTGCGGCTCAACCAGCCCCAAAACCACCTGCACAGCCACCAAAGCATCCGCAGCCGTCCCCCCCGCCGCCAGCACATCAGCCCCGGCCTTGACCGCATGCGGGTTCGCAGCGGCAACCATCCAATCGGCCGCAACAACGGGCTTGCCTGCATCCTTCAACGCCAAGGCGGCCGAAAACGCCGCCGGCAACCCCTCAAAGGCCCCCGCTCCCGCAGCCTCCGGTGCCACCGCATCCGCAGCCTGCTGCGCCGCCGCTCCGGTTGCCCAGACAACCGACAAGATACTCAGAACTTTCCACATGCCATGCTTCCTTTCTCTTTTTGGCCTAAAACACCTCGGGGTTTGGGGCAGCGCCCCAATCCACAAGATCACAGCATCGACGGGACAACCTGATCCGGTGGCCGATGCCCATCATCAAAGGTCTTGATGTTGATGATGACTTTTTCGCCCATCTCCAGGCGGCCCTCCAGCGTCGCAGATCCCATATGCGGCAGCAAAACGACATTCTGCAATTCGCGCAGCCTTGGGTTGATCTCCGTGCCATGCTCGTAGACATCCAGGCCGGCTCCCTTGATCTCATCGGCGCGCAACATCCGGGTCAGGGCATTCTCGTCGATGACTTCCCCCCGAGAGGTGTTCACGATCACCGCATCGGGCTTCATCAGCTTCAACCGGCGCGCGTTCATCAAATGAAAGGTCGACGGCGTATGCGGGCAATTCACGCTGATCACATCCATCCGCGCCACCATCTGGTCCAGACTTTCCCAATAGGTCGCCTCCAGCGCCGCCTCCGTATCAGGATGCAGCTTGCGCCGGTTATGGTAATGGATCTGCATGCCAAAGGCCGCCGCACGTCTGGCCACGGCCTGACCGATCCGGCCCATGCCCAGGATGCCCAGACGTCTGCCGCCGATCCGCCCGCCCAACAGGGCCGTCGGGGCCCAGCCTGACCATTCGCCCTTTTGCATCAGGGCCATGCCTTCTGACATGCGCCGGGTGACCGCAAGGATCAGCGCCATCGTCATATCCGCCGTATCGTCGGTCAGCACACCGGGCGTGTTGCTGACAAGGATACCGCGCTGGCGCGCTGTGGCCACGTCGATATGGTCCACCCCGGCACCGTAGTTGGCGATCAGCTTCAGCTTCTCGCCCGCCTGTGCGATCATGGCGGCATCGATCTCATCGGTGACCGTTGGCACCAGCACATCCGCATTTCGCATCGCCTCGGACAGCTCTGCCCGGGTCATAGGCACGTCGTCCAGCCGCAGCTTTACATCGAACAGTTCAGACAGCCGTGTCTCAACGGCATCCGGCAACCGTCGCGTGACTACAACACTCAACCGTTTCTTTGACATTTGCGTCCTCCCAGACTTGGCCTTATCGTCTCTTGGGCCCATGGTGTCTTATGCAGCGACGAGGCACAAGAACCCCGCGCCGCAAAAGAGCAAACAAATGACAGTGCAGGCAGCACCCATGTTCCGTTCCACAATCAAAAGCGCGCTTGCCGCGCTTGCAATGCTGGTTTCCCTTCCGCAGCCCTCCGCCTTTGCAGGCGAAGTGGGGCCTGTGACCAATCTGCCCTTGCCGCGATTTGTCTCCATGAAGGCATCTGAGGGCAATGTCAGGCGCGGCCCCAGCCTGACCCACCGCATCGACTGGGTCTTTCAGCGCCGTGACATGCCGTTGCAAATCACCGCAGAGCACGGCCATTGGCGCCGCGTCGAAGACCGCGATGGCATGGGCGGCTGGGTGCATTATTCGCTTTTGTCTGGGGTCCGCACGGTTCTGGTCGAACAAGACATGCTGAACCTGCATGTTCGCCCCGATCCAAATGCACCGGTTTCCGCAGCACTTGAACTGGGCGTGGTCGCGCGGCTGGGCGACTGCGACCTTGAATGGTGCGAACTGCGTACCGGTGGTTTCAAAGGCTGGGCACCCAAATCGCGCATCTGGGGCGTTGCCCCCAATGAGATCCGCGATTAGGGCGTCTCTCACGTGACTTGACTGGTCACCGACCCTGCAGACCCTTTATTGAACACCCTTCATAAAGGTTAAGCTATTGTTAATATGATATAATTCGTTGATTCAACCCATTGAATCGTGAATTGCCCATGGGCAATCTGCCCTTGGTGCTGTGCAGTCGTCGACGGTGGTACCTTTGATCGCTGGCCCAAACTCTTGGCCCAAATCCCTAGCCAGAACTCTTGGTCAGAATCATCAACCGCAATCTTCGCCATCGCGGGCGTTGAACCCTGCGTCATTCCTGCGCGGCAATTGCATGATCCATGCCTTTGGGTCAGGGTGCGGCAGGTTCACCCAGATAGGACAGGACAGCACCATGCAAGCGATCATCTATTCAGAATTGGGCACCGCACGTGATGTCCTGCGCCTCGAAACCCTTGACGATGTGCCCCCCCAAAAGGGCGAAGTCACCGTGCGCCTGCAGTTTTCGGGCGTGAACCCTTCAGATGTGAAATCACGCCGGGGTCGCCCTGGTCAGGCCAAACCCGCCTTTGACCGGATCATCCCGCACAGCGACGGTGCCGGCGTGATCGAGGCCGTGGGTGAGGGCGTGGACCCCGCCCGTATCGGACAGGCCGTGTGGATCTGGAACGGTCAATGGCAGCGCCCCTTCGGCACCGCCGCCACGCATATCACCCTGCCCACCGAGATGGCCGTGCCCCTGCCAGCCGGTGTCAGCCCCCAGACCGGCGCGATCCTTGGCATTCCGGGCCTCACGGCGGCGCAGGCCGTGTTTGGCGGCGGCGACATCAAGGGGCAAACCGTGGTGATCAGCGGCGGTGCGGGCACCGTCGGCCTCTTGGCGGTTCAGCTGGCGAAATGGGGCGGTGCAAAGGTGATCGCGACCTGCAGCCCGCGCGACAATGACCGCGTCAAAGCCGCCGGTGCCGATGCTGTGCTGGATTACAGCGCGCCTGATCTTGCCGCACAGATCCTTGCCGCCAACGACGGCGCGCTGATCCCGACAGTGATCGAGGTCGAGTTTGGCGTGAACATCGGGCTGGATGCAGAGGTGGTGGCCCCTAACGGGCGACTGGCGGTCTATGGTTCAGCCAAGCAGATGGAACCGACGCTGCCGTTCCTTCCGCTCTTGTTCAAGGCGGTGACCATCGACATCATCCTGATCTACCTGCTGCCAAAACCGGAACGCGACGCGATGATCGACAAGCTGCACGCGGCTTTGGCCGACGGGGCGCTGGTCTGTCCGGTGGAACATGTCTTTGCCCTGTCCCAGACCGTCACCGCCCATGAAGCCGTCGAGGCAGGTGGCCGCACCGGGGCCGTGCTGATCGATTGCGCATCATAACGCCATACCACCTGGCACCCTAACCCGGCCCTGACCCGACAGCGTGTTTGCCATGGTGCAAATCACGTCCTAGGCTGGGCCGGTTTACACCCAACCGGATGACCCCCATGCGCCTGCTTGCCCTTTTACTATGCCTGTTTCTGCCGCTCAGCGGTCATGCGCAAACCGCCGATCAGCCAACAGGCACGATTACGGTAGAGGACAACGCCAGCGCAGACGCCGCAATCGCCAACCGCATTCGCGACATCCTGTCGGAACTTGACGGATATGATGACATCAGCGTCACCGTGTCCTCCGGTATTGTCACCCTGCGCGGCACCATCTTGGATGCCGCGGCCGCCACCCGGCTGAATGACCTTGTGGGCCGGATGCAGGGGGTCGTGGCCATCGAAAACGATGTGGTGGAAACAACCGATGTGGTCGAACGGCTGAACCCCGCCTTCGACAGGTTCAAGGCCCGCGCCACACAATTGATCGCCCTGTCGCCACTGGCGCTGGTGGCCTTGGGCGTCTTTGTGCTGGTCATTGCCTTTGGCTTTTGGCTGGCCCGGCGCAAGCAACCATGGGACAGGTTGTCACCAAACGCCTTTATCGCAGACATCTACCGCCAGGTCATTCGGCTGATCTTTGTCATTGGCGGGCTGGTGGTGGCGCTGGACATTCTGGGGGCCACGGCGCTGTTGTCGGGCATTCTGGGGGCTGCCGGGATCGCAGGGCTTGCCATCGGTTTCGCGGTCCGCGACACGGTGGAAAATTTCATCGCCTCGGTCATGCTGTCGATCCGCCAGCCCTTTCGCCCCAATGATACGGTTGAAATCGACGGCGACACCGGCAAGGTGATCCGGCTGACGTCACGCGCCACGATCCTGCTCAGCTTTGATGGCAATCACATCCGCATTCCAAACGCGACCGTCTTCAAAAGCCGGATCGTCAATTTCTCGCGCAATGCAGAGCGGCGGTTCACATTTTCCCTGTCCGTGTCAGGCGAAACCGATCTGGCGCAGGCCCAGCATCTGGCGCAGCAGGTGCTGACGGATCTGCCCTTTGTCCTATCGGTGCCCGAAGCGTCGGTCTGGATAGAATCGGTGGACGATTCATCGGTCACCCTCAGCATGGCCGGCTGGATCAATCAAAACGAAACCAATATCGTGCTGGCCCGCTCAGAGGCAATCCGCCTGACCCAGGCCGCCTTTGCCGCAGCAGGCATGGCGGCCCCCTTCCCGACCTACCGTCTGCAGACCTTTGCGGAAGCGCCTGCGGCACCACAGCCCCCCACAGCCGCCCCAGAGCCCGTCCCAACACCCCAGCCCGCCCCGGTACAGGATGTGGACGCCACAGCAGACAAGGAATTGGAGCAAATCGTCGATCAGGAACGCGCCGAACTGTCCCGCCATGACCTGCTGACCGAGAATGCTTCGGAAGAATAGACATTTTTGCCAAAACGGGTCTTGCGCTATGCGCGCAGGCCGCTTAATTAGCGGCTCACGTTGGGATGTAGCCAAGTGGTAAGGCAACTGTTTTTGGTACAGTGTACCGTAGGTTCGAATCCTACCATCCCAGCCA
>Ga0213861_10000457_pt1 | contig 35716 bp, 65 predicted proteins | sample PICome_4_FD_160110 | JGI IMG/M metagenome (GOLD analysis project Ga0213861, IMG submission 160110) | Coastal seawater microbial communities near Pivers Island, North Carolina, United States - PICO131 | ecosystem: Environmental > Aquatic > Marine > Coastal | place: USA: North Carolina... | reverse complement strand
TACTCTTAAAGATGAAAATGGTCTAGCAATTAAAATGATTGTTAGAAATTATAACAATAAAAAAACAGAGGATAAAAACAATGACAATAAACAACTACGAAACATGGTTACAAACGGCTCAATCTAACGAAACCATAACTTATCACAAAGGCTACTTAGCAAAAGATAGGTTTTATAATAATGATGTAAGAGATACAGCAAATTTATTTATGCGTAATGCAAAAAATAATACTGTGGTTTTATATCAAAAAAGAATTAGTTATGCGTCTGGTCAAAAGGATCCAATTTTTGATTACATAGCTAAAAAAATCTAAATGATCTATATAGTTTTAGGTTATTTGGTATTGGTATGGATGTTTTTATCTCCATACTTTCACTAACAACAAACAGAAAGGGAAAACAATGTACATAGACAGATACAAAGTAGAAATAAAAGGTAATAAGTACCATGAAAAAACTGATAAGAAAATGACAGATCAAGTTTTGGCTACTTATGAAAGCAATGATGGTATGAACATTAAAAAGTTAATGAATGTTCTTGAAGAACTTATGGAAAACCATGACGCACACCACAATATTAGTTTTAATATTGTAATGAAACAATACGATCACGATTAATCTTTATTATCAGAGGGTATATCAACTATATCCTCTGATACATCAATCAAATCATCTTGATTATCTTCCCAACTAATAGTCATTTTTTGATCTATGTTTTGTTTAATAGGTTTATTGTCAGAATATAAATCAGTTAATTTATTAGCAAGAAATGTAATGAACTTTGTTTTTTCTCTGATCCACAAAATAGCATTTGGATCTTCAATTTCTTGGTACTTAAATACTTGCAGCAACTTATCAATAAGAGTTTGAACTCCGTACTTTCTAGCTTCTGTTATTTTTATTTCTAACTCTGGATTTTTTTTTAAGTACGCATAAAATTTCATCAAACTGAATGGATAGACTTTTTGATTTTCCAGAATTTCGGTAAGGGTTTTTCCATTTGCTAGTGCATCGCATATTATATCTGCTTGGTCTGTTGTTATCAATTCCTGGTTTGATTTTTTCGTAGTAGTAATTTTTGATTTGTTCATCTGTATAGTTCCTAAACTGTAAGAGCGTCTTTAATTGTTTTATTCTTGTTTCATGGGTATAATTTTCCTTTTTAAATCCCTTAACATTTTGATAGCCATGATACTTACACTTGTATGTATTATTTGCAAGTAAATAGCCTTTCATTTTACAAGGTATTTTTAAGCCAAGTCTTAAACCAGCTCTGGTAAAACCTTGACAAAATACTTTTCTCATTGGTCTGCCTGGCATAACTTAACTCCTATCGGTTATTCGTTTTAATATGTTTTTTAATTTAATAGCCATTTTAAATTTACCTTTCATTCTACATTTTAAAATAAGATCTTTTATTCTAAAAATTATTTTACCTTTATTTGTCATTTTTTGGTTCTCCTTTCCAGTTTAGATTGTTTCTTTTATTGTATTCAACTTTAGCTTTGTAAAAGGGGTTAGCTTTTTTTCTTTGGTTTTTTAAATTGGACAATGCAGATAAAATTTTATCTGGAGATACATATGATTTTCCAGAATCTTCTTTTTTCTCAATAGCAAGTTTACAGTAATATGGGTTAGATTTATCTGTTTTTAGTTCTTCAATAGGTAGGGTTGATAATTCGTTTATTATCTTCTCCTTATCACCTGCTAATCTCTTAACAATATTACCTATATTATTAATACTTAATTCTTCTTCTAATGTAGCCGTAAAACGGCTATCTTGTGTAGGTTTAACGGCTATCTGAGGTTTTTCAAAATTCTCATAAGTTTTCTCAACCTTTAAAAATATCTCATTAACAATATAAGTTTTACCAGATCTACCTCTAATAGATTTAACAATATTTAATTTATTAAGAGTTTCTAAGCATGACTTAATAGTGGTTCGGCAAAGACCAGTATCTTTATGAATTGTTTCATGCCTTAAATCTGCTCTATATCCATTTTTCTTCCAGGCATATTTCATTACAGATAATAAAACATTGAGACAATGAGATTTTTTTTCTCCATCCACCAGATCTAAGTGGTGATATACCTTATAGGTAATGTGTAAGAATCCTCTTGATGTGTTCATTATTTTTCCTTTCGTTTGGTTGATTTACATAGTGTTTTGTGGTGGTCGTGCAAAGTTCTTAATATTTCTACCCATTCATTCTCATTCATAAGCTGAAATTCGGTCTGAGAGCTGCGTATACGCTTGATCCTAAAGGTTAGGCTTGTGTTGTCCAGTTCCTTATAGAATACTAAAAAACAGGGTATATTTAAGCGACTAGCGATGATCTTTGAGAGGGTTGTAGCCTTAAATTTCTGACCTTTGTCATAACAAGTCTCAATAATAGCTAAAGGTTCGTAACAATACATACAGCATTCAACAGAATCTACATCGATGTAAGCAATTCCGTCATATTTTCTGTGCCAATCAGAATATTTTCCATTACTAAAAGCGTAAACATCTCTAGCCACGAGCAATCCTATTGTAAGTGTTATCCATTTTTTAATCTTTCTTTTAAATTTTGTATCTCAAAATCTTTTAAATTCATATGCGTTTCAAGATCATCAATTATTTTTTTTAGTTTTTTAATTTCATTTTTTAACTTCTTAACTTCTTTTAAATCTATTTCATCAAAGATTCCAGAGTATGTCATTTTTCGTACAATATTTTTTTAACCACAGATCTAGGATAAGCAGTTATGTTTCCAATAGATAGTTTGTCATCATCATAAGAAAAAGATGTAAAGATTTTTACTATTTTAGAATCTTTATAATATAAATAACCAACATCTTCACACCAAGAATAACTAAACTTATCAACATCAGTAAGATCATCATACCATTGGGAAGATGAGCAAATATCTTGCCAAATAATACGCACCTTTTTATATGGTAGTTTTTTTTTATTCATTTTCTTTCCGTTATACAATTAAAATTATCCGTTGACAACATTAAAAAATCATTATAATTAGTGTAAAAAAACAGATTGGAAAAAATGGAAAAAAATAAAATAAAAAAAGCATTTTCAATATTTAATGGTGGTGAAGGTTTAGATCATTGGTCTTATTCATCAACATCAACACCCTTTGCAAAAAATCTAATTGGTTATACTTTCCCTCAAGAAATTAGAAGAACATTTGCATTTAGATACAAAGCAAACTTTGGTAACCTAGTTAATAATGTGGTTCAGAGAATGATTGCAGATGTAATCTATAAATCAAAAACAATTAAACAAGATGAGTTTACAGAAGAAGATAGAAGCTACCAAAATTGTTTTAAAAAAGAATTAGAAATTATAAATGAAAAAGAACCAGTAGATGCTAAAGATAAGTTTGGCAGAAAATCAATGTTGAAGTTTGCCGAAGATTGTATTCCAATTACAAAGAAAGTTGTCCAGGATATTATTGGTAAAGAAAAATTAGTTTGTGAAAGGTATGTTGAATTAAAAGAAATGACTATGATTAAACCTGTCATTGGTCGTATAGATTATGAAAGTAAAACAAAATTTATAGAACTTAAAACGAAGCCACCTAATTTAAGAAAAGTAAAAGGTAAAGAAGAGTGGAACATGATAACTCAAGATCTACCTACTGAACCTACAATTGAAAACTTAACACAAACTTCATTCTACTACATGGCAACAAAAAAAATACCTTACTTGGTATATGTTAATGACAAAGATTATATTATCTTTGACCAAAGCCATGAGTTAATGAAGGCAGATCATTTGGAATATCTTTATTTTAAAATGGTTGAGAAGATCTTACTTTGGGAAAGAATGATTATGTTTGCCGAAGGTAAGTTGGAAACATTAGCAATGATGATTGAACCACCAGATCTTAATCACTTTTTTTATTACAAAGATTTAGCAGATGAACAAAAACAATTAATAACTAAACTATGGGGAGTAAAATATGAGTAGAGAAACAAATAACATATATAAAATGGAGAATAAAAACATGGGAAACATACATAAGAAATTATACAATGCTTGTAATCATGCAAGTGGTGTAAAGAAAGCAAGTAAAGTTAAAGGTATGCCTTTTAATCCTTTATTGCACGATGACGTTCAAAGAGTTGCAATGGCAGCTCTATTAGAAAATGGTTTATATCCAACTTGTAATTACATTACAGATATAACAGATAAGTTTGTAATCGTAACTTGCACTATGAAAATAACTGACGTTGATGAACCAAGTAATTTTATTATAATTGATGGTTGTACTGCAATGGGTGGTTTAGATAAATATGGAACTGGTCAAGCTATGTCATACAGTAAAAAGTATGCTTTCTTAAACGCATTAAATCTAAAGACAGGAATGGATTTAGAAGATGGTTATAATGCAAAACCATTTAAACAAAATTCTTCAGAGCCATCTGTAGAAGCAGAACCACAATATACTGATGATAGTATAAATGTGGAAGAGATAAAAGATGAACTTAAAAATGCTAAAAGTTTAACAGAGTTTAATTCTGTTAAATCTAAGTATAGAGAGCAAGTCCAATATCTAATTAAAAATAACTTACGAGCATATAAACAAGTAGCAGACGCTGCTGGTGTTCGTGAGATTCAACTAAAAAATAATCAATCATAAAGATTGATATAACTAAGGAGTAAAGAACATGGATAAAATATACATTAACCTAGTAAAAAACCCAGATTGGAAATCTCCAGCAGATAAAGTTCCAGTTTATATTGGTCCAAAAAACATGAAACATCCAGACAAAAACTGGACAGTTGGAGTAAATGTTAATGGTCAATGGTACAACCAAGCTGCGTTTCCATCTAAAGATCAAGATGGCAATGTTAAAGAAGGTGAGTTGACAATAATTTTAACGCCAAGTGGAGCAGGAAAAGCTACTAATAATAGCTTTGCAAAAGCAAATGATGGTGCTAATAACGAATATACTTTCTAATTAATTAGAATGTATCAAGCAGGGTGGGGTTTTTTTCCCTTTCCGTTTTCCCCACCTTGCTTAAAAAAGGATTTAATATGACAGATAATATAAAAGAACCCAAACATTACGTAGCAAATAAGATTGAACCTATTGACTTTATAATTCAAAATGAATTTGATTTTTGTGAAGGCAATGTAATTAAATACATTTCTAGATATAAAAGAAAAAATGGTATTGAAGATCTTAAAAAAGCCAAACAGTATATAGATTTTTTGATTAAAAAAGAAGTTGAAAAAAACAAATAAATATGACAAAATTTAAAAGAATTATCAATGGAGAATGTCATTTTGAAATGACTGAATTTTTTGATGATATACAAAAGGCTACTAACACTCAAAATAGAGGTGAGTTAGTAGAATGTAAAATCGATAATTTAAGATTCGATTCTACAAAAGTGAAAAAGGAGCATGATGGAAAACATCAAAGTGCGTCTACAAAAGTTGAAGGATCTTCAAGCGAAGAAACACGAGAAGTATCTGGAAGCAAAACAAAAAGCAAATAAGTATCAAAAAGATTCTTATAGATTGTTTTGGAAAATAGAAAAGACGCAAGAGCAGTTGTTATCATTTAAATAGATAATAACTAAGAGTTGAAAAAAAAGAAAGGAAAACGTAGGGGATCTATGACCATAAATATAAATCAACATTACAATAAACATATTAAAAATTTAAACCAGAATCACTTTATCTATAAAGTAAAGAAAGCATTCTACCTTCTAACAAACCAAGAAGAAAGATTATATGAGGTAGGGTTTTCAGAGGGGTTTTTATATGCAGCAGAAATGCTACAAAAGAAACCAATAATAGATAGCAATGTTAAACATAAAGTTGGTATCAAATATAAGAATGCAAACATAGAAGTTGTTTCTAAACTTGTAGATAAAGTGTGTGAAAGATATACTGTTAGCAAACATGATGTGTTTAGCAAAGGTAGAACTTCAGATGTAGTTAGAGCAAGAAGTATTGTCTATAATCTTTTACATGAAGAATATAATGTAAGCATATCTTCAATGAGTAGAGTGTTTAACCAGGATCACACAACTGTATTACATTCTCTAAAAAATAAAATAGAGAAGAAACGATATTGGAATCCTGGCAATACTATTTGGGATGAGTTTGAAGAGTTAAGAAAAATTACTTTTTAAATCCAGACTTCATATTTTTGTAAGCCTTCGCAGAGATTGTGCTTTTAGCTTTACTTTTTGAAGTACCAGATTTTTTTTTCTTATTTATATTATAGTAAAGACCCTTCTTTGCGATCTTACCAGTAGCTGTTTTGTGATAACCTTTTTTCATTTTGCTCCTTATGTTGTTTAACTTTTAACTCACAGTAGTTGTCAAAGCAAGAACCTTCTTTACCATCATGGCAAAAATATTGTTTCTTTGCAGTTACTATCCAACCACCATTATCACTCATTAATTCTTTGTTACATTCTTTGCAGTAACCACAGATTAATGTTTGAACCTTTGGTTTTTTCCAACCTTTTTTTTTCATATTAACACTTCCATCTTCTTCTTGCTTGTCTTATTCTTGAGTTAGGATCGTTTCTTGTTTTAGCTGATGATCTTTTAAGTTGACCAAGAGATCTTGCACAATAAGATTTTCTTCTTTTAGCTGCTTTAGATCCTGCTTTAACTTTACCTGTTACTGCTGTCTTTAATTTACTTCCTGGATTGGCTCTTCTATATGCTTTTACACCTTTAGCTGTCATACCAGCTCCAGATTTTGTTGGTCTGTAGTTTGCGTTTTTACCTTTAGTAGTTTTTCTAATAGCCATAATTATTCTTTTACTATTTTTTTAATTGCTTTGCTACCATCAAGATTATTTTCTAACTCTGCTTTTACCTTATCACATTTGTATTCTACATTATCGTTAGCTGTACGTTCAGCAACACGTTTACCTTTTAGACAATCTGACATAGCTGGTTGAATACGATGTTCAGTTAATTCACCTGCTACAAACATACATAAAGCAACAACACTACTGATGACTTGTTCCATTGGCTCTTACCTTATCTTTTAGTTCTTCAATATCTTTTAATGCTTTTTCTAATTGATCTTTTAAAAATTGTATATTAACTTTATTCGTCATATTTTGTTCTTGTGTTATTTGTAATTTTTCAACATCTGCAAACACAGATTCTAAAAGCATAAATTGTTCTTGGTCAGTAGGTTTTTGTTCAGACTTTTTAAGTAGATCAGCTTGAAATAATTCTCTTGAAGTTTCAAGTGAAGTAAGTCTAGCAGTAACTTCTGTATAAGCAAACACACCCATAGCCACACCAATAACAATAGCAACCATATTTTTTACAGGCATACTAACTGATGTGTTCTCTGATATTTTCATTTAGCAACCTTACCTTTGTTAATACCTTTTTTAATTACATAATCTTTAGTACCATTAGCACCATGATTTACTTCCTTTTTAAGAAACTTAAATAAATTCATTTCTTTTAATTTCTTTTCAGTATGCTTTATAAAACTTTCTAATACTTTGTGATCTCTCATTTTCTTTTTCTTTTTTTTCTTAATAGTTTAACTCTTGATTGCCATAACCATGAAGTAAATTTAACAGAATAAGTTTCTAACCATGAAAACATATTATCTACTGCACTAAAAAAATTATAAAAAAATTTATCAATCATCTTCCTTGACCCTTGTATCTAGTTTGTTTTTTTTGTCTCTTCTCATTTTTATTTTGATTTTTCTTATGTACTCCTGGTCTTTTTTTAGGTTTATCTCTAGGTACAAAGTGTGTAAATTTTTGTTTAGCCATTACTTTTTCTTTTTATATTTTTTTTTCTTTTTCTTTTTACCTGTTTGCTGTGCAAGAAGTGTAGGTTTCTTTTTACTATATTGTGATACGAACATTGTTGGTGCTTGATTACTCATTACTTCCTCTTAATTAAATCTGTTGCTTTAAGACCATAAACACTAGCTATGACACCCACAAAAATTGATTGATACCAAAATGGTAGGTTAGAAAAATATTCAAAGAAGAGCTGCATTTTTTCCATGTGTTCTGGATTGTCTGACCATACAGCAAATCCCAACATTACGATTGGCACGCTTAGTAAAATTAAAATAAATTCATCCTTCCAATCTGAGTTTCTACTTTCTAATAATTTACCTTGATACTCTGCTTCACCACTAGCCATTTTTTGAGCATGATTCATTTGTGCGTCTGCCATAAGCATTTTGGTTTTTTGTTTATTTTTATATATATGACTACCTGCTTGAACAGCTAATTTAATTGCACCTAACCACATCTTATGTCTCCTAGTATTGGTTTATATTTTGTCTTACCATTTTCTTTAAAAGCTCTCAAGAATTGTTTTCTAGGTTTATCTGCAACACTACAATGAACCCATCCACTTGAAGGTTCACCAATCGTATAAAATTCAAGGATCATTTGATCCCACCCTTCTATATTATCTTTTATCCAATAAGCAAGATCGGCATTATCAGTTCCAGGTACTTCAAAATCTACAGCTTCAGCTTTGCTATGTTGGCTATTGATTGAGCTGCCTATCTTAACACATAGCTGTTCACTACGAAATCCAGACGTTATAATTACTGGACCAAATTTATCTCTAACAGGTTGAAGTAAAGTCTCGCAAAGGTTTTGTAATTTTTCAATCTGATCTGAGTTAGGCTCATTAGCTATACCTAATCTAATAGCTGTATCTGATTTAGTTAGTTCTTGTAGTGTAAAATTTTTTGATAATTTCATTCGTATATAATCCTTACGTTAAGTTTCTTTTGTTCTTTAGTTGCTCCTCTAGATATAAATGTTCCTTTAATATTTCTTTTATATCCATCAGCAGGAATATTTTTTGAATTATTTTTTCTATAATTTTTAGATTTAACATCGTAAGCAGTATACTTACCTGTTATCATATTTAAAGTAACAATATCTACTGGACCAAGACCACCCACAGGAGTGAACACTATTATATTAGGATCTTCAGCAAGACGAGCTTGAGCTTTAAGTTCAGATGTTAATCCTACTACTGCAGTTTTTCTTCTATTAGCCATTGTATTTAAAAAATCCTATAGCTCCAGCAACAATACTACCAACAGCTAATAAAACTTTCAAACCACCCTTACTTTTATTTATATTTGCTTTTACTTCAGATATATCTTGTTTTAATTCTTTCATATCTTTTTTCATTTCATCAATTCTATTAAATAAAGTTTTCATTCTTTCTGCACAAACTTTTTCATGGTATGATATTCTGATACCATTGTGATCTTCTAAGTTAGATTTATGTGATGATTTTTTTTTAAGCATCATCTCTCTTTATTTCATTACAAAAATAACTTACATATAATTTTTTTTCGTTAAATTTTTTTTCCTGTTGATTGGTAGTTTGAATAGTTGCTATTGCACCTGCTTTAACGCAATCACTCCAGGAATTAAATTCTACTTTTGATACTGCTGTATTATTACATAAGCCTGTTATAGCCGAACAGATAGTGTAAGCTAATACAAATTTCATAGCTATACTCCTATTAGTGCTTTAACTTCTTCTTCGGATAATCCTAAGTCTAGTAACTTTTGTTTGCCTGATGCTTTTTTATTAGCTTCGTTTGTTTGTGCTTGTTCTAGTTCTTGTTTTTGAACTAAAGCATTTGCTTCATCTGTTTCTTTTTGTGCAATTTCTTCAGCAGTTAAATCTAATTCTTCTATACCAGTTGGTCTTATAATTACTTTTTTCATTATGCTTTTATCCCATATAAATAGACGTTGCCTGATGTAATATTTCCTGCTGAATTTAAAATTGTAAATCCACTTAAAGCAGTTGTGTTAGCGTCATAATAACCACCACCAGTTGAGGTTACCCAATATCCAGTTGCTGAACTATAATGACAAGAACTTTTATAATGATAATGTTTATATAAAGATGTGCTTAATGGATTAAAAATTGTTAATTCTGCATTCAAACACAAACCACTTGCATTTGATACAGCATAACCTTGCTGTAATATAAATTTACTATCACCTTCAGCATGAGAAGTTCCGTCACTTGCTCCTGTTCCAAGATTAATAGCACCATGTTGTCCAACATTATTATAATCGGAAGTTGTTACATCTGAATCTGATATTCTATATCTCATTTCAATACCATTATTATTACCTGATGGAATTGCGTCAGTTATAATTATTTTATAATGAGAATAAGCTGAAGTAAAATAACCATCAAAAGACAAACTGTTTGAACTAAAAGAACCAGAAGCTAATTTTACAAAATCAGATGAAACTACTGCAAAAGTATTATCTCCTCTTAAAAAGGTTGTAGCATCTTTAGTTCCTGTTGCTGTTAGTTTAGCAAGTGAAACTGAACTGTCTGAAAGTTTAGCAGTAGTAATATCTCCATCAGCTATTCTAGCTATAGGTAGTGTACCTGTAGTTAATGCACTAGCATCATTACTAGCTGGTACGTTATCTAAATTACCTAATTTAACATCACCATTAGCATCTAGTAAGTCTGATAAATTTCTTGTTTTTGTCATATTTTATTTCCTATCTTGCTGTACATGGTACGTTGTTTGAACCTACTAAACTTTGACCAAATGCCATGAAGATATAGTTATTTGAACTGCCATTTAGACCTATAGAATTATAACGAAATTTTATCCCATTAGATAAAATGTCTAACCAATCTGCTGAACCTTCTGTACCAGTATTGTCAGCATATAAATCTCTGTTCTCTACATTATATCCTTCTCTTTTATTATCAAATATGTACCAACTTTCAGCATTATCTATACATTTCGCCATGAAAAATGTGGGTTTGAAGCCAGTGTAAATAAATGCACCATCTGTTGATGAAGTACCTTGATATTTTGAAAAACGGCTATAACCAGTTTTCTCTGCGAAGCAGTAAGCAATCATAGTGCTACCAGTTTTATTAACACCTGTTGCTGTATTAACTGTAAAAACAGAAGATGTTGGAGAAGTATTATTAAATGTATCTGACCTAGTATGTTCTGTGTTAGTTGCATCAAGATATAAGTTTTTTGTATTGCCTAAAGAGTTATGATAAACAATCCAGTTTTCTAAAGCTGATGTATTTTTAATAATAATCATTTTAGGAACAGAATTTAATCCATGACCTACAGTTCCTAAACTTTGTGTACCTGTCCACTTCACTATTGAAAAACCTGCTGTTTGATTTACTGAAACAGTTGAGTTTATAGAACCATCTGTATTAGCTGAACCTGCACCATTTGCTTTCCAGTTCCATGATGCGTATGTTCCATTATTAAGGTTTGTTGCATTGGAATCTACAACTGTAAAGCCATCACTTCCAAAAGCTGACAAACCATTTGATTGAGTTCCTTCTGCTGAATTATCATTAGGTATAATTCTTTTAGTAGCACCTCTTACAGCATCATATATATTATGTTCACTTGTTCCATTTCTATGTTTAAACCATGTCATATCTGGTTGAAAACCAACTCCAGTTACAGAATTAGAACTTCCTGTACCAGTATAAAGTTTAGTATTAAAATAATCAGAAGGTTTATTAATTGTAGTATATGCCATTATAAATTTAATCCTTTTGTTGATAAAGCAGTATAGCCTGTTGGTACATCATATTCAAATATTCCATTTCCACTTGCGTTAGTTCCTGCACTACTAATTTGAGTAGAACCAAAGTAGCCATTGCCGAAGTTTGCTTGATACTCTCCTGTTCCTGAGTTACTATAAGCAGATATACCAAAAGTCCAAAATTCATCTGTATCTCCTGTTATAGAAATACCATTTCCTGATGATGGATTGCCACCAACATTCCAAGTTCCATTTATACCTTGATAGATTTTTTTATTATCCATATCTAATGCTAATTGAATAATATTACCACTAGCTTGTGCTGTATAAGAACCTGATGATGAACCATTTGTGTATAATGATGTACCATAAATACCAAAATATTGACCACCACTATAAGTGTCAGTTAAATCTTTAAAATTGTGTGTTGATAAAGTTCTTTGACTAGCAAAACCTGATACAAAATGTGAACCACTAACCCATTTTACTTCCATATAATATTTACCTGAAGTTGCACCTAAATTTCCAAAAGCACTTCTCCAAGTGCTGTCTGCACCATTTGTTTTAGCTGTATTATTTCCATTTGATAATCCACCAGTAGGTAATGATTGAAATAAAGGATTAAATGTAGCAAAAACATTGCTTGGAGAATCTTCTGTTTTTGTAAGTGTACCATTAGCAGTAAAGTTATTACTTTGACCAGATTGGTCTGTGACTGAATTACCATCTTTTAAAATAAAGAAACCATTAGTTCCATAAGTTACACTTGGAGAAGTATTGATTTTCCATTCTCCAGTTGTTGCATCTGTTGAACCAAAATCTGAAGCAGAATAAGCATAACCATCGCACCAATGAACATGAGACATTGAGCCATCAAAATTAGCTTCAGTATCATAATTTCTACCTATACAAGCAACAATACTGTTGTTATTAAATTCAAAATCATAATTTTGTGATGGATAAGAAGATGTGCCAAATGAAGTTTCTTGAACACCATTTACATAAATTTTAATTCTATTTGATGCTGTTGCTTGTTCACTATCGTAAGCAACAACTAAATGATACCAAGCATTAGTATCTCTAAACAATCTATTTGTTTGTACTCTATAAGGAAGCGAACCAGTATATTTAAGTATATCTAATGCTTCACCATTAAATCTAATCCAATCTCCTAGTGATGTTCCTGAAGTTGTACTATTCCAAGACATTAAATATTGATAACCTAAATTAGCTCTTTTAAACCAAGCAGAAAAAGTACCTTTTCTTCTATTACCTGCTGTCTGTGTTCTTGTTAAATATGTACTAGCCATTAGTTAAAAGTTGCTCCTCCTGTTGCACCGAAGCTAGATGTAAAACTAAAACTTCTATCTGCTGTTTGACTTTCTGCATCTGTTGCTCTTAATGTAAAGTTATAAGTTGTTGCTGTCGTACTACTACCACCAAAATCAGTTGTAGTCAAAGCACCTGTTGAAGTATTTAATGTAACATTAGCACCTGCAAGATTACTTCCTACTTCTGAAAAAGTTACTGCACTATCTGAAGTAGCAGCTACTGTCGCAAGAGTTCCAGAAAAATTTCCTGCAAAAGTTCCAAGATCACCTGCAGCAGTTGTCCAGGTAGGAGCATCTGAAACTGTTAAAATATTTGTAGATGATATTACAGCATTACCATCTGGATTTTCAATTCTTATTTTGTACTGTGCATCAACTGTTAATGTTGCTTGTACTGTTAATGATGTTGAGTTGTTAAATGTAACTGTGTCTGCAACATACCAGATACCAGTTGAAGGATTTAAAAATTCTACTTGAGGTACTGATACAAAGTTTGAACCAGTAATTGTAATTGAAGTTTGTGCATTAGTAATTGTGTCTGGAGTTATAGAACTAATTGTAGGTTTTGTTTCACCAATAGTAACTGAACCACCTAACGCAACAGCTGAACCATTGATTGTGATTGCACCACTTCCTGTTAGTCTAGCATTAGCTATTGTACCAGAAGTAATATTAGAACCATCGATTGATGCTACATTGAAAGTACCATAAGCAACTATATCTACAACATCTCCATTTGTTAAAGCTGTAGCAAATACAACTGAAGTACCAGAAGTAATTGTAATATCTGAAGCAGACATACGAACACCATTTACATAAACATCTGCAAATCCAGCATCGTATGCAAGTGTATTTCCTAAATCATCAACACCAGATACTGTTGTTGGTGTACCAGATATAGTATAAGTAAATCTTGCTGAAGTTCCATTAACACTTGAACCTGCAGGAATCCACCCACTTGATGAGTAAACTTTCATAGTTTGTGAAACTGTATCGAAATATAAATCTCCAACATCTAATGCTGAACCATCTGGATCTAAAGTAGGAGCTGAAGCACTTGGTCCAAGATAGATATTTGCGAAAGCGTTTATGTCTGCAAGGTTTGTTGCAGCAGTATTAATTGAAGTTATGTTAGTTCCAACATTCGTAACATTAGTATCGTTAGCTGCTACTAAATTTATATTTGCACTATTTGCATTAACTGCATTTATATTTGCAGAATTTGAATTAACTGCAGATATTGCAGAACTTATTCCAGCTACACTCGTCACATCGCTAGATATTCCAGCAGTTGTGTTTATGTTCGCAATGTTAGTTGCAGTTGTGTTGACATTCGCAATATTAGTTGCAACAGTTCCTATTGTGTTAGAACCAGATAAATCTGCAGCAACAGTATTTACATTTGCTTGATCTGAAGTTGTTAATTGAATTTGTCTCCATGTAGTGTTAGTCAAATCGTAGACTTTCATAACATCATCCGTAGTATTAAAATATAATGCTCCGTCTGTTAATGCGTCTCCATCATTATCTAAAGTTGGATCACTAGCTTTAGCACCTAAAAATCTGTCATCAAAATTATCTAACGCAGCTTCTGCTGCTGCTTGAGCAGTTTCTGCTGCTGTCTTTGCAGTTTCTGCACTTGTTGCAGACGTTGCTGCATTAGTTGCTGAAGTCGATGCTTCACTAGCTTTTGTAGTTGCAGTTGTGGCAGAGGTTGCAGCATTTGTTTCTGATGTGGATGCGTTAGTTGCACTCGTTGCAGCATTAGTAGCACTTGTTGTAGCACTAGCTGCGTCTACTAATAAATCCCATTTAGCTACATCTGCATTAGTTGAGATAGGTTGACTACCAGATGATGTATGACCAGTATTACATAAATAAATATTATTGTTTGAAGTATCTTTTACAATATCTCTAGCAGAAAAAGTTGTTGACGCTGACCAGTTACCTTTAAAAGTTCCTAGCTCTTGCGATACAACTAATTCACCATTGTCATCAAACCCAAAAATTTTACCTGCTCTAGCAGTTGAACCTACAGCAAACTCTGTATTGTTCATTGTGTTTGTTCTTGATAATTTAATTGATCTATCTACTTCTTCTTGCAATTGTTGAATTGCCATCATAGATCTATCTAATCCTTCTTCGTGAGATTCAGCAGGGAAAGGATCGTTTGCAATATAATCGATTGCTTGTGTTTGTGGTGATGCTCTTCTTATTACAACTGTCTCTGTAGCAGTTGGAATGTTACCTGTTGTGAATACAATAGTTCCACCAGAAGCAGAACCTGCACCAGTTACAGTATAATGTGTAGTTAAAGTTTTTACAGTTTCAGTTGCTGACGCATCTCTAATAATAACTTGAAGATCAGCAGCAGCAAATACTTTAAAAGTATAATTAAAAGTATCTAGTGTACCATTACCAGAGTAGGAATTTTTTACTGTAGTGCTAGAAATTGTCATAACTAATTAAAACCTTTAAACAATGTTGATGGCTTTGTAAACAAAAATTCTTGACCAGAATCCTTCATTCTTTTCTCCATTCTTTTTAGAGAACCTGGAGATAAAGTTTCCATCATTTGATAACCAATTAAATAATCAAATGCTGTCTTTATATAGAATAAATTTAAAAATGGAATATTATCTTTTATAGATAAATACGCTTGTTTTCCTGCTTTTCCACCTTCTCCTTTAATAGCATAGTTGATTGCAGCAATAACCTTAGTAGCTTCAGTTAGAAATGGTCCAGAAATAGTTGCTAAAGCACTTGTGGAATTTTGAACATTTCCAAATAAAAAATCAGTATAAATACCTAAACCACCACCTTGTAACATAGCAGAAAAAAATGTTTTTGTATTTAAAGGATCTTTAGGTTTTTTACCTTTAAGTATATCTTTTGCTGTCATAGCCATGTATCCAAATAAAATTGATCCACCAACTAATTGTGCCATACCTGCTAATGCTGCAAATTTTTTACCATCTTTCCATGTACCTTCTTTAAATATAGCCATTTCTCTACCAAACATTTTTTGACCAAATGCAAAAGGGAATGCTTTGAATTGACCCATAAATCTTATAGCTTCTCCTGGTCCAGTTCCTGCTTGTAATCCCATTTTTAACCAACCTCTAGTTCTAGCATCTGGTTCTAGTACAGCATAAGTTGCTCTATCTAAAAACATTCCTAACACTCTTGTTTTTAAATTATCTTTAGCAACTTCTATTTGTCTTGCAGACATTGTTGTTTTACCTTCAATATCTTTAATAACAGAATCTGATAACTTATCTATTTTTTGTGTATTAAAAAATGTTTTACCATCATCAGCTTTATCTAAATCCATTTTTCTTATATGATTCCAAACTTTTTCATCAATACCATAATGATTAATTAATCTTTTAAATTCTTTGCCTAAATTTTTGTAAGGTAAATTAGTTTGTTTAGCTACATAGTTACCCATACCAAGTATTGCTCCATCTTTTAATGAGTTGGTCCACCAGGCTAAACCATTAAGTTTAAAGAAAGTTCTTTGCACTTGAGAGTAACCTCTATTTAAAGCATCTCCAGCAGAATATCTTGCTGCTAAATCATAAATAATATTATCATTTATAAAACCTAATTGTTCTGCAATTTCTTGTTTTTGTTTTGTATTTTTTATTTTAGCTAATCTACCCATAGCTTCTGCAAGACCACCAACATAAGATCTACCTTGCCACTTCATTTCTTTAGCATAAAGGTGAATATCAGAAAATGCTGAAATTGTTGCACCACCTAACTTTGCCATAGATAATATAGCACGAGTAATTGCACCATATTTAGCAGCAGCAAAACCATTAATAGTATTTACAGATCCATCTACTTCTGCCATAAATTTCATATGACCACCTTGTTCTTTCATGAATGCACCAATACGTTCAGCTTCTTTTTGATTTCCATCTTTAATTAATTTATTTTTAACTAGATCACCTATTTTTTTATAATTATTTTGAGGGTTACTTCCTAGTTTACTAAGCATACCAACATTTTTACCTGCAACATGGAATCCACTAAATATAGATTCTTTTAAATTTTGACCACCAAACATTGCATTATAATCATACCAATCATCAGAACTTTTAAAATGTAAAACTCTTTTTGCTCCCATTTTTTTAACCATACTTTTTGCACCAAAAGTTTCTCCTGCACTATTAACAATTTGATTTTCATTTCTTATTAGAGAGTTGTAAGCGTTATCTAAAAAAGCATCTATGTTTGCTTCATCAGTTTCAAAGAATGTTCTTTTATGATCTAATCTAGGTTTAATATAATCTTTCCATGCTTGTAAGTTTGTTTCTGGAGATCCATTAACTGATTTTGATTTTACATTATTTTTTACATTAATAACGTCTAAAGCATTTCTTAATTGAAAAGGATCTGAACTTTGTCTTATAATCCAACCAGGAAGTTTATCTATATTTGCTCCATAGTTATTATATTTTTTTCTTACTGTCTCTGAAAAATCTTCAATAACTTTAGCAAGTTTTACAATATCACTATTTTTTTCTGTAATAGCTTTACCTTCTCCAAGTTCCCAAATAACTCTAGAAATTTTTTTTTCAATATCACTATTAGCTTTTGCAAATAAATCATCTACTCCTGCTTCTTTTAGTTTAGCATTAAATGATACTACTAAATTTTTATAATAAGCATCTTGAGCTGCAGCAACTGAATCTCTTGCACCCATTCTTTCCCAGTTACTACCAACAAGTAAAGCTGTCATTCCTTCTGTTGGATTATCTTTAAAATTAGCTAAATTCCACTCAACATAATCTCTAATTTTTATCTCATCTTCTATTGCATTTAGTTTGTTAATTTGTTTTTGTAATTTTTCTTTATCTAAAATTTCTCTAGCAACAGCAGCATTAACAGCATCATCTGCTTCTTTTAATTTAGTTTGACTTTCAGCTTGTCTGATTGATTTTAAAATACCTTCAGCTTCATTTGTATTGATACCAGATTTACTTAAAGCATCTTCTATTCTTATTAAACATTTATCTGCCATAATTATTTTCCTATTCTACAGTTGATTCCTTCCATAATAGCATTTTCATAATCTTTTGATTTAGAGTTTATATCCTCTAATGCTTTAACAGATGTTCTTGTTTCTTTACTTTCTGGTAATCCTAAGCTTCTTTGTTTCTCAAGTTTAGCAACCAAATTATTTTCAGCAATAAGTATTTCTTGATCTAAGTTTCTAGATTCTATAGAGCTTTGTGCTTTATCTTTATTATATCCATCTACAATTTTATCTACTAAAATATTTCTAGGTTTTGCATTAATTGGAGAAGTTATCTCTTGTGGTTTATTTGTTATTCTTTCATCAATTAATTTTTCTCTGCTAGTAAATTGTTCTACTAATTCTTTTTCTCTTTTTAATAATTTAGATTTTTCTTTTTTTAGTTTCTTTAATTCTGGAGTATATTTAATATTTGATATTTTTCTTTTTGGATCAAAATATTTTTCCAACATATTAATTTTATTTTGAACTTCAGTTAATTTTTTATTAACTTCAATACTTTCTTCGTTTACTTTTTTTCTAGCTTTTTCAACTATGTTTTCATCTATTTGTGCGTGTCTTAATTTAGGATTTAAATCAGCATAATCTTTTACATTAACTGGAACTTCTTCACCCAAATCTGCTATTGCTTTTGCAAGTAATAACTGTCTAGTATCTGGATCTACTTCTTCCAATTCTTTCATTATTCTTGAATTTTCTGGATAGTATTCTCTATATAAACTAAAAGCAGGATCTTCTTGACTTTTAGATTTTAAATTTTTTCTTGAATCTCTTATTCTTTTTTTAAATTTTCTATGAGTGTATGAATCTTTTAATTTACCTGCACCAACATGAAGTCCACCACCAAGAATAGTACCAAATGATACTGCCATAAAACTATCCATTAAACCATAATCAGATTGTTCGGCTTTAGCAGCTCCATAAACTAGTGGCTCAACAGCAGAAATACCTACTAAACCTTCTAATGAACCCTTCATCATTCTTGCTTTTGTTAATCCATATTTTGCAACTAAACTTGCAAATCTTACTTGACCCACAACAGGAATAAACATCATAGCTAAGTTAATTGGATCTGCTATACTTGCTACCATTGCTGTACCAAATTTTGCTGTAGTAGCTACAACACCTTTTGGTCCACGTTGGATAATACTTTGTCTATCTCTTTCTTCTTTTTTTCTTTCTACTAAAACATCTACAGTAGATTGTTTTTCATCTTGTTCAAAAAATATTCCAGAATCTTTATATTTTTTATTTAACTCTTGAAATGGTATTAAAGGTTCATCAACATTTCTACTTTGATTTAATTCATATAAACGTAATGAAGAAGATACAGGGTTATATTTCCAGGCATCTTTTGCTGTCTCTGCAAGAACATCAGATAAGTCAGTAGAAAACTGATCGAAACCTGTTTGCTTTGCATACTTATTTATTTCTAAACCGAATCCTATATTTGCCATATTGATTAAGGTGTTTGTTCTTCTTCTTTATTAGTTCTATAAACTTCTAAATCTAATAAAATATTTGTAGTTGGTAATACATGAGAGCCATCATCAAATTTTAATTCTAATAACTCACCTTTTTTATTTTCAACTAAACCTAATGATCCGTCTGGAAAAGGTATTGCAAAAACAATTCCAGAACCATCTGCACTATTAACCCAAACTCCTTTATCTTTTGCTTGTGCTAACATCTCTTCATTTATTTCATCATCATCTATATCTGGATTTGAAGATTGAAAAGAAAACATATCAAAATCTTCTAAATGTTTTTCTTTTATGGTTTCTGCTTTTCTTTGAATTAAATTTATTTGACCATCTGATAATGTATCATTGTTATATCTTTTAGGAATAAAGTAAGTATTATCTCCACCAAACATATTATCACCACCAGCAAATACAAAGTTTTTCATAACTTCTTCTGTTGCAGATTCAACTGCATCTTTTTGAGACATACCAGTTGTTGATGACATTGTGCTTATTGCAACATAACTAATTATTTCTTGTATATCATTTAATTCTTTGTTTGCTCTAGTATTATTCATTTTATTGGCAAACATAACTGTGTCTCTTAACTCTTTCATGTTTGTTGCAACTTCTTGTCTTATACTGTTTTTATCTAATTTATAATCATCAAGATATTGATCTAATATTTTCTTTTCTTCTTTGGTATCTATGCTCATTACTTTAGTTGCAAAATTTTCATCACCTAAATAAGAAACAAGTTTAGCAGTAACAGGTAAACCATTTGCACTTAATTGATTTAAAACTCTTCCATATTGCTCTCCATATTGCTCTTCTAATCCTTGAAGATAACCTATTTTATTTAATGGATCTTGATTTTCGTAATCTCTTACAAGATTTTTAGCAAAACTTTCTGGTATTACTTTTACAAGTGATGGATCAATTTTCATATCTTCTTGTGCTTGAACAACAGAGTTTACATATTTTTGAAATAGTTTTTGTTTTTCTGGTGAACCTTCTGGTTCATCTTGATAGTTATTAAATAAATTTCTAACAGTAGAGTTATGTGTAAGTATTAATGTTGCAGCATCTTCTTCAATAAGTTTATTTTTATCTGCTAAAAAATTTTGTGCTTTTGTTTTGTATTCTAAATCTTGAGCTTCATTTCCAGAAGTTAAGTTCCAACTATCATATATTTCATTTTCAGTACCAACTTCAGAATTCATTATTTGTGATTTAACATCAGAAAGTTTTAATGTATTTTGTTCTGTAAGTATAAAATTATTATATGCTTGAGTTCCAAATACTTCTTTAATAGCTTCTTTATTTATTTCTATAGTTTCTCCATTTTCTAACATTGTTAGATAATTTTTAATATTTTTTTGTAATATTGGAGCAGCTTCTAATTTAATATCTTTTAATAAATCTTCTCTAGTTTCTAAATTTAAATTTTCATATTCACCTGTATTTAATTTTCTAAAAGTTTCTACAGGATCATCTACTGAATCTCTTTTAGCTGTAAAGTAAGCTATCTTGTTTGGTATGTTTGCAACTTTTGCTTCATACTCTGCAATGTTAATTATACCATCCTCAAAATCACTTTTATATAATTTATTTAAGTCTGCTGGTAATGTTTGTATTGCTAAACTATTATCTCCACTTGCAGGATATAATACGTCTGTCATAAGACTTTGCTCTTTAGCTTCTGAAGCTAATAATCTAGAATTTATTAAATTTTTATGTACTGCATTATCTACTGCATATATTTTTTTTTGTTCTTCCATTAAATAATTATTTGAGAACAATGTTTTTATATTTGAGTTAGATGCTTGAGATTCAAATTTGTTTCTAACCAATTTACTTTTTTCCATTAAAAAAGCATTTGCTTTATCACCATCTTTCATATTAGATGCTTCTTGAACATAACCATTTAACTCAACTACAGCTTTGTTTTCTAGTTCTAATGCTTCAGTTTTATTTTCAGCATTTTTTCTTTTAACTCCATACTCACTTACTTTTTTAGTTATTGGTGCTAAAGAAGTAGCCAGGTTATCTTTTAAACTCATTTGAATATTTGTTTGAGCAGAACCTGTTTCAGTTGTCATTGTTCCTTTAGATGTAAATACTGGAAGTTTAGGCATTATACTGTTGTTCCTTTAGACATAGTTAGTAATGATGTACCTGTTGAAGCTATTGTTTGTATTTGAGCAAATTTTGCAGATTGTTGTGCCATATCACCTTTGATTCTAGCAAAACTAGCTTGTTCAATTTTATTAGCTACTGCCATTTTAGAATTATATTTTATTAAATTTTCTTGTAGTATTTTTTCTTTTTCATTTGATCTAGCAACTCTTAAAGCAGATCCACCATAAGTAGCACCAGACTTTGCAGTTGCAACTACAGTTTGACCTCTTAATTTTATAAACTCTTTATCAAATTGTTTTAAATCAAATTCTGTTTTTCTTTCTATTGCTGTAGCTTGTTGTTCTAAAACTTTTGCGTTTCTGTCATTAACAGCTTCATTAAAGTCTCCAATAGCACCTTGAGATTTGTATTGAGCAACACCCATTGCTCCAACTACTGCTGCTTGCCATCCCATTAGAATAACCTCGCATACATATATTGATCTGAACCATCAAAACCAAATTTTTTCATTAATCCTTCTTCCTCTAATCCTAACCATTTAGCAAATTTTAAACCAGTTGTATAGTTAGCTCTTATAGCACTTTGAACTCTATTGATATTATTTTCTTTAGCAATTCTTGCAAAGTCTTTTTTAATAGCACGAGCTACAAGCAAAGGATGATTTAAAGTTTCATTAGTAGCTAACACCCAACCTTCTGCAACACCATTCCAAATTATTTTCATACCTGCAGCAAAAATAGGTTTGCCATCAATCATACCTGTAAATGCTAAATTATCTTGTTCTAAATTCATTGCGTTACCTTCAAACTCCATATCTTTATCCATCAATACATGGTTCATTTGTTGTTTCATTATAAATTTACCATGTTCACCTTTATATTTGACAATATTTAATATTCTATCCATCGTTTGTTTGAAGTTTAGGATATAATGATAATATAGTCAAAGGTAAGGGTTGTGTTTGTCTAACAACTATAAAACCATCTGTCTCATAATTTCCTCTAAATTCTATTTCTTTATCTCCTGTAAATACATTAACACCACTATCCATAGGATTAGCTGAAGATCTAAATGGTATTCGTTCCATGTTGTCTAGATCTGGACCAATCTCAATACCAATACTTTCATAAAGTCTAGCAGTAATTTCATAAATTCTTTTAGTTTTACTTTGTGATGTACCATTATCTGCACCAGCATCTATTCTCATTGTTTGTAATAAAGATACATAAGGTAAACCAACTTTAACTTTTGTAGATGATCTATCCAATGTAATTGCACCAGAACTTACAGTTTTATTTGGATGTGTCGCACCATCTGCAAGTACAGATACTGTTTGACCTTCAAGATGATCTAAACCAGATATAGTTGTTGTTGCAGATCCATTATAAGCTAATTGAGAATCTAAATAATTAAATGATGTATCATCTGTTTCATCAAAATCTAAATTATGTAAATACTCTACATATCTTTTTGTAGCACCATTGATTGTTCTTTTTATAATAACCCAAACTTGATACTCTGAATTATCTGTTGGTAATACTTCAACACTTTCACATACTGCGTTACCACTACTAAATGATCCACCAAATATATGTCTATGCCAGGCAGTTACTTGTTGTTCTCTTTGATAAGTAAATCCTAAAAGTTGACCATCAGTTCTAACGCACCATATAATACTATTAGGTTCTTCTTGGTATGCCATTTGTGTAATACCAGATTCAGTAATGTGTTCTGAAAGAATAGTTAAGTCTGGAGCAACATAACCATCAACATCAAAATTATATGCTAGTTCTCTAATTTTTCTTTTAGCACGTTGTAAAAATAATGTTGCGTTACCTACAGCAATACCATCTACATTTGCTGCACCATGATTTGATTGTTTGTTAATTAAAATATTTGTTGGTGTAATAGCTTCTCCTGTACCACCACCATTAACTGCAAACTCACCACCTGCTGTACCTATAATTAATGTTCTAGTTGCTGTTAAAAATCTAATTGCATTAACTTGGTTTGACGCAATAGTATAAACAATAGCATCATCATCAGCTACTGTTTCGTGATACTTATCATCAAAGTTTTCGTAGTCTGCAGATCTTGAAAAAAATATAGTTTGTGGTTGAGTTTTAGTTGCAGCAAATACTAATCGTTGTTCAAAGAAAGTAACACAAGATGGATAACCTGTAGTATCTGAAAATGATCCTAAAGCAAAATCTGTAGTAGGAGTAGTAATTCCTAAGTCTATAATTACTGTTCCAACTACAATAGTAGTAGAGGTAACACTTGTTATTTTTAAATGACCATCTTTAATATGAAGTAGTCTACCAACATCTGTAGATAAAAAACCTTGATTAACATTTATACCTGTTGTTGATGAAAAAGTTACAGTTGTTGTTGCACCAACTATTTTATGTGATGGTGTTGCTGTTGTAGTTTCTACATTGTGATCCATGAATGGTCCATTAATTATAACGTCATTAGTTAATACCCAGTTAGTATGACCAGTTCTAGTTAGTTTTCTAGGATGGTGATTTGGATGAGTTATGTACATAGTGTCTGCAGATTGAGCAAACTTAATATCAAATAGTTCTGCTTCTAAAAAAGGTGAAGCTATTTCATAAGCTGAACCACCAGATAATATCTGACCATTGTCTTTATAAAATCTAATGTATTGATCTCCAAACTCAAGAATGTAAGTTTGTACTGTTGAAAATTCAAAAGAAATTAATCTAGTTTTTTTTGTGCTATCTTTTACTTCTGCAACAAACTGTGTACCAGATCTTCTTGATGCTGAACCATGAGGATATACAATCATGTTCTCTAAAGTTTTACATCCAGAATTATATTTAGCTAAATCATTTCTACCATCTAATCTTGGTGATAATTCACCACCAGTAAAATTGGTTAGCTGAACAGCAACTCTACCCATAGGTTAGTACCTTGAGTTTATGAACGAAGAAGATCCAATAACATCTGATTGACCATTGTCTGGATTTGTACTTTGACCTTCAGTTGCGTCTACGAATCTTGCTTCTCTTAATTTGTCTTGAAATAAATTATACATATTTTGCGTAGTAGGATTAGATGAAGTTACAGCATAAGCAATATCTGCTGCTAATGATGCTGAAATAGTTTCTCTTAATAATTCATCATACTGATTAGGATCTTCTATTCTAGCTATGTATTGAATTTTTAATGTACCATGATTTGCTAAAATTTTTCTACCTTCAACTTTATAATCATAATCATAATTTAAAATTGTAACTACTCTCAAACAATCTGCAGGTAAAGTAAACTGATATGAAAAACCCCAAGAAGGAGTTTCAGTATCTTTTGCAAGTTCAACTCTTTTAGTTAAACAATTCCAAAGATGAGATCTAAATAAACTATCTCTAACTTGTGTGTATCTTGCGTTGCAAAGTCTTGCGTTTTTTGAATCTTCTGTAAGTGTTAAGATTGTTGATGCACCAAGTTGGTTTAATGCTCCATTACAAATATCTACTACTGATGCCATATTACTTCCTTATAATATACTTACGTCTTATTTGTCTATCTTTTTCTAACGCAAATATTTCTTCTGTTGTTCTACCTTCTTTTGTGTCAAAACCATAATGATTTTTACCATCATTCTTAAATCTATCTACCAACACATATCTGTAGACATGATCTCCCTTTTTAAAATGTAATACTGTTTTTAATTCTTTTATTTGTTTCATGCACTCTAGGGGGTTTCCACTCTCGCTTCCACCCCCTAAAATTTATTTACTATGCTTCGTGAGCCTGTACTTCTACAACCTTAGCTTCTTCCATTCTAGTTGCACCGAATGCAGCAGAATAGTAAACCTGAGTTGCGTAGCCTTTATCAGATCTCTCATCGATTCTAGCAGTAGAATCTTTACCAACAGCTAATGCAACACCATCAGATACGAAAGCGATACATTTTCTTTTGCTTGAAGCAATAGCTAGTCTGTTAGTTACACAGAAGTTGAAACCTAAGAAAGAATTAACATCACCAGATGCTAATGCTTTTACTGTGTTGAAATCACTTGAAGTCACTTCAGTAGTTCCTAATAGATCAGAGATCTGTTTTGGAGATACGATGATGTGTCTCGGTAGTGAAGGATCAACGTCAGCTAGATCTATGATTTCTTTCGCTTGTCTTAATTTAGCGATAGTTAAACCAGCAGTTCCAGATTCAACGATTTTTTGACCAGCAGGTAAAGCAACAGCAGTACCACCAGCAACACCTGTGTCAGATGAACCGATTGCAGCAGCGATGATTGCATCATCCATAGCTCTACCCATTGCATAAGCAGCAGCTTGTGCATAGCTAGAAGTAGGATCTACTAACATTCTTACTTTATCTAGATCATCAACAAGATCTGCAAACTCATAGTCTACTAAGCTAACTCTTCTTCTTGAGTGAGGAGTATCAGCTTGTGGAGTGTCTGAGTGTCTAGTTGATCTTACTGTAGCAGTAACGCTTCCGATTTGATCGAAGAATGCGTTCTTACCAGTTACAGATTCTAATCTTACTTTATCTCTAAGAAGAGAACCTTTTTGTTGTGATAACATTTGTATGTTTGAACTATATTGTTCTACAAATGCTTTTGTTATTTCAGTTGACATATTATGTCTCCTATTATTGTTAAGTTAATGTTAAAACAAAACAGAGACGTTCTCAGAAAACCTGGCTTCTCTTGGATTTAAAGTCTTTTAGACTACAAGTCTATTCCTTGTTGTCAGTAAGGTTCTTACGAATTGTCTTACTTTTCTTAGACGAATTTTCATTCGTCTTAGAAACCCATGTATAATATTTTTCACAGCTTGGCAAGGGATCAGATTTTATTTTTTCTGATCCACTTTCCAATACCATTCTTAATATTTCTAATCTTATTTCTTCTTTATTCATTAAGCATTGTTCTCAAAGTAAATACTTGTTGAACCACCTTATCATGTTCTGGATGAGCTTTATTCCAATATGGACCATCTCTATCATTAACAATAGAACTAATTTCACTTTGGTAGTCTCTTCCAGATGTTGAGTTTTCTTCTGCAGTACCAATCATTTTATCTTCAGACATAAGATTAGCAATGTTTGCAAAACCTTTAATAACTGAAGGATGATCTCCTAAACGAGTACCATCTTTTAGTTCCATGTTTAGTATTTTTTCATCCATGTTTGCTTTAGCAACTCCTGCAGCTTTTTTTAAATTCTCATCAAAAGATCTACCCCATTCTTTTCTGAGTTCAGCTTCTGCATTTGCTTGTGCAGTTTCTGTATCTATTCTTGCTTGTTGCTCAGAACTTTCCATAGAATTTTTATAATATTCTAGGATACCTTGAGCCTGTTTATTATTTAAACCTAGCTTGTGAGCATTTTCTGCAAACGATTTAATTGTACCATCATCTAATGGAACTACTTCAGATTTTACATCTAGTTTATATTTATCTGGAGATTCTGGTCTGCCAAGTTTATCATAAACTTCACTCCATTGATCGTCTGTTGAGTTTTGATTTGGTACAGCAACTTTATCTTGACCAATCATTCTAGTTGCGTTGATATAGCTTTTAGCTAACGCATCTATTTCAGTAAATTTAGAAATGTTTGGATCTTCTCTAAACTCTTGTGAAATTGAATCTTTCCAAGTTGAAGGTGTTGAATTATTTGTTGTTGCTATAGTTGGTGCAACTGGTTCTGTAGTTTGTGTTGTCTCTGCTACAGGCTCAGTTGTTTGAGTTGTCTGTTCTTCTGACATAGTTGTTATCCTTATTTGGTTTGAAGCATTTGTTTAATAAATAGAAGGATGCTTCGTTGACCTTCCATATATGCACTCTCATGGCTATCACCTTTAACATTGGTAGTAGAATGATAATGACATCTTTTTTCTAGATCAGATAAAACTTCCTTACCTTCATCTGATGTAAAAATATGTTTATAATTTTCTTGTAATTTTTTTATATAAGCTTGTACTGCTTTTTCGTCTTGCATATCTATCCTTTTGTTTTTTTATTATTCTTCAATTTCAGCATTAGCTAACGCTTGTGCTTCTTCTGGTAATGCTTTTGCCATTGGTGCAGCAGCTCCAGCAGATTCAGCAACTTGTTGCATTTGTGCCATTTGTTGTTGTTGTGCTTGTTGTTGTTGATCTTGTTCTCTTTTAGCTTGAACTTCATTTTGAGTTTTTAAAACTTTTTGTGGAACACCTACAACATCCATTAAATGTTTAACAAGTTTATCCATATTAACATGATCGAATACTGGAGCAACATTTGCAAGTGATCCTAATATTTCTATACCTCTCATAATAGATTGTAGCTCTGCAGATTTTTGTGCTTTAGCTAATGGAGATACATATTCAATTTCTATATCTTGACCAGATAAAAAGTCTGGTGCTGGTCTAAATAAATTTTTTCTAAGTAGTAATGCAAAAGTTCTATCGATTAATGGTTTTAATAATTCTGATTGTAGTCTACCTAATACTGGACCAAGTAATCTCATCTTCTCTTCGTTACGTTGGATAACTTCTGTTGCTGTCATTTGTGGACCACTCTGCATCATTAATTGATTTACATAGAAAGCATTTCTAATTGAATCTCTTCTTTGCTCTTCCATGTTTAAACCTAATGGAGTGTTCGCACCAATGTTTAATGGTTCAATTCTATCTCTAGTACCAGATCTATAAAAATTTAATCCACCAGGAACAGTTCTTACTGGTAAAATAAATCCATCATCTGGAACTAATAAAGGTGGGTCAACTTGTTTTTGTGCAGACTTGATTGTAGTTTTAGACATTTCATTTAACATCTTAACATCTGGTAATGCTGTCATTGCTGGAGATCTACCATAAATTTCGTGTGATGCTTTTAAGTATCTTGGTACTACAAAAGGAAACTCTTTAAATCCAGATACAGATAACTCATCACCTGTTCCAGCTTCTAAATAAACAGATTCAAAAGGCATATTAGCTTTATCTTTTTTCTTAGGATTAAAATCAGATCTTGGATATATTGCGTGAAGTATTTCTATTTCTTCATATGGATCTTTTCTATTTACAGTTACAATGTTATCAGAAACATTAACACCAAATTTTTGTATTGCAGCTCTAGCTGTTAATCTAAACTTTCTAAATATTGTATCTATTCTACCTTTATCATTTTCTGAAATATACATTTCATTAATATGTCTTGTAGAATATTTTAATGTATCTTCTGCATCTTCTTCAATAAACATTGCTGCAGTACCAAATGTAATTAGATCATGGTACAGTTCAAATATTTCTTGTTGAAAATTAGACTTGTTAATTGCGTTGTACATAACTTCAGTAGCATCTTCCAACCAAGCTTTTGCTTCATCGTTATCTTCAAACTCTCCACCTTTAAATCTTAATGAGAACCAAGTAGTAGCAGGGTTCGTCAACATACCATGAAGTGAAGCAGCTAATAATTCTACTGCTTGTAATGGTGAACTATCAAAAATAAGTTCTGTTCTCTTATCACCTTTAGATCTTGTTTTAGTTACATCAGCTTTTCTTGGTTGCATATAGTCTGCAACTTCTTGCCAATGACTTTCCCAGTTTTGTCTATTTGATTTTAAGCGATCAAATCTTTTTAATAATGTTTTTGCTAAATCTGTTTGCATATTATCCTAATAAAGTTTTTTGACTTAAGGTTAAGCTTTGATCTTTAACACCTTCTGGAGATGTTGCAATCATTAAAGATCTTCCTCTACCTCTTCTTTTTTTTGAAATTAATTCATTTGCTGATGCTCTTGCTTCTTCTGATGTAACTTCTGGTGCAACTTGAGAAACTTCTATTGATGTTGGTGCTTTTACTGTTGGAGCTTGAACAACTTGATTGCCATTATTATTATTACCTCTTCCATCATTCATAGAATTAGTTGCACTACTTCTTGTTGATGATCCTTGATAGTCTGAAGTTCCCATTAATGATGTATTAACTCTTCCTCTTCTTACAGATTTTGTTACTCCTCTAACAGCAGCTCCTATAAATCCACCAGTTTTTACAAAGTCTCCAACTTTTTCTAAAGCAGATTTTGGTTTATTATATCCAAACTCTGTTTTATTTTTTTGGTTTCTGTCTGATAATTTTTGTTGGTTCTTTGTAGATAATGTTGATCTTTTTGTGTTTGGTGCATCTGCACTTCCACCACCACTTGCTCCATTAGATCCCATAATTATTTTCCAAATGTCAAAGAAGATTTGTTTTCACTTGTAACTTCTTTTTTTGATTCTGATTTAGTTTCATTAATACCTACACCAGAATCTAATTCATTTCCTAAGTCAAACAATGGTTTCTTCTTAACAGATTTAGTTTCTGATTTTTCTTTTTTAAATACTTTTTTAATTTTATCTAACATATTATTATCCTAGTAATGTTTTCTTCTCTACGTCTGCTTCTTCCATAGCAATCAATGGAGAAGTTTTGATTGTTGATTTTCTACCTTTTCTTCTTCGTTCTTTAGCAGCAAACTCTGCGTCTAACTTTGCTTGTTCTGCTTCAGATAGTTCTGTATCTGGTGGCTCTGGTAAAGGTTGCACAGGTGGCAACGCTGGTATTTTTGGTTTAAATATTGATCCCATAATTAAATAATCCTATAGTTATTATCTGCTACACTTTGTGGAGCATTTTGTCTAGTATTTAATTCTTGTAGACCAACTGCTAAGTAACGCATCGCATCACAAGCATGAGAACTCCAATCGTGTACAGGTTTCGATCTGAACATTCTATTTTTGTCAATGTACTTCCTGTGGTAATGTCTTAACGCATCTATCAAACTTTTGCAATGGTCTGTATCTATCCAACATCGGTTGAGCAACATAGTTACTGCGTGGATTCCTTCTTCTACTGGTAACTTCGGTACTACCTTAAATCTAATTCCTAACTGATAAGCTATTTCTCTTCTTGTTTTGCCATTACCAAATTCTTGTACTTCAATATCGTGTGGTGCATAATGTTCTTTGTAAACGTATGGTTTTTCGTTTAGCAACTGAATATAGTGTGGTAATCCATGACCACGTTCTTCATGGTAATCTATTATCTGTATTGCTGTTCCTTTTTGTTGAAAGAATATAATACTACTGTGGTCTGCGACACCGAGATCCCATGCAGTTGAGACAGGCAAAGTAGGATCGTAGGGTACTCTTGCTAGTTGCTTCTTATCATCCAACTTAGCTATTTCATCTCCATAGATCGCACCTTCAATGTTAGCAATCCAATCACACTCAAATTCTTGTAGGTACTTCTTCTCACCCATAACTTCTTTTGCTTTTTCTAATTCTTCTGGATCTACAATCTTTGTATCACTTGCTTTAGCTTTATAGTTAAACCAATCTTCTGCTCCATTAGCGTGTTGGTAGAGATCATAAAAGTTATTGTTCATTCCAGCAGGTGTGCCAATAAAGACACAGTAACCTTTACGATCAGATAGAGCTGGTCTAATTATCTCTGCAAATAACTTTCCTTCAATGTTTGCGTATTCATCGATCACACAACCATCCAGGTATATACCTCTTAACCCATCAGAGTTCTCAGCTCCTAGTAATGTTATTCTAGCACCATTCGGCAGATCTACTCTTAATTCTGTTTCATTAAACTTTGTTGCTGGGATTTTTGCAGTAAACTGTTTCATGTAATCCCAAGCGATTGACTTCGCCTGTTTAAAGGTGGGTGCAATATAAGCAAATCTAGGATTCTTATGTTTGCACATTAATGCTGATTTGATTAAGTGGTTTATCATACATACTGTTTTGCCAAACCTTCTGTGACAAACCAGCACACTCCATCTATGTTTGTTAATTTGTTGATGTAGATAACTTTGATGTTTTCTGGGAGTATAAGGGATCTTAATGTTCATCTGTTAATGAACCATTTTAGAACGAGGGGTCTCGTTAATAGATTGGTAATCAACTCCTAATGTCATCATTACATAATCTGCAAATAGTTCAGCAGCTTGTTTATTAGGTATACCAAAGAATCTTATTACTAGATTATTAGTTTTTTCATCAACATAAGCAACACAATCAAATTCATCACTATTCATATAATCCATATACTACATCTAGTGTATTCGCTTTTTAAAACAACTAAAAAATAATTTTGGTAATGCGTTTGTATAACTGGTGCAGGGTGTCTGTGTGTGTCTGTTTACAATTCCCATGTATATATATAAGAAAAGTTAGGTAGAAAATTTGGGGTAGTAGGGGGTGCAGTTTTTAAAAAAGCTGTAAAAGTTGCAGTAAATATTACTAATGATATATTTGCGTTATCAATAGTAATGTTTGATAACCTTGATTTATCGGAAAATATTTTGGCGTATTAGATCCGTTTGTTATATCGCATAAGTTAAAAATGTTTATGTCTAGTTGGTTGAACCATCTTTATAACTAATTATAAATATATCTCATTCATAATACTTTATAACTATTCTAATCTATAAACTGCGTCAATTTGTCAACTGATATTAATTAACTAATATGTTAAATTGATATTTATGAAAAAATTAATTTGGAAAAAAACATCTAAAAAATTTAATGGTTGTTATGCCAGTTGGTATGCAATTTCACCTCTAAATAATTTTGTCTTTATTGCTAAAGATCAAGATGGTCAATGGTCAAATCATATTATATACAAAAAACATTTACACTTAATTAATGATATTGATTGGCTTAATGTTGATGATTTATCACATAATTTAATTGATTGTGCTTCTCATACTCTTAAAGGTTCTAAAGCTGAATTTCAAAGATTTGTGAATAATTTTAATAAAAACAATAAATATTCTTTTAATTTTTATATTTTAAAAGATTATATTCAATCAACGAAAGGGTAAACAATGCAAAAATATAAACACAAAATAAATAATTGTAAAGATTGCGATGGTTATGGATATTTTCAAGATGTTGAAAGTTCAGGTTTGATTGCAAAAAATGATCCTTATCATAAACCACATATTGAAAGGTGTGATAGTTGTCAATTTTTTACAAGTGATCTTGAAGCGGTTGGTTTCCATGCCACAAAATTAACACAAAAACAAATTAAATTTATTAAATAAACAACTAAGAAAGGGAACTATGAAAAAAGTTAAATGTATAACTTGTAATAAAACATTAAGAAGAATGACTAAAGATATAAGAAATCAAAAAGAATCTTATAAAGGCAATTTGATTTGTTATATGAAAAAAAAAATAATAGTAGATGGTTTCTCAATGCCATCATTAAATATTAAAAATGGAGATACAATCTATTCTTACAAATTATGGGATGGAGAAAGTTATTATTATTATTTAGGTAAATATAAATTTTGTGGTGTGAATTGTGCTGCTAAATATGGAATAAAACAACTAAATAAAGGAAGGGAACTATAATATGCTTTTAATTATTAAATGGTTAATACTTTTATCATGCTCAATGTTAGGTATGGTTATTTTAGCAACTGATCCAAGTCAGCAATCATTAGGGTTTATATTAACGTTTGGTTGCTTTTTATTATTTGCTTTAGATTTTGCTAGAAACTTTATAGATTAACGCAACAATAGAAAGGTAAAACAATGGAATATTTTTATTTAGCTTTAGTATTAGCAATAATAATTACTTTAATATTTGGTAAATAGATGCGACAATTTGGCAACTATAAAAATAAAACAATAACAATTATAAAAATAGAAAACAACTAACGAAAGGAAACTATGACAAAAACAAACAAAAAAACATTTTTGATTAGTGTTGCAAAATACATTTATAAAAATGCTACACATGATGATTTAAGAAAAACTAGATTAACTGTAAATTGTAAAGATTGGATAGATGCAATTATAGAACACAATAAAGTTTTTAAAAATCATTACGAGGTTGAAAGCTATTGTATTATTGGTGATGGCAAAATTTCAACAACAAATTTAAAATAACAACTAACAAAGGGGAAACAAATGAGCAAAGGCGAAAAACTAATACTACTTGTATCGGGTGAGGTATCAATATCACCAAATTTTTTAATGGAAGATAGCAATTTTGTTAAACAAGCTAAAAAACTAATAAAACAAAAACTAGATTTTGACACAGTAAAAAACAAGCTAGTTGATTGGTGTAAAAATAATTATTAATAGAAAGGAAAAAACAAAATGAAAGACACAATAACAGAACACACTTTTACAAATGAGATGATTGAACATGGTTTTAGCTACGAGGGAACTAAAGCATTGTTTAAACATTTTGAGCAATACGAACAAGATTGCGATCAAGAATTAGAATTTGATCCAATTGCAATCAGATGTGATTTTGATGAGTATGACAGCTTAAAAAAAGTACAAGACAATTATAGAGATATTAAAAGTCTTGAAGATTTAAGAAACCATACAACAGTAATTGAAATACCAGACACTGAAAGATTAATAATACAAGCTTATTAATTATGAATTGGAAAGATAAAAGAATTAATGCAATCAATAGAATTATTAAAAATAAATATCAACATGAGTATTATATTCAGGAATATTGCAGCATTTTAAATTCTAAAGCTAAAAACAAAAAACAATATAAACAACAGAAAGCGAGTAAATAACATGACACCAACAGAAAAAGAAAGTTTAATGTTAGCAAGCAGCCATTTTTTATCTAAAGAATTGCCAAAAAATTTTGATAAATGGTCAGAAAAAAAAGTAAATGATTATTGTCAAAATAATGCTTGGGAACCCTTTCAATATTATGAGGGTTCAGAAATATACGAGCATATAGATAGATTATCAGATGATTTTATTAACTTTAAAAAATGGAAAGAAAGCGAGGAATAAATGAGTAAAAATATATTAGTAACATTTGATATGCAAATAGGAGATTATCAGCATAGTGATAAATATATATTTCATAATAAAACAACTGATTATAAATATTGTAAACAGTTTTGGAGTTTAAAGAAAAAAAATAAACTTAATGAGGGTGTATATTGGGATAATCAAATGCTTAATGCAATAAGCGTTTATTCAAGTCAAGAAATAACAGATCAAGAACTTAAAACATTGCAAAAATTGGGGGTTGTTTAATGAATGATGATAGTAGCTGCGATAAACTAAATAAAACAATAAAAAAGTTCAACGATTATTTGGCAAAAATAAATAAAGAAATAGATCTAAATCAACATGATCTTAAAATACATTATGATTATGATATAGTACCTTTACCAGATGATATAATTAATGAAGCAAACAGAAAGGATAAATAAAAATGGATATGACAATAAAAGTTTTATTATTATATGGTTTAATATCAATAGTTTACGAGTTTTTAAAATCAAAAAAAACCAACAAGAAAACAGAGGTTAAAAAATATGATTATAATGGGTAAAGCAATACATAGAAAATATACCAAAGCAGTTATGTGGTGCGTCATTTTTGTATCTATAATTATTTTGGGTTTAGCATTATTAATAATATAAAAAACAGAAAGGGAAAATAAAATGAAATATAAATGTTGTGAATGTAAAAGTAATCTTGAATGGGATGAAAATTGTACCATTGAAGAAGGATTAGGATATTATTATTGCTCTAATGATGATTGCATAACAAAAGAAGGTGGTGCAATAAAAGTTTATTATCCAACAAATGAAGTTTGGTATGAATAAACAACTACAACAAAATTTATCTGTAAGGGAATTGACAAAAATATTATTCAATACTCTTAAAGATGAAAATGGTCTAGCAATTAAAATGATTGTTAGAAATTATAACAATAAAAAAACAGAGGATAAAAACAATGACAATAAACAACTACGAAACATGGTTACAAACGGCTCAATCTAATGAGACAATAACTTATCATAAAGGCTACTTAGCAAAAGATAGGTTTTATAATAATGATGTAAGAGATACAGCAAATTTATTTATGCGTAATGCAAAAAATAATACTGTGGTTTTATATCAAAAAAGAATTAGCTATGCGTCTGGTCAAAAAGATCCAATTTTTGATTACATAGCTAAAAAAATATAACAATAAACAGAAAGGGGAAACAATGTACATAGACAACTACAAGGTAGAAATAAAAGGTAATAAGTACCATGAAAAAACTGATAAGAAAATGACAGATCAAGTTTTGGCTACTTATGAAAGCAATGATGGTATGAACATTAAAAAGTTAATGAATGTTCTTGAAGAACTT